>Ga0181537_10005471_pt1 | contig 10252 bp, 8 predicted proteins | sample PEATcosm2014_Bin_39_FD_119765 | JGI IMG/M metagenome (GOLD analysis project Ga0181537, IMG submission 119765) | Peatland microbial communities from MTU Mesocosm Facility, Houghton, MI, USA - PEATcosm2014_Bin23_10_metaG | ecosystem: Environmental > Terrestrial > Soil > Wetlands > Peat | place... | reverse complement strand
TGCGTCAACGCTTCGAGTCGCTCCAGCGAAAGCGTGAGATGCGCCCCGCGCTTGTCATCCGCGACGGCGTGAATTTCGTCCACGATCACCGTCTCCACATCGCGCAAAATCGCGCGGCTCTTGTCCGCCGTCAGCAGAATGTAGAGCGACTCCGGCGTGGTCACCAGAATATGCGGAGGATTTTTCAGCATCGCCCGCCGCTCCGGCATGAGGGTGTCGCCAGTGCGTACCGCGGTGCGAATCGGAGCCATGAGATATCCGCGCGCGCCTGCCATTTCCTGAATCTCGCGCAGCGGAATCTCCAGATTTTTCTGGATATCGTTCCCTAGCGCCTTCAGCGGCGAAACATAAAGAACTTCTGTTCTATCCTGCAAATCGCCGCTCAGCGCTTTGTGAACCAGTCGGTCGATGCAAGCAAGAAATGCAGCCAGAGTTTTGCCGGAACCAGTAGGCGCTGAGATCAACGTCGTACGTCCTGCCAGGATCGACGGCCAACCTTGTTCTTGCGGCTCGGTCGGGCTCCCGAACTTCTCCAGGAACCACTCCCGCACCAGGGGGTGAGCCCAAGCCAAGGCCGCTTCTGCCACGGAATTTCCTACAACTGTCCCGCTCTCAAGCATCGTTTTGTAATTCTATGCCTCGCAATCAGTTTCGTAAATCATTCGCCCACGATAAAACAGACAAAGAAAAAGCCGCCCAGTCCGTAAGGACGGCGCGGCAGTCTTTTCCTAGTGCCCTTAAGTTACTGTGGCGGAGGAGCCGGTGGCTCCTGCGTCACCCGCCCGGTGGCTGCGCCCTTCAGCAGAGGATCAGGCAAAGGCTCTGCGCTCTTCGAGAGTTCCGTCTTCACTTCCACTTTCTGACCTACCAGCGGATTGATGTCAGTCTCAAAGCTGGTATATCCCGGCAGCGCGATCCGAATATGATGCTCTCCCGGCGCCACCAACATGCCGCGTCCCATGCCCTGGAACTCGCCGACATGGCCAACAAAAAGTCCGTCCACAAAAACCGCCGCACGCTCGGGCTTCACGTTGATCTTCACCGTAGCCGTCTGATGCGGCATCGGCCCGGTCAAACCTTTTTCCATGGCCACCGTAATGATCTGCGTTTCTCCGGGCTGCAACGTGACATGCTGAGCAAAGTCTTGATAGCCATCCTGGCGCACGATAATTTCGTGGTCGCCCGGCAGCAACATGATCTTCTTCGAGCCTTTGAGTTCTTTCACAAAGCCAACATACTGCCCGTCCACCCACACTCCCGAAGTCTTTTCGATCTTCGTCTTAGCCTGAAATTGCAGACCACCCAACACTGTGTTGTTATCGGCAAAAACTACCGAGGTCGCGAACAGAGCACACGCGACCACCAAAATCCCAAGCCGTAGCCTCAAGAACGTTTTCATGAATGCCCTCCTTCGTAGCGAGTTGCTTCGACGAATGCAAACTGCATTGCGAATGCCATCCCTGCTAAGTGCTTGAGCTATGGTGGAAATACGGGCCTGAAGGTTGTCTCGCCATTCCGCTCTTGCGGGCAAGTTTGCCACCCACGAGTAAATACTTCCCAGTCGAGGGCTAAGCCAACTCCATCTTGCGACGCCAATTGCGAACGAAAAATTTTGCACTTAAACCGTACCGCACTGCACGTTCTCGCCTCACGCAAAAATAATTGAGCAATTTCTCCTTTCGCTCTCCCTTCTTCCGCTTTATAATCCCCTCCACGGAGCTTTGGAAATTCCCGCAGCCATTCTCTCCCGATTCTGTGGTGGACCCATCAACGCCTCCGCTAAACCAATATCCGTATCTCAGGAGACCACAGACATGAAACACCGCAGCCGTTCGGGATTGCGCCTTCTCGCAATCGCACTCGTCGCCCTCGCTTGCACCGGCATTGCCAGCTCTCAGGAACCGGCAACCGGCACGTGGACGAAGCTCAAGAATCAACCCACCTTCCAGACGGACACCGCGCTCTTGCTTACCGATGGCACCGTCATGATGCACCAATACGACAGCGGAAACTGGTGGAAGCTCACGCCGACCGATACGGGCAGCTACGCTGCCGGTACGTGGACCCAACTGGCGTCAATGCAATCTGGCTATGCTCCTCTCTACTTCGCCTCGGCGGTTCTGCCTGACGGCCGCGTCCTTGTCGAAGGCGGAGAGTACAACAATCTGCAGGGCGTCGAAACCAATCTCGGTGCGATCTACGATCCGGTCGCGAATAAATGGACGGCCGTCAACGCTCCCGCCCAGTGGAACACCATCGGCGACTCGCCCGCCATTGTGTTGCCCAACGGTACCTTGATGATGGGACAGGGGGGGCAGCCGTCCTTCCGGCAGGTGTTGTTCAACGCCAGCACCCTGACATGGACGGCCAACGGCTCCGGCAAGCAGGATGCTTTCTCCGAAGAAGGGTTTGCTCTCATTCCCAACGGAAATGTGCTGGTCGTGGATTCGGAAGATTCACCCAACTCGGAGACTTACAACCCGTCCACCAGCGCATGGACCACCGCTGGCAGCACCATCGTGACTCTACCCAGCAATGGCGGCGAGGGCATTGTCCCCGAAATGGGACCGCAAGTGCAGCGCCCCGACGGCACAGTCGTCGCGTTCGGCGCGACCGGGAATACGTCAGTTTTCGACACCACTACTGGCATCTGGACCCCGGGTCCCGTCATTCCTAACGGGAACATGATGGCCGATGCGCCGGGCAGCATTCTGCCCAACGGCAATGTCCTGGTGATGACCAGCAAGTTCTTCGACAATCCGTCTACGTTCTATGAATTTGATGGCTCGACCTACACTGAGGCTCCTGGACCGGCAAGCGCCGGCGGCGAACCTTCCTTCACCGGACGGTTCTTAGCCCTGCCCACGGGCCAGGTCCTTTATTGCGCAGCGGACGGTTCTACGATTGATGTCGAGCTTTACACTGCCAAAGGCGCACCTAAAGCTGCCTGGAGACCGGCTATCACGTCGGTGCCTAGCAGCGTAACTCGGGGCACCTCCTACACCATCACCGGTACCCAGTTCAATGGGCTCTCCGCTGGCGCGACCTACGGAGACGATGCGCAGATGGCGACCAATTATCCTTTGGTGGTCATCCGAAACAAGGCTACCGGGCACTTCTTCTTTGCCCGGACAACCAACTTCAGCACCATGGGAATTGCCACTGGCAGCACGCCCGTGAGCGCTACCTTCGCGGTCTCTTCGGCCACCGAAACCGGCGCCAGCACGGTCTACGTAGTCGCCAACGGAATTCCCTCAGCTGGAAAACCGATCACAGTCCAGTAAGTGGTTTACTTAGCAGGGTGCCCCATTTCTCGCGTCCTTCGCGAGAAGTGGGGCTTTTGATTTTTGATTTTCTGCTACGGCCGCGTCACCACTTCACTCGGTCCGGCGGGCAGAGTGAATCTCACACCGTTATCTTGGTTGACCTGAATGGTCGCGGGAAGATTGAGCGCCGAGATCTCGATGTTTTTCGTCCAATATCCGTCCTGCCAATAGTTGCCGCGTGCGTAAATCACTTTCCCGACGATGGCGTATTGCGGGATGCTTTCGCGAACGCCGTTGCGATAGATTAGCACGGTGGGAGTCAGAGCCGACGACGAGGACAAAACCTCTTTCTGAGGTTCAATGAATTTGCTTGGCGGCTGGAGGGCAGCCATCTGATCGTTGCCTTGAGCCTCGCCGACGCGCACATAGCGGTCGCCCTGTAACTCAATCAACAGCGGCTGGATGGGGGCCTTCGGCGGCTCAGGAACCGCAGGTTGCTGGAGGACGAAAAATTGCGGTGGGGCATCCTCAATAAAACGTCCTCCCGCGTAATCGTCGTAGTAATAAGGATCGCCGAAGAAAGCCGCCTGGCCGAAGCGGGGAGAGTGATGAAAGCCACCTGCTCCGCGCCCCCCATAAGACGGGTGAGCGGAGAAGCCCCCGCGCATCTGGGCGCCAGTCACGGGAGTGAGCAACAGTGCAATCAGTCCAGCTCCGAAGCATCCGAAGATCAGCCGCGTTTGCATATCAATTCGCTTGCACGCTGTTCGGCACCTGAAAATCCACACCGCGTTCGTCGTTTTGTTTCGCTGTCGCTGCGAGATCGAGATCGGCAAGCGCGATCTTGTGGTGTTGTCCCGACGAGAGATCGTACAACGTCGGCCCCACGATGGCGTAGTTTTCGATTTCGACACTGTGGCCGTCTTTGAAAATCAGAACCGTATCAGGCTGATCCGAAGGCGTTTCATCGCGACCGGGCCGACTGTTTTGCGCCGTCATGTCCGAATAGGCCGGCTCCGAATCCTGCGCCACTGGCGTGCCTGGGCCGCGGCGATCGAAGATCGTAGGGCCGCCATCGTATTCATCGTCATCGGGCGAACCACTATCAACGTCGTCGCTCACATACGGGTAAAAGTAAGGAACACCATAGACCCCGCCGTATCCATAATTGTTGCGGCGATTCGCATTGTATGGAGGGTTATAGGAGCGATGAGATGAGCCGGTGCCGACTCCGTGGCCGGAGCGATTCGCTGAGGGAACGCCTCCGAAGTTCACGGAGCCGACGCTGGGCGCGAGACCACGAGGAGCGCTGCCGCCGTGACCGAAGCCACTCGACGTCACCGATGACGGCACGCCATGTGCGGTCTGGGCAAGGGACGCGGAAGCCAGCATGACCACTGCGAATATAAGACGACTGGAATGCATGGGCGGCCTCCTACGCGCTGCTCACACTAAATTAGAACATGGGATAGGGGTGGGGGTTGCGCTATTTTTTGCAGAAGACAAAGCTGGTGTGCGGGGCGGACACTCCTGTCCGCCGCTCTTGACTTCACACATGCAGGAGCTGCCACACATTCCAGGCCGAACTGACCACTAAGAGGCTCCAAATGCAGCCTTGAACTAGCTTCCGGTCGGCGGTCTCGAGCAGATCGGCGGCGATTCCCGCGATGAAAACAAAGACGAAAGGCAGGCCGACCAGCAGAAAACCCATCCCCGGATATTGCGGGTTGGCCAGCGCCAACAGCACGCAGACCGCGACCACCAGTAACGGAGCGCTGTTGCCAAAGTAACGCGTGCGCGGCCACAGGGCATAAGCGAAAAGTCCGGCGGGAAGGGCCAGCAACGCCACAGGGCTCGCCAGGCCGAACTGAGCGATAAGTTGGCGGTAGCCTCCGGCCAAGGCGAATGACTTGCTTTCAAAGACCACGAAATTGGCGTGGCGCAGGCTTTGCCACATCACCCCAAGATGGAATCCGTAAGCGGCATAAAGCAGAAAGAACGCGATTACCAGTGAAGTGGTCAAGATGCTTGCGGCCGCGCGGCGGCGATCAGGCGCGAGATAGAGCATGAAGCCGAGACCAAGCGGCGCGAGCACGACCAGCGAAAATTGGCAGCCTATGGCGAGCGCGAACGAAAGGCCAAGCAGTAATGTGCGACGCCAATTCCACAGAACAACTTCGCGCGGCGCATAAAGCGTGTGCGCGACAGCGATGGAGGTAAAGACGGCCCCGAAGCTGCCCCATGCCGCGCCCATCTCCGGCTGCACATGCCAGAGCGAGCTGGCTTGCAGGATGCCAGGAGAAAAACAGTAGAGCGTCAGCGCGATGTAGCCGCCTTGGTTGCCATACAAGCGGCGCGAAACGTACCAAAGTGAAGCGCCGAGTGCGATGCCTAGAAGTAGATACGGCGCGGCCGAGAGCCAGCCCCAGCTTCGCACCACCCAGTCTTCGCCATGGCCGGGGCCAGCCCAGCCCGCCATGGGCGCAGCCGCCAGCAGATACCACAGCGGCGAGTGATTGGGATCATAGCCTTCGTTGGTCTCGACATCCGACGGAAGCGTAACTCCTGCCTCGAGTCTCGCGTCACTAGGAGTCCCCGCGATGCCCTGGCGTTGCAGTTGCGCCCATCCTTCATGAATGCGGAATAGTTCCGTTGCGTCCACCTCGGTGGGAGCTTTGCGCGACGTAAGCCATCCCGCCTGAGCAAGGAATGCGAGCAGAAAAAGTCCGGCGATGAACTGCGGATGCCCAAAGCGTTCGCGGGTGAAAAACCTGTTCATAGCCGAATCATGGTTTTATCACGATTTGCCAGTGAGATTGTTTGCCGCGACGTCTCATGGTAAGAAGTAGTTGCTTGTGAAGAAACAGAAGCGGCTCTCGGAACATTTTGGTTTCAGGCCGGGGTATGCTAATGTGCGTATCCTGAATTGTGTTTTCCTAATCACCTATGAGCGATATCCCCGAGTTGGTACCACAAGCTGATCCAATCGATGCAGGATCCTCGCAACCCGCTTCGCACGGCGTATTCCTCGGGCCTTCCGGATTGAGATCGGGCTGGCGGCTGGCGCTGTATCTGCTTCTATTCGGACTGACTCTGGTGACCATCGGTTATTCGTTGCAGCACGGGATTCCGCACCACACCGTCCCGCCGGTCTGGGGACAGATGATCGCCGAAATCGCCACCGTGATTTCTGCCTTTGTGCCCGCGATCATTATGGCGCGCATCGAAAAGCGGCCTCTGGGCGCTTATGGCTTGCCACGAGCAGGTGCATTTGGGAAACAATTCTGGGTGGGAACTATCTGGGGCTTCGCGTCATTAAGCCTGCTGCTGCTGTTCATTCGAGGCGCGCACGGATTCTCGCTGGCAGGTTTAGCTCTACATGGGCCGCGCATTTTGAAGTACGCAGCCTTCTGGGGATTGTTCTTCTTGCTGGTCGCCTTCTTTGAAGAGTTTTTCTTTCGCGGCTATACGCTCTTTACGCTGACCCAGGGGATCGGTTTCTGGCCGTCGGCGCTGATCTTTTCGTTTATCTTCGGCGCGGTCCATCTGGGCAATAAGGGCGAGGCTTGGATCGGCGCGCTGGCGGCTGGCTTGATCGGGCTCTTCTTCTGCCTCACGCTTTACCGCACCGGAACGCTGTGGTGGGCAATCGGCTTTCATGCTGCGTGGGATTGGGCGGAGAGTTACTTCTACTCCGTGCCCGATAGCGGCACGATCTCGCAGGGCCATCTCCTCAACACTTCTTTTCATGGAAGCCGCTGGATCACCGGCGGTACGGTCGGTCCAGAGGGAAGCGTGTTTGCCCTGATTGTGATTGCGATGTTGTGGATCATGTTTAGCTATTTTTATCCGAAGAAGGAAACCCCCAGCTCGGCCACTGTCGCGTAAGCGCAGGAAGAATCGGAAGCAGCAAGCAAGAAAACATGGCACCGGATTATCGGGACGTAACGAGGGTCGTTGAGGCGTCCTCGCGGAGACTTACAACATGTTAAATAGCGTTATACCCTTGTTTATCGTTGACGATTTGGCGGAAACGATTCAGTTCTACCAATCCCGGCTTGGTTTCGAAGTGCATCACCAAGGCGGCGATGGCAAAGGTGCGGATTTTTGGGCGATGCTCGGGCGAGACCAGGTAACGTTGATGTTTAAGCACATTGGGCCGGATGTTCATCCGCAACCAAATCCTTCGCGTCACGAATGGGCCGCTTGGGATGCGTATGTCTTCACGAGCGACCCCGACTTGCTTTACACGGAGCTCCTAGCCAAGAACGCTCCCATGCGCCAGCAACTTGCCGACACCAGCGACGGGCTTCGGGCCTTCGAGATCACCGATAACAGCGGGTATGTTCTGTGTTTCGGCCGCCCGATCCTGAAGAAGTAGAAACGAGAGCCAATAAAGCGGCTCAAGTTTGAAAAAGAGCGAATGGAGTAAGGGACGCTCGCCCCTACCCGTGGAGCGCCACTATTCCGCCGAGCGAGATTTGCTCTTCTTGGGTTCGTGTCGCAGGCTGCGTCCTTCAACCAGATGGAATAACTCTTCGCCTAAGTTCTTAGCGTGGTCTCCAGCGCGTTCGAAGGCTTGCGCCATGAACATCAGATTCGTGCTGTACTCGCGGCGCTGCCGGTCGTGAGTCTCCAGGTGGCGATGGAAAACGGAGCGGCAGGCGGCATCGATTTCGGAATCGGCTTGGAGCACCCAGGTGGCGCTGTTGAGGTCGCGGTTGGCGAATCCATCGTGAACCGTTGCCAGCATTTTTTCCAGAATCTGGCACATCAGGATCAAATCGCGGGCATCCTCGCGCGTCAGCTTGGTGTTCAGCCGTTGCAAGCGCTGCGTCACCGACCAAGTCAGATCCCCAACGCGCTCCAGGTCGATGATGAATTTCAGGCACGCGAGCAGTTGGCGCGCTTCCGCCTCGCTGACCTGGGTGATGGCGCTGGTGATTTCCTCGTCGACGCGGCGCTCCATGCGGTCAAGTTCTTTTTCGCAGTCTTTCACCGCGAGGAACGCCATGTGCGAAGTGTTCTCAATGTAATCGCGGAGATTGAACGCGCTATCTTTAGCCACGAGGCAGGCTTGCAAAACAATCCCCGTGAGCTCAGCCGTTGATTCTGTGTCGATCCTACGGTCCGTTTTCTTCTTGGCGATTTTTTTCTTCGCGATCATGAGCTTTCAGAATGCATCATCGGAAATTTAGATTTCCTCTGTGAAACTCTGTGATACCTCTGCGACCTCTGTGTGAAAGGTTTTCCAACGGAGACCAACCCCGGACAATCGTCCCTGGATTCGGGAAGCCGAACGCTTCAATCCAGGCCAGCTGTTGCCGCGCGTGCTTCGCAGGGCGACATATGATGATACCGCTGAAATGCACCTAAACCATCCTGTCCCATATAGCGGGCCAGAACGGCCGGATTGCTTCGCCGCAGATCGACCAGCACGAAGCCATCGAGCACGTTGGAAAAGTTACGATCGATGTTGAAGCTTATAAGGCGCCCGCCAAGTTTGGCGTAATGCTTAAGCAGAATCGGAACGCTCTTGCCATCGCTCTCCACATCCGCAATGGGATCGGAGAGTTCCTGCAAATTGCTGAGCCCGGCGCAGACGCTGCGACAGTCGGCCGACTTGATGCCCTTGGGACGAAAGCGATTGCGCGGCGTGATCCAGCGAGCAAGATCGGCGGCGCTCAACTCTTGCCCGATTTGTTCGGGGCTCTCGCGATTCTGTTCCTGCGCTTCAAAGAAGCGCACAATCAGTTCGCGCGAAATGCGGTTATAGCGGCTGCTGATGCTGACCGCGCCGAATAGAATTGCCGGTCCGGATGTCGACGCCAGGTAGCGGCCGATACCCTTCCAAATCATAAGCAGTGGCGCGAACTGGCGCTGGTATTCAAGCCGTATGAATGACCGTCCCAGCTCGATTGCCGGACCCATGCGCTCAAAGAATTCGGGATCGTAACGAAAAAGAGTGCTGCTATAGAGACCCTCGATGCCGAGCCGAGGAAGAATGTCGATCGTCAATCCCAGACGGTATGCGCCGGCGACTTCTTGTTTCTGCTTGCTCCACAGCACCAGGTGCTTATAGTGGGCATCGAAGCGATCAAGGTCGCAGCACTTTCCTGATCCTTCACCGACTTCGCGGAAGGTGAGCTCTCGCAGGCGTCCGATCTCCTTGAGCAAGTTAGGAATCTGGCCGGAGTCCGCGATGTAGACTTCAAAGTCGCGGTTTTGCTCGAGCAGGCATTCGCCACCTAGCTGCATGATCTCGCCGAGTAATAACGCTGGCTCTATGGCCTCGGCGATGGTTTCTTCTTTCTTGAGTGGCAACGCTCCCTTGAGTACATCCGGTACACTTCGCTGAGCGCGATGCCGCTGTGACAGCAAGTAAGTCCGCCAGCGCAGATAAGTTGCTGCGGATTCATCATCGCGTGCCCCGCTTACCACTTCCGCGGGAATCGGATTCCCGATACGCACCGTCACTTTCTTATCCGTCTGGGCGAGAAATTCATTAAGCAGCCAGGTGGTGCGCAGGTTCGGGTTGACGAATCCCATAGCTTGAAATGTAGCGCTGTTGCGCCCACCAACAAATGCGGGAACCGTGACCGCACCGCTAAGCCGCGCCAATCGTGCCACCGCAGGATTCCACCGCGGGTCTGCGACCGCCATCTGCGGAAGTTGAATGTGCGAGACCTCTCCAGCGGGAAAGATCACCAGCAGCCCGCCAGACTTCAACCATTCCAGCGACTGATGCAAGGCGCGACGGTTGCGGCCCACTGCCCCAGAATGACCGAATGGATCGACAAAAAAACAATGGTCGTGCAGTTCGGGTATTCCAGCCAGCAAAAAGTTGGTAAGAATTCTTACATCCGGGCGGACGCGACCGAATAGGCATCCGAGAATCGCTCCGTCAAGCAGGCCAAAGGGATGATTCGCCGCGACGATCGCGCCGCCACTCCGCGGAACGCGGGCCAAGTCGCCTTCGGAAACTT
>Ga0181537_10005470_pt1 | contig 10253 bp, 6 predicted proteins | sample PEATcosm2014_Bin_39_FD_119765 | JGI IMG/M metagenome (GOLD analysis project Ga0181537, IMG submission 119765) | Peatland microbial communities from MTU Mesocosm Facility, Houghton, MI, USA - PEATcosm2014_Bin23_10_metaG | ecosystem: Environmental > Terrestrial > Soil > Wetlands > Peat | place... | reverse complement strand
TACTGCTGCTCAGCGGCGACCAACCAACGGCCGGGCCGCGGCCGATCGACATCGACCAGGGCGCGTTCGCCGCAGTACTAGGGGCCAGGACCGTTCGCGTCACCGACCCGGCGGCGGCCCGCGCCACCGTCGCCCGCGCGCTCGAGCTAGCGCGCGGTGGCCCGGGCCCGGTCGTGCTCAGCCTGCCCGCCGACCTGCTCGGCGTCGATGTGCCTGACCAGCCTGCCTGTCCTGAGCTGCCCCGCACATGCCCTGGGCCTGACCTTCGCCCGGTGTCGGCGGCCCGCCAGCTCGACGCGGCGCTCGACGTCCTGGCCAGCGCGCGGCGCCCGCTGCTGGTCGCCGGGCTCGGAGCATACCGTTCCGGCGCCGCGCGGCCCATCGCCGTGCTCGCTGACCAGGTCGGCGCGCTGCTTACGACCACGGTGATGGCCGGCGGCCTGTTCCGCGACAGCCCGTGGTCGCTCGGGTTCGGCGGTGGCTTCGCCGCACCGCGGGCCGCCCGGCTCATGGGCGAGGCCGATGTGGTCGTCGCGTTCGGGGCGAGCCTGAACGAGTTCACGCTGCACGGCGGCATGTCGCTCAATCCAGGCGCCACGCTCATACAGGTCGACCTGGGGGCCGCCCCGACGGTGAGCCGGGTTGACCTGTGCGTCACGGGCGACGCGGCCCACGTCGCCAGCGCCCTGCTGGACGACGTGCGCGCCCGCGGCCTGGTGGCAGCTAGCTGGCGAGACGAGGTGGCAGCAGACATCGGGCTGGCCGGCTGGGAGCACGAGCCGTACGACGACGCGAGCACGGTCAGCCGGATCGACCCGAGGACCTTGTCGCTGGCCCTGGCCGGGCTGCTGCCGGCGGAAAGGACGCTGGTCATGGACGGCGGCCACTTTGCCCGGTGGCCGGCGATGTACTGGCCGTCCGCCGACCCGTCCGCGCTCGTGTTCACCGGCGCGGCGTTCCAGACCATCGGTTTCTGCTTCGCGGGCGCGGTCGGTGCTGCGGTCGGCAGAACGGACCGGACGACGGTCGTGGCCGTTGGCGACGACGGCGCGCTGATGGGGCTGCCCGAGCTCGAGACCCTCATCCGCGTCGCGCACTCCGCGCTCGTGGTGATATTCAACGACTCCGCCTACGGCGCGGAGGTCCACATGCACCGCCCGCTCGTCACCGACACCAGCCCCGCCACCTCCGGCGATACCGACTTCGCCGCCGTGGCTCGCTCGTTCGGCGCCAAGTCGGCCACGGTGCGCACCCTCGCCGACCTGGCTGGCCTGCGCGCCTGGAACGAGACGGGCGGCCACGGCACCTACTTGCTCGACTGCAAGGTCGTGCCGGACGTACTCGTCAAGTACCCGTCGGACCTGGGCGGCCACATCCGAGCCGGGGGGCGAGTGCGGCGATGACGGGCAATGCCGATCAGCCGCGGGCGGCCAGTGCCGATGAGCAGAGCCCGCGGCGCACGACCCGGCCCATGACGGGTGCGGAATACATCGAGAGCCTGCGCGACGGGCGGGAGATTTACCTATACGGCGAGCGAGTCAAAGACGTGACTTCGCACCCGGCGTTCCGCAATCCAGCCCGGATGATCGCCAGGCTGTACGACGCCCTGCACGACCCGGAGCGCTCAGCCGTCCTGGTCGCGCCGACCGACACCGGCAGCGACGGCTACACCCACCGTTTCTTCACCACGCCGCACAGCGTCGAGGACCTCGTCGCGGACCAGGAAGCCATTGCGCAGTGGGCTCGGATGACCTACGGCTGGATGGGACGCAGCCCCGACTATAAGGCGTCGTTCCTCGGCACGCTGGGCGCGAACGCGGAGTTCTACCACCCGTTCGAAGCCAACGCCAGGCGCTGGTACCGCGAATCGCAGGAGAAGGTGCTGTTCTGGAACCACGCGATCGTGCATCCTCCGGTCGACAAGAACCGCCCGCCCGATGAGGTCGCGGACGTCTTCGTGCACGCCGAGCGGGAAACCGACGCCGGCCTGATCGTCAGCGGCGCCAAGGTCGTCGCCACCGGCTCGGCCCTGGCCCACTTCAACTTCATCGCCCACTACGGGCTGCCGGTGCGCAAGCGGCAATTCGCGCTCGTCGCGACCGTCGGGATGGACACGCCAGGGGTCAAGCTGATCTGCAGGCCGTCGTATTCGGCCATGTCCGCGATGATGGGCAGCCCATTCGATTACCCGCTGTCCTCACGAATGGACGAGAACGACACCATTCTCGTCCTGGACAAGGTTCTCATCCCCTGGGAGAACGTGTTCATATACGGCAGCCTTAGCAAGGTACAGCAGTTCAGCCAGCAGTCCGGTTTTTTCGAACGCTTCACCTTTCACGGGTGCACCCGCCTGGCGGTGAAGCTGGAGTTCATCGCCGGCCTGCTCGCCAAGGCGATAGAGATCACTGGCACCAGGGACTTTCGTGGCGTTCAGGCCCGCCTGGGCGAGGTCCTCGCCTGGCGCAACCTCTTCTGGGGCCTGTCCGATGCCGCCGCGCGTAACCCTGTTCCCTGGAAGAACGGCGCCGTGCTGCCCAATCCCCAGTACGGCATGGCGTACCGCTGGTTCATGCAGATCGGCTACCCGAGGATCAGGGAGATTGTCCTTCAGGACGTGGCCAGCGGGCTCATCTACGTCAACTCGAGCACCGAGGACTTCAAGAACGATCAGATTCGCCCGTATCTAGACAGGTTCCTGCGGGGCTCAGGTGGCAGCGAGGCGGTCGAGCGGGTCAAGGTGATGAAGCTGCTGTGGGATGCCGTCGGCACCGAGTTCGCGGGCCGGCACGAGCTATACGAGCGCAACTACGCAGGCAACCACGAGAACACCCGCGTCGAGCTGCTGTTCGCACAGCAGTCAGGCGGCCTGATCGACCAGTACAAGGCGTTCGCCGATGCCTGCCTCGCCGAGTACGACCTGGACGGCTGGACGGCCCCCGACCTGTGCTCGTTCGAGCATCTGCGAGAAGCCAGGGGCGAGGCGCTGAACAGCTCACCGTCCGCGGCAGGCATCAGCTGGCCCACTAACACGGATATCCGCGAGAAGGAGCGTGAACCATGAGCACCACCAGTACCGGACAGCCAGCGGTGACGGAGACCGAACGAGTCCCGCTGTCGCTGAACCAGGAATTCGTCTGCCTCTTCGACTCCGGCGGTGAGGACGGGCCGTTCGGTCCGCACTACCACATCGTCGAGGCCTGGCGCGTCACCGGGCACGTCGACGCCGTCGCGATGCGGCGCGCGCTGCGCAATGTAGTGGAACGGCACGAGGCGCTGCGCACCGTGATCGTGCGCGACGGCGACGACAAGTACCAGGAGATATTTCCTGCTTCGACGCCTGAGCTTTCGGTGCGAGACCTACCCGCCGAGCCGGGGAAGTCACGTGATCAGCAGGCGGAGGAATTGATCAGGGAGCTTGAGAACGGCGAGATCGACGCGAATCAGCCGCCGCTGATCAAGGCAGTGCTGGCCAGGTTCGACGACCAGGACTCGGTGCTTGCCCTGATGACGCACCACATCGCCACCGACGGCTGGTCGGTACGGCTGATCATCCGCGACCTGGTCAACCGCTACGCGGCCCACCAGGGCTTCGACGTGCCCGAGTTGCCGAAGGCGCCGCAGTACCGGGAATTTGCCGCCTGGAGCCGCGATGCGGCCGACGCTCAGCCGGCCGGCGCCATCGATTACTGGCGCAAAGCATTGTCGGGCGCTCTGATCAGCGCGCTGCCCACCGACTTCGCCCGGTCGGCCGGGGTGCCGCATACAACCGGCGCCTACCGTTTCTCGATCCCCGCCGACCTGGCCTCGGCCGCTACCAAGCTGGCCGCCGCGAGCCGCAGCACGACGGCCATCGTGCTGCTCGCCGCGTATCAGATCGTCGTGCAACGAAAGCTCGAGTCCAAGGACGTCATCCTGGCCACCTTTACCCCGGGCCGCGGCGGTCGGCGGTTCGAGGACACCGTCGGGTCGTTCTTTAACTTCATCCCGCTGCGCACCGAACTCACCGGATGCGCGACGTTCCGCGAAGTACTTGAGCGGACCCGCCGGACCTGCCTGGACGCCTACTCTCGTGACATCCCGAGCATCCACATCTTCGGGCTGGCGCCAGAACTGATGGGGCCCGCCATGTCCGATAACGCGGCCGCCGCTGTGTTCCAGGTGTTTCCCGACCCGGTTATGCTCGCCGACAACACCCCTGGCGACCTGAGGTTCGTCGAGATATCGCGGGAGCCGCGGGGCCAGGAGCGGACCTCGGCCATGCCGGACGGGGTGCTCTGGACGCTGAGCGCCGCCCCGTCGGGCGACATGATCGCGGCGATCACGTTCAAGCGCAACATCTTCGGCGAGGCGACCATCGCCGCGATGGCGGAGGAGTTCTCGCAGGTGCTACGCCAGGTCCTGGCGTCGCCCGACGCGCCGCTCCGGCTCGGCTGAGCGAGAAGGGCCCGGGCTGGCGTTGGCGAGCCAGCCCGGGCCCGGCGCGTGGGCCCGGCCAGGTTCAGTCATCAATGGCCTGATAGGCCAGGGTCCAGAAGTCTCGGTAGATATTCGGCGGAGTAAAGACGAACTTCGCGCAGCCGGTCATCAGGATCATGTCCAAGTCCTCGCTGGGGTCGGCGTACCAGACCGAGCCGAGCCCGCCGTTCCAGCCGAACCGCCCGGCCGGCTCGCCGAAGCCGTCCCGCTTAGTCACAACCGACATGCCCATCCCCCAGCCGTGGTGAGCGAAATAGGGGGCGAACGGCCCGGCTTCCTGCTTTTGTTCGGGCGTGAGCTGGTCGATGGTCATCATCTCGATCGACGTCCTGGACAACAGCCGACCGCCGTCATACGTGCCCTGGCGCAGCATCATCTCCCCGAAGGCCAGGTAGTCCTGCACCGTCGAGACCAGGCCGCCCGCGCCGGAGGGGAACGCCGGCGGCTGGCGCCACTTGCTGTCAGCGGCGGCGTCATAGACATCGACCCCGTTGTCGTGGTAGCCGGTGGCAAGCCGAGCCAGGCTCGCCGCTGGCACGCTGAAGCCGGTATCAGCCATCTTCAGCGGCTCGAATATCCGCTCGCGCAGGAATTCGTCGAACGGCTGGCCCGCGGCGCGCGCGACCAGCACGCCCAGCACGTCCGAGCCGGTGTTGTACATCCAGCCGGCACCGGGTTGATGCATCAGCGGCAGCGTGCCGAGACGGCGGATCCACTCATCGGGCGCAGGCGACACCGCCGGGTCTGGCGGACCCTGGCCCAGTTGCAGGTCGTCCATCGCCTGCTGGATGGGATAGGTGCCGGGCGGTGCGATGACCATGCCAAGGCCCCAGACGAACGTCAGCAGATCACGCACGGTGACCGGCCGGCTAGCCGGAACGGTGTCGTCGAGCGGGCCATCCGGGTGCCGCATGACCACGCGGTCGGCCAGTTCAGGCAGCAGTGCGTCCACCGGATCCTCTAGCCGCAGCTTGCACTCCTCCACGCAGATCATCGTTGCGGCGGCCGTGATCGGCTTGGTCATCGAGGAGATACGAAAGATCGTGTCATTGTGGATGGACGTGCCATCCAGGTCGGCCGCGCCGATCGGCTCGATCAACGCGTCGCCTCGCCGGCTCACCGCCAGCACGAGCCCGGGCACCTCGCCGCGCTCGACGTAGCCCGCCATGACGTCGTGCATGCGCGCAAGCCGCGATTTCGACAATCCGCCGCCGCTCATGTTCTGTTTCCTCCATTAACGGTAGTTAATTTCCGACGTTGGCACCCGGCCCCTGGCCGCGCATCTCCTTCCTTGCGTCGCGACGGATCGGCGGCGGGCCGATGCTGTGGGCTCAATGGCGGCCGCGGGCGGGGGCAATCTCGAAGATGTGCGGCTATGCGGCATCGCCGCAAGGTGAGGGAGTTAGGGTGCCGCAGACTTCTCGCGCAAATGCGAGCTGCCCCTCTGACCGGCGTTGCCGTGCAGTAGCAGATTTCGCCGGATTACACCGGTGATCGGGTTACCAGGGAGAAGTCTGTGGAAGCAGTGAAGAGCCCGTCGCGCGCCGAGCTTGTTCAGCGTGTCGCGGACATCGCGCCCGTGCTACGAGCGAATGCGCTGTGGAGTGAGCAGAACCGGCGCCTGGCCGACGAGGTGGTCGACGCGATGATCGGCGCCGGTGTCTTGCGCATGCTGGTTCCCAAGCAATACGGCGGCTACGAGAGCGACATGCAGACGGTCGTCGACGTGGGCATCCAGCTTGGCCGGGGAGACGGGTCGCCGGCCTTCTGCGCGACCGCCTGGTGGGCGCAGTGCTGGGCGGTCGCGCACTTTCCCGATTCGGTCCAGGATGAGATCTTCGGAGACAGCCCGGACGTGCGGATCTGCGGCACCCTGGTGCCGAACGGCAAGGGTGAGATCACCAAGGACGGCGTCCTGGTGTCCGGCGAGTGGGGGTTCAACAGCGGCGCCTGGCACAGCCAGTGGAAGTTTTTCTCCACGCTGGCGCTCAACCCGGCCGGCGAGATCGAGCCGATCGCGTGCGTCGTGCCGATGAGCGACCTGGAGATCGTCGACGACTGGGATGTCGCGGGCCTGCGCGGCACCGGCAGCATCACGCTGGTCGCCAGGGACGTGTTCGTCCCGCGGGAGCGTTTCCAGTGGATGAGCCAGGTCGCCCGGCAGGAATACGATTCCGAGCGGAACGCCGACTCGCCCTGTTACCGCGGCCCGATCATCGGGGTGCTCTCGAACATCAACACCGGCAAGCAGGTCGGACTGGCCCAGGCCGCCAGGGAGGCGTTCCTCGAGCGGATCCACCGCCGCACCATCCAGCACACCAACTACGCGACGCAGGCCGAGTGGCCGGTCACCCACCTCCAAGTGGCCGAGGCCGACCTGAAGATCGACGAGGCTGAATACCATGCCCGCAGGCTCGCGGCCCTGGTAGACCTCAAGAACTTCAGCAACGAGCCGTACACGTTGCGCGAGCGGGCGTACTGCCGGGTCGCGGTCGGCCGGGTGTCACAGCTCTGCTGCGACGCGGCCAATATCTACAACATGGCCGCCGGTGCGAGCGGCATTTACACCTCGATGCCCATCCAGCGCATTCAGCGCGACCTCCAGGCGATCAGCCTGCACGCCGTCAACATGCCGGTCAAGAACTATGAGCTCTACGGCAGGGTCCTATGCGGCCTAGAGCCGAACACGTTCTTTATCTAGCACCACATAAATTTCCTTTTGCCTCTGCAATAACCGCCGGGCCAGCCAGCCAACCGGCACCATGGAACATTGAGCCGGTCCTAACCGGCCCCATGCGGCATCGTGGCGGATCCGGGGGCTTAGACGGTCTGCTGGGACTCGGCGAGGAGGCCTACGTAGCCGATGTCCACGATTCGCTGAGCGCGGGAGGCGTACAGCTCCTGATCGTCCGGGGCGAACGTGCCCAGCCCGTCGACGTAGCGGTTGAACATGCAGAACGCGGCGGCGATCAGCACGCAATCATGGATCTCGGTATCGGTAGCTCCCTCGGCACGTGCAGCGTCCACCAGGTCCTGGGTCACCGACAGTCCGCCTTTCGCAGCCGCGGCCGCGATGTCCAGCAGTGCCCTGAGCTTCGGTGACACCGGCGCGCTCGAAACATCGGTACAGACCTGGCGCACGAGCGGCATCCCTTCGGGCAGTTGCGCCGCCGCGTAGGCCGAATGCGACGAGCAGCAGTACTTGCACTCGTTCAGCGACGACACATAGGACGCGATCAGCTCCCGCTCACCCCTGGTCAAGGTGTTCGGCTCCCGTAGCAGGACTTCCACCAGCTCATTCAGCGGCTGGGCGGTCTCCGGCCTGAACCTGAACAGGCCGCGGATGCCTGGTTCATCTGAGTTAAGAGTGATGTGCGCCATGACGGGTTCCTTTGAGTCGGCCGGTGCGGATGCTCACCGTGCAGCATCGGATACCCGCGCAGAGCTGTCAACCCGGGCAGGTACCTCACCGAAGCTCGCGGCCGCGGCCTCGTAGAGCCAGCCGATATCTTCGGACAGATCCTCCTGGTCACATCCCAGCTCGAGGAGCACGAGGCCGCAGAGCGTGGCCCAGCCGAGCACGGATGCCGGAGGAACGGACAGGCGCGGTAGCCGCCTCATCAAGGTCGCGCCTCCGGTGCGTTGGCCACTCAGTCCCAGTGCCAACCTGAAGCTGGCGGGGTGATCCAGGGCCCAGCCACGGAACTCCCGCGCCATGCCGCCGGGCTGATCGCGAGCGGATTCAACCGTGGCGCACAATTCGCTGATCACGGACTCGCTCAAGGCGCTCATAAGCGCATCCAGGCTCGGATAATAACGGTAGATCGCGGGAGCGGTCACACCCACCTGACGCGCGATAGCCCGCAACGAGATTGCGCTAGAGCCGTCCTTTTCCAGCAGCAGCCGCGCGGTGCCGATGATCTCATCGATCATTTCTCGGCGAAGTCGTTCACGGCGGAGCTGTTCGGCCATGCCATGCACTCTCCTTCACCGACGTTATACGACGCGATACGGTTCCGGGCTTCTCGTGAATTGCTCTCATGCCCAGGGATTCTCATGCAATGAGCAAGGTCAGAGATGGGAGCGGGACGGCGGCTGCCGCAGATTTGAGGCGTATGCAGTCAGACATGCCGCCATGTCCCATGTACCGCTACTTGTCAGCTGTGAGGTAGAAACATGTCAACTACGCGCACCAGGCTCCGCCGCCTCGTGCCCGCATTCGTGGCTATCCCGCTACTGGTGGGCCTTTTGGTCGGTGCGAACATGGCAGTTGCGTCAACCGCAAACGCCAACCAGGTCGCGGCGGCGTACAAGTTCCAGGGCATGCCGGTCGCGATGCCGCCGGGTTATCACTCGACTCAGACGATCCGCCAGGTGAACGGCGCCTATCAGCACCTGGTGTCGTGGATCTCGTCGGTGGGTGCCAGCATCGCGATGACCGACGTAACCGGCCACGGCCTGTCCGACGGCATGTGCATCGTCGATCCGCGGACCAACGACGTGATCATCACGTACGCGCCGACGGCGCCGGCCGCAGACCGGTTCACGCCGTTCGTGCTCAACGCGGCCCCGCTGCCCTACACCTCCACCATGGCTCCGATGGGCTGCGTGCCCGGCGACTACAACGGCGACGGCCGGATGGACTTCCTCGTCTACTACTGGGGCCGCACCCCGATCATCTTCTTGGCGCGGTCGAACGCGACCACTCCTTCGGCCAAGGCCTACAAGCCGGTGGAGCTGCTGCCGGAGGACGTGAACGGGCAGTACAACGGGCCGGACTGGAACACCAACGCGGTCGCCGTCGCCGACTTCGAGGGCAACGGCCATCCCGATCTGTTCCTCGGGAACTACTTCCCGGACTCCGCGGTGCTCGACCCCAACGGCATCGACAACGTGCAGATGCCGTCGTCGCTGTCCGACGCGCAGAACGGCGGTGGCGACTACATGTTCCAGTGGCTCGGCGGCACCTCGGGACCGAATCCGACCGTGCGCTACCAGATAGTCGACAACGCGATCCCGTACGCCGACTCGACCGGGTGGACGCTGGGCGCGGCCACCGCGGACCTGACCGGTGACGGGCTGCCCGACCTGTACATCGCGAACGACTTCGGGCCCGGCCACCTGCTGTACAACGAGTCCACTCCCGGGCATCTCAAGTTCGGCCTGGCGTGGGGACAGCGCGGGGCGCTCACGCCCAAGTCGTTCGTGCTCGGCAGGGGATCGTTCAAGGGCATGGGCGCCGACTTCGGCGATCTTTCCGACAACGGCCGGTTCGACCTGATGGTCAGCAACATCACCACCCCCTGGGGCCTGCAGGAAAGCAACTTCGTGTTCATGAACCAGGCCACCAGCGGCCAGCAGATGCAGCAGGACCTGGCGCGGAGCTTCGCGCCCTTCGATCAGGAAGCCGAGCAGATGGGCATGGCCTGGACCGGGTGGTCCTGGGACGTGAAGTTCGGCGACTTCCTCAACAGTGGTAGCCAGGATGTGGTCCAGACGGACGGGTTCATCAAGGGCACGATCGACCGCTGGAACTGGCTGCAGGAAATGGCCATGACCAACGACGACTTGCTCAGCAACCCGGCCAACTGGCCGCTGGTCGAGCCGGGCGACGACATCGCGGGCCACCAGTGCCCGGCGTTCTACGCCGACGGCGGCAACAACCAGTACGTGAACATCAGCAAGCAGCTCGGCATGTGCACCACGGCCGACCAGACTCCGACCAGGGGCGTCGCGACGGCCGACGTCCAGGGCAACGGCGTGCTGGACTTCGCGCT
>Ga0181537_10005469_pt1 | contig 10254 bp, 5 predicted proteins | sample PEATcosm2014_Bin_39_FD_119765 | JGI IMG/M metagenome (GOLD analysis project Ga0181537, IMG submission 119765) | Peatland microbial communities from MTU Mesocosm Facility, Houghton, MI, USA - PEATcosm2014_Bin23_10_metaG | ecosystem: Environmental > Terrestrial > Soil > Wetlands > Peat | place... | reverse complement strand
TACTTGTCGATATAGAAAGACTTGATTTGCAGCGCATGTTCGTGAAAGCGCCGCGGGGAATCTTCCCAGGGATACTGGACATCGACGCCCATATCGTCGAGTCCCTCGATTTCGATTCCCGCGACCTTGAAGAGAAAGTCGCCCGGGAGAATTTTTATCATCCCTGCGGACGCGCCAGTGGTCGCTTTCGTCTGCTGGAGGGGGACAATTTGCTGGGGCACAACTTTCCATTCGTGCGCGTAGTTGGACAGCGGTGTTGCGGTCAGCTCTTTCATTTTCGACATCAAGGCCTGCACATTTTGCTTGGGGCTGGTGCTGGTCGCTAGAATGGCGCCATAGCCTTTCGCTTCGATCGAAAAGGCCAATACTGTTTTCCCGCCCGGCACGGTCTGAGGTTTGAGTTCTGCTCCGTGGTAAAGATCGAAATAGCGAAGGCCTTCCTGCGGTGAAACTTCTATCTGATTGCCTTCCACGTCGTATTCGTTACGGTTCACAATGGTCCAGACTGCTTCTTCGCCGAGCGGCCAGCGGCTGGCATAAACGCCGTAGCGAAGCACGGGCGACATCGGCTCCCAGTCTTTGCTGATGAGGAACGGTGCGATTCCGCGTTCGATGGTGGCAACGCGCCGGGTTGCCTCCCCATCGCGAGGCGTGATTCCATTCCAGATGCCCCAGACGTTTTCCCAACTCTCCCATCCCACTCCATTGAAAAAAGCGAACTGCAGGTCGTCGGTTTTGTCGCGATTCCAACGGTGGGAGATGTTCACCATGTGCCGCGTTTCAAGCCACTTGTACTTGTCCACGAGAGGAGCAAAAGGAAATTGATATTGCCCCCATGTCATGACATCCCACGCCAAGGCTTCATCGGAGGGACCACCTTCAGGTTCGAATGCAAGGGGATGGCCAATTTTGTCCGCGGCTAACGAGAATGCCAGCGGAACGCCGTCCTGGGTATCGCCGTTGATGCCGTCGGCGCCAATTTCGGCCATCAGACTGGCAATCGCATCTGGCCAGGACAGGCCTGGATCCCGGGTCCCCTGGTCCCACATCATCATCGGAAACAATACGCGAACACCGCGGCGATGGAAGTCGGCAATCATTTGTTTCACGCCAGGAATTCCTCCAGGCATGCTGCGAATCATGTCGTGCTGATTCCGGTCGTCGATCCCCATATTCGGATAGGTGGGCCAAATTAATACCGCATCAATTCCTCCATACCGTTTTTCGAGGTCGTCGAGATAGCGATCCACCGTATACCGGTTGGCCACAGGGTCATAAAAATAGCGGTCCTCGACCATCATCTGTGGTTGAAAAAAACTGGACTGGGTCCACTTAAGAGCGGGAATGTCATAGCGTGAGCCGTCGTAGCCAATGCGAATACGCCGTTCCATCCGCCAATGTTGAATGTCGGTAAGCCACGATGCATGGTCCTCGGCTGCGCAGGCCTTCGAGCCGCCTTCCCAGGCTCCTTTCATCGTGAGGCAGGCGGGCCCCGGAATCTGCTGACGGTCGGGGCGATAACGAGAATCTTGAGCCGCGGCAAGACTGGTGACGAAAAGCAAAAAAACTGTGATACCGGACGTAATAATTCGCTGCTTCATGGCCGACGCTCCTGTTAAATCGGGCAATCCGGCTTGCAAATATAAAACGTTTCAAAGATCATGTCCACAATCAGACCGAGGAATTAGAGGGAAATCAGATGCCATACCGGCGGGTTTTGCTTGCAGCTCTGCTGTGCATGATGGCCGTGCCCGCTCTTGCGCGGAAGCCTGAAACCGGCTTTCTCGATCGAACGGTTTTGGTGAATGCGGAAATTTACCGCTATCAGGTATACGTTCCCCAGAACTTCAACTCTCACAAGAAGTGGCCGGTGATCTTGTTCCTCCACGGTGTTGGAGAGCGAGGGGACGACGGATTGCTGCAAACCGATATCGGAATCGGTCACGCCATCCGCAAAAACGTTTCGCATTTCCCTTTTATTGTGGTGATGCCGCAGTGCCGCAAGGATAACAACGAGCGCTGGATAAATGAGCCGATGCAAGCTCAGGCGTTGGCCGCGCTGGAACAATCCGTTAAAGAATTTCATGGCGACCGCGAACGCATCTATCTCACCGGTCTTTCCATGGGTGGATATGGGGTATGGGATTTAGCGGCAAAGTATCCGAGAAAGTTCGCGGCCTATGTGCCTATCTGCGGGGGAATTCACGGCCCGATCAAGTTGCCGGATGTGCATGTTGGACTGGTCGGCGATCCAAACGTAGCGGACCCTTATGCTGAAACCGCGCGACGCATCGGCTCCACTCCCATCTGGATCTTTCACGGCGACGCAGATGATACTGTTCCCGTGGAAGAATCCCGCAAGATGGCGCAAGCGTTGCAAGCTGCCAAAGCCAATGTGCACTATACGGAATATCCCGGCGTCGGTCATAACGCCTGGGATAAAGCTTACGCTGAGCCTGAACTTGTTCCGTGGCTCCTGGCTCAAAAGCTGCATAACTGATCTGGTCTGACGCTTAAGCAACTCAAATAGTTCTCGTTAGATGTAACAAGTTCAATTTGAAACCTTTCAAGCGGGTTGCAGTGTTCGGCCTTTCAGCTCGGCTCCTGTTACCGGTTTGCTAATATCGAGGACTTTCCGAATGATGATTCAACGATCCTGCAGGTTGATCGCAGAAGCCTTTTTTCTGCTCGTCGTAGTTTTCCGACTTGACGCCAGAGCGCAATACACCCATTACTCTCCCGACGGCGATCAGATTCCCGGCCCGGAATGTCTTAATTCAGTTCGACCGTCTCTGGGGCCAGCCAAGGGCTGTTCCTCGGATGACTACAAGTTCTGGCTCGACGACGTTACTCGCTGGCGGCGTGAAACACGGCTCCGGGCGGGCTATTCCGGGCAAGAATACGAACGTCAGGAACTGCAATGGACGCAGGCCAGTTTTATCCAGCCGCAGATGATGGTCGAGGATCGTTACTTCTACGATCCGGTGGCGGGAAAATATACCGTAGATAAGTATCTGGATGATCTCGAGAAACGCTACGGTGGTATTGATTCCATCCTGATCTGGCCGGTATATCCCAACATCGGGGTTGACAACCGCAATCAGTATGACTTGCTTCGTGCCATGCCGGGGGGTGTTACCGGAGTCAAGCAGATGGTCGCTGACTTTCATCGTCGCGGGGTCAAAGTGTTATTTCCAGTTATGCTGTGGGACCAGGGCACCCGTGATCCGGGCCTGACAGACTGGGATGCAACTGCACAATTGCTCGCCGAAGTTGGCGCCGACGGCGTGAACGGAGATACCCTCCGCGGAATTCCCCATTCGTTTCGCGCTGCATCGGACGCATCAGGTCACCCTTTGGTGCTCGAACCCGAGCATGTCATGGCCGCTCCCTTCGAAAGCCTGGCTTGGAACACAGCGACATGGGGGTATTGGCAATATCCAACTGCTCCCATGGTCAGCGCCTTGAAGTGGCTTGAACCTCGTCACATGGTTCATGTGTGTGATCGGTGGAGCCATTCCAAAGTGGATAACCTGCAGTATGCCTTTTTCAATGGCGTGGGATATGAGAGCTGGGAAAATGTTTGGGGCATCTGGAATGGAATTGTTGCGCGCGATGCCGAGGCGCTTCGGCGGGTGGCGGAGATAGAACGAACCGTATCGAAATTTCTGGTGAGTCCAGGATGGCAGCCCTACGCTCCCACCGTGCAGTACGGCATCTACGCCAGCCGCTGGCCGCTCGAAAATCAAGCCCTATGGACGATCATCAGTCGCAACCAGACCGATACCGATGGTCATCAGCTCCAGTTCGAAATCCAGCCCGGACTTCGCTATTTCGATTTATGGAATGGAACCGAGCTCACGCCGGAGATCGCCGGCGATCATCTCTTCCTCAATTTTCCCATTGAGGCTCATGGCTTCGGAGCGATTCTTGCTACTCCAGACGCTCCCGATCCCAAACTGCTCGCTTTGCTGAAGGCAATGAAAAAACTTTCTGCAACCCCACTCAGCGACTATTCGAACGAATGGAAATTCCTTCCCCAGAAGATGGTGGTAATCTCCAAAACTTCACCGGCATCAAAGCAGCCGGATGGAATGGTAAACATTCCCGCGGGGGAATTTTCCTTTCGGGTGGACGGTATTGAGATCGAAGGTTCCAACGATATTGGTGTGGATGTGCAGTATCCATGGGAGGATTCGCCACGCCGCCACCATTTGCATGAACTGCACGTGGATGCGTTCTGGATCGATCAGTACCCGGTAACGAACGAACAATTCAAGAGATTTCTGGAAGCAACGCATTATCACCCGCAAGATGATTTGAACTTTCTGCATGATTGGCAAAATGGAACCTATCCCAGTGGCTGGGGCAACAAACCGGTAACCTGGGTTTCGTTAGAAGATACTCGCGCGTACGCTGCCTGGGCTGGCAAGCGTCTGCCCCACGAGTGGGAGTGGCAGTATGCTGCGCAGGGAACGGATGGCCGGATCTATCCCTGGGGCAACGCGTGGAATGCCGACGCAGTTCCAATCCCCGACAAAAGCCGCATCCTGCGCGGACCGGATGCTGTCGATGCCCATCCCCAGGGCGCCAGTTCATTCGGCGTAATGGATTTGGTGGGCGACGTATGGCAATGGACTGACGAATTTATTGATGAACACACGCGCGGCGGCATCCTGCGCGGGGGCAGCTATTACCAACCTCAGGGATCGCTGTGGTATTTCCCGCAAGCCTATCGCCTCGACCAGCACGGCAAACTCCTCCTCATGGCGCCGGGCAAAGATCGAGCCGGAACGATTGGTTTTCGCTGTGTCAAGGATGCAGACTAGCCGCTTGGTCTCGTGGTTTGGCACGACGGCGCGGCCTATTCATCTCGGAGAGCAACGATCGGATCAATCTGAGCGACACGGCGAGCCGGGATGTAGCTGGCCAGCAAAGTAACGAGAGTCAGCAAAAGCGAAATCACCACGAATGTGAACGGATCGAACGGGGTCACACCGAACAGAAGACTCCGCATGAGACGGGAAACGGCGAAGGCTCCGGTCGTGCCGATGGCCACTCCGCAGAGCGCCAGAGCCAAACCCTTCCAGACAATCAAACGTTCAATGGCCCGACGCGTTGCACCCATCGCAATTCGGATTCCGATTTCACGGGTGCCCTGATTTACCAGGTAGGACATGACTCCGTAAGTTCCGATCACCGCCAGGGCAAGAGCCACGCCAGCAAAAAGCGTCAACAGCAGCATTGCGAACCGGCGCTGCGCCAGCGATTCATCGAGCCGCTGGTTCATGGTTCGTACGTTGTACAGCGGCAGATCCCTATCCAGTTCGTGAATCTGCTGCTTGACGGCGGGAGCCAAGGCGGCGGGATCGGTCGCACTCCGCAGCACTACATTCATAGCGCGGGTGGGATATTGAGTTTGAGGAAGGTACAGTGCGATGCGCGAGTCGGAATCGAGAGTGTACTGCTTGACGCGTCCGACGACGCCGACCACCGTCTCCCACGGATCCTTGTCGGTGATGCCTCCATAATGGATGCGCCGGCCGATGGGATCCTGATTCGGCCAGAGCTGTTGCGCCATGTACTCATCAATGACGACCACCTTCGGGCTGGCGGGTGTGTCGTGCTCATTGAAAAACCTCCCCGATCGCAGGGGAATTTCCATGGCTTCGAAGTAGTGGCCGCCAACCACGCGTTGATCCGCGTTGATGAAATTCTCCCCGGGCGGAGGAACGCGCCCTTCCACCGTAATCGGACCCCAAGCGAACATTTGGCTCAGAGGCAGCGAAGTGACGGCCCCGGAAGCAGTCACACCGGGCAAGCTCTCAAGCCGGCTCCAGAGTTGGCGGTAGGCTCGAACAACGGCCTTTGGATCGTCATACTTTGGTCCACTCATCGTGAGTTCGAGCGTGAGTGAGTGGTTGGGGTTGAATCCGGGCGAAACATTTTCGAGGTGCACAAAGCTGCGGATCAGCAGTCCCGCCCCGATGAGCAACATCACGCACAGGGCGAGTTCGGAAATCACCAGCATTCTGCGCATGTTGTGGCCACGTCCCCAGACTGCGCTGGCGCCGGCTGTGCCCCGGTTCGAGTCTTTCAGCGTGGCGTGCAGATCGAAGCGGGATACCCGCAACGCGGGCACCAGACCGAACACAGCTCCGGAAAAAACCGAAAGAACGAATGTAAAGACCAGGGCAACCCGATCGATGCCGATGTCGTTTATCCGCGGAACGCTCTTCGGTCCAAAAACGTGGATCCAGTGCAGACTCCAAAATGCAAGGAGAACTCCGCAAGCGCCTCCGGACAAAGACAGCAACATGCTTTCGGTAAGCACCTGGCGGACAATCCGTAAGCGGCTTGCGCCCAAGGCAGTGCGAATTGCGATTTCCTTCTGCCGGGCAACGGCCCGAGCGAGCAAAAGATTAGCCACATTCGCACACGCAATCAGCAGCACAAACCCGACCGCACCCAGCAGCACAAACAGGGTGGGGCGCGCATCACCCACGACCTGTTCGAGGAGGGGCACGATGCCAAAGGTCAAGCCGCCGTTGGGTGGATAGGTTTGCGGATAATCGTGCCGCAATCGCGCCGTGATGGTATCCATCTCGGCCTGGGCCTGGGCAGTGGAAACACCAGGCCTGAGCTTGCCCATGATGTTGTAGTCTTCGTGATCGCGGTTTTGCGCGGCACCGAGCGGCATCGGCAAAGGAAGCAGGATATCGGCCTGCTCGGCTCCGTCGAGAGTGGGCAGCACTTCTCTCGGCAAGGAAAAGGCACGGGGCATGATACCCACAACTTCGTAGGGAACACCGTTCAGAGTGACGGACTTGCCGATCATCTTCGGGTCGGCGCCAAAATGTCGAAGCCACATGCCGTAGCTAAGCACGGCCGTGGCTGGCCTGCCCGGTGAATCCTCATCCGGAGCAAAGACCCGGCCCAAGGCCGCTGCCTGGCCGAGCATGGGCAAGAGATTCGAGGAGACACGAATTGTGCCCACGCGTTCCGGCTCGCCCTTGCTGGTCAGGTTGTAGTTCCCCCCGATGGCGATCGCGACTTGCTCAAAACCATGATGCCCGGTCTTGATGTCGAAATACTGCGCGGTGGAGAACCAATCCTCGGTGATGTTCAACCCGGGAGAGCGATTCCATAGAATGACTAAGCGATCCGCGTCCCGATACGGCAAAGGGCGAAGCAGCAATGCGTTGACGATGCTAAAAATGGATGTGTTCGCGCCAATGCCAATAGCCAGCGACAAGATTGCCGCGAGCGTAAAACCCGGACTTTTGGCCAGCATCCGAAGCGCGTATGCAAAATCTCTTGCCAAAGTGTTCATGTGCCCGACGACTCCTTAGGGTGAGGGCCGTGCCCGCGTGCAATTATAGCCACGCCGTAGGTTGCATGGCGGTTCAGATCGGCTAACATATTCCAGGTGGAGAAGCCTCCCGCAGTTTCCTACATATGAGCCCAGCCGGCCCGTTGATCGCTCCTCCATCTTCATCCGACCCCTCTTTATCCTCTGCCTCAGAGGCCTCTAAACGGCTCCTGCCGTGGCTCGTTGCGGTCGCGTTTTTCATGGAGTCGCTGGATACAACCATTCTCAATACGGCCGTGCCCGCTATCTCTTCCGCCCTCGGCGTCGCTCCGCTCAGCATGAAGGCAGTACTCGCGAGCTATACGCTCAGCCTCGCGGTCTTCATCCCAATTAGTGGCTGGATGGCGGACCGGTTCGGAACCCGTCGGGTATTCGCATCTGCGATTGGTCTATTCACCCTCGGATCCTTTCTGTGCGGAATATCAAGCAACATCCACGTGCTGGTCGCCTGTCGCATTCTGCAAGGATGTGGCGGCGCAATGATGGTGCCGGTGGGCCGGCTGACCCTGGTGCGGACATTTGCCAAGTCGGATCTGCTGCGCACCATGAGCTTTGTTTCTATACCAGCTTTAGTGGCTCCCATGCTCGGACCCATCGCCGGAGGTCTCATCGTCGGTTATCTCCACTGGCGCTTCATTTTCTTCCTCAACATTCCTATTGGACTCGCGGGTTTGATTCTCGTTTATATACATTTGCCCGACTACCGCGAAGAGCAAACGCCTCCGCTCGATGTCGTCGGGCTCATTCTCTTTGGTTCCGGGATCGCATTACTGTCTTACGTGCTGGAAATATTCGGCGAACATACTCTGAGCTCGCGGGAGATGTCGGGGCTGCTGGCATTGTCGATTGCCTTGCTTGCGGGATACGGAATCCATGCGCGTACTCTTCCATTTCCTTTGCTGGAACTCAAACTATTCAGCATTCGCACGTTCCGGGCCGCCGTAAGCGGCAGCTTCTTCACGCGTCTCGGGATCGGCGGAGTGCCATTTCTCCTGCCACTCCTCTATCAAGTGGGCCTGGGATTTACTCCGATCCAATCCGGTCTGCTCATCATGCCCCAGGCAATCGCTTCGATGGGTATGAAAGCGATCATGCCCCGACTTCTGAGCCGCATCGGGTATCGTGGCGTCCTCATCTCGAACACCTTGATTCTCGGTGTTCTTCTGATGGTGTTTGCAACGATCGGTCTGCGGACGCCGGTTTGGGCCATCGTGCTGCAGGCTTTTCTTTATGGAGCATTCACGTCGCTGCAATACACCAGCATGAATACGCTGGTATACGCTGACATCGCCGAAAAAGACACCAGCAGTGCAAGTTCCATCGCAAGCACCCTGCAGCAGATGTCGATCAGCTTCGGCGTGGCAGCGGCCGGGCTAGCAACAGCGTTTTTTGTCCCCAGCATACGCACCGCTCCGGCGGAAATGATTCAGGGAATCCACAAGGCTCTCATTGCACTCGGGATATTGACCATCGTATCGACGATCGTCTTCTATGGCTTGAAGAGCGGAGATGGCGACGACGTGAGCCAGCATAGGGTTCTTCACCCGGGAGGATGACTCAACTCATTGACGGCGGACGGTGCTACGCTCCGGGCGACCGCTAGAAAAACGGCGGGACCTGTGCTCGGTGCGGGTTGTTGAGATGCATCCGGTTAATCCACGAGCGTGGTCCGGTACGGAAGAATTCAAGCGTGATGTTGGCGCCTACATACCCCAGCATGTTGTAGTTGCCCATGCGAAAACCATCCATCGCATCGTAGCGGCGGGGATACCATGCGTAGACGGCGGTTATGCTGCCCGCGTAGGGAGCCACCAGGTCCGGGAAAGAAAAGATGCGGTGGCCGTCGTCTCCGCGGCGCGAGATGACAGTTGAAATCACGGCATGGCCCAGCCTGCGGAACAGGCCTCTGCACTCGCACTGGTAATACATTGTATCTTCGTGGAGAGCTTCCGCCAGCGTATAGCGCGTGGTCGCAGTTACCGCCAACACTCCGAAGCTGGACGCGAAGCGCTTGCCATAGGCCGTCGCGCCTTCCTTCCAGTCAGGCGGTGAATCATAGATCTGGCTGATCCCCGCAGACGCCGCAGCCACGGCGATGGGATAAGGGCCGAACCCATCGAAGAAGTAATTGCGGAGCTTCATAGTCTCGGTCGGACGCGTGTAAAAGTCCAGGTTCGCAACAGGTGCGTTCGGAAGCGTCGAGGAGGAGCCCCCCGAATTCGACTGCGATTGTGCCTCTGCCACTGACAGGGCCAAAAGTCCGGCGATTACCCACAGCGTTACCCAGCGCGCCCTCAGGCTGGGACCCTTCCTGACATGCAACGACCGCGCTGGCGTCGAAAGCATGTTCGCAATGCACGCTGTGAGACCCTTTTTTTGCAGAAGTACGGCATGTAGGCGGAGTTGAGTAATAGAGAGTCCTGTTAACAACAGTTCTGGATACCCAGTGTTCCGGGCGGCGCGCTTTCGTGGGATTAGATTTAGTTCCGAGGCATCGCGTTGTATCTGATCCAGGTACGTGCGCTCGCCTCCAGGATGTGCGATGAGTTTAGCTCAAACCAACGACCGATGACTCCGGCATCTCCGGAATGCGGCCGCCGAACCGGCGAGGGTTGTCGAACAGAAGGTGGCGCAGCCGGCGCGGCCGCGCCACCTTCTGTAACACCGAGGCTTAGGTACCTGTCTTAAACGTTTGCTCCTCTGGCGCACCCAACGCTGCCGCAACTTGAGTCCCGATCGGCGATCCCAGGCCAGAGCAGGCATCCCATCCCGGACCAGCCGAGTAGGCGCCATTGTTACCGGAGGTTATGTCATTGAGATCCCCCGACTTCGCCGCATCCTGATAGAGCAAAGGGTTGATGAAACCAACTGGCTTTCCAATG
>Ga0181537_10005467_pt1 | contig 10254 bp, 9 predicted proteins | sample PEATcosm2014_Bin_39_FD_119765 | JGI IMG/M metagenome (GOLD analysis project Ga0181537, IMG submission 119765) | Peatland microbial communities from MTU Mesocosm Facility, Houghton, MI, USA - PEATcosm2014_Bin23_10_metaG | ecosystem: Environmental > Terrestrial > Soil > Wetlands > Peat | place... | reverse complement strand
GTGATCGTCGATTCGCCGCCGTCCGTCGCGATGCCGCATGTCTACGCCGCGGCCGACGTCTTCCTACTTCCCACGCTCTACGATCCCTTCGCCAACGTGACGCTCGAGGCGCTGGCCGCCGGGTTGCCCGTCATCACCTCGGCGCAGAACGGCGCATCCGAAATCATGGAGGACGGCAAAACCGGCTTCATCCTGCCGCGCGCCGATGACGACAAGCTCATCGTCCATCTGCTCGATCATCTGGCCGACCCTGCCAACCGCGCGCGTTTTCGTCAACCGGCCCAGGCCCTCGCCCAGCAGTACGACCTGCCCCGCAACCTGAACGCGACGCTCGCGGTTTTTGACAAGTTGGGTCGTTAACGCAGTTCGCTTACTCGCTTCTCCGCACCAGCGTCAGGCCCCAAAGGGCGATGAGCGCGGACACCAAAACCGCCGGCACCGACACCCAGAGCGGGACGCTCCATGTCCCCAACAACACCGGCCAACCCAGCGTCAGCCGAATCAGGTGCACCAACGCGACCAGCGCGAAGATGAAGGTGGAAACGATCAGATAAGATTTAGTTTTCATGGCAGCACTCCTTTCGCCCAAACATACTCCTTATTTCCTCTTTGTGCATTTTCCCATTGGCAAGAAGGTCTCCATCATCAAAATTAGAAGGATGGAAGCTTCTGCGCCGGTAGCGGCACCCTTTGCGGCTGAGACAATGGGCCTGACCAAGCGTTATCCGCTGACCTGGAAACGCAAGGTGCTCGTGGCGCTCGACCATCTCGATCTGCAAATTCATCCCGGCGAAGTCTTCGGGTTGCTCGGCCCCAACGGCTCCGGCAAGAGCACGACGCTGAAGCTTTTGCTCGGACTGATCGTGCCGAGCGAGGGGGAGGCGCGCATCTTCGGGCTGCCCACCGACAGCCTCGAGGCGCGGCGGCGGGTCGGCTTTCTGCCGGAGAATCCCTACTTTTACGGCTTCCTCAACGGCGACGAGACGTTGCGCTTTTACGGCAAGCTTTGCGGCGTGACCGGCCCGAAGCTCGACCAGCGCATCGAGGAACTCATCGATCTCGTCGGCCTCCAGAACGGGCGCGAGCGTCCCCTGCGCTCCTACTCGAAGGGGATGCTCCAGCGCATTGGCCTGGCGCAGGCCCTGATCCACGATCCCGACCTCCTCTTCCTGGATGAACCGACTGCGGGCGTCGATCCGCTCGGCTCGGCCCAGATTCGCGATCTCATCCTGCGCTTGAAAAAGATGGGCAAGACCGTGATTTTCTCGTCGCATCTGCTCGAACAGGTCCAGGAAGTGGCCGACCGCGTCGCCATTTTCTCGCTCGGCAAAAAGGTGCTCGAAGGCTCGCTCGAATCGCTGCTGACCGAGAGCCGGAGCACGCAGATCAACTTCCCCGCCGAGCTGAGCGCGGAGCAGCAGCAGCGTCTGCGCGAGGCCCTCGGCCAGGCCGGGATCGAGGCCAGGGATATCCATTTCACGCGGCCCCATCTTTCGCTCGAGCAGCTTTATCTGCGCACGGTGCAAGCCCAGCCCGATCCCACTCCCAAGAATCCCGCCGGCCCATGATCTCCTCCCTCAACCGCATCATCGTCATCGGGCGCAACACCCTCACCGAAGCGGTGCGCCAGAAAGTGTTGAACGTCCTCCTGATCTTCAGCCTCGTCCTGGTCGGCAGTTCGGTCAGCGTCTCGCAACTGGCCACGCCCGGACTCGATTCGGCCGGCATGTTCGACGCGCAAATCAAATTCGTGAAGGATTTCGGCTGCGGCGCGATCGGCCTGTTCGGCTTTTGCATCGCGCTTCTTTCCACCGCCCAACTCATCCCGCAGGAGCTGCATAACCGCACCATTTACACGATCCTGGCCAAGCCGGTCCGGCGGTCGGAATTTCTTCTCGGCAAATTTTTCGGGATTGTCCTGCTGGTCGCGCTTTGCGTTGCGCTGATGTCCCTGGCCTTCGCGGCCACGCTCTACTGGCAGGAAGTGCAGGGCATCCACGCGACGGACGCCATTTACAATCAAAACCCGAACTGGCGCGCCAATCCGGACGCGGTCAACGCCTACAACCACGAGATTCAGGAAATCGTCCAGCAGACGCGCGATCCGCAGCTCATCGAGGCCGTTCTGCTGATTTTCGCCAAGCTCATCCTGACCACGGGCATCGCCCTGCTCATCTCCACATTTGCCACCTCCTCGATCTTCACGATTATCACGACCTTCATGATTTACCTGATCGGGCACATGGAAAGCACCGCCCGCGAATTCTGGCTGGCGAGCGGGGCGAGCGCCTCCATCTGGCAGAGCAGCCTCGTCGGCTTCATTTCCCTGCTCATCCCCGACATGAATTCCTTCACCATCGTCGATGAGATCCTGGCCGGCAACAAAGTCCCCTGGTCGCACGTGATGAACCTCCTCGGCTACGCGGACGTCTATCTCATCGTGGTGCTGGCCGTGAGCATCGTGATTTTTGATTATCGCGAAATCTAGAACTCTTATCCAAAGTAGCCATGGGTCGCGTTGCCTTTGGCCTTGCGGCTTTGTCGTTCACTCGTCACGTAGCTGCGGCCATGCTTCTCACTCTGCTGCCGTGCGCAGCACCTCCTCGCCAGAAGGCAAAATTCCTTTCGGCGTGACCCACGCCTATTTTTCGGACAACCTCTGGATTAGATATTGATGCGTGTCATCCGACTCGGCATCTTCCTACTTCGCCACTTCGTGAAAACGCCCGCCACCAAACAAGCCGTCTCGACCTGGCCCGCCGCCGCGCTCGTCGTCTCCAACATGATCGGCACGGGTGTGTTCATGTCGCTGGGCTGGCAAGTAGCCGGTTTCACCCATCCCGATGGCACGTCCATGCTGAGCGGCAGCGTTTTGCCGATTATCCTGGTCTGGGTGGTCGGGGGCATCCTCGCGCTTTGCGGCGCGCTCTGCTATGCTGAATTGGCGACCGCTTTGCCCCGCTCCGGCGGCGAATATAACTTTCTTTCGCGCATTTATCACCCGATGGTCGGCTTCTGCACCGGCCTTTGCTCGGCCACGATCGGATTCGCCGCGCCGATTGCGGCCAGCGCACTAGTTTTTGGAGATTACTTTTGCCGGGCTTGGCCGGGTTTCGCCCATTTCATTCCGAACAACACAGTTCATGCCCTGGCCCTGATTCTCGTGACGCTATCGACCCTGTGCCATTTACGAAGCCTTCGTTTCACGGGCGTTTTTCAGACCGGCATCGCCGCCGTAACGGTTTTTCTTCTCATGGCGTTCGTCATTTTTGGATTTAGCAAAACACCCACCCCATCGGTTTCATTTGCCCCCCACCTTTCCGATTTGAATCTATCCGTGCTGGGTTCGTTTTGGGCATCGCTGATCTGGGTCATGTATTCCTATTCGGGCTGGAACGCGGCCTCTTATATCGTGGGGGAAGTGCGCAATCCGGCCAAGGCACTTCCCCGCGCGCTGATTCTCGGCACCCTTTTCGTTATCGTCCTTTATGTGGCCGTCAATAGCGTCTTTCTCTACACCACACCCATGAGACAATTCCTCGACACCACGCCCAAGGGAGAGATCGTCGGCGAGCCTGAGGTCGCCCACATTGCCGGAGTATCCATTTTTGGGCCGACCGGCGCACGGATCGCAAGCGGCCTGATCTGCGTGGGCCTGATCGCGAACGTCAGCGGCATGATGTGGGTCGGCTCCCGCGTCACCGAGGCGATCGGAACCACCTACCCGGCGCTGGGACTTTTGGGCCGGACGAGCGCGACCCGCGTGCCTTATGTGGCGCTGATCTACCAGTTCATCATCGTTTTTGCACTTCTCTTTATGGATCCGGAAAACATCGTGAACTACGTCGGATCGGTCCTTCTCTTCTGGTCACTGCTGGCGGTGCTCGGCGTCATCGTCCTGCGCTTTCGCGAGCCGAACCTGCTGCGTCCCTACCGCACCTGGGGCTACCCGGTCACGCCGATTATTTTTGCCCTTATCACGTTTTTTTGCCTGGTACAAAATGCCCGGTTCTATCCGTGGCAAACTTTCATCAGCGCGGCCACCGTCCTGATCGGCATCCCGATCTACCTCTGCGTCAGCCGCAACGTTCCCGTCGAACAACTCCGCGGCGAAACACTGCCGCAAAGTTCCTTGTAGCGTTGTTTTCGCCTCACTTATGACCGCTCTTCTTCCCGGCCCGCGCCTCTCCTTTATTCTCCATCGGCTCCCGCTCCTCCTGGCGTTGACTCTTGCGTCCTATTCCCCGGCCCGGTGTGATGACGCTCCCGTTGCCACTCCGGCAAATCCCACCATGCCGGCGTTTGCGTCAAACCCCCTTTCCCCCGACCAGCTCGATCAAATCAACGCTTCCGCCCGAGGGCTGGCCGGATTAAAGGCCACGGGCGACGCGGCACCATGGGAATCGACCAAGGAATGGAAAGACTACCAGGAATGGCTCGACGGCAGTTGGGGTTACCTCAATCGCGTTCGCCTGACGGCCATGCGCGCCTGGGGCGATACCGAACTGGCTGGTTTGCGCGGCCAGACCAGCACCGTCTTTTATCCCTTCAGCGGCCCCGACGCCCTTTACGCCGACACGCTTTTCCCCAACTCAAAAATCCTGCTCATGGCCGGACTCGAACCGGTCGGCACCGTGCCCGATTTGGCGAAACTTCAGCAGGACGGAAAACTCGGCCCCTACTTCGCGCAGGTGAAAACCTCGCTCTTCACCATCCTGGCCGCGAGCTTTTTCAAGACGAAGGACATGAAGACCGACTTCAACAACCAGCTCATGGACGGCCTCATGCCCGCGATCATCGTCTTTCTCGCGCGCGAGGGCTATACGATCAACAACGTCCAGTATGTCGTGCTCGACCATGACGGCGTCCTCCATCCGCACGGCGAAAAATCGGGCGCGCCCGGCGTCCAGATCACCTACGGCGGCGACCGCACCCTGCTCTATTTCCAGACCGATCTCGGCAATGACGGCCTGAAGGACAATCCCGGTTATATCCGCCTGATGCAGCGCCTCGCGCCGGGCATTACCTACCTCAAGGCCGCGTCCTACCTGCTCTACGACGCCTACTTTTCCACCATCCGCGAGGCCATTCTCGACCACAGCCTCGGCGTGGTCGAGGACGATTCCGGCATACCCTTCAAGGACTTCAACCCCGCGCAATGGGACGTGATTCCCTACGGCACCTACACCGGTCCGATCAATCTCTTCAAGGACAAGAACCAGCCCGACCTGGCCGCGTTTTACGCCAAGACACCGCACCAGCCTTTGTCCTTCGGCAGCGGCTACAAGTTCACCGCCTCCGTCTCGTCGCTGCTCGTCGTGAAGAAGAAATAGCTTCTCAAATCTCCACCCAAGCCGTATCTGCCCCTTGCGGACCATGCGATGATCCGATCTGCTCAACGAGACAAGCTGATTCTTTGCTCGTAAATCCGGCTGGCGGCCTCAAAAACCTGGTCGACGGTAATGCTCTGCATGCAGATATTGTTCCGGCACGCCGTCTGTCGATTGTTATAAGCGTTGACGCAGGGGCTGCAGGCCACCCCCGCATAGATCGCGTGACTTCGAATTCCCGGCGGGGCGAAAAGGAGGGGCGTCTCGGGACCGAAGAGTGTGACCGCATCAATGCCGGTGAGTATCGCAAAATGAGCCGGGCCGCTGTCGTTCGTGACCAGCAACTCGGACAGCCCATAGAGGACCAAAAGCTGCCGGAGTGTCGTTCGCCCCGCCAGGCAAATGCACCGCGATGAGCCGACTTCCCGGACGAGATTTGAAATTTCGGAAGACTCGGCGCTGGCACCGGAGAAAACGACACAAATTTCGGGAAACATCTCCAAAAGCCGTTTGGCCAAGACGACATAATTTTTGCCGTCCCAGCGGCGGAGAGGAAGCAGATCGCTCGCGTTCGAATTGAAAATGACCAACCGATGGCCGGGAGCCACTCCCTCTCTCATCAGCATTTCCTCAACTTCCCGGACTTCGCCCTGCTCCGGCTGGAAGAGCAGGGGCGCTTGACTGGGCGGCGGGGCCTCGGCGAAGGTGGGGAATTGCGCCGGGTCCGCGTCGAGGGCGTACACGAGACTGGAAAAGGAGGTGCTGGCATGGAGATGGGAATTGTAGAGCAGCCGGTGAGTGAAGAGGTCTCCAATATAAGGTCCTTCGCCAAAGTAGGTGTGGTAACCGACGCGCCGCTTCGCCCCCGTGAGAAACGCAAAGACAGCCGCGAGCCGCGAAAAAAATTCCATGTCGACGCAGGCGTCGATCTTAAGCCGGCGGATTTGCCCTAAACGCCGCAGGGCGCTGACGATCATCTTGAAAAGCGACTGGGTTTCCACCGTGAAAACGTTTTCCGGAGGAATCAATCCCAGCAGATCGACGATAAAGCGGTTCTCCTCAAACGCCAGCATGTAGACGTTCTCCCGGCCCACTCTCTCCACCACAATCCGGAACGCATCGTAGGCCAAAACGGTCGAGCCTTGTTCGGCAAACTTGATGATCACCACCTTGGTGAAAGGCTCCTGGGCCTCCGATGGCCGCCGAGTGAGGAACCGGCCAAGGTTTCCCAGCCTGCGCAGCATGGTGAATACCCAGCAGAGAGGCACACCCACTCGATAGTCTATAGCCTGCAAGACCGCTACCTTGCTGCTGAATGGTTTCACTTAACAGATGAGCATGGTGGATTGATAGAGGGAAAGTCAAAGAGAATTGACCGAGGAATAGTCGGGGAAGCTGTTGCACGCTTTACCTCCCTTCGGCGCAATAGCCCCCAATCGGAGCTTTATCCGCCTGATTTCACGCCTGCCTTTTCCTCCAAAAAATTTAGTAATTTGGTCCTTCCCTCTCGAGAATCCTCCTCCCTTTCCTTAGCTTGCGTCCACCGCTGATCGGCGGCATATTAGAGCCATGCCAGTGACCGAAGCCCCCCAACCAGCCATCGCCGCGCCGAAGATAACCATCGGCAACGAAAAGCTGTGCAAGATCACCGGGAAGGCGGCGGAGAAGCTGATCTCGCTGCTCACGCGCCAGGGGCGCCCGAACGGGGCGTTGCGTCTTGCCGTCATCGGCGGCGGCTGCTCCGGCCTGCAATACAAGATGGACCTCGTCGACGGCCCCGCCAATCGCGACATTCTCGTCCGCACCTGCGAGGTCAATGTGGTGATGGATCCCAAGAGCGCCCGCTTCGTTTCCGGTTCGCTTCTCGACTACAGCGATGATCTCCAAAAGGGCGGCTTCAAGGTCACCAATCCGACCGCCTCCGCGCATTGTTCCTGCGGTGAAAGCTTTAGCGCCTGAGACTCAATCGAAGATTCCTTTCCCTTTCGTCTTCCGATGGTTGAAAGAAAATCCACCGCATTGACGATTACCTTGAAATCCATGCCTTTATCCTTCGCCTCGACTCGCGCGATTCGTCTCGTTCTTCTTTTCCTGGCCTGCACCGCCATGGCTGCCTGGGCCGAGTCCACCTACACCACCGGCTTGGTCACCTCCAGGCCCTTCGGCAGGACGCCCCAGGGCCAGTTGGTCACGCTCTACACGCTGAGCAATAAGAACGCCGTGAGCGTCAGCATCATGGATTACGGCGCCACCATCGTGAAAATCCTCGCGCCCGATCGCAATGGCAAATTCGACGACGTCGTCCTCGGCTTCGACACGTTCTCGCCCTATCTCCACGCCAAGTTCCACTTCGGCGCGACCATCGGCCGCTACGCCAATCGCATCGCCAAGGGCCAGTTTGAGCTCGGCAAAGCGCTCTATCAACTGCCGTGCAATAACGGCCCCAACTCGCTCCATGGCGGGTTGCGCGGATTCGATAAGCGCATGTGGAAAATCGAGCCGATTGAATCCGACATCCCGGCGGTCCGCTTCAGCCGGCTCAGCCCGGACGGCGAGGAGGGCTACCCCGGAAACCTCTACACCAGCGTCACTTTTTCCCTCAACGACGACAACGAACTGCGCATTTCCTATGAGGCGACCACGGACAAACCGACCATCATCAACCTGACCAACCATAGCTGCTTCAATCTCGCCGGCGGCGGCACGATTTTCGACCATGTCCTGACGCTGCACGCCGATGCCTTCACTCCCGTCGATGCCACGCTCATCCCCACGGGCGAGATCAAACCGGTCGCCGGCACGCCGTGGGACTTTCTCAACCCGACGCCGATGGGCCTTCACTTAAAGGAAACCGGCGGCGACCCCGTTGGCTACGATCACAATTTCGTCCTGAATAAAGGCTGGTTTTCCAACTGGGCCGTGGCGGCGGAAGTTTACGAACCGAAGAGCGGACGCACGCTGACCGTCTCGACCGACCAGCCCGGCATCCAGTTCTACAGCGGCAACTTTCTGGACGGCACCCTCACCGGCGTGGACGACAACGTTTACCGCCAATACTGCGGCTTTTGCCTGGAGACGCAGCACTTCCCCGACTCACCCAACCACGCCAACTTTCCCTCGACCGTCCTTCTTCCCGGAGAGACTTACAAGACCTCCACCGTCTATGCTTTCGGCGTCAAGTAAACCTTCGGCGAAAAAGGCATTGGCAGCATCCGCGTCGCAAAAGTGCTTTCACCCCTTTGCGAACAGCCTTAGAATTCGACCGTTATGAGCCTCTTCAATCTCATCCATAAAAGCGTGGTCATTAAGTTTTCCGATACCGCCAGGGACCAGTTCGATCCGACCGCCTCGTATGTTTTCCGCCTGACCGCCGTGGATGGCATGGGCTTTCTCGAAATCCAGAATTTAAAGCCTGGCCACGACGGCGCGCATGAAAGCGTTGCCGCCCCCTTCTGGATCAACAAGGACTTCGTGCGCGAGTTGCGCGAATTCCATCCGGAAACGGCAAAGGGAGTTGTCTTCAGCGGCAAGCCGGCAAAGCCTCAGGCCAAAAAGCCCATCGATCAAGCTCCCCGGGAGGCAACTCCGAAACCAGCAAAGCCGAAAGCCCCGGCCAAGCCCAAGCCGGTTTTGAGCTAATCTACAACGAGAAGATGATTTTCAACCGCCTCATCCGGGGCGGAGAATACCCGCTGATTTTCCGGTGGCTAAAGCCACCGGCTACTCTCGGCCGGCCCTACGGGCCGAAAGGCCATGCCCGTTGCTTGCGGCCACAGATTTTTTGAAAATTCCTTAGCGGCCGTCGGGAGGGTCGCGCGGATTCAAGCCCAATGCCAACCTAATGATGGCCCTGCCCTTGGATGCCGTGCATGGCCTGGAAGATACCCGACAGCATCGACCAGGCGATGAGCAGAACCATCAGACCCAACGCCACCGTGATGATCTGCGGCACAATCGACATGATGCGGTCAATGCGCATCTGGATGATCTTTTCATAGCGCTCGCCGACCTTTTCCAGGGTCGCTCCGAGTTCGCCGGTCTGCTCGCCGACCTTCACCAAGTCGCGCAGATTGGGCGGAAAATGGCCGACCGATTTCATGGCGCGGGTCAGCGAAGCCCCCTCGCCCACCAGGTCGTTGATGCGGATCAGGAGGCTGCGATAAAACACATTGCCGGTCGCCCCGCCCGCCAGCTTGAGGGCGGTGAGGAGAGGCAATCCGTTCTGCAGCAGATTGGCCATGATCTGGCAAAACTGCGCGTAAAAGGAGTCGCTCATCAGCATGCCCAGCAGCGGAATTTTCAGCTTGGTCTCGTCCCACCAGCGGCGGCCGCTGGGCTGGCGGGTGTAAGCCGTGAAACCGGCGAGAATGATCCCGATGACCGCGGCCGCAAAGAGTCCATATTTTTGCGTGGCCGCGCTCAGGTCGACCAGGATCAGGGTGGGCAACGGCATCGAACTGCCCGTCTTGGCAAACAACTTGATCATCTGCGGTACCAGGACGGTCATGAAAACGACCATCGCGCCCATGCCGGCCAGGACGAGCCCGGCGGGATAAATCAGCGCAAGTTTCACGCGGCTGCGCAAGTCCTGCATCGCGACCAGGTGGATCGCCTGTCGCCGCAGCAAGGGTGCCAACGCGCCGCTCACTTCGCCTGCGGCGACCAGGTTGCAATAAAGCTCGCCGAAATTCGGCGAGGCCATTTTGAGCGCCTCGGAAAAGCTGGTGCCGTCGCGAACTTTTTCCCGCAGAAAAGCCGACACGTCCTTGACCGGCGAGCGTTCCTCGCGTTTTTCCATGAGGTTCAGCGCCGGTTCCAGTTGCAGGCCGGAATGGAGAAAATCGGCCAGCTCGTCGGTGAAAAGAATCACCTGCGCGTTGGATAAGCGGATGCCGCCCGAGACATAATTGTTTTCCTTTCGCGG
>Ga0181537_10005466_pt1 | contig 10254 bp, 9 predicted proteins | sample PEATcosm2014_Bin_39_FD_119765 | JGI IMG/M metagenome (GOLD analysis project Ga0181537, IMG submission 119765) | Peatland microbial communities from MTU Mesocosm Facility, Houghton, MI, USA - PEATcosm2014_Bin23_10_metaG | ecosystem: Environmental > Terrestrial > Soil > Wetlands > Peat | place... | reverse complement strand
TGCACGCTGCTTTATGTCGGCGTCGCCGTCGTACTGCTCGGCATGATGAAGTACACCACCTTCGTCTCCGGTCCAGCCGCAGAAGCGCCCGTCGCCTACGCCATGAAATATCTGGGCGTGCACCCGTTCTTCCGCTCGGTCATCGTGATCGGAGCGCTGACCGGCATGATCTCTTCGTTGCTCGTGTTTCAGTACGGCCAGGCTCGCATCTGGTACGCGATGTCCCGCGACGGCCTGCTGCCGAGGTTGTTCTCCGCCGTGCACCCGAAATTCAAGACGCCCTACTGGTCCACCTGGATCGCCTGTTTCGCCGTAGGAATTCCCGCCGGGCTCGTCGACATTGGAGATGCTGCCGACCTCGCCAACATCGGCACGCTGTTTGCCTTCGTCCTGGTTTCGCTGGGAGTGATCCTGCTCCGCCGCAGGCAGCCTGATCGCAAGCGCGCCTTCCGAGTCCCGTTCGTGCCGTGGTTCCCGCTGATTTCAGTCGTGCTCTGCGGCGGCCTGATGTTAGGCCTTACCCTGATCACCTGGCTCCGCTTCGTGATCTGGCTCACGCTCGGCCTGCTCATCTACGTCTTCTACAGCCGCCACCGCAGCGAGTTCGCGAAGAAATAGATTCTAGCTGCTAGCGCTTAGCCCAAAGCGGCGCTGTCCTCATCCGGCAGAGCCGCCAGTAAACGAACTCTGTCATCCAGAGCGGAGCGGACCGGTGAGCGAAGCGAGCCGACCCGCGCAGTCGAAGGACCCCGCGCTCGGGTGCACCACCACCGGCTCCGCAAGGAGTTCGCACAGCGCTCAAATCTCTCTCCGTTGCGAACTCCCCTACTTCTCCCCCACACTCAAAAACAAATACCTCCCCCGCAACTCATCCTTCTGCGCCTCCGAAGCCGCGCTCAAATGCATGACCGGCCATCCCTCTGCCGGAGAGTACACCGGCCACTTCGGCAGCTCCGGCCCATTCGGATCTCCCCGGCGCGCAAAGTTGGTCCAATATTTCTGCATCATCGCGCTAAGCGCACGATCCTCCGGACGCCACGTCACATCCGTTTTCGAATCCAGCTGCCCGAACACATACTCAATCTCCGCCGAGTGATACGCTCCCCGCGGCTGCCCCTTCTCATCCGGCGGCAGGGACAAGTCAAACCTGTAGCGATACACCGGCTGCTTCCCGGTCTTCACCTCCGCCTCCAACCATTTCCACGTACCCCACGCAATAAAACGATCCCCCGCGAAGTCTGCCATCGAGCGCTGCGCCTGCTCCTCGGTCTCCCCCGGATAGAGCTTCAGAAACTCCGCCGCCCTCGCGCCAAACTCCTTGTCCGCCGTGGCCTTCAGCGTATCCATCGCCGATTTATCCGGCGGGAACGGATGCAATCCCTCCTCTTCGTGATTCCATCCCGCCAGCAGCACCACGTCATTCTGTTTCGCCGCGGCATAAGTCGCGGGCACCGACTCCGGCAGAAAATATCCATCCACATCGGGACCGAACGAGAACGCCCCCGGCCCGCCCGGCTTCGAAAACGCATCGAGCAATTTCTGCGCCGGGATGGCCCGCAACTCAGCCAGCGTGCTCACTCCCAGAGTCGAACTCGCCAGCTTCGCATCTTTTTGTTTGCGCTCCGCCAGCGGCGCAAACGACAGCCCTCGATTCGAAAACGCTGCGCCGCTCTCGCCAATCGCCTTCTGAAACAGCCCTTTCGCCAGCGGAGACGCAATCTGCGCGCTCACCGAAAACGATCCTGCGCTCTCGCCAAAAATCGTTACGTTCGCCGGATCGCCGCCAAACGCGGCAATATTTTCATGCACCCAGCGCAGCGCCGCCGTCTGATCCAGCAATCCATAATTGCCCGCCGCATGGTGCTCAGATTCCTTCGCCAGTTCCGGATGGGCAAAAAATCCAAACATTCCCAGCCGGTAATTCATGCTCACCACAATCACACCCTGCTGCGCGAGAACCTCCCCATGCTGCCGCGGTTCCGACGTACCGCCCGCCACAAATCCTCCGCCATAAATCCAAACCATCACGGGCAGCTTCCCCTGCGCTTTCGTCGGAACCCACACGTTCAGCGACAAACAATCTTCACTGCCGCCCGCATCGGGGAACACCATATCGCCATAAACATTCGTCTGCATGCAATGCGATCCGAATTCCGTAGCCTTGCGTACTCCGTCCCACTTCGCTACTGGCACCGGAGGTTTCCACCGCAACTCGCCGACTGGCGGCGCCGCATAAGGAATTCCAAGAAACGCATGCACCGGACCCATCTCCTTCCCTTCAACCACGCCAGAAGTCGTTTTCACCTGCAGCGATGGCGACGACTGCGCCCGCGCGAGAAAAGCAAAAGTAGAAGTAAAAATAAAAACAAAAACCGCGGCCAACATCGCGAGTAAGGCCGACGTTCGACGAACGATTCGCATATCAAACAATCCTTTCGACTGGGAAAGTGTTCGCACGACCCCGCCGATTGTAAACGGAAATCCCGCCTTCAGCGCCGCGGATCTCAGCCCGGTCTTACTGGCCCCTGCTGCTGCCTCAACCCCAGCCCCTGATCCCTGACCTAGCCCCTGATCCGTGACCTAGCCCCTGATCCCTGCTCCCTACCCACTAGCCACTAGCCACTGCTTTCCCTACAATCAATCCATGCCGTCCGCGCCAGACCGGCCAACTTCCAGTTTCATTCGCCAGCTTCCCAAGGCCGAGCTGCATCTGCATCTCGAGGGCGCAGTCGAACCCTCCACGCTGCTCGAACTTCGCGAGCGTCACGGAGACCGCACCACCCTCGTCGAAACCACCCAGCTCTACAACTACACCGATTTCGGAAGTTTCCTCATGGCGTTCAAGGCGGTCAGCGAACATCTTCGCGGCCCCGACGACTACGAGTTCATCACTTACCGCCTCATGCAGCAACTGAAAGCGGAGAACATTCTCCATGCCGAAGTTTACGTCGCGGTCGGCGTGTGCCTGCGCCGCAAGCAGGATTTCCCCGCCATCTTCGACGCCCTCGAACGTGGACGCGCCCGCGGCGCCCGTGATTTCGGCATCTCGCTGCTCTGGATTTTCGACGCTACCCGCCACTTCGGCATCGAACAGGCGCAAAGAGTTTTCGAACTCGCCGTGTTCTACCGCGAGCGCAACGTGGTCGGCATCGGCATTGGCGGAGACGAGCACAAAGGTCCGCCCGAACTTTTTCGCAGCGTCTACGCGTATGCCCTGGACCATGGTCTCCGCGCCACTGCCCACGCCGGCGAAACCGGCCCGCCTGAATCCGTCTGGGGAGCGCTCAACCTCCGCGCCGAACGCATCGGCCACGCCGTCACCGCGGTGCACGATGCCGACCTCGTCGACGAACTTGCGCAGCGCCAGATTCCCGTCGAGCTCTGCCTCACCAGCAACCTTCGCACCGGGGTCTGCCCCGCGATCGCCGAGCATCCCGCGAAACGTTATTTCGATCAAGGCGTGATGATCACCCTCAACACCGACGATCCCGCCCTGTTCGGCACCACCCTGAACCGCGAATACCAGCTCGCCCAGGACACTTTCTCCTTCACCGACGAACACTTGCGCGAACTAGCCCGCAACTCCTTCGAAGCCTCATTCCTCCCCGCGGAGAAAAAGTTAGAATTCCTAAACCTCTTCGACGCCGCCGCTGCCAGATAAATTGCTAAGCGCAGATTTCAGAATGAAGATTGTGTAGGAACGGACTGTGTGGGAACGGGCGCCTCGCCCGTTCGGGCCGAGCGCAGCGAGGCAGGGTGTGGTGTCGCCTTGGGGTGGCGCAGCGCTTTCAACGCTGCGATAAAAGGCCGTATGATGATCAGGGCTTTAGCCCCCGAGGGAAGAGAAGACCCGTGCCGCTCCGCCCCATCCTCCAACTCGGCAATCCCATCCTGCGACAAAAGTCACTCCCCGTCTCCGACCCCAGCTCCCCCGAAATCCCAGCTCTAATCCAGGATCTGGCAGACACCCTCGCCCACTGGCGCGCCACGACCGGCTACGGACGCGGCATTGCCGCCCCTCAACTCGGCGTCCTCGAGCGCGTAATCTTCCTGCAACTGCCAGGAGAAAAACCCTGGCCCTTCATCAATCCAGAAATTATCGAACGCAGCAAAGAAAAAATAATCGTCTGGGACGCCTGCCTCAGCTTCCTCTCCATCTTCATGCAAGTCGAACGCAATCGCGAAATCACCGTCCGCTATCAAGACGAGGCCGGCGTGCCCCGCGAAGTCCGCGCCGGAGACGATCGCAGCCTCTCCGAACTCCTGCAGCACGAAATCGATCACCTCGATGGCATCCTAGCCGTCGACCGCATCGTAGACACAAAAACCCTCTGCACCCGCGAAGAATTCGAAGCCCGCCACCGCGCCTCCAGCCCCTACGCAGCAACACTGACGTAGAGACAGCCGCCTCGGCTGTCGAGCCGAGCGCAGCGAGGCAGTGAATGCAGTCACGGGCTCGCCCTCGCAAATTTCGCCACAACCCATCCCAAAAATTGCTATCCTGTCGCGACTCTCATGCCGACTCTCCCCGATCCCCACGCTCCTCGCCCGCCGCAACTCAAATTCCGCCAACTTCGCGGCTCCTACGCGATCACGCGCCTCGCCCCGGACGCGCCCATCCCCGCCTGGGCCACGAGCCGCGAATTCATCTCCATCACCCGCACCGCAGACGAACTCTCCATCGTCTGCCCCGCCGGCAACATTCCGACAGATATCGCCGCCGGCCCGCGCTGGGCTTGCTTGAGGCTCGAAGGACCATTCCTGTTTTCGCAAACCGGAGTGCTGCTCTCGTTCATCCAGCCACTTTCCGGGAACGGCGTTCCTATCTTCGCCGTCTGCACCTACGACACGGATTACGTCCTCATCCAGGAAGAGCACATGGGAGGCGTGGTCGAACTGCTGCGCCAGGCCGGACACGAATTGATTTCCTAAGTATGTGGATGAGTACAGGAAAGTTGAGTTGAGCCGCTGACCGCGAGCAGCCCCCGCATGCCCGTGTGGGAACGGGCGCCTCTCCGGTCCGAGCCGAGCCTAGCGAGGCAGCGGATGTAGCCCAGCTGGTTCAATCCAAAAAGTCGGCCCTTTGCGCCTAGAAAAACGCCACACGCTGTCGCGGCGCATGCACTTCGATCGCGTCTATGCTGTAATAGAAGCTTAGCCATTCGCCATGCCCTCGACCCTCACCACGCTGCGCCGCCGCGCCAAATCTCTGCACCGCAACCTGCGCGGAGCGAGCATGGCTGTGCGCGCTCTAACATCCACGGATCATCCGCTGCTGGCGCACATCATTCCCATGCGCCGCTGCAACCTGGCGTGCACCTACTGCAACGAGTTCGACGATTTCTCGAAGCCCGTGCCCATCGAAGAAATGTATCGCCGCATCGATAAGCTGGGATCGCTGGGGACGGCCGTGGTGACAATTTCCGGCGGCGAGCCGCTGATGCATCCCGAACTTGACGACGTGATTCGCCGCATCCGTGCCAATGGCATGATCGCTGGACTCATCACCAACGGCTATCTCCTTGTCGCGGAACGCATTCAGCGCCTCAACCGCGCCGGTCTCGAGTGGCTGCAGATTTCTATCGACAACGTGAATCCCGACGAGGTTTCGAAAAAGAGCCTGAAAGTTCTCGACCGCAAACTGCAACTGCTCGCCGAACACGCCGACTTCCACGTGAACATTAATTCCGTGGTTGGCAGCGGCATCTCGCATCCGCAGGACGCCCTTGTCATCGGCAAGCGCGCCATCGCGCTCGGATTCACTTCGACCATCGGCATTATTCACGATGGCAGCGGGCAGTTGCAGCCGCTGGGAGAAGAAGAGCGCCGCATCTATCACGAAATGCAGTCTTTGGAAAAATCCAGCTTCACCCGCATCAACGCTTTCCAGGACAACATTGCGAAAGGTCAAAGTAACGACTGGCGCTGTCGCGCTGGCGCGCGCTATCTCTACATCTGCGAAGACGGCCTGGTGCACTACTGCTCGCAACAGCGCGGCTATCCCGGAGTTCCTCTCGCAACCTACACCCGCGACGATATACGCCGCGAGTTCGTGACGGAAAAGTCCTGCGCGCCGCATTGCACCGTCTCGTGCGTGCATCAGGTATCAATCTTCGATTCCTGGCGCGCCCCGCAGAATCCCGCCGTGCCCGCAGGCGCGGGCGATCTCGTGCAGATCAAGTAAAGCCGCGGATTAGTAGGATCGACCCCGAGGTAAGCGAGCGATTGGTGGTGTGGCGCGGGCACTGTTGCCCGCGAAATCTAACCACGAGCAAGCCCGCAAATACCAAATCGGAGCCGGGAGCCCAAGAAACGCTTTGACTTTGTGGACCCCCGCTGTTGATCCACTGCCGGCATTTCGCGGGCAAGAGTACCCGCGCCTCACCATCAAAACTGCAATTCACACCCGGGGCAACATGCCTTTGAGTCAGTGACAAGCCGTGCCGGCCGCAATGGCTTGTCCCTGGCGGATCGGGCTGGCGGAGGTTCGCTATCGGCTCGGGTTTTGCATAGTTTCCAATAGCTTAGAGATAATTACCAGTTTGCAGGCGATTGCAGTGCCTCGAATCGGCTGGCTGAGGTTTTCATGTGTTCCCACCCTCTGAAGACGCGCACCAGGCAAATCTGTGCGTCGCAGGGGCATACTGCGCTGCGATCTGCGCGTCAATTTCCGCACCCGCGACGGAAGGCTTTATGTGTTTTCAATAACTTGCAGATAAGTCGACGAAAACTAACGGCTGCAAATCGGCACTTTTCATCCCCTAACATTTTCAAAGACTTAGCCAGCGTGTATGGAAAACAAATGCGTTGCAGCCGGCAAATCAGCGCACGCTCACTTCTTTGGTTGCGCCGTGGGCGGCAGGATTCCGTTCAGGCGCAGGTACATGGCGGCGGTTGCGTAATGATCGGCCCAGCCGCTCGCGAGTCCGAGGGCGCCCATGGCGCGGGGGAACTGGCGTCCGCCGAAAAGTTCGACGTTGTCGCCGAGCTTTGAGTCGTCCATCTTGCCCAGCGCGTCGGTGCAGAAATCGAAAGACGCTTTCGCTGCGGCCAGCAGTTTGTCTTTCGAGTCGGTCTCTTTGAGTTCGTCCACTTTCGGCGCGGGCACGTCGGCGACCTTGGCGCACAGTCCGTTATTCGATTCGGTGATGTGGATGACAAGATGGGCGAAGCTGCTCTGGTCGGGAGTTGGCTTGTAGCTGAACTTATCGGCGGGCATGGCGTCGATGGCCGCCACGGTATTCTTCGCGCGTCCGGGCAGAAGCAAGCGCAACGACGCGGATACGGGATCCTTTACGGGTGCGGCCGTAGCAGCGGCGGGCGTGGAAGCAGCCTGCGCGAAGCCGGGTGTGGTGCCAATTAGGGACACAGCGAAAATACTAAAGACAACGAGAGACTGAGCGAAGATACGTTTCACGGGAAGCCTCCTTGGGCGAGGTAAGCATAAACCCGCGGAGCCCAAGCCGTCACCCGGCGCCGACTTTACGAAAATATAGTCGCGAAAATCAGCGTGATCACCACCCACCACGCGATCACAATGGCGAACGACGTACTTGTCTTCACCTTGCCGGTGGTAGCGAACCCGATCGCGGTCAACGCCAAAGTCCAAAGCAGGAAAATGTCGACCTGCGACGCGATGAAATACCAGAACGGATTGTCGGCCGGATTCATGAAATATGCGGGATTTGTGGCGACCGGGTTGTTTAGCGTGAATCCATCCGGGTTTACGCCGGCCAAAACCGAGATAATGGCCAACACGCTTCGCAGCGCCATAGGCAATCCAGCGTAGACGATCACCCCGAGTGTCTTGCTGTATGAGATATCTGCGCCGGCCACGAACTTGAGTGTGGCAAACTGCAATGCCGCCATGATCACCCAAATGATCAAAGGGAAAGTTGGTATGGCTATGTAATAAATAATCCCGGTGGCCTTTATTTGTGTTTGGCGCTGTTCTGGAGTCGCCTTCTCGTATTGCGCTTCGGCCTTGGGGCGCGCCTGCAGGGCGTTCTCCGTTATCTTCTGCAAACCGATCTTCTGTTCCGCGACATAAACCAGAGCCCAGCCCACCATCGTCGTCAGCAGAAACGGCAGCCACCACTGCGCGGTACGCCGCAGGTCGGTGAAAGTTTTTGAGGGCGCGATGAAGGTGTTGACGATGCGCGCGCCTTGGGACAGCGGTGCGGGCGTGGCAGCGGGCACAGCTGAAGGTGGGACGGGAGCGGCGGCCATATTCTTTCCTCTTTTTTGTTTCCTTCTGCCGGATCGCTGGCATTCTATTCGGCCAGCGGCGCGGAGACAAGCGGCTAGCGGCGACGTTCGTGGCTCGCTTTGCTGCCGTTACGATAACCCCGTCGGGCTTCGCTCGACCGGACCGCCGGGGGCGGCTGTCCCCACCTTAGCAGCGCCAAAACTGCAACACCGCGAATCGCGACGGTTGGTGCGATTTAAAATAGTCGCGTGCAGAATCTTACCGCGGTCGCGATTGGGGCGATGGCCATGGAACTTTCTGTAGCCGTCGCTTTCGGAGTTGCCGCGGAGCCCATCGCGCGGGCTGTGGCGCGCTGGCCCCGCGCGCTGCGGATCGTTTTTCCTGCTCTGTTCGTTCTGCCCTACGCTGCGGTTTCGATTTCGCAACATTCTTTGAGCTGGAAGTGGTTTGGGCTTTACGCCGGGCTGCCGGCGCTGGTGGCGTGGCTGCTCGATCGGGCGGCGGCGGCTGATCCGGAACAGCGCGGCAACTGGCGCGATGGAATGATCCTGCTGGTGCTGGGGCTCGCCGTGGACTTGCGCTGGTTTGACTCGGCTTGGCCGTTGGGGCTGCGGGCTTTGAACGAGTTGTTGCTGGTGGATATGGGGCTGTATGGGTTTCTGGCGATCCGTCGGCTCTCAGGAACAGGATTTGATTTTTGCCCGGACTGGGGACGGAAGGCGAGTGCTGCGAAAAGCGAAGATGGCAAAGCTTACGAACAAAAAGGTCGCAGCGGAAAAACTCACGACTGGAAGATCGGGCTGCGCGAGTTAATGTTTCTCACGCCGCCGATTTTAATTCTGGGGCTGGCGCTGGGATTCATTCATCCGCATCGCAGTTTCCTGGCGGGCAATCTGGCGGGACTGGGAGGGGCGGCGCTGCGGTGGATTGAAATATTTTTCTTTACCGCAGTGCCGGAAGAACTCTTCTTTCGCGCCTGGGTGCAGAACCTGCTGGAGCGGCGCGTAGGACGCGGGGCGGCGCTGGGCATCGCGTCGGTAATATTCGGGCTGTCACACTTCAATAAGCGGTCCGCGCGTTTCAACTGGGGTTACGTGTTGCTGGCGACCATCGCCGGTATTTCCTACGGGCGCGCGTGGCGGGAACAGCGGCGCGTGCCCGCTTCGGCGATCACGCATACATGCCTAGATTGGATTTGGAGCTTGTGGTTTTAGAGGGCCAGTTCTACGCCGTCGATCTCGATGCGCTCGCTTTTACCGCTGCACGAAAGTGAAGCCTTCGGGGATCATGTTCGCTCCGAGCGACAGTGAGCCGTTCGGAATTAGCGCTCCATTGCTATCGATGATGAAGGAGCCAATCGTTCCATAAGCCCCATCGCCGCCGGGTCCGGCCTCGAGCCCCGCACCGAAGAGAAACCTCCCGGATGGATTCACTCCCCCCCAAAGATACAGACCGTTGTCAGGCTCGGCCGTCGTGCCGTTGCTTACTAGAGCGCCCGTTGCTTCGTTCACCCTGAATTGGGCTATCTCGCCATAATTACCTAGGTAGGCGTTCCTACCGCTCGGATCAAAGCTCATCCAGACCGGGCCCCCTTGCGACGGATTCCACAATTGGACGGGCAGTTCAGATGCAAGCGCCTCGCTTGGCTTCGGCGGACAGCCGAGGCGGCTGTCGCTACGCGTGCGGCGCCGCGGGCGGCAGTTTTAGACTGTGATTTCGGGTGTGGCTTCGAGCAGGGTTTTTGTGTAGGGATGCTGAGGACGTTCGGTGATCTGTTCGGTGGGGGCGACTTCGACGATTTGGCCGCGATACATCACTGCGATGCGGGTGGAGAGATAGCGCACCACCGGCATGGAATGTGAGATGAAGAGATAGGTCAGGCCGAAGTCGCGCTGCAGTTGGGCGAGCAGGTTGACGATCTGCGCGCCGACGCTGACGTCGAGCGCTGAGACGGGTTCGTCGCACACGATGAATTTCGGGCGCAGGGCGAGGGCGCGGGCGATGCCGATGCGCTGGCGCTGTCCTCCGGAGAATTCGTGCGGGTA
>Ga0181537_10005465_pt1 | contig 10255 bp, 4 predicted proteins | sample PEATcosm2014_Bin_39_FD_119765 | JGI IMG/M metagenome (GOLD analysis project Ga0181537, IMG submission 119765) | Peatland microbial communities from MTU Mesocosm Facility, Houghton, MI, USA - PEATcosm2014_Bin23_10_metaG | ecosystem: Environmental > Terrestrial > Soil > Wetlands > Peat | place... | reverse complement strand
TACGTCGTCCCCCCCAACCGCCTCGTCCTGGCGCGCATATTTTCAAGGGAAGGCTAATCTCATGCTCAAGCTCAAGCTCAAGGTTGTGGTCTGTGCTTCGGTTCTGTTAGGTGTCCTGGCCGTGCTGCCTCTGTACGCAGTCCGCCGCCCAGACGTTCCCAGTTCGCAAAATGGAGAGGTTGTTGGTGTGCCGGCCGAGCTATGCCCAACCTCGACTGCGACGCCTTTCTTTGCCAAGCTGGATGGCACGCAATCTCCTCCTGCAGGCTGCACTCCAACCAGCGACCCGAACAAACCGAACCCGCCGAACCCTTATCCCGATCTCTCGGTAACGCTTTCGGGTTCGGGATTCACCGTGACGATCACCCCAGCGCTGTGGGGCATTGGCCTGGGAAATACTTCGAACGCGGCCGGAAAGTACACGGTTTTTCAAGTGCAATTCAGCGCAGAGGCCGGTATGACCCTACAGTCTCTCGTGATCGGCGCAAAGCTCAATAGCGCCGCCTATGTGCCCTGCATTCCGTCTGAGTTTGGCAGCGGCATACCGTTTTGCGTCGCGGTCGACGATACGTTGGAGGCCTTGGGCGCGGGTCAAGTGGCAATCGAACCAACACCGATTGACCTGGCGGATAATACGACTACACGCTGGGACTTCAGCCAATTTAGTTCTGGAACGCTCGCGATCGCCGTCGCCGGCTATCCCTCAGAATTTTCCAAGATCGACAAGTATGCCAATTCGAATGTGCTGAAGGCGGCCTCGTTTGTTGCCGCCAATTTTCTGGCGGTGGTGACTGACTCCTCGGACCATATCTTAACCGCGGGCGGTCTGAGCCTGAAGACGGCACTGGCGGCCACGAATGATCTTTTTACCAACGCCATCAAGATCAAGAAAGCGCCGTTCAAAAGCTTTGTGAATACTTCGGCGACCAATCCGACCGAACAACTTACCGGCAGTAACGCGGGAAGCGAGATAACTCCTCAGGGTGATCCCACACCCGAGGATCCCGCCGAGCCTAATGCCGGCACCGCTTGCGCCGGTTCCTGGCCAGCTGGTGCGAATGTTTTTCGCAGCGTCTGGTATGAGTTCACGCCCACGGTCAGCGAGAACTACGCGATCAACACCGCGGGCAGCCGTTATGATACCGGCGTCTATGTATTCACCGGCTCTCCATCGTCTCCGACTACCATCGCGTGTAACGATGATGCGCCTACCACCGGGACTGGAGTTGAGTCTTCGTACGTAAATTTCGGGGCGGTCGCCGGCACCACTTATTACATAATGGTGAGTGAGGTTCCGCCGCCCGTGGGATTCGACACGGCCACCGAAACGATTCCACTCGCCGCCCCGCTGGCCACGGACGCGACGCTCGACTTCAGCCTCACGGTTGGAAGCAATGTGATATTGAGTCCCAACACGGTGTTGAACTTCCCGAACCAGACGGTCAACACTACCAGTTCACCTCTGGTGATAGCGGCCACCAACACAACTTCCACAAGCGTCACCATCTCGAAGGTCTCGCTCTACGGCAGCGACGTGAAGGCCTTCAAACAGACGAATACCTGCGGCGCCGCCATTGCACCGGGAGCCAGTTGCAACATCAGCGTGACGTTCACGCCACTGGTCAAAGGAGTGCACGTCGCGGATATTCAACTGCAGTTCACTGGATCCGTGGACCCCACACCCCTGGTCATGACCGGAACGGGCGTGCTCCCGTAGCTGCTTCGGAAATCCGTCGCCAACACGCGTGCTAACCAAGTCAGCACGATGCACCCTGCAAGGTTAAGATAAGAGCCGATGAACCGGGGTGTTTCGAATGATGTAGCGGATATCAGCGGCAGCCGATTTTCTCTCGGGCACGTTGCAGCGGTATGCGCGGGAGCGCTTCTCCTGGCTTGGCCGGCGATGTACAACCGCTATCCTTTATTTTATCCGGATTCGATAACGTACTTGGGAGATGCACGCGTGGTTGCGCGGGCATTGTTTCTGCATCAACTCTCGGAATACTACGGAATGCGGTCACAGATCTATAGCCTTGGCATTTTGCCATGGCACTGGAACGTGACTCCGTGGCCGGTGGTCGCTTTCCAGTCATTGCTCACAGCTTACGTTCTCTGGCTCGTGATGCGGTCGATCGTGCCGCGGCAGACGGCGAAGCGCTACTTGGTTCTGCTGGCGCTGCTTAGCCTGTTCACGAGTTTGAGTTGGTATTCCAGCCTGATCATGCCGGACATTCTCGGACCGGTGCTTTATCTCTGCATTTATCTGCTGGTGTTTGCCCGGGACAGTCTCACCCGCACAGACCACGTGGCTTTATTTCTGATCGCCTGGTGGGCGGTGGCGTCGCATGCCACGCACCTGATGCTGGCGAGCGGCCTTTGCGCTCTATTGGTGTTGCTGCTGGTGCTTCGGCGCCCGTTCATGCAGGCACGCTGGAAAGCCATGGGTGAAGTGGCTCTCATCGTTGTGCTCGCGGCCGCGGCCCAGTTGGCGCTCAACGATTATCTCTATGGCGAACCCTCATTGAATGGCGATCGTCCACCCTTTCTTATGGCCCGCATCATTGCTGACGGCCCAGGACGATGGTATCTGGAGCAGCATTGCCCAGAGGTGAAGTTCGCCATCTGCGACCATGTTCACGATCTTCCCAGTGATCCCGATGTTTTTCTTTGGGGGGCAAATGGAATCTGGCAGAACACCGACGATGAATCCGCGCAACGGCTAACACAGGAAGAAATGCCGTTCGTGCTGGCTACTCTGCGCGCTTATCCCCGCCAACAGTTGACCAGGTCCGCTATCGCCTTCTGGCAACAACTGGCGGCCTTTGGCTTGTACGACCTGGACGCAAGCGATGTCGTCTCGGACGAATACGATAGCGTGTTCCCGGGTGGGCGCCCCCATTACTTGCGCAGCCGGCAGGCACAGAACACCCTGCCGTTGGAATTTTTCACCTCCGTCGGAAACTGGGCGATCATTGTTTCAATCTTGATGATTTGCGCGCTCGCCCCGTTTCTGTGGCGTAAGAGGTCCGCGCGCCTCGTCGGCCTCACCGTAGTGATCCTTTCCACGGTTATCGCGAACGCGTTGGTCACCGGTCCGTTGTCCCTGGTGGAGGACCGTTTCCAGAGCCGGGTTATCTGGTTATTGCCTTTCCTGGCAGGATTGTTCGTGATGGTTTGGCTGGATCGCAGGCAAGGCTTATTTGCCGCGGGCACTCCTGCCCGCGAAATCTAACCACCAGCAAACCAGCAATCCGAGTTCAGAACTTGCCGGGATGCGGAGGTCCAACCGCTTGAAGCAGGAGCCGCGACCGCCCTTTTGACATGCTGCCGGCATTTCCGCGGGGACAACAGTGCCCGCGCCACGCAGGCACTTAATGAGCACAACTCGCCACCGTAGATCGGATCATCGTTCCAAAATTTCTTTGTAAGCATTCAGCGCCACTTTTTTCGGTTGACTCGGCAACAGCACGTCTACGCTCCGGGTAGTATTGCCGCTGATTGGGATCTGGCCGAGACGAATCATGCCTTTGCCGAAGTCGATGAATACGGGAACTATCATGGCAAAATGCTCATCGACCTCGCTCTGCGTGAGGCTCATGTGCAACTTCACTTTGCCGCCGTCCGCCGGAGTGAGTTGATAGTCGAGGTGGTATCGGGGGACTTGCGTGCCGTAGACCCACTCGTTGAAAAACCAGTCCAATCGGCCATTCCCGTCCATATCCATCATCTTGGTCAGGTGTTTTTCGGCGATCGCCTTGAAAGATTCCGTGCTCGCCGCGCGCTCACGATGGCTATCCACAAAGTCGTGCATCATCGCGATGAATGCTTTGTCATGATCCTCCTGCGTATACATCATGGACCGGAGCATCTCGAGCACAAAGGCTCCCTTGGGATAGGCGACGTTCTGATAGGCACTTTCGGACCGGGGAGAAATCAGCCGTATCCCCATCCACAGGGGGCCTGCATCGTTGGGAGCTACGCCAAAATTATTCTTCTCCAGCAGGCGCAGGCGCAGGCGCTCCCAAAATTCAATGTAGTCTTTTCGCCAGTCGCCTCCCATGGCTTGCTGTAGAAAGAGCCCCGCGGAAAACTCCGCAAAGCCCTCTGACAGCCACTGGTCGTGGTAGGAGGCCCAGCCCACGGTGTGTCCCCACCACTGGTGGGAGACTTCGTGAGGAGTCACCTCCTGCACGAAGCCGGTGAATTTGTTGTTGATCTGCCCGAACAGCATCCATCTCTGAGTGGAATCAGTGTAGGCAGAAATCGGAAGGTAAATCAGATTAGGCCAGGATTGCCCGAAATTAAAATCTGGCTGCTCCGTGACGTAGATCTCGTCATAAGGAATTTTGCCGAAGTAGAAAGTGCAGAGCTGCAACTGCGCGCGAGTTTGTTCGAGAGCGTATTTTGTCATGGCGTGGGGCGCCAGGGACTGCAGTGCGCGAGACCGGCGCAGGTTGTTGGGTAACTCACTCAGGTAGTACCCCGAAATCTTGTAACCGGTAATGTCATCCGGCACGTCGAGTCTCTGGTATTCGCCGTAGTTGAATCCGGCCACAGCCACCGGGATCGGCGTGATCCAATGGCTGACGGCTAAATCCTGTTCGGTGGATCCTCCCTGCAGTTTCCCGACGCTGATAACTTTGTATATCCGTGGAACCTTAAATGTGAGGTCATAAAGCGCGCGTTCGCCGAATCCATTCAGGTTCGGATACCAGGACGAGCGGGCGCTCACATAAAAGCTTCCCTCTCCAGCTTCTTCCAGAACTTTGTCGCCCGCATACTCCACGCTGATGGATTGTTCCTTGCCGAGCGGCGGCGCCTGTGGAAGTATGACGTAGAACGAGCCATCCTCTTTGCGGCTCTCCTGAATAAAATAAAGATCCTGACCCTGCTCGTCGGTGACGCGCGAGACTCGGAGATTGGGCAACAAGCCGAACTTCAGCACTCTCTCTCCTGCCACCAGCGACTCGAAAGTGATGGTAGCGGTGCTGAACAAATGCCGGTTCTTGCCGATAACGGTCTCGATCTTGTATCGCCGTGTGGCAAACAGGCGGCGATCTTCACTGGAACTGGCGGTGTGGTTGGCGTATTCCGATTTCAGGTGCGATAGGTACCACACGCCATCGTCCAACCCCTCCGGATCGTAGTTGATGAGAGCGACTTCCTCTGGCGAATCCATCTGCGGCACCGCCCCCGCGCGCCGCCTTAGAAAAAAGCGGAGATCTTTGTGTTTGTCGCCGCGGAGATAGGCATTGAAGAATTCCGGATGCACGGGGTTGTAGACAGCGGCCAGAATGTCGGCGTCCACGTTGTCCATGGTCTCGCCCTGCAACAGATACTGGGTAAAGCCCACCGGTATTTCCCGGCGCTGGCGCATTCTCTCTTTCCATGAGCGAAAGACCGCAGCTGCGTCGGTCGTCTCCACTCGATCCCCAAGCCCAGGAAGAAAGTTCAAGCGACCGTCTCTAGTGAACCGGAAAACCGCCTGGCTGAAATCTTCGTTGAACTCGGCTGCGCCGGTACGGCGAGTCAGTTCGCGGGCGTCGAGTTTGGTGACGGGTTTTAGATTGAATTGTCCTTCCCCAATGAAGATGGCGCCCGTGACCACTCCATTCACCGGACTCAGAAGTGTGAGCGTACCTTTGCGGAAATGGAACGTCGCCGCGTCCCAGGTCAAAGTAAAGTTGTCGAAGCGAAAGGCTTGACCCAGCCCGACCTCGCGCAGTTGCCGGTAGACCGGGTCAGAGTTGGTGAAAGCCAGACTCTTTCCGGCCACGGAGATATTGACCTCCGCTTTGGCGATGGTAAGACTGAGCTGCAATGAGACGGCGCCCTGCAAATCGACAGTCTTTATCAGTGGAGCGAAACCGTCCTGCGTGACGCGAACCGAATACGTTCCGGGTTTCAGTTCGGCGGAGGCAAATTTGCCAACTGCGTCGGAGGAAAGCACGATGGGCTGTGCCAGATCGCCGCCAGTGATCTCGATCCGCGCCCCGGCAATCACCGCTCCCGAAGAATCCTGGACGGTTCCGGAGATCGTCTGCGAATGCAGCCACGCCGGGCCCAGCAGCAAGAGAACAAATAACGCTATCTTCAGCAACGAAGACACGTTCCATCGGCGGGCTTCTGCGGGGCTGCGCACAGATTCGCCAAGTATAGTCAGGATGCCCGGCCCTTTCTCGAAATCTATTCGACTTCAAAATCTGCCGTGCGAACGTTGGTTGAGTTCCCTGCCGAGTCCTGGCCTTTCAGTTCTACCTCATAGGTGCCAGGACCAAGCGTAGAGATGGGCAGCTTGAGAGCGATCGGGATCAAAGGACTACCCGGTTGCATCGCAGCAGCAATGTTAATAAGACCCGTCGTCACCTTCTGTTCCTTGGTTTTGGGATCCAAAACTCTAAGTTCAAGAAGCACCTTCGGTGGTGCGGCGCTGAGCAGCAAGGGTGCATAGACTTCCAGGTAGACCCCGGCATTCTCTGTCTTCTTGAAGTGGTTCGTGGCTGAAGGAACAATCTGCATGCCGGACGCCACCAGCGGCTTCTTGTCATCGAGCAGGAGGCCGTCCATGCCCGTCGGCGGCGAATCGGAAACGCGATGGGCTTCGTTGGTAAGAGCCAACCCACTCAAGCTGAACTGCTTGCCGTCATAAGGATCGATCGTCACGGGCATCTGCAGTTTCCCGAAACTCTGGCTGCCGGAGTTGAACACAACTTTGAGGTTGTATTGGCCCGAGGCGGCTTCGAACTGGTTTTCGTAGTGGTAAGGCCGCTTCTGGAACTCCTCCACTTCTTTCTTGCCGTCGAAATCGAGGTTCACTGTATCGCTGAAGCGCGCGCCGACCGTGCCATCCGGCTTGTAAGCGATTCCGAGGACGTTGAGTGCGGAATGCTGCTTCCCCTTCACCTTCTCGAACTTTATGGCGTCGGCGGGAATCTCGACGACCAGGTCGATCCGCGCTGTATTTGGAGAAGTATAGAAGAACGGAGCGCGCATGGCGGCCGTAACGTTTCCCGCCAGCTCGCCGGCAGCGTGACTCTCCAGATCCTTCTCGATAGGATTTCCTGCCAGCAGATCCTGGGGGCGAACGTTGCAGTAGCCGCTGCGGGAACGGACATTAGTCCCGCTGCGATCGACTTTGACGCGCAGCGTGTAGCAGTTCCCTTCCTGCGATTCAGCCGGTTTGTAGCCGAGAACGTAGTATTGCGATTGGTCCTTGGCGATCTTCTCGAGACCACCTAGTAAGTCGTTGGTGTTGACGATGACGAAGCCGCCAGTTCCATCCGCCAGTTGATAGAGCACCTGCTGGTTGGTCGTTGCCGACTCAGGGAACTGCGGAACGATTTGTCGCGGCTGGTTATACAGAGATGTTGCTCCCAGACCACCGGTGCCTGTGCCACCCGTGCCTGTGCCACCCGTGCCGCCGGTACCACCGTGTCCGCCGCTTCCTCCGGTGCCGGTACCCCCAGTGCCGCCGTGACCGCCTCCCCCGGTGCCGCCGGTGCCGGTGCCGCCGCCGGTGCCGCCTCCACCGTGACCGCCGCCACCACCACCTCCCCCGCCACCACCTCCGTGTTGCGGTGGCTCAGCCCACGCGGCCACAAAGGGGGCAAACCGCAAGAAGGAGCCGGCAGCCGAACTGCCTGAGTAACTGAGCGCGGTTGGAATAATGCGAGCCGACTCGGAAGAGGAATGCCGGAGCATGGAATGCGGCGCCCTCATCTCAGGGACCACCAGGCCACGGACATCGATGGGGTAAACCGCGACGTTGGCTTTGTTGCAGGAGTCAATCACCGCGGTCAGTTCCGATTGCCGGTCCGCCGTCAAGGGAAAGCCGGAGGTCAGCATCACGAGAGTCTTGCGGCCGGGAATGCTGGCCAGATTCTTAGCCAGGCTGCGCAGCGCCAGCATGACGGTATGCGCTCCAAAATCCGCTTCCGGGTTGTTCATCCCCAGCAGAGATGGCATAGATGGCGCGGCCAGCGAGGCAACTTCCACCGAGGCAGCATTGGGAGAAACGGACGATCCTTTTACGCCACTGACCACTTGTTTCAAGCGCTCCGCATCGGCAGTGAAGTTTTGCGCGATGTGCACACTGCCGCCGAAATCGATCACGGCCATCAATCGGTTGGGGCCGGCGTTGGCGTCAATGAATTGCGCGGCGGCTTGCCGCGCTCGCACCTGGTCGCCCATATCCATGGTGGAGTTGTCGAAAAACAAAACCATATACCGCTTCTGGTTTTTGGCAGGCGAAGCGGAATCTTGCTCGAACGAAAACGTGGTTATGGGCTGCTCTTTCCCGTTCTCCCACACTTTGAAGTCTTTGGCGGTGAGGTCGCGGACGTAGTCACCTTTCTTGTCGGTGACCACCGTATCCACGAGCACCAATCGAGTCTCTACGTGGATGGCGCTGGCATCGCCGGCGGGCTGCTGTAGCGCCGGGGCCGCGGAAACTGGCGCGGGTTGTTGCCACATCAGCCAGCCGCTCGCGAAACAGATTACTGCGACCACGAAAACCAGCCGTCGAACTCGCATACTCACCTCCACAGACGTTTCAGAATCTCGATTTACCGAACCTTAAGCTTTACGGAATTCAGCTTTGCGCTTTAAGGAATCTCGACCGCGCCATTTTCGGCCGACATCAGCCGGCCTTCCGAATCCCGCACCACCAGACGCACCAGGTAGCTGCCCGGCTTCACATCAAAACTGGCCCTCATTGTGATTCCCGAGCCCAGCTTGTTTTGCAGCGTTTCATCTTTCAAACGCATTTGCAGAGTTTTCTCGCTTCCCTGCAAAAAGGTTCCATTGCGATCGAACAGCGCAGAAACCACGGTCAGATCGTTCCAGTTTCGTCCTTCTGCTTTTCGAAAACGCAATTGCTTTACGTCGACATGAGCAAGAACAGTCAGCTTCGCGTCGGCCTCGCTGGACTTGAAAAACTGCGTGTGCAGTCCCACCGGAAGATCGTGCAACTCCTCCTGGGAAAACAGCGCATCGTCGATTTCTTCTTTGGCTTCCTGCGAGGGATCCGCCACGTGCTTGGGAGCAAAATAGCCGCGCCGCGACTGGACGGTCAGCTTTTCCGAACTCTTCACCGTGACCTTCAATCCGTGAAAGTTGCCGTCGAGTTTCAGATTCTGCGGCGTGAAGCCGAGCACGTAATAATATTCCGGCGCGGTGCTAACTCGTCGAAGGCCTTCGTCGAGATCGTTGTTGTTTTGGAAAAACGTCCCCCCGGTGCCGTCCGCCAGTACGGCCATCACGTCGGACTCTGCCGCAGCGCTCGCGCTCTGGTACTGCACTTTGAGTCCGATAAATTGCGCGCCAACATTTCCAGATGAGAAACGGGAGACATCCCCACCAGGAACGATGGTATAGAGCCCACGTGCGTCCAGAGCGTTGATAATCACCTGAGACCGCACAGCGCGGTCGATGAGCTCCATGTAATCAGTTTCCATCTCTGGAGTGAGAAACCCTGGAGACACAAGGACGACATTCCGTTGCCCCGGCATGAGGGCCGTTCTGCGAACAATATCTTTCAACACTCCGAGCGCGAGACGGCTCTCGGTTTCACCCGCCACCAAAGCCTGGCTGGCTGCAGACTTAGCCATCGCCTGTGCCTGCGGGAGAGCCCTTTGATCTCCGTTAAACATGCAATACAGCGTGTCCTGCGTGGCCACCTCGGTCGCTTGCATGTCGTGTTTGTCTTCAATCAAGTCGGCCAGGTAATAGTTCATGTCAGGGCAATCCTGCAACCCGGTGCCGGTAACGGGTCGCGGCTGCAGCCGCAGCAAGGTCGCGTGCAGCTGCGCGCGGTCGTCGGTGAAATCCAGCGTGGTCTGCCCGGAGGTTGAGAAAATTGCGACCCGGTCGGTGGGCAGCAGCGTTGCCAGATGACGGTCAGCAGCGGCGCGCACCTGTGCCAGATCGCCGAACTTCAAATGCACATCATCAAAAACGAACGCAATGAAGCGCTCCGGAATGTCGGGCACCTTTTCTTTGTCCGCCGGCACCTCGCCGCCGATCGGCTCACTGCTCTTGCTCGCCAGCGCCACTTGCGCCCCGGGCTGCTCCACGGAGAATTGGCTGATCACCTGAGGCTTGCCTTTGTCGAACAGCTGGAAGTCTTCCTTGTGCAGATTCCCGACGGCGTGTCCCTTAGGGTCGCGCGCTACCACGCGGACCAGCACCAACCGGACATTCACCTTGAAAGTGGTAGGCTCGTCGCGGGAGTTCATCTCCGCATTGTTCACTTGTG
>Ga0181537_10005464_pt1 | contig 10258 bp, 8 predicted proteins | sample PEATcosm2014_Bin_39_FD_119765 | JGI IMG/M metagenome (GOLD analysis project Ga0181537, IMG submission 119765) | Peatland microbial communities from MTU Mesocosm Facility, Houghton, MI, USA - PEATcosm2014_Bin23_10_metaG | ecosystem: Environmental > Terrestrial > Soil > Wetlands > Peat | place... | reverse complement strand
GGTCTCGGTGAGCACGCCGGAATCGGTCACCAGTGAGGGCACGCGCGCCTTGGGGTTGACCGCAAGATATTCGGGCTTGCGCTGATCTTCCTTGCCGAACTCCAGCCGTACCGCGGAATATTCCGTACCCGCTTCCTCAAGCGCGATATGCGAGGCCAGCGCGCAGGTGTGCGCTGCATAATACAATTTCAGCATGCGTGCTCCACAATAACGGTCCGTCAAAAAAGATTCCGCTCATCGCAAGCATATCGCATCGTCTGTTTTGTGGCGTCGCACAACGCGCCCCACCATGGTTTTGGATTGTGCGCGCAGTGAAACAACACTAAACTATGTCGATAAGCCTGCAGTTTCCACGGCACGACGCGGCAAACGAGCGGGCATGGCAGGACAACAAAAGGAGGAGCGATGAAATCGCGTCCGTGGAGAGCAGTCGTTTGGGCGCCGGCCATGCTGGCGCTAAGCCCGTCGCTGGCCCACGCAGTGGGCTATGAACTCGAGGAACAAAGCGTCACCAACCTGGGCTACGCCTTCGCGGGTGCTGCGCACCCCGAGGATGCGAGCGCAATGTTCTTCAATCCGGCCGGAATGAGTTATCTCAAAGGGTCGGAAGTCGCTGCCGGCGTCAACCTGATCGACGTCCATGCGCAATTCACCAACCAGGGCTCGATTTCGCCGGCGGGACCATTGTTCCCGCTAAGCGGCGGCAACGGCGGCAACCCGGTCGGCGCAAACTGGATTCCGAACCTGTATTTCGTCACCGACGTCACGCCGCGAACCAAGTTCGGGTTCGGCATCAATTCCCCGTTCGACCTCAAGACCGAGTATCCGTCCGACTGGGTCGGACGCTACCAGGCGATCGAGTCGAAGGTTCAGACCATCAACATCAATCCCGCGATTTCCTACGCCGCCACCAATCAGCTGTCGGTGGGGGCCGGGGTGAATTTTCAGTATCTGAAGGCCAACCTGAGCAATGCCATCGATTTCGGCGCCGCCTGCTTCGGCTCCTTGTTCGGGCCCGCGGCCTGCACCAGCGCCGGCATCCTGCCCGGCACCCAGGATGGCATCGGCAAGGTATCGGGCGATTCCTGGGGCACCGGCTTCAATTTCGGGCTGTTGTACAAGATCGATGCGAACTCGACCCTCGGCCTCGCCTACCGTTCGAGCATCTCGCACAATACCTCGGGCAATGCGAACTTCACCAATCCGACGCTGCCGGGCCCGTTCGCTGCGATCACCGCCGGCGTCACCAACACCACCGCGCACGCCAACCTGACCGTGCCCGACTCGCTGTCGGCCAACTTCAGCACCCTGGTCGCACCCAACCTGACTTTGCTGGGCGACGTGACCTGGGACGGCTGGTCGAAGTTTCGCGAACTGAGGGTGCGCTATGACAATGGCCTGCCGGACACCGTCGATTCCGAGAACTGGCGCAATACGGTGCGGGTGGCGCTGGGGCTCGGCTACGACTGGAGCAGTGATTTGAAGCTGCGCGCCGGCATCCATTACGAAGGCTCGACTGTGCCCGACAGCACGCGCGATACCCGTCTGCCGGATGACGACCATACGCTGCTGGCGATCGGCGCCACCTATAATTTCAACAAGGACAACTCGCTGGATTTCGGCTACGCGCACTTATGGGTGAAGGACGCGCCGGTCAACCACACTCTAACCGGCAGCGGCACCGTGATCGGCCAGTACAAGCTTTCGGCCGACATCGCCGGTCTGCAGTTCCGCCACCGCTTCTAGAATCCGACCCGAACCCCGCGCGCGGACGCGCGGGGTTCACATCTGTCGGAACAGGTGGGTGTAACTGCGGCTGACTTCGAGTTTTTCCGTGCGGCTCTTGAGCGTCAGCAGCAGGCGGTCGCGGAAGTCCCGCGCGGCGCCGGCTATCTCACCGGCGTTGACGATGGTGGCGCGGTGGATCTGCCAGAACTTGTCGGCGTCGAGTTCGTCGACGAGTTCCTTGATCGGCTTGCGGATCAGCGCCTCGGTCTGCGCGGTAAACACCCGCGTGTATTTGTCCTCGGCCTGGAAGTAGACCACTTCCTCGATCGGGATCAGCCGCAGGTTGGCGCCCACGGTCGCCTTGATCCAGCGCAACTGCCCTCCGCTGCCCGGCAATTGCAGCTTGCGCGACAACTGGTCGATGAGCTCCGCGAGCTCGGGTTGCGGGTCCGCGCCGGCGCTGGTTCTGCCGGGGACCCCGCCGATCCGTTCCTTCAGGCGCGCGACGGTCAGCGCGAGCCGCTCCTCCTCGACAGGTTTGAGCAGATAGTCGATGGCGCCGCGCTCGAACGCCTCGACCGCGTGCTGGTCGTAGGCGGTGACAAAAACGATGTATACCCGTCCCGCCACATGAGCCGCGACCTCGAGTCCGCTCATTCCCGGCATGCGAATGTCGAGAAACAGCAGGTCGGGCTCCAAATCCTCGATGGCGGTGAGCGCGTCCTTGCCGTTGGCCGCTTCGCCCACGATTTCCAGCTCGGGCCAGGCCTTGGCCAGGCGCGAGCGGATCTGCTCGCGCATCAGGCGTTCGTCGTCGATGATGAGGGCGGTGTGCGTCACGGTAAGGTTTAAGTCTGCTTCCCGGCGTAAGGTATTTCGATCGTAACTTTGGCGCCGCGCGGCTGGTTGGGCTCGACGATAAGCTGCGCCTGCTTGCCGTACATCGCAACCAGGCGCTCGCGGATGTTGGTCAGGCCCACGCCCTTGCCCGGCTGATCGGCAAAACCCATGCCGGTATCGGCGACGCTGACGCGGAGTTTACCATTGGCCTGCGCGGCGACAATGCTGATCTCGCCGCCCTCGGTGCGTGGCTCGAGACCGTGCTTGATCGCGTTTTCCACCACGGTCGGCAGCATCATCGGCGGAAAACGCACCGTCCCAAGTGCGGGCGGCAGCTCGATGCGGTATCTCAGCCGTTGTTCCATGCGGATCTTGAGGATGTCGAGATAAGCCGACGATAACTCGACTTCGCGCGCCAGCGTGCTGGTGGACTCGCGCATCTGCGGCACCGCGCCCCTCAGGTACTTGATGAGGTTGGCCTGCATTCTCGCCGCCGCCGGGGGATCGGTCTCGATCAACTGCTGCACCGAAGCCATGGTGTTGAACAGGAAGTGCGGCTCGATCTGCGCCTGCATCGCCGCCAATCGCGCCTCGGTAAGCTGCCGGGCGAGCGAATTCTGCTCCGCCACTTTGCGGCTTTGTTCGGCCCTGCTGGAAAAGGCGCGGATGATCGACGCCACGATCTTGCTGATGAAGAAGAACGGCCACGACAGCACCAGGAAGATTAGAAACAGCAGACCGGTGACCGCGTTATGCACCCGCTCCAGCACCTCGCCGTAAATGCGCTGTTTGTACAGCATGTCAAGGTCAGGCAATGGAGCGCTGCCGTATTTCACTTCGAGTTCGGTACCCAGCACATCGTCCACCAGTCCCAGGTTGATGTGCACGTCGCCTTTGGGATTGACCTGGATGCCGTAACCCTCGTCATCGGAATCGTCATCAGGCTTGGGTTTCCGGGATGACTTGCGCGAACCCTTGCCGGACTTGGGCGGCGTTCCTGCGGCGGACTTGGCTTGGGCGCCGGACTGATCGTCTGCTGCAGGTGAAGTTGCCTTTGGCTCCGCGCCGGAAGATTTTGCCGCCGGCTCCGTCGCTGAGGGTTTCGCCGCTGCCTCGGGCCCGGCGGATTTTGCTTTGGGATGGGGCGGTAGATATCCCTGCTCTATCTTGCTATGGATTTCCTCGAGCGCCTTGTTGATGTCCTCGCGGCCGCTCTTGTCCTGGACCATTACCGAGATGCGCCGCAGCGTCCCCGCGGCAAACTCCAGCGCCACCCGGCGCTCGGCGCCCTTGATTTCGCGATAGATCGCAAGCTCCGCCTGCGGTGTCGGCGCGGCCTCAACATAGTGTTCCATGCTCGCGGGCCAGGCGTAATAAAGTGTTGCGAACCCGAGCAGGGGCCAGCCCAGCAGCAGGAACCACCAGGGCGGGTCGAAAATGGTGAGCAGTACTCGTTTCATCGGGATTGCTTAGTGGCCGGACGACCTTGCGAACCGGCTTTGATCGGTAATGGGCTACAGCTTAACTGTCTGGCGCAACGGCAGAAACCGCGTTGCGACGAAGGGGCGCAGTGAGGGAGTGGGCCGCAGCGCACGGGAGCAGGCCGCTGCCCCACGCGGGGTGTAAGTTCTACGGGGCCGGGTGAATTTCCGTCGCACCTGACGATCAATTTGATTTGCCGCCGCCGAAATGAAAACGCCCCCAAGACAAGGTCCCGGGGGCGTCTGTACGGCTAAGGTGCACCGGCTCTACAGGCGGGCGGTCATCCAATAGACGTGGGCTGATCCGCTGTCGTGGCCTAATGGGCCGGCACAACCTGGGGGCTTACTCATCGGATCACCTCCTTTCAAGTTTGGGAGATTCCAGTCTAGCACGAAATAAATCGGCGTCGGCGACGGCCACGCACATGGGCGATAATGCCCGCCACGCAGGAGGAATGCCAAACATGAGCGAGCGCAAGATCAATCCCGCAAGCCTGGCGGCGCAGGCAATGGGCTGGGTGGACGACAAGACCAAGGCGATTGTCGAACCGGTCCACCTCTCGACCACCTACATACGCGACGCCGACAACCAGTACCGCTCCGGCCGCGGCTACGCGCGCGACCAGAATCCCGCATTCGACCAGGCCGAAGCGCTGATCACCGCGCTCGAAGGCGGCCATGCCTCGCTGTTGTTCGCCTCGGGAATGGCAGCCGCCACTGCGGTGTTCCAGGCGCTTGCGCCGGGCGACCACGTGCTGGCGCCGAAAGTCATGTACTGGTCGCTCAGGAACTGGCTGATGAATTTTGCCACCCACTGGGGGCTGCAAACGGAATTCATCGACATGACCGACACCGAGGCGCTGCGACGCTCGATCAGACCGGGACGCACGCGCCTGGTGTGGATCGAATCCCCTGCCAATCCACTGTGGGGTATTACCGATATCGCCGCTGCCGGCGAGGTTGCGCATGCGGGCGGCGCGCTGGTCGCAGTCGATTCGACGGTGGCGACGCCGGTGCTGTCGCAGCCGCTCTCGCTCGGCGCCGATTTCGTCATGCACGCGGCCACCAAGTACCTCAATGGCCATTCCGACGTCGTTGCGGGCAGCCTCACGACGCGCGCAGATTCCCCATTCTGGCAGCGCGTGCGCGCTAACCGCGCTTATCTGGGCGGCATCGTCGGGCCGTTCGAAGCCTGGCTGCTCACCCGCGGCATGCGCACCCTGTTCCCGCGCGTGCGCACCGCCTGTGCCGGGGCGCAGGCGATCGCCGAGCATTTTTCGCAGCACCCGCTGGTGGAGCAAGTTCTGTATCCGGGTCTGCCGTCGTTTCACGGGCACCAGGTGGCCAGAAAGCAGATGCAAGGCGGCTTTGGCGGCATGCTGTCAATCCGGGTGCGCGGAAACAAGCGCAAGGACGGCAACGCGGAAGCGGCCGCCATTGCCACCGCGGCAAGAGTCGAGCTATGGAAGCGCGCGACCTCGCTGGGCGGCGTGGAGAGCCTCATCGAGCATCGCGCCAGCGTCGAGGGGCCCGGCACGCCCGCACCCACCGATTTGTTGCGCCTGTCGGTCGGCATCGAAGATACGAGCGACCTTATCGCCGATCTCGAGCAGGCGCTCGCGGCAAGCCAAACCTGAGCCGACAGCCGGTAGAGGCCAACGATGACATCCACCTCCGTCGTCCTGCTGGTATTGATCCCGCTCATCCTCTGGCGCGTTTATTCGCGCGTCAAGAGGCTGGTCGGCCGCCAGCGTTCCACCCGGCGCCGGCACTGGATCGCACTCATCGTGTTTCCCTTGCTCTCGGTCATGCTTGGACTGGGTGCCATGCTCAGCCCATATGGATTGCCGGCCCTGGCCGGCGGGCTCGCGATCGGCGCCGCACTGGGCTGGTGGGGTTTGCGCCTGACGAAATTCGAGGCGACGCCCGAGGGTTACTTCTACACGCCCAATGCGCATCTCGGCGTCGCGCTCTCACTGCTGTTCGTGGGACGTATTCTCTATCGCATGCTGCAAATGTTCGGTCTCTCGGGGGTGGATGCGCAGGCGGTCGCGCAAGGTTTTTCGCGCAGCCCGTTTACGCTCGCACTGTTCGGCACCCTGGCCGGCTATTACACGGCTTACGCCGCCGGCATGCTGATCTGGCGCTCGCGGGTCCGGCGCGAAAGAAGGCAAGGGGCCGAATCCGCTGCGGTCGCGGCGCCCGCGGCTACCGGCCAGGACCAGCCCGGCAGCCGCTGAGCGGTTTCATGCACTGAAGTGGGTGTCGCTGCGCCGAAACGCGGCGGAGTAATGCCTCGGCGCGTTCCAGCACTGGCTCGCGGACGCCGGCAGCGCCTCGTGCCGTGCAACCGGAAGTCGTAGTGCGTGGATCGACGATGCGAACTCGACCACGGCTTCATGGCCCACGGCCAGGCTTTCCTGGGCCGCGCCGCCAATGGTCAAAGCGACCGCAAGCACGACCAGCGCACCGTTGAAAATACTGTCCAGCGAAAATTTTCCGGTCATAAATGTGGACGCGCCGGTGTTCGCGCCGCCATAGCCTGTTTGCCTCAGATTGCATTTCATAATGCCTCCAATTATCATGCCTTCAAAGAATGTCGTTGAAGAGCCGGTTTTACTGCCTCGGACCCGCAACTGACTGTACGCAGAAGAATCATCGGCTCCCGGGCCGGATTCATCAAACGACATTTTCGAATGTTTCGCATGCATTGAGAGAATGCCACTGTGATACGCAAACTGCCCTCGCTCGACCTCATACGCGGCTTCGAGGCGGCGGCGCGCAACCTGAGTTTCACCAAGGCCGCGGCGGAACTCTTCGTCACGCAGTCGGCGGTGAGCCGCCAGATCAAAGCGCTGGAGGAACAACTAGGCGTAAGCCTGTTCCGCCGGCGCTACCGCGCGATCCTGCTTACAGAAGCCGGCCAGGTCCTGTTTCGCGCAGTCACCGAAGCGCTGGGCGTGCTGGCCGACACCACGGCGAAGCTCCAAGCACAGGCAGGCAGCAAGTCGATCACCGTGTCCTGTACGCTGGGCTTCGCTTCGTTGTGGCTGGTGCCGAGGCTCGCGGATTTTCGCGAGCAGCATCCGGATATCGACCTGCGCATCAGCGCGAACAATGAAATCCTCGACCTCGATCGCGAGCGCATCGAGGTCGCGATCCGTTATTGCCTGCCGGAGCTGGCGCCTGCCGGCGCGCTGCGCCTGTTCTGCAACGAAGACGTGTTCCCGGTCTGCAGTCCGGAACTTCTCAAAAAATCGGGCAAACCCCTGCTGCATCCGGCTGACCTCGCGCAGCATGTGCTGCTGCATCTGTCGGACCAGGAAATCAAGTTGCCGACCACGGCGTGGCCGACCTGGCTGGAAGTGGTCAAGCTGCAGAACCTGAAACCCGCAGGCTCGCTGTACTTCAGCCACGACGACCACCTGATCCAGGCCGCGGTCGACGGCCAGGGCGTCGCGCTCGCGCTCGGCCCTTTGGTCCGGCGCCTGATGAAACTGGGCAAGCTGGTGGCGCCGTTCGCGCAGAAATTCTGCTCGCCCCGCGGCTACTATCTCGTCGTCTCGAAAGCCGACGGCGCGCGCGCCGAGGTGAAGGATTTCGTGGCATGGATGACCGGCAGGGCGCGGCTCGATGCCCGCCGGCGCTGACCCGGCCCGGGGCCGCGTGGCGCAAAAACCCCAAGCTGTGGGGTCATTCGTGACATCGATCACAAGATATAGTTGCAGTTTCCGCCCAATTGGTTGCATAATCGCGAAATACAACCATTGGGGGCTTCCCGCAAGTCTTGATGCACCGAAGATCTGCCTTATTATTGTTCGCGCTTTGCCTGAATTTTTCCGCCGCGGCCGCTGCCGCCGAATCCGGCGCTAAATCATCCGCAGAACGACTCGAAGATCGGTGGAACCTGGCCGATATGTACGCTTCGCTGGCGGCCTGGGATGCCGACGCGGCAAAGCTCGAGGCCCAACTCAAGGACATCGCGGCCTGCCAGGGCCGTCTGGGCGACTCGGTTCAGCGTTTCAAGACTTGCCTCGATCTTAGCGCCGACCTCAACAAGCGTTATGGGCGCCTCGCCACCTTCGCCCAGGAGCAACTCGCCGAGAACACCGGCCTCGCCTCCAGTCAGGAACTCACTCAACGCGCGGAAGTGCTGGGTACGCGGGTCAGCGAAGCAACCTCTTTCGTCAACCCTGAAGTGCTGGCGCTGGGCGAAGCCAAGGTAGGCAGTTTGCTGGCGGGGGATCCCGCGCTCGGGATTTATCGCCACCAATTGGACGACATTCTTCGTGCTGCGCCGCACACATTGGACAACGCGGGTGAATCGCTGATCGCCAGCTTCGGGCTGGCGACCAGCGCGCCCGGCAATATCTATACGATCCTGTCGAGCGCGGACCTGCCGTGGCCGACCATCACGCTGTCCGACGGCAAGCAGGTCCGGCTGGACCAGGCTGCATATACTAAGTACCGCGCGGTCGCCAACCGCGAAGACCGCAAGAAAGTCTTCGACGCGTTCTGGGGCAAGTGGAAAGAGTTCGAGCGCTCGTTCGGCACCACCTTCTACGAATCGCTGAAGACCGACAGCGTCTACTCCAAGGTCCGCAAATATCCCGACACCGTCACGCGGGTGCTCGACGGCAACCGGCTGCCGGTCGCGGTCTACGACACCCTGATCCGCGAGACCAACGCCAACCTGCCCACCCTGCACCGCTACTTCCGGCTGCGCGCGCGCATGCTGGGGGTGACGGAAATGCACTATTACGATATTTACCCGCCGCTGGTCAGCGGCGATTACAAGTACCCGATCGATGACTCCAAGAAGCTGATGCTCGAAGCGGTGGCGCCTTTGGGCAAAGACTACGTTGACGCCCTCGCCCACGGCCTCAAGGGTCGCTGGATGGACGTCTACCCGCGTCCCCAGAAATTGTCGGGCGCGCACATGGCGGGCTCGGCCTACGACGTGCACCCTTTCCTGCTGCTCAACCACAACGACGACTACGAGTCGGTGTCGACCCTGGTGCATGAATGGGGCCACGCGATGCACACCGAGCTTACGCGGAAGTCCCAGCCTTACGTGAACTCGGAGTACGCCACTTTCGTCGCCGAGATCGCCTCCACCTGCAACGAGGCGCTGCTGCTGGAGCACATGCTCAAGATCGCGAAGTCCGACGACGAGCGCCTGCTCTACCTCGGTTCGGCGCTGGAAAACCTGCGTGGGACCTTTTTCCGCCAGGCCATGTTCGCGGAATTCGAGCGCGAAGTGCACGCGCGCGCCGACCGCGGCGAGTCGCTGACCGGCGAGACCCTGACCAAGATCTACGGCGATCTGCTGCGCCGCTATCACGGCGATGCGCAAGGCGTGGTGAAAATCGATGACCTTTACGCGGTGGAGTGGGCCTACATTCCGCACTTCTACCGGTCGTTCTATGTGTTCCAGTATGCGACCTCGATCGCTGCGAGTTCGCTGTTCGCCGATGCGATTCTGAAGGGCGAGCCGGGCGCGCGCACGCGTTATCTCGACATGCTGCGCGCGGGCGGATCGGACTATCCATACGAGCTGGTGAAGAAAGCGGGTGTCGACCTCGCGACACCTGCGCCGTATCAAGCGATCGTCGCGCGCATGAACAGAATCATGGACGAGATCGAAAAAATACTGGCGCAACGCAAGCGTTAACGTTTAATATGGCGGCGGAACGGGTGGTGAAGTGGTGCGGTGCGTTCCAAAGCAGGTGCAACGGTCAAGAGTATCGATTGCTTCCTGGACGTGAAGTCAACGGCCGGGATGCATGAACGGTGTAGCGTCGCCACCGATGAAATGCGACGATTGACTCAAGGAGTCAACATGGCAACGAAGAAACCTGCAAAGAAGGCCGCTAAAAAGGCCCCTAAGAAGAAAGCAGCAAAAAAAGCTAAAAAAATATAAGTCTCACAGCAGCAACTTAAAAACGGGCGCAGTTCCAGCGCCCGTTTTTTTTCGTCCTTATTTCGCCCATTTTTCTCCCTGGTCCCCGGTTCGCCTGGTGCGGCTAACCCCGTTTTCGCGGCTGCGGCGTTTATGTTCTAAACTCGCTCATGCGCGAGGAAATGACCGACGAGGCCCTAATGTGCGCTTACCGGGACGGTGATGGCGCGGCCTTCGAAGAGTTGTTCCGCCGCCACCGCGCTCCGCTCTATCGTTACCTGCTGCGGCAATGCGCCGGCGGCGTTGC
>Ga0181537_10005463_pt1 | contig 10258 bp, 9 predicted proteins | sample PEATcosm2014_Bin_39_FD_119765 | JGI IMG/M metagenome (GOLD analysis project Ga0181537, IMG submission 119765) | Peatland microbial communities from MTU Mesocosm Facility, Houghton, MI, USA - PEATcosm2014_Bin23_10_metaG | ecosystem: Environmental > Terrestrial > Soil > Wetlands > Peat | place... | reverse complement strand
TTGGCCCTTAGCTGCCGCGCTGATCAATGACGGTCGTGGCAGCTTTCGGTGGTAAAGCGGACATTATAAATCTCAGCCGGCATGTCCGCTAATGCCCCGAAGCGGACATAAAGCGGAACCTTATCGTCGGACCATCGTTAGCGTTCTTTAATCAAAAGATCTCTATCGGGGTCAGTTTATGACCGAAAGAAAGGTTTCGCTGGCGCTCAGCTGCTCATTCGTCTTCTTCGTTTTCAGTCAACCCGCAATCGCCAAAGTAGGGCAATCCTTCGCGTCTGTTTACTCATACTCGAAAGGAAAGACAGCCAGCGGCGAAACTTTCTCCCCAACAAAGCTCACAGCAGCGCATCGATCGCTTCCTTTCGGAACACTCGTTCGCGTCACCAATTTGGAAAATCGACGATCAGTCATCGTACGCATCAACGATCGCGGACCATTCACCAAAGGCCGGATTATTGATGTCTCGCCGGCAGCTGCGCATCAGCTGGACTTTTCAGACCTCGTGCCGGTCACACTGGAAGTAATGACAACCGCGCAATGAGGCCGGGGCGGAGACTGGATATTCGGAACACACGGCGCTTGACGCAACTTAATTGCCCCAATCGCGTTGTGGCCTTGGCGTAACTGTTCACGTGAAGGGGGAATATTCAATGAAAACAATATTGCTATCGATCGCTGCTGCCAGTGTCCTATTGTCGGCACCCTTGGCAGCACAAGCTGCCGATCTTCCGCAACGGCCACCGCCGCCGGCACCGATTGCATACATCCCAGTCCCACCGCCGGTCTACAATTGGGGCGGCGTCTATATCGGCGTTAATGGCGGCTACGGTTTTGGTACCGCTAAATGGACCCCGTCGGGCGGCAGCGCCAACAGTGTCAGCGCCAACGGCGGCATCGCCGGTGGCACGCTCGGATTTAATTATCAGGTCGGCGCTTTGGTGATGGGCGTGGAGGGCGATTTCGACTGGTCCGGCATCAACAGCAGCACCGCTGGTAACGTCTGCGTTGTTACGGGCAATTGCCAAACGGGGAATACGTGGCTGAGTACGCTGCGTGGGCGAGCGGGTTTCGCGGCGGACCGCGTCCTATTCTACGGCACGGCGGGTGGCGCCTTTGGCAATGAACAACTGACATCCGGCAGTGTCACCAACACGCGCACACAAGCCGGCTGGACTGCCGGCGCCGGCGTGGAATATGCCATTGACCGGAACTGGACGGCCAAGGTCGAGTATCTTTACGTCAATCTCGGCACCGCAACCTGCACGACAGCTTGCGCAACTCCGACCTCCGTCGCGTTGACCGACAACCTGATACGCGTCGGCGTCAATTATAAATTCTAACATCGACGTGTCCGCCGCCGGCCAAATTTCGACCGGCGGAGAAGATGGGTATTGTGCGACCCGGTCCGGATCAATGTTATTGGCAGCATCAAACGAATTTTCCTCAGCTTCTCAACCAGAGTGGATCAATCATGAGTAATATGCCGCCCGTTCCCCCAGCCAATCGGAGCAATAAGGGCCCCAACAACCCTCGTAACATGAATAAGAATATCAACTCCAAGGCTGCGGAGGATAAGTCAGTTAAGCCGTCTGAAAAACATCACAACGCCGCAGAAGAAGGCGAAACAGCAAATATAAAACAGAACACTACAAACAAAGGATTCTACCGAGGGCGCCGAATGGGTTAGCGCTTCACAAAACTAGCCTCTAATGCCGCGCGTGGGAGCGATCTGCCCCCATTGCGTCTTGCTCACGAAACTCCGCATCATAGTTCATAATTTCACGCATTAGCTGTTCGATCAAATTCTGGCGGGTGGCCCCGTCTTGGCTAGAAGTCAGCTCAGCCACCGTCTTTGCCACGGCGGTAATTACTTCATCGGTATCAATCGTGTTTTGCTCGCCTGTTGCCACTGGGTATTCTGCAAAAAAATCGTCGATTAACTCGACAATCTGGCAGTGCAGGCAAGGCCGTTCTTCGTTCGTCTCTTGGTCATCCGACATGGCAGGCCTCCGGGTCTTTATTGGTTGTTTCATTGATCCAGCCGGACCCCGGCCGTACCGAACAGAAAAATATCTAATCAGCTCATGGTGGGCCCGGAAGGGCTCAAACCTCCGACCCAGTGGTTATGAGCGCGCTACCTCACCCGAAAAAGTCAATGAATATTGGCAGTTCGGGTAGGTTCCCCAGCGTTGGGCTTTGTGGACCAATCATCAGCCGAGGTGAAGGTCCTTTTGCCTAGTCTCGTTGGCTCCATCCCCGCTTTTCAATTTGCTGAATATGACTGTCGATAAGACCGTAAATCCGCCAAGAACGAGAAATGCCTCGTGCAGGCCGTGAATCATCTCGCCGGAGTTTGAACTGGAGCTAACGGGAATAAAGAATGCCGTGGTCAGTCCCGCCGCCGCGACGCCGAAGCTGGCCGACATCTGTTGCATAGTACTGGCGACAGAGCTCGCATTACTGGCCTTATCATCGGGTATGTCGGCATAAACCAAGGTATTCATGCTCGTGTACTGCAGAGAGGTGAAAGCGCCATAGCAGAACGCCTGCAGCACGATGACCCACAGGGGCGTGTCAGTCCCAACGGTCGCGAAGAGCATGAGAAGAAGACCGAGGACAATCGTGTTCGAGATCAGCACGCCCCGAAAGCCGACGTGTTCCAGAATTTTTGGCATGAGGAATTTTGTACTCATGGCAGCGACTGCCTGGGGCATGATGAGCAGCCCGGATTGGACGGGCGTGAATCCGAGGCCGACCTGGTAGAGAAGCGGCAAGAGAAACGGCACTCCGCCGATGCCAAGGCGGGTGAAGAAGCTGCCGCTGACGGCCGCGCTAAATGTGCGGATACGGAATAGACTCAATTGCAGCAGTGGAAATGCAGTTTGCGTTGCGTGGAATCCGTAGCCCGCGATGAGCGCCAGTGAAATTGACAATAGCCCCAAGATTTCTCCAAGGCTCAAAGTATGTTCGCCGAATATCTCCAGCACATACGAAAGCAACGCCACGCCGGAACCGAACAGAATGAGCCCGACAACGTCGAGCGGCTTGATATTCTGTTCGCGATAATCCGGCAGATGCAGATAAACCAGAATCAAGCCGGCAATCCCGACCGGAAGATTCACAAAGAATATGAATCTCCATTGTAAATAGCCGACGATAAGCCCGCCCACGATAGGTCCAAGCATCGGGCCTATCAGTCCTGGGATGGCGACGAAGCTCATGGCCCGGATAAGTTCGGACTTATCGAACGTCCGCACCAAGGTCAGCCGACCCACTGGAACCATCATGGCTCCGCCGCAGCCTTGCAGGACGCGAAAAGCCACCAGCAAATGGATGTCGCTTGATAAGCCACAGAGGACGGAACCGAGGGTGAAGAGACCGATAGCGGACGCAAACACCCGACGCGTTCCGAAACGATCGGCCATCCAGCCACTAATCGGAATGAATACCGCGAGGCTCAATGTATAGCTGGCCAGCACCGACTTCATGCTGAGCGGAGCCACATTGAGGGCCTCCGACACGACCGGCACGGCTGTGTTGAGAATAGTTGTGTCCAGCGACTCCATAAAAAAAGCAACCGCGACCAGCCACGGTAAAAGCTGCTTGCTCGAGGCGGATGGCGGGGGCGAAGAGTTAGTAATGTGATGTGTCCCGAAGCTGGGAACCGGACATCAATAGGCCAGAAACATTCAAGGCAGCGCGAACTCGGTTATCCTCGGCAACCCGTGGTCCCGCCGCCCCGTCCTTAAGAAAACCCCTGAGGCTATGCGATAGCGTCCCTGCTAGCCTTAACCGGCCGAGCTCTGAGAACCTTCCGAGCTAACTTCGCCTTGAACATCATTGGCTCTTTGGTGAAGGGATTGATGCCTTTGTGTGCCTTTGTGGCGGGCTTATTAATAACGCGGAACTTTGCAAAGCCAGGCACCAAGAACTCTCCAGATTTTCTAAGCTGTTTGTAACCAACGGTCGCGAGCGATTCAAGAACGCCCTTCACATCTTTTAGTGTGAGCTTATCCGAATGCTCTTCAGCGATCGCTTGAATGAGTCCGGCTTTGGACATAACACTGGCTGGCTTCTTGTGGTGCTCCGCTGCTTTTGTTGACATGTGATCTTCTCCGTTTGGGCACTTACTCAGGTAAATGCATTGATCGTGTTAGGGCTCCGGCCATCGGTTTGTTCCGGACCTGCCACTACTGACCTAGGGCTGCCGATTTGGCCATGTCTGAGCAAGATTGCTCACTGTTTCATAATAATGTCAGCGACTAACTCCAAAATTTGCACTTCTTGATCACTGCATATTCGGGTCCCAACTTCTGTCGAGCATAATCCAGGCTTATCCGGCACGGCCACGCTCGGATCACGCGGCGGCCAAGGCTTCCGAATGATCCCTCAGGCTGCTAGCATCCGCTGAAATTTCACGTTCTTGCAATCTCAAGACCAGCTCTTCCGAGTGCCCCAAGGAGACCACAAAATGAGACGGCAAATTGCAGTTGTCATGTGCTCGGCGGTTTTGGGACTTATGGCGTTTTCCTCTCATTCTTTTGCACAACAAAAGACTACGAAGGCGTGCCAGGAAGAATGGAGAGCCAACAAAGCTGCCAATCAGGCCAATGGAATAACGGAGAAAGCTTACGTAGCTGAGTGTCGCGGCAGCGCTGCACCCGCTCAAACTAGTGCGCCACCGCCGGCTCCGAGTCCTGCTCCCTCGGCAGCTGCTCCTCAAACAGCTACAGGACAAAAGACCGCCAAGGCGTGTCGCGCTGAGTGGAGAGCGAACAAGGCCGCCAATCAGGCCAACGGAGTAACCGAAAAAGCGTATGTCGACCAATGCCGCGGCGGCGCGACAACCGCACAAACGAATAGCGCGCCGTTTTCTCCCGCTCCCACGGCGGCCGCTCCTCAAACAGCTACAGGACAAAAGACCGCCAAGGCGTGTCGGGATGAGTGGAGGGCCAACAAGGCCGCCAATCAGGCCAACGGAGTAACCGAAAAGGCGTATGTCGACCAATGCCGCGGCGGGACTACACCCGCGCAAACTACTGCCGCTCCGCCTCCTCCCTCCCCCGCTCCCACGGCGGCCGCTCCTGCGAGCGGGCCCGCCCCCGCACCAACTTCAAGCGGCAGATCGGCGCCCACCACCGCGGCCCATCCGACCGGCGCGAATGAATTTTCGACTGAGGCGGAAGCCAAGGCCCACTGTCCCTTCTATACGGTTGTGTGGGTTAATTTGAAATCGAAAGTCTACCACTTCAGTGGCACTAGATATTATGGAGAGACCAAGAGTGGCGCTTACATGTGCGAGCGCGATTCCCTGGCAGACGGAATGCGCGCCGCTAAAAACGAGACGCACCCATAAACCAACTAAAATGCAGGTATCGGACTAAACCCGCGACTTCGACGTGGGCGATGAAAGTCGCGGCGGCTCTTACTCTCGGACTTCTCTCCACACCGCTCGTACCCGTCATTGCCGTATGCGCAGATGATGTGGGCCGATTAGCCGGCTTGGCTTAGTGCGGCGGCTGCCCGCCGAGCTCGGCGTCGATCTTGTCGTAATTCTGGATGACGAGGTCGATGTTGCCCTTGTTCTGAACCTCTGGGTCCTTGTACTTGCGCGCAAAATCGAGTTCGGCAAGCGCCTTCTTCTTGACTGCGGCAGACATCGTCTTGTTGGCTTTCACCTCTTCGACCTGCTGCTTCAGCCCCGCATCGGAGCCAATATATTTCTTGGTTTGCGGATCGATGCCGTCCATCACTATGCTGATATTGCCGATGACGGTGTTGTATTCGTCGAAGCTGGCAAAGTCATGCTTCTTGGCAACGTCATCGAGCTTGGCGATCACTTGCGAACTCGGCGGCGCATTTCGCCGCAGCTTTTGGGTGATGGCGTTCATATCGTTCTGCGAAGCGAGCACATCGTCGATCTGTTTCTGCGTCAGCGCAATCTGCTTGAGCTGCTGTGGACTGCCAATCTGCGCCAGTGCCGGATGAAGCGAGAGAGTGCCGAACGAAGCGGCAACGCAGGCAATACTCAACTTGGCGGGGATGGAACGGAAGAACTGACGCATGGGAAGCTCCTTGTGATGAGGGCGACTGTAGCAGGACTGCGTACGGATCTTGATAGGCGGCAACGAGCGTTCGGCATTCACCCGGTCCAAACTCTTGGGTCGCGCCCGTTCCCGGCAATAGCGCATCAGTGCGTGTAAGGCGCCGGCAGCCTATCCGATTTTCCGTCGCGCTGCCACGTCATGATCGGGGGCACAACCAGCATCCGGCTACCGTTCGGTGGAACTTGAGTTCTCCTATCGAGGTTGATCAGGCACGGCTGCCATATTGCTGCGACTTTGCCAGACCAAGAAAGCCATTCATCTGCGGGATGAAGTATGCTGGTCTATGCAATGCACAGAAAACGTGTTACGGAATTTCGTCGAGCATCGCTTGCAGGTAGAAGAGGACTCTACGATGGCCCAAACGAAGCAAGCTTCGAAGCGAAGACGTCGGAAGAAGGCATTGCCGGTGATTGGAATCGCCGGGGTCTCGTTGTCGTTGGCGGGCGGAGCTTACGCATCGACCGTCGGATCGACAAGGGATATACAGTCTCAGAATATCTTACCGCGTCATGAAGTCTTTATTGGCGAGGAAGAGATCACCGACGTCAGCCTGGGGACGTTCTACGTCTTCGACAAGGAAAATGCCGCAAAGCCGCGGCTTGGTGAACAAGTGGCTTGGTGGCGATGCGGCTGCGGCGGCTGCGGCGGCTGCGGCGGCTGTGGCGGCTGTGGCGGCTGCGCTTGGTGTGCCAGCCATGGTGGTTGCCACTACTGCTAGGCCCTAGCCTTTCCGATTAGTTTGACAGACGTAGGTCATCACCGCCGGGCCGTGCTCAACCCGGCCAACCTTATGCCATTTTGCGGCGCTACCCGCGTGAAAGAGCCGGTCAGCGCTGGTAATGACGGCCGAGTGAGCGGCCAACCATATCGACAGGCGCTTGTCCCCGGGCTAGACGACGGTGCTTTGGCAACCCAAATAATATTTGCCTTGCGATGGTGATCCACACTGGTGGCCATAAGCGTAGACCTGCGTCTGCCAACCTCGAGACGGGTGATCGTGGTAACAGCTTTACGCGATTTGGCAGCAAAGATGTTCCGCAGTTCGCACCGAATTTCTCCGTCTATCTGCTGCCGCCCGATGGCGTGTGCCTCTATTCCGAGGATCGGAAGTTCTTTCTTCACGGCGAGCTTTATTATGCGCTGGCGTCCGCAATAGGATTGGGAAAGAGTTTTCTGCAGATTGCCCGCGAGCTGGAGCGCGATTTTCCGCTCGACAAAATCCAGGAAGCCTTAAAGCGGCTGGTCGACCGGCGCTATATTGTTTCAAAACTGGAATCGTCCACAAGCGTTACAGCAGCCTATTGGGCGAGTCTCGGCCTGCCGCCGGGGGTCGCCGAGAAAAATCTTCAGAAATGCCGTGTGCGCATTCAATCGATCGACGCCAAGGGTGCAAAGGAATTGGCTGCCGCGCTGAACAAGCTCGACGTCCGCGTTGTGACTCGCTCCGCCGACCTGACGGTCACGCTGGTTAACGATTATCTCGAAGGACAACTGACGAAATTGAATCGGCAGCATCTGTCCGACCATACGCCATGGCTGCTCGTTCAGCCATCCGGCGTTTTCCCCCTGGTGGGGCCGGTATTCAGTCCCGGCAAGGGCGCCTGTTGGACCTGTCTGACTGAGCGGATGAAACGCAACCGGGAGGTCAGGGCGATGCTGGACCGCAAAGAGGCGCGCTGCGTCGCGGTTTCGCCGCTCAGGCGGGACTCGCTTGGACAGAGCGGCATCCAGCTTGCGGCCGTCGAGATCGCGAAGGCGATCGCCACCGATTTCCGCACACCATTGAGCGATCACGTCATCAGCCTCGATCTGTTGGGCGCGACCATCGTGAAGCATTACTTGCCGGCCCGCCCGCAATGTCCGTCGTGTGGCAATAAGAAGCTGCGCGATCCACGGCGTTCGCCGGTGCCGGTCGAGCTTGCCGCCGGCACCAAGCTGATTATGACGAGTGGGGGATATCGATCTGTTTCGTCGAGGGCTACGGTGGCCCGTTTCAAAAAGCTTGTGAGCCCGCTGACCGGCGTAGTATCGCGGCTTGAACGGATCGAAGTTGATTTGCCGTTGAACACTAATTATTTCGCCGCGCACAATTTTTCGGGACCCGCCGAGACCGTCAACGAACTCAGGGCCGGACTGAGCGGCGGCAGCTTCGGCAAGGGCAGCACGGCCGAGCAAGGCGAAGCCAGCGCGCTCATGGAGGCGATCGAGCGCTATTCCGGAATTTTTCAGGGCGATGAGATCAAAGTAAGGCGGCGGTTTACGGATTTCCCGGCGGGCGATGCCATACCTCCAAACGACGTCATGCTGTTCAGCGACGCGCAATTGCGGCGCGACCAAGCATCGATGTTCGCTCAGGACGTGACGCCGACGTCGGCGCCATTCGATCCGTCGGCCGAGGTCGAATGGTCGCCGGTCTGGTCGCTGCGCGACGGGCGCTTCAAATATCTGCCGACCAGCCTGTTATATTTTTTTTACAGAAGCGACTCTGGATGCGGCGAGATCCACGCGGATTCCAACGGCTGCGCTGCCGGCAACACGCTTGAGGAGGCGATCGTCCAGGGATTCCTTGAACTGGTGGAGCGAGATTCTTACGCGATTTGGTGGTACAATCGATCGCAGCGGGCGGAAGTGGACCTCGGCCAGTTCGAGGATTCCTATGTCCGCGATCTGCGAACCCAGCTTGCCGAAACGGGACGCCGGCTTTGGGTGCTCGACATTACCAGCGATCTCGGCATTCCAAGTTTTGTGGCGATGTCGCACGCGGTGGAAAACGCGCAGGATTTCATCGAATACGGTTCCGGCTCGCACTTCGATCAGCGGATCGCGCTGCTACGCGCTCTGACCGAGCTGAACCAATTTCTGTCCATCGGCCTCATGGGCGGCCGGGATGCGGGGGCGTCGAGCAATGACAGCTCCGGTCCGTTTCGCCTGCAAGACCATCCCTACTTGATGCCGAACGGCGGTCCGGCCCGACTGAGCTTCTGTACAGACTTCGCCCGCTTTGACACGCGCCAACAGGTCATGGCCTGCGTGAACCTCGCCAAGCGTGAGGGCCTCGATTTTCTTGTCCTCGATCAGACGCGCCCCGACATCGAGGTTCCAGTGGTCCGCGTGATCGTTCCGGGATTACGGCATTTCTATCGACGCTTCGCGCCCGGCCGGCTTTACGATGTCCCGGTCAAGCTCGGCTTGCGGGACAGGCCGCTATCGGAAAGCGAGCTCAATCCGCTTCACCCCCACACTTGAGATCCCCCGGCTTGCGCGCTCCCGGAATAAAGCGTGGGCGACATGCAGCGCCGGCAACGCTTTCCGCCCGGCTTGGCAGTCACGTCACGCTCGAAGCGCGCACCAGCGGCGAAATCGTCGCCTGCTTTGAGGGCCTTTCGGTCAGCTTAGGCAAATTCAGCGCGAGCGCGACGGAACGCGCCCAGGGATTGCGCGGAGGTCTGCCGTTAAGCTCGTTCGCGTCTCCCAGACGGAACGTTGACAAAGAAATTCATTTATTAGTCCGGCGATTGGCCGGCCGGGGTTTGTTGGAATACCATTTTGGGCGTTCACCAAACGGCAAGGACCAGATCGTCATCGAACCGCAGGTTCCGGATTATTGGCCGCGAACGGCCCAGCTGCGCGAGGCCGACGCGGTTGTGCTGTCACGGTTCGCCTATATGCGACGCCGCGCCAACGACATAGTGCTGGAATCGCCGCGCGCCGGCGCGCTGTTCAAGATTTGCAATCCGAAGATCGCGGCCGCCTTGGCTATGCTGTCGACACCGCAACAAATCAGGCGACTGCGGCGACATCCTGGCTTTCCGCAGATCGAGGTGCTCGCCCTGCTCGTCGATTGCCAAATCCTGTTCAAGACCGGCGCTGCCGGCGGCGATGGCCTCCGACCGGCCGAGGGCGAGGATAGCCTCGTGCTTTGGGACTTCCACGATCTTCTGTTCCACGCGCGCAGCACCGAGGGCCGACACGCCAATCCGGTGGGCGGGGCCTATCCCTATGTCGGCGTCATTTCTCCGCTACCGGCGGTGCGGCCCAACTGGCCGGGAAACAAAATTGATCTGCGCAAGTTCTCCAACGCGCATCCTGAGACGATCCCATCGGCCGCAAAGCTGTTGCGTGAACGTCACTCGACGCGCAACTTCGATGAC
>Ga0181537_10005462_pt1 | contig 10259 bp, 7 predicted proteins | sample PEATcosm2014_Bin_39_FD_119765 | JGI IMG/M metagenome (GOLD analysis project Ga0181537, IMG submission 119765) | Peatland microbial communities from MTU Mesocosm Facility, Houghton, MI, USA - PEATcosm2014_Bin23_10_metaG | ecosystem: Environmental > Terrestrial > Soil > Wetlands > Peat | place... | reverse complement strand
TGTCCGAGTATTCAACTGTGAACCACTGATTTCGATTGAAACTCACAGGGTAGATATGCCAAGTTTCAGAGCATGGGAAAAACCTACCGCGCCTACCTGCCAGAGCAAGATTTGCTGTTACCGCCGAGCTTGCGCGACTGGCTGCCGGAAGACCACCTGGCATATTTCGTCTCTGACGTGGTGGAGCAACTGGATCTGAGCGCCATCGAGTCGGTATACGAGGAGGAAGAACGGGGTCAGCCACCGTATCATCCGCGGATGATGACCGAGATTCTGATTTATGGCTACTGTGTGGGAGTGTTTTCCTCACGCCGGATCCAGAAGAAGTTGAAGGAGGATGTGGGTTTTCGGGTGTTAGCGGCAGGGAACGAGCCGGATTTCCGAACGATCTCGGATTTTCGCAAGTTGCATTTGAAGGCGCTGCAAGGGTTATTTGACCAAGTGTTGCAGATCGCGTTGCAGGCGGGGACGATGAAGCTGGGGCGGGTGGTGTTGGATGGGAGCAAAGTGAAAGCTAACGCGAGCAAGCACAAGGCGATGAGTTATGGGCGGATGCAGGAAGAAGAGAAGCGATTAAAAGAAGAGGTGAAGCGGATATTGAAGCAGGCCGAAGCCACGGATGCAGAAGAGGATACGCGCTACGGACGAAATAAGACAGGCGATGAACTGCCGGCGGAGTTGGCACGACGGGAGACTCGACTGAAGCGGATCCAAGAAGCCAAGCGGGCCCTGGAGGAGCGCGCGCGCGCGCAGGCCAAGAGTAAGGGCGAGGCGGAGGAGAAGGCCAAGCCCGCGGCCAAGATGCAATATAACTTCACCGATCCGGAGTCGCGCATCATGCCCGGGGCAGACGGATTCGTGCAGGCCTACAATGCGCAGATTGGGGTGGAACCCGACTTACAATTGATCGTGGGGCAGATGGTGAGCCAAGCCACCAATGATAAGCAGCAGCTCAGGCCCGCAGTGGAAGCGATCAAGGAGCAAGCGGGGCAGAAGCCGCAGGAAGTCATGACCGACAGTGGATATTGCTCGGAGGCGAATCTGAAGTATCTGGAGAAGAAAAAGATCGAAGGCTTCGTCGCGACCGATCGGGAGTCTTATCGTGACCGGCAGGGGCCGGGCCCGCGGGGGCCGCTTCCCCAGGGAGCGACGCGGGTGGACCGCATGCGCAGGAAACTGCAGACCAAGATGGGAGCGGCCATCTACTCCAGGCGCAAAACCATCGTGGAGCCCGTGTTTGGACAAATTAAACAAGCGCGAGGCTTTCGGCAATTTCTCTTGCGTGGTCTGGAGAAGGTGCAAGGAGAGTGGGCCATGATCTGCCTCACACACAACATCCTGAAGTTACATAGGCTCTGCTATGGATCGAGATAGAAGAGAGCAAGAAAGGCCACTTATAAAGGTGAGGGCTATCTCGGGAAGCCTCACTACAAGCATTGCCCCGACCTTGGTGGGGAGAACTCCGACTGGCTGTTTTTACAATTCGGTTCTCGGTTGCTGAAGCGCTTTTCAAAAAGCAATTCTCGGACGGGCTCCTAGGCGAGCTAGTTGGCGAATTGGCAAGTTAATCGCGTCGGGGTTTGCGCGGAACACAAACAGAACCTGGGCGGTTGCAGGTCCGGTCATCCTCTTTTCTGTCTTTCGCTCCTTAATTCCGCGTCCAAGCATGACTGCTTGAAACTCGTCCCCGAGCCGGATGTGAACGTTCCCGTATTTGTCTACGAAGTCTACCCCTGCGTCTATGAGCCGTTCACCCGTAGGCCGCGGGATGTACGGAGCGACGAGGAGAAGAGGCACCCCTTCTCGTTGTCTGACACTCGGGGCCAAGGCAATCACTCGTTCAGTGGCATCGCAGCCGAGGAACGACGGCTTTGTTTCAACCGCAAAACGGAATTTCTTCGTTTGAGTCTTCACGACGAGTTCGGCATCCAGACGCACATCGTGTGCCCGATGAAATTCGGCGGATTTCACAAAGGGTAGCTTCTCTAGGGCATCTTCGTAAGGTTGTAGCCCGGCTTTGTTCACTAAAAGCATAGATTCATTATGAATGAATAGTGCATGTTTGTGAACATATGTTCAATTAGTACGAGCTTAGTAATGAGCGCGCGAGCGGCCCCCGCCCAGGTTTCGCTCCCCGTCAACGGAAGGAAGATTTCTTCGAGGCTCTGCACGGGCTGGTATTCTGAAATGTGATTGAAAAGCCAGATTCACCCACCAAGACCCCGCTCCGCAATGGCTTTCTCCGGCCCCTCGTTCGATGGCTTGTGATCGTTTTGGTGTTTGTTTGGTCGCTTGCAGCGCTGGTGCTTCTGGCCTTCCGGTGGATCGACCCACCGTCAACCGCGGTGCACATCGAGCGTCGGTTGCAGGCCTGGATTCACCGCGCTCCTTATCACGAACGCTACAAATTCATTCCGCTCAACCAAATCTCTCCCGAGCTACAGCACGCTGTAGTCGCCGCGGAGGACGCGCGCTTCTACCAGCACCATGGGTTCGATTGGCACGAGATCCAAATCGCCGCCGAAGATGATTTGGAAGGCGGTCGCACGCGCGGAGCCTCCACCATTACGCAGCAACTGGTGAAGAACCTATTTTTCGGAACGGGCCGCTCGGTCCTCCGCAAGGGGGCGGAGTTCACACTGGTACCGGTGGCCGAACTCGTCCTCGGCAAGCGGCGCATTCTGGAGATCTATCTCAACGTGGTTGAATGGGGGCCTGGTGTTTACGGGGCAGAGTCGGCGTGTCGTTACTACGACGGAACCGCGGCTCGGAGTATTGACCGGGAACATGCGGCACGGCTCGCCGCGATTCTGCCAGCTCCCCTGAAGCGACGGCCCGAGCGCATGAATAAATACAGCGTGCTCATTCTCGAGCGGATGCAGCAAATGGGTTGGTAATCGCGAGCAGCATTTCACAAATGCTCGGTACAAATGGGTGTTATCGATTCTTTCGCTTAGCAAACGTCACCTCCGACTTGAATCACAACCCAGTTTTCTGCTACAAAGATTTCAAGTGTCGCTGGCGGCTGCCAAGCAGACTGCATGTAGTTTTCCAGAAGTGAGTGTCAGCTTCTGGTAACTGTGGGCGACTTTTGTTGGGCCGAACCGGGGCGTTTCCCGCTTGCGAAAACGGGAAGAGTTGAGTTTTTGGCTAATCCGGCGCTTTGTCGAGATTTGTTCTGAACGGTTCTTGACGAGCGTAAAACATCGAACCTCCGCAACACCTTTTTAGGAGTTTCCGGTGGCCGTACATCCCAGGTTCCGAAGCGCTCAGCCCAGAGCTGGCACAGGGCTGCGGTCTTTTTCTGCTTCTCGAACTTCTGCTTCTCCAATCTGCTGCCACGACAACTCGGACAACCTTTCGTTTGTCCGCGTTCTCTTACCAAAACCCCAGAACACCGCATACGCCGGAGGAAGATAATGGCGACCAATCTTGTGCAAATCGACAATGATGAAGAAATCAAGCAGCGCCTGGAGGCCGAGCGCAACAGGCTCCGCAAGATCGCTGGTTTGGACCAGCCCACACATTTTCATCGTCCTGTGGAGAGGGCGTTCACAGCCGAGCAACGGAATCAAGTCACGATTTTGTTTGGCGGTTTTACCTGGAAGCATGAAGACCTGATCCGGGCTGTTTTTCAGGGTTGTGGCTACCGCTGCGAGAAGCTTCCGGTTCCGAACGTCGCGGCCTTCCAAACCGGCAAGGAGTTCGGCAACAACGGCCAATGTAATCCGACCTACTTCACCGTGGGCAATTTGGTGCAGTACCTTCAGTTTTTGGAGAAGGAAGGGATGTCGCGGGAAAATATCCTCAACAACTTCGTTTTCTTCACCGCGGGTTCCTGCGGCCCCTGCCGCTTTGGCATGTACGAAGCGGAATATCGCTTCGCGCTGAAGAATGCTGGCTTCGATGGTTTTCGCGTCCTGCTTTTCAAAGACAGCGACGGGATTAAGGCTGCCTCCGGCGAGCCCGGCCTGAAATTCACCATTGACTTCGGCTTCGGGATGCTGAATGCCATGCATCTCGGCGATGTAATCAACGACATGATCTACCAGATTCGTCCTTTCGAAGTGAACAAGGGCGAAACTGATCGCGTTTTCCGCGAGATGGTGGACGGTCTTTGCGAAGATCTTCGCACCCGTGACTCGTTCGAAATCGAACAGAGCGGCCCGAACTGGCTCAAACCGAAGGTGAAGAACAATAAAGTTCTGCGCAACACCTGCAACGTGCTCGGCAAGATGCACGAGAACCTGTGGGGCAAGGATTATCTCGACGCCCTGCACGCGGCACGCGACCGGGTGAATAAGATTGAAGTGGACCGCACCAGGGTGAAGCCGGTGGTGAAGATAACGGGCGAGTTCTGGGCGCAGATCACAGAGGGCGATGGCAACTTCCACATGTTCGATTTTCTTGAGCGCGAAGGCGCTCAGGTAATCGTGGAACCGATTGCCACCTGGGTGGCCTACCTGATGTATCAGGCAAAGGCGCACGCGATTGCGAAGTGGCCGGTGAACCGCCCGCATCGCAATCCCGAATGGTATGAACTCAAGAAGAATCTGGCTAACTACTTCGGCTTGCACAAGAAACTCTGGGGCATTGGCTTTGGAGAAGCGGCCTGGAAGTATTTCTACCACCGCACCATCAAGAACATGGGTGGTCTTACGCACCACCTGGTGCCGCAGACCGACTTGGCCGAACTGGCTCACCCCTTCTACAACCAGTTCGCCCGAGGCGGTGAGGGACACCTTGAAGTGGGCAAGAACGTTTACTACACCGTGCACAAACTCTGCCATATGGTGCTCGCTCTGAAGCCCTTTGGCTGCATGCCTTCTTCTCAGTCCGATGGGGTGCAGTCGGCGGTGGTCAACAAGTTTAAGGACATGATCTTCCTGCCGATCGAAACCTCCGGCGAAGGCGAAGTGAACGCCCATAGCCGCGTACAGATGGCGCTGGGCGAGGCCAAGGTGAAAGCCAAGACTGAGTTCGAACAGTGCCTGAAATCCACGGGCAAGAGTTTGGACGAGATCCGGGAATACATCGCCGAACATCCTGAGCTGAGGCGTCCCTTCTACCAGGTGCCGCATCGCGAGGGCGTGGCTGGAACTGCCGCGCAGTTCATTTTGCACGTGAACGATCGCATGGATAAGAGCACGCGGCTATGGAAGCGGTTGCGCGTTCCCGGCGTCGCCTTGCCGAACGCCGCTTAAGGGTAAGCGCCGCCATCTTGCTGGTTCACCCCTGCCTGCAAGATGGCGGTCACCACAATTCGGAACTGTTTTCTGCGACATATCGGAGAGACGATGCACGACCATCTGCAACAGCAAGCCAAGCCACAGTTATTGCAAATAGCTCCTCTGCCCCCGCAAAGGCGGCACGATCATCACACGGAATTCATGGTGGGACTCGACGTGGGCTCAACCACCGTCAAGGCGACCGTGGTGGATGCCTCGACCGACAAGGTGCTATGGCAGGACTACCAGCGCCACGAAACCAAGCAGCCAGAAAAGACGCTGGAGTTCCTGCGGCGCATGGACAAAGAAGTCGGCATTAACGAGCGCAATACGCGCATGTTCATGACGGGTTCCGGCGGCGGTGCGATTGCCGACCAGATCGGCGCGAAGTTCGTGCAGGAAGTCACCGCGGTATCGCTAGCGGTGGAGAAGATGCACCCGGAAGTGTATTCGGTAATCGAGCTCGGCGGTCAGGACGCCAAGATCATCGTGTTCAAGGATGACGAGGAAACCGGCCGCAAGAAGAAAATTCCGTCGATGAACGATAAGTGCGCAGGGGGGACGGGAGCAGTCATCGACAAAATTAATGCCAAGCTGAAAATTCCGGCCCTGGAACTGTGCGAGCAGAGGTATCACGGAATCAAACTGCATAAAGTTGCCGGGAAGTGTGGGGTCTTCGCCGAGACCGATATCAACGGCCTGCAGAAGGTCGGCACTCCGTCGGATGAATTGATGGCGTCGTTATTCGAAGCCATCGTTTTGCAAAACCTGAGCGTGCTGACCCGCGGCCACACACTGCGGCCTCATGTGCTGCTCCTCGGTGGTCCCAATAGCTTTATTCGCGGAATGCGCGAGGCCTGGCAGGCGAATATCCCTCGCATGTGGCAGGAGCGCAAGGTCACGGTTCCGGAGGGCGCAAAGCCGGAAGACCTGATCAAAGTGCCCGAGAACGCGCAATATTTTGCCGCCATGGGCGCAATTGAATTCGGCAAGAGCGAAGAAGATTCCGTGGGCTGTTACCTGGGATACGAAAAGCTGATGCACTACATCGAGTACGGACGCCAGGAAGAGAAGGCCAAGTCCGGCGCCAAAGGGTTGACCACCAGCGACACCGAACTCGACGAGTTCAAGGTTTCCTACCGGCGCAAGAAGTTCACGCCCGTGGCGTTCCACACCAACCAGACGGTGGGTGGGTTTATCGGCATCGACGGCGGCTCCACTTCAACCAAGGCCGTATTGCTCGACGAAAAAGGCGACATACTTTGCAAGGCGTACCAGCTCTCAAACGGAAACCCGATTCAGGACACCATCGAAATGTTTGAAAACCTTCGCGGACAGGTCGAAGCGCAGAAGGCGAAGTTGGAGGTGCTGGGAGTAGCCACTACGGGCTACGCGAAGGATATTCTGAAAGACGTTTTGCACGCGGACGTAGCGCTGGTCGAGACCGTAGCGCATACGGAATCGGCTCTCAAGTTCTATGAAGATCCGCATGTCATTGTTGACGTGGGTGGGCAGGACATTAAAATCATCATTCTGCACAACGGCCGCGTCAAAGATTTCAAACTCAACACCCAATGCTCGGCCGGCAATGGATATTTCCTGCAGTCCACAGCGGAAGGCTTTGGATTGAGCGTTGAGCAGTACGCCGATCTGGCCTTTTCCGCAAAATCGATGCCGATTTTCGGCTACGGTTGTGCCGTCTTTATGCAATCGGACATCGTCAATTTTCAGCGACAGGGCTGGCGGGCAGAGGAAATCCTGGCAGGCCTGGCAGCGGTGCTGCCGAAGAATGTATTTCTCTACGTGGCCAGCATTCCCAATCTGGCGGCGCTGGGTACGCGTTTCGTGCTGCAGGGTGGGACGCAGAACAATATGGCGGTGGTGAAGGCGGAAGTGGACTTCATCCACAACAGCTTCCGTGCGGCCGGGAAGAAGCCGGAAATCATTGTCCACGAATTCTGCGGCGAATCAGGAGCCATCGGGGCTGCTGTTGAGTCTCTCCGCCTGTGGCGCAACGGCTTAGAGACATCGTTTGTCGGACTGGAAGCGGTGCGGAAAATCAAATACCGCACCACCCGCAACGAGGAGACCCGGTGCCATTTCTGCAAGAACGATTGTCTGCGTACGTTTATCGATATAAGAACCGCTCCTACCGACGACTTGAGCTTTATCCCCATCCAGAAGGTCACCAAGGTTCCGCTGATGCATGGCGAGCAACGGTTGATTATCGCCACCTGCGAAAAGGGTCTGGTCGAAGATGTGAACGATATGAAAGACATCAAGGCCGGTCTCGACGAGATCAAGGGGAAATATCCTAACTTTGTGGACTTTGCCGCCCGCGAAGTGTTCCGCCCGGTTAACGCCGGGAGTGTTGCCGATCCGATTCCAGTAACCAAATTCTGGAATAAGGCGGGAAAAGAACGCATTCCGCTGATGCAAAACCGTAAGAAGCTTCGCGTCGGCATTCCCCGGGTTCTCAACATCTACACCTACGCGCCGCTGTTCAACGGATACCTGGAAAGCCTGGGCGTGCAGCCCGAGAACATTATTTATTCCGACTACACCAGTTCCGATCTTTACCGCGCAGGTGCGAGCCGCGGTGCTATCGATCCCTGTTTCCCTGCGAAGATCGGAATTTCCCACGTTTACAACCTGATCCAGGAAAAGCACCGCAAGAAGCCGCTCGATGTGATCTTCTTCCCGATGTACGATGTGCTGACTTCGCCGCTGGTGAAAATCGTGGGCACAAACGCGTGCCCAACCGTTACCGCAACGCCCGAAACGGTCAAGGCTGCATTCACAAAAGAGAACGACGTGTTCGCCGAGCACAATGTGAAGTACCTGGATCCAGTCCTTAACTTTGCCGACCGCAAACTGTTTGCCCACCAGATGCTGCAGGCCTGGCAGCCCATCCTGGGCTTGTCCCAGGAAGAGAACGACCGTGCGGTCGAAGTCGGCTACAAAGCGCTTGCCGACTACGAGGCGAGCATTCGTACGCGTGCCCGCCAGGTCCTCGATCAACTGGAACGCGAAGATCGCATTGGCATTGTGATGCTGGGGCGGCCCTATCATCATGATCCCGGTCTGAATCACGAGATTATGGAGGAGTTCCAAAAGCTGGGCTATCCCATCTTTTCGCAGAATACTTTGCCGCTCGATGAAGACCTGCTGGAGCGTCTGTTCGGCGAAGAGGTCCGTGCCGGCATTATCAGTCACCCGCTCGATATCACTGACGCCTGGAAGAATTCATATTCCTGCAGTACCAACCACAAGGTCTGGGCAGCGAAATTCACTGCCCGGCATCCGAATTTGGTGGCTCTCGAAATTTCCAGCTTCAAGTGTGGCCACGATGCGCCTATCTACGGCGTAGTCGAGGGCATTATCGAGCAATCCGGTACTCCTTACTTCTGTTTCAAGGATCTCGATGAGAATAAGCCCACGGGATCGATCAGGATTCGCGTCGAGACCATCGATTACTTCTTGCGGCGCTACCGCGAGGAGGTTATCCGGAAGCGCAAGGCATCGGAAGAAATTGACGCGCAGTTGGCCGCGCTCGAGGCGGAACTGCGAGGGCAAGTCGCATCGGAGGCTCTCCAGCCCGCGCCATGCGAAGCCCAGAGTATGGCGGCTGACTAACACGGCTGACTAGGCAGGAGAGATCTTATCCCGCGAGTCGACGGCAGATCTCCGTGCTACCTGCGTAGCTGCTGACGCAAACGGACCGACTCTCGTCCACCGCCTTCGGATGATCACCAGAGTGAAGCGCCCAATCGTCGGATCGAAATATCTTAAGCGGAAGTAACGAAGGTCGGTCCTCCGCCAAAACTGGACGTGAAGTGTCCACAAACTATGCTCACATCGGAGGACGTTTGCAACTCATCCAGTGCTCTTTTCACTGGCATCAACTTTTCGATCAGCCGAATTAGCCCCTCTTCCAACGACAGCCATTCAAGACAATCCTTAGAGGGCCGGGAATCTAGCTGCCAGACAGAGCGCAGCAAGACTTCTTGGAGCTGTACCTCGCCCTTTCGGGAGAACTGACTGGCCTCAAACCCAAAGTGTCTAGAAACTTCTTCCTCTTCAATCCAGTCCCCAATGATTCTGGTCTCCACCAAATACTTATGCATTCTTGTTTCTCCAACAGCCACGTTCGATGCGATTCGACCCGAGTCTCGCCTCTACGATGCACTAGAAAAAGAGCGCAACCCACCCGTATGCCTCGGCAATCGCCGCGCCGGTGCCGAGAATGAGGCTCCACGTCCAAACCTTAGTTGGATTGGGATCCGGGATCGGCTCTGTTTCCGGAACTGGCTCTTCTTGAGGACAGGGCTGCTATGACTTGCCGATAGCCGAGCCCGCACGGAAGCGCTTTGCGCTGGTATTGAAAAGACGCGAGTTAGCTTATGGGATCGAGCGGTACGGCACACTTATGGCAAACCGTGCGGCTCAGGGATTTCAGCCTTTTGATTGAATCCGTGCTAAAGTTTCGACATGGTAGTCACGGTCAACATTCCCGATGAAGTAGCGGCGCAGGCCAAGGCACGGGGCTTGTCTGTTGAAGCTTACGTCCAACAGATTCTGGCAGAGCAGTTGGCACGTCCTGTGCAAACCCGACAGCCGCGTTCCCAAGAGGAGATTCGCATCTGGCTCGACTCTCTGGCCCAATTCTCAGACAAAATTCCTCCGTTGCCTGAGACCATTTCGCGCGAGTGGCTTTACCAGGATCACGACTAAATGGCTATTGCGTCGTGTCTCGTGGATACCAACATCCTGCTACGCATGACACGCCGCTCGGATCCCCAGCACCAGCTTGTAGACAAAGAGCTGGCCCGACTCGCTTTCCAAGGTACGATACTTCCATTAAACCCACCAGAACATCGCTGAGCTTTGGAACGCGATGACTCGGCCTCTATCCCGTAATGGCCTCGGCTTGACGATTACTGAGGCTGAGCGCCAAGTGCGGGCAATCGAGGCCGGCATGACTCTGTTGCCGGATAGCGAAGCAGTTTACCGAGAATGGCGGAGGATTGT
>Ga0181537_10005461_pt1 | contig 10261 bp, 7 predicted proteins | sample PEATcosm2014_Bin_39_FD_119765 | JGI IMG/M metagenome (GOLD analysis project Ga0181537, IMG submission 119765) | Peatland microbial communities from MTU Mesocosm Facility, Houghton, MI, USA - PEATcosm2014_Bin23_10_metaG | ecosystem: Environmental > Terrestrial > Soil > Wetlands > Peat | place... | reverse complement strand
TTGTCGACCACCCAGATATTGTCATCCCTGTCGACCCTCACCGCGTGCGCGAACGACCACGCATACAGGTTTTTCCCGAGCTCGCGCAGGAACTTGCCGTCGCGGTCGAATTCCAGCAGCTGCGCGGCTGCCGCGGCGTAAGCGGGGCCGGTCGAGTTGCCGCGCGTGAATACGAACACGTGGCCTTTCGAGTTGACCGCCACGCCCGCCACTTCTCCCAGATGCAGGTCTGTTGGAAGCTTGAGCGGCTCGGGCGCGGAATCGAAAGCGATTGCGGGGACTTGCTGCGCAAATGCCGAGACGCTCCACGCCATCAGCAACGCGGACAGGGTACGCTTCATGGATCCTCCTCAGGCCGTGGTTTTGTTTTTTTGACGACTGGGCGCGAGTATGCCCGAAAATCGGCGGCGTTTCCTGCCGCGTCGGCGGCGCGGGAATGTCGTTCGGCGAGGCTTTCCGATGCGCTAAACTGTCTCACATTGGCCGGAACGAACGATCATAAGGCAGTCGCCCCTGGAGAGGATGCATGGACGTAAAAGCAGCCGTAGCGCATAAGGCAGGCGCCCCGCTCACCGTCGAAACGGTGCAATTGCAAGGCCCGCGCGCGGGCGAAGTCCTGGTTGAAATCAAGGCGAGCGGAGTCTGCCACACCGACGCCTTCACCCTGTCCGGCGAGGATCCCGAGGGCTTGTTTCCCGCCATTCTCGGCCATGAAGGCGCGGGAATCGTGGTCGAGACAGGGCAGGGGGTCACCAGCCTCAAACCCGGGGATCACGTCATCGCGCTCTATACGCCGGAGTGCCGGCAGTGCGAGTATTGCCTTTCGCGAAAAACCAACCTGTGCCAGGCGATCCGCGCGACCCAGGGGAAGGGCGTGATGCCGGATGGCAGCAGCCGCTTCAGCCTCGGCGGGGAAAAGCTTTTTCACTACATGGGCACGTCGACTTTCGCCAACTATACGGTGGTGCCCGAAATCGCACTGGCGAAAATCCGCGAGGACGCGCCGTTCGACAAGGTGTGCTACATCGGCTGCGGCGTGACGACCGGAATCGGCGCGGTGCTGTTCACTGCCAAGGTCACGCCAGGGGCCAGGGTGATCGTATTCGGCCTCGGCGGTATCGGCCTTAACGTGGTGCAGGGAGCACGCCTGGCAGGCGCGGACATGATCATCGGTGTCGACCTCAACCCGGCGCGCCGCACACTTGCACAAAAATTCGGCCTCACGCATTTCGTCAACCCGAATGAAGTCGAAGGCGATCTGGTGCCCCACCTCGTGAACCTTACCAAGGGCGGCGCCGATTACACTTTCGAATGCGTGGGCAACGTGAAACTCATGCGGCAGGCGCTCGAGTGCTGCCACAAAGGCTGGGGCGTGAGCACCATCATCGGCGTGGCGGGCGCCGGCCAGGAAATATCGACGCGGCCGTTCCAGCTCGTGACCGGCCGCGTGTGGCAGGGCACCGCGTTCGGCGGCGCGCGCGGCCGCACCGACGTGCCGCGGATCGTCGATTGGTACATGGATGGCAAGATCAACATCGACGACCTCATCACCCACGTCATGCCGCTTGCCAAAATCAACGACGCCTTCGATCTCATGCATGCCGGACGATCGATCCGTTCCGTGGTTACATTTTGACGCTGGCCGGGCCGACCCCGGCGCGGCGTTTGTGTCAGAATCAGCGACTCCCGATTTGCCTTTGCCGACTTCTCTACCGATGAAACTCGCCCGTCAGTTGTTCCATTGCCTGCTTGTCCTGTTGCTCGCGGTGCCCGCGTTCGCCGCCGATCCCGCGCCGGGGAGCGGCGCTGCCGTCGCAGCGCCGACAACGATCCCGGACAAGGTGGAAAACGCGGTGGTCAAGATTTTCGTCACCAAGCGCTTTGCCGAACCGTTCAAGCCGTGGACCAAGCAGGCGCCGAGCGAGGCGACCGCTTCCGGCGTCGTCATCGAAGGCAAACGCATTCTTACCAACGCCCACGTCGTGCTCTACGCCAGCCAGGTGCAGGTGCAGGGCAACCAGGAAGGCGACAAGCTCACCGCGAGCGTGGTTGCGGTCGCACCCGGAATCGATCTTGCAGTGCTCAAGCTTGACGACGAAGCGTTTTTCGACACGCACAAACCTTTGTCGCGCGCCAATACCTTGCCCGATATCAAAGATTCGGTACTGGCCTATGGATTTCCGGCCGGCGGCAGCTCCATGTCGATCACCAAGGGCATCATTTCGCGCATCGAGTTCTCGGCCTATAACTTCCCCGTCTCCGGCTTGCGCATCCAGATCGACGCTGCCATCAACCCGGGCAACAGCGGGGGCCCGGCCATTGCCGGCGGCAACATGATCGGGCTCGCCTACAGCTACCTGAGCGACGCGCAGAATATCGGCTACATCATTCCGAACGAGGAAATCGAACTGTTCCTGAAAGACATTGCCGACGGCCATTACGACGGCAAGCCGGGCATGTACGACGACTTGCAGACATTCGAGAATCCGGCGTTGCGGACGTTTCTCAAGCTCGACAAATCCGTCGAGGGCATCATTGTTCACCGTCCGGCGCAAAGCGACGCGTCCTATCCGCTCAAGCAGTGGGACGTCATCACCCGGATCGGCAGCACGCCGGTCGACAACGAGGGCATGATCAAGCTCGGCAGCAACTTGCGGGTGAGCTTCCGCTACCTGGTGCAAAAAATCGCCAAGGACGGCAAAGTGCCGCTGACCATCGTCCGCGCCGGCAAGCCGATGTCGATCGAGATGCCGGTTTCACCGGAACGGCCGCTGCTGATATACGACCTGAAGGGCGACTATCCGTCGTATTTCATTTACGGTCCGCTGGTGTTTTCCGATGCGACCTGGAGTTTCCTGTCGCCCATACAACACAACGCCGGCACCATGAAGTTCTACAGTTGGCAAGGTAATCCGCTGGTGACGCGCTTCGGCGACAGTCCCGACGCGGATGCCCAGCAACTGGTCGTCATCTCGTCGCCGTTCTTCCCGCACAAGCTGGCGCGGGGCTATTCCAATCCCGCGGGCTCGGTCGTTTACTCCGTCAACGGCGTGCGCGTCCACAGTTTGCGCCACCTGGTGGAACTGCTGCGCGATCTCAAGGATGATTTCGTGACTTTCGAATTCGACCAGCACAGCGGCGAGACCATGGTATTTGCGCGCAAGGAAATGCTGGCCTCGACCGAGGAAATCCTGAACGACAACGGAGTGCGGGCCCAGGGTTCGCCGGACCTGATGGCCGTGTGGCAGGCGAAGCCCGCCAATTGACGCACCGGTTTTGCGGTGCGCGCCACACAGGTGGTTGCCGCGCCTGGAACTTCAATAACCTTCCCCGGTCTGCTGGATAAGCCCGGGATTGCTGAGCATGGAGCACCCCAACCTTTTAACCCGCCCGCAGCAAAGCCAGGGCGCGGCGGACCAGCGCGTTCGCGTGCGCTGCCTGCTGCTGTGCTCCGCGCTCGTGCTCGGCCTGGCGGGTTGCGGCGGTGGCGGAGGAGGGGACTCCACTGTTGTAACGCCGCCGCCCCCTCCACCACCGCCCCCACCGGTGAGCGGTCCTGCCTGGAATGAATTCGCCAAGGACGCCCAGCACTCGGCGCAGGACACGGTTGCGACGCAGGCGCTCAGCCGCATCCAATGGCAAACGCCGGTTGACCTGGCGCCGCAATACGACTCGAGCGGCGAGCTGTTGATTCATTACGGATCGCCCGTGGCCACTTCGCAAAATACCGTGCTGGTACCCGTCAAAACGACCGCCACCGGAGTATTCGGGGTGAATGCCGTCGATGGCGCGACCGGCGCCACCATCTGGTCGGCGAGCAGCGATTACATCCTCCCCGTTCACGATTGGACACCGAGCTTCAACCTCGCCGTTACCGCTGGCAACCGCGTCTACCTGCCGGGCTCGGGCGGGAAGTTGCTTTTTCGCGACAACGCCGACAGCGCTTCGGGCACGGTGCAAAGCGTGGTGTTTTTCGGTTCAACCGCCTACGCAGCAAACAGCGCGCTCTATGACGCCGCGGTATTCATCGACACGCCGGTGACAGTGGATTCGCAGGGAAATGTGTTTTTCGGCTTTATTGTTACCGGTTCGAACCCGGCGGGACTTAGCAGCGGCGTCGCGCGTATCGGCGCCGATGGCACCGGGTCGTGGGTGGCAGCCTCAGCAGTGAGCGGCAACGCGCTGTACAACAAGGTCGCCATGAACAGCGCACCTGCACTATCGCCGGACAACAGTACCCTGTATGTCGCCGTCAACTCAGGATCCGTCTTCAGTGGACAACAGGCCGGTTTGCTGCTCGCGCTCGACAGCAGCACGCTTGCCCCCAAGAGCGCAATTCCGCTGCTTGATCCGACCACCGGTACCGCGGCTATGGTCAGCGATGACTCCACCGCATCGCCAACGGTAGGGCCTGACGGCGACGTTTTTTTCGGTGTGTTGGAATCGAATTTCGGAGCGCACAACGGGCGCGGCTGGCTTTTGCACTTCGATGCGGGCCTTATCCATGCAAAGACACCGGGCTCGTTTGGCTGGGACGATACCGCTTCGATCGTTCCCGCGTCCGCCGTGGCGTCGTATACGGGGACCTCGTCTTACCTGCTCGCGACCAAGTACAACAACTACGGCGGGATCGGCAGCGGCGACGGCAAGAACCGGATGGCGGTACTCGATCCAGGCCAGCCCCAGGCCGATTCGATCTCAGGCATCCCGGTCATGCACGAGGTGCTGACCATCCTGGGACCAACGACCGATCCGGACTACGCCGGCGGCGTTACCGAGTGGTGCGTCAACACGGTTGCGGTCGACCCGCTCACGCATTCGATACTCGTCAACAACGAGGACGGCAATCTTTATCGCTGGGACCTGTCCGTCAACCAGCTGACGCAGAAGGTCAAAATCTCCACAGGTATCGGCGAAGCCTACACGCCGACGGCGATCGGGCCCGGCGGCTCGGTGTTCGCCATCAACAACGCGATACTGTTTTCAGTCGGACAGTGACGCGCCGGGCGATCGCCTGGCTTGCAGGGCATGACCGGCGGCTGCCCGCTTCGCTTACAATTCCGCCATGAGCATCGAAGTCAGGCCACTGCACCCCGTGTTCGCCGCCGAAATGACCGGCGTGGATCTGCGGCAGCCGCCCGGCGCCGGGCTCGCGGAACAGGTCGAAGCTGCGATGGACCGTTACGCGGTGTTGGTGTTGCGAGACCAATGTATCGACGACGACCAGCAACTGGCGTTCGCCAGGGCGCTGGGGCCGCTGGAACCGATGCCGGCGGTAGTCGACGCCAACCTGCAGCGGCTCAAGCACCGGGAAATGGTCGATATCTCCAACCTCGAGGTTGACGGCTCGATCCTCGGCGCCGACGACCGCCGTCGCATGTTCAGCCTGGGTAACCAGCTCTGGCATACCGACAGCAGTTTCAAGCCGACGCCGGCCAAGCACTCCATGCTGCACGCGAGAATCATCCCGCCCTCCGCCGGGGAAACCGAATTCGCCGACATGCGCGCGGCCTGGGACGCGCTGCCTGCGGACACCCAGGCGCTGGTCGAGCCGCTGGTTTGCGAACATTCCCTGGTGTACTCGCGCGCGCTTCTGGGTTTCGACAGTTTTACGGAGGAGGAGCGGCGGTTGTTTGCGCCGGTGCCGCAGCGGCTGGTGCGGCGGCATCCGGGATCGGGCCGGCGCAGCCTGTTCCTGGCCGCGCATATCGGGAGCATCCAGGGTTGGCCGCGGCCGGAGGCGCTGGCGCTGATTCGCGACCTCACCGAGCACGCGACGCAACGCGAATTCGTATACCGGCACGTCTGGCGCGTGCACGATCTGGTAATCTGGGACAATCGCTGCACCATGCACCGCGGCCGGGCCTACGACGACAAGCGCTACAAGCGCGACATGCGTCGCCTGACCCTGCAGGACATCGCGCCGACCCTCGAACAGCCGGCCTGAACAGGTTTAAAAGAGAGCAGGAACCATGAGCCGAAGCAATCTGGACATCGAGGCCGCGCGCAAACTGGCGGCAGAAATCTCAGCGAGCCTCGACGCGTTGCCCGCTGGCGACGCGAGGCACGCCGAGCTGCGCGCCGAAGTGACGAAATTGAGGTCGATGCTGGCCGGGGCCGACACCGCGCCGCCGGAACTCGAAAGCAGCATGCGCTCGGTGCATTCTTCGCTCGACCGCGCAGCGGCGGAATTGCGCGCCGACGGCGTACGCGCGGGACTTTTCCTGCAGGAACTCGGGCGCATCCTCGGGCTGGATTGAGCGTACGACCGGCTCCCGCGCGAGGCTGGAGTCCGAAGTGAGCTCTACTTCTTCGCCTTCTGATCGTCCTTCTTGCCGAACAGCCCTTCGACGAAATTGCCCGCCTTGACGCCGACCGCCGTACCCACGCCCGGACCCATCAGCATGGTGCCGACGGCTGCGCCGGTGAGCGTGGCGCCGGTGGGGTAGAGCAGGGGCAGGTCCAGCGTCCCCGCTACATTGAGCGGCACACCGGTGCTTGTTCCCAGGGCTTTGACTTGTGCGGTGATGCGGCCCGACAGCTCTTTTTTCGCCGAAATATTCACGTCGCCGTCCACTGCCAGCGCGCCCGAGCCGATCTTGAGCTGGGTAAACCGGAAAGCGTTGTGCTCCATGCTGAGGTTGCCGGATAGCTGATCGAAGCGGGTTTCACCGCCCGCCGGCTCGCGCTTGACGAGGCTGGTGGCGGCCTTCTGGATATCGACCCCGTGCAGCACGCCGTCGTGCAGGCTGAAGGCGGTATCGACGCGCAGCGCGTCCATGAGCTGGGCCGCGTCGCCGGCGGTGGCGGAGAATACCGGTTTGGCGATGAGCTTGCCGCTGACATGGGTCTTGGGGGAAAAGGCCGCCGCAATCTGCTTGACCTCGACCTGGTCGATATCGAGATTCCCGCTAAGCTGGATGCGCTTGCGCCAGCCGAACGTGGCCTTGCCCGCGATACTCCCGCCGTAAAGCTTGCCGCCGATCTGGTCGAAGCTGGCGTCATTCAGGGTGGCCGAGCCCTTGATAGTCAGCTCGTCGAAAGTGATTGCCGGGCCGGGCAGGGTCCAGGACTTCGCCGCGATGTCCAGCAGGTAGTTCGATGGGCCCGGCGTGACGACGATTTTGAGCTTGCCGTCCCTGGTGGTGATGGACGCGTCTTCGGGTTCGCCGCTCGCATTGAGGTTCACCCGCGCGTCGAACGGTCCGAAACTCGCGCGGTCCATTTTCACCAGCGCATTGCCAAGGCGGATGGATTCGATGCGGACTTGCGGCCCGGCCGCACCGGGCGCCGAAGGCTGGGTCCAGACCGGGATCTTGTCGATTCCCTTTTGGGTGAGTACCAGGTCGTCGATATCGATGCGCCGCACCACCTTGGTCTCGCTCAACAGCGAAAATATGGCTGGCGCCACGCGGACCTTGCCGACCGAGACGTCGGCCGTGGTGCCAACGCTCAGGCCCTCGATCACCACGTGCGGTGTCGGCAGCAAAGACAGGCGGATGCTCTTGATCGACACCGGCTCGTGCAACCGGTCGGCCGCCGCCTTCTCGATTGCCGGGACATAGTGATCCAGGCTGACGAAAAACGGCAACACCACGGCCAGCACCAGCAGCGCCGCGAGCGGGATCAGGATGAACTTGGCCCATTTCATCCCCATAAGATATCGCAAAATGACGCGGGCTGGCGTTGCCTGTAGGGAAGCGCCGATGTTGGGCCTCTTCAGGACACTTTCTTCGAAGGTTTCGACTTGCCGGAACTGTTGAAGGCGACCGCCTGGCGAACCAGCGCCTTGAAGGCGGTCTCGTCAACTTCCTCTCCTGGGTGGATGTCGATCGCGCGGCGGACGTTTCCCTCAAGACTCGAATTGAAGAGATGAGCCGGATCTTTCAGGGAAGCGCCCTTGGCGAAGGTCAGTTTCACGTGAACCTTGTAGGTTTCGCCGGTGCAGATGATGCCCTCGTGCGACCAGACCGGGATACTCCATTTCCATTCTTCGACGACGTCCGGGTCTGCCTGCTTGATGAGCTTGCGCATTCTGGCGAGGGCCTTTCCGCGCCAGTCCCCGAGTTCAGCGATTCTTTTCGAGATGAGCTCTGACGCCGGCTGGGCTTGGCTCGCGTCCGATTTTTGGCTGCCGCCTGACTTCTTCATGTTCTCGTCCCGGAAGTTTCAGACCTGACAATGTTACAGCCAGCGTCATAGACGCGGAAATAGCCAATCGGCGCGGTGGTCCGCCCGCTTTGGCAACCCTTGTTACATGCGTATAATGTGTATTATGTTAAATTATAGATTCCCAATGGATGGGCAGCACGCTTGGCCTTTGCACCAGCCCAAGGTTGGAGCCCTGTCGACGCCCATGAAGATTACTAGTTATATATTAAGTGGATAGCAGACCTATCTAATGCGCTATCTTAGGTATTGGCTATGCGGAGCAAAGGATTCGGGCGCGAGGTCTAGGCTTGCTGGGACCCCAACGGGCGGGAGGCTTTACGCCCCCCACCCGTCTGATTGGGAGCGCCTGGGCTAGGTGGTGAATGGATTCGGCGAATCCAGGCGTCTCCCGGCTCCTGCCGCGCCGGCCGCTTGCTTGGCTTCGTGATGGTCGGCGGCAAGCAGCATGTAAATGGCGGGCACCACAAATAGGGTGAACAGGGTCCCGATCGAAATGCCGGTCATGATCACGAGGCCCATGGAAAAACGACCGGCTGCACCCGCCCCGGACGCGAATACCAGCGGCACCACGCCCAGCACCATGGCGGCGGTGGTCATCAGGATCGGCCGCAGCCGGATCGCCGCCGCGCGCACGATTGCGTCGAACTTGCTATAGCCCTCGCGCTGTTGGTCGTTGGCGAATTGCACAATCAGTATCCCGTGCTTGCTGATGAGACCCACCAATGTCACCAGGCCGACCTTGGTATAGATGTTGAGGCTGGCGCCGTGAACCCCCAGGTCGATAAACACCATCGCGCCGCAGATCGACATCGGCACGCTGATCAGCACGATGAGCGGGTCGCGGAAACTCTCAAACTGGGCCGCCAGCGCGAGGAAAATCATGATCAGCGCAAAAATGATGATGTAGGTGAAGGCCGACGACTCCTGTTTAAGCTGGCGCGACTGCCCGCCGAAATCCACCGAGTAGCCTTGCGGCAACACCTTGGCGGCGATTTCCTCCATTTTGTCGAGCGCGTCGCCCCCTGCCACTCCCGGCATCTGCACCCCGGAAATGGTCGCCGAGTTCAGTTGCTGGAAGTGGTTGAGCGACTCCGGCACGACCGAGTCTTTGAGGCTGGCGATGGTCGATATCGGGATCGAAGCGCCGCTCTTGGTATTGACGTAATAGTCCTTGAGCTGGTCGGCGTTCAGGCGATCTTTCTGCATGACTTGCGGAATCACGCGATAGGAACGTCCGGCGAGGCTGAAGTAATTCACGTAACCCCCGCCCAGCATCGAGCCGAGCGAGTTGCCGACGTCCTTCATGCTGAGGCCGAGCAGCGCCGTCTTGTCGCGGTCGAATTCCACGGTGGACTGCGGTTTGTCGAACTTGAGGTCGTTGTCCAGGAAAATGAACATGCCGCTGGCCTGCGCCTGCGTCTGGAAATCCTGCGCCACCTGGTTCAGGCGGTCGTACGAATCGGTGGTGGTGATAACGAACTGGATCGGCAGCCCGCCGCCGCCGCCGGGCAGCGACGGTGGCTGGAAGGCTGCGATGCGCGCTCCCGCAATATGCGAGAAGTCACCCTGCAATTCGGTTTGAATCTGGTTCGCGGATTTTTTTCTTTCGTCCCAGGGCTTCAACACGATACCGGCGATGGAACTGTTCAGTCCAGCCAGCCCGTCGAGCTGGAACACGTGGTCCATCTCCGGCTTGGTCTTGAAGATGTTGAAAATCTGGCGCGAGTTGAGCTGCGTTTGCTCCAGGGTCGCGTTGGGCGCGGTCGTCGCAAACGCGATGACGATGCCCTGGTCTTCCTGCGGCGTGAGCTCCGCTTTGGAGCCCGCGTACAGGAAGAACACGCTGACGAGGGCAATTGCAGCAAAGATCGCGGTCGGCACCAGGAAACCGAGGACTTCCGAGAGTGTCGCCTCGTAGAAATGCCGGACCCGGTTGAATTGGCGGTCGATGAATTGCACCAGCCGGCTGCCACCATCCTTGTCGTGCGGCAGCAGGAATTTCGAGCACATCATCGGCGACAGCGTGAGCGCGACAATCGCGGACACCGTTACCGCTCCGGCCAGGGTGAAGGCGAATTCCGTAAATAAC
>Ga0181537_10005460_pt1 | contig 10263 bp, 8 predicted proteins | sample PEATcosm2014_Bin_39_FD_119765 | JGI IMG/M metagenome (GOLD analysis project Ga0181537, IMG submission 119765) | Peatland microbial communities from MTU Mesocosm Facility, Houghton, MI, USA - PEATcosm2014_Bin23_10_metaG | ecosystem: Environmental > Terrestrial > Soil > Wetlands > Peat | place... | reverse complement strand
GAAATGAAATTGACCGCCCTGGGCATGGCTTCGCCGCGCACGGCGGCCGATTGGCCCAGGCTCGCCCATGCCTGTTCATAGGCGCCGACCACCTGATCCTTGCGCAGCACGACGATGTGCGTGCCGGGGAGGAAATTGAGCGTGGTCGGACGCTCGGCTCCCGAGGTCAGCACCAAAGTGCCCGACTCGGCGATCGCGGCGAAGGCGGGCGTGATGCTGACGGCATCGGATTCCCGGGCCGGCCCGCGACGCAGCCGCAAAAGCGGTTGATCGCTCCAGGGAAAGGCGTCGATCGCCGGGTCGGGCGAGGCCACCGCCTCGGCGGGAAGATTGTGGCTGGCGAGATAGGCCGTTACCGCCCGGGGCACCGCAGCCGCGTCGGGCACCATCGCCACGGTCGCGTCGGCTTCCTCGATAAAGTGCTTGAACATCGCGACCAATCCGTCGGCGTCCAGCCCGTCGGTCCGCGCGGGTATCAGATTGGTCGTGGGCACGCCCAACCGTTTGCGCAGCGGCGCTTGTTCCGACTCGGTCAGCGGACCGCGTCCGAGCGACCGGCGGATGCCCCCGAGAATCTGGTCGCGCGCGCCGTTCGTCATGCCCGGTTCCGCCGCTGCTCCGCCCACAGGCTCATGAATGTGCGGCCCTGCGGCGCCGGCATGTCGCGTCCTGCGGTCCATCCGGAAGCGAAGGGCAGCCGCCGCAACCGGCCCCTTGCGGCGCCCTGCGCGCCGAGGAAGCGCGCGGCGAGCTCGGTCGCCCAACGATAGAGCGAAGGGCGGCGGGCGAAATAGGCCCAGAGCTTGAGGCCGACGAGCGTGCGTCGCGACTCGAGGCCGCGGTTCCACTGCCGCTCGCGCCAATGGCGCATCATCTTGGGCAAGGGAATCTTGACCGGGCAGACGCTCTCGCATTTGCCGCAGAAGGTCGACGCGTTGGGAAGTTGGCCGGCGACGTCGACGCCGATCAGGCTGGGCGTCAGCACCGCTCCCATCGGCCCGGAATAGACCCAGCCATAGGCGTGCCCGCCGATAGCAAGATAGACGGGGCAATGATTGAGGCAGGCGGAGCAGCGTATGCAGCGCAGCATGTCGTGGAACTCGGTGCCGAGCATCGCCGAGCGGCCATTGTCGAGCAGCACGACATGGAATTCCCCCGGCCCGTCGAGATCGTCGGCGCGTTTCGGTCCGGTCGAGAAAGTGACGTAGGTGGAAATCTCCTGCCCGGTGGCCGAGCGCGGCAGCAGGCGCAAGAGCGTCATCGCATCGTCGAGGGTGGGCACCACTTTCTCGATACTGGTGACGACGATATGGGCCTTGGGCAAGGTCTGGGTGAGATCGCCATTGCCTTCGTTGGTGACGATCGCGGTCGAGCCGGTCTCGGCGATCAGGAAATTGGCGCCGGTGATGCCGACATCGGCGGCGACGAAGCGCTGACGCAAGACCTGGCGGCCTTCGTCGACCAGCGCGCGCGGTTCTTCGAGCGGGCGTCCCTCGGGCAGATCGGTGTGCGCGGCCCGAAACGCATCCGTCCATTGCTCGCGCACGAGATGGAAGGCGGGTGCGAGGATGTGGCTGGGCGGTTCGTGCCGCAGCTGGATCACGTATTCGCCCATGTCGGTCTCGATCGGCACGATGCCGTTGGCCTCCAGGTGATCGTTGAGCCCGATCTCCTCGGCGACCATCGACTTTCCCTTGGTAACGGTGCGCGCGCCCAGCCGCTGGCAAATGGCGAGCACGGCGTCGCGGGCCTCGGCGGCGGTGCGCGCCCAATGGACCTGGCCGCCGCTCGCGATCACCTTCCGCTCGAATTCCTCGAGATAGAAATCGAGATGCGCGAGCGCATGTTCCTTGATCGCCTTGGCCTCGTCGCGCAGCGCCTCGAATTCCGGCAGCCTGTCATAGGCCGCGCGCCGCTTGGCGGAGAATCCGACGCGGGCCAGATCGAGCGCCCGCCGCAAGGTCGGGTCGACCAACGCCGCGCGGGCATTCTCCTTGAAGTGCGAACTCGTGGTTTCCATGCCGATCGGCCGGTTCAGGCGGGCTTGGCGATCGGCGCGGCCTGGTCGGTGGCGCCGGCCAGCACTTCGGCGACATGGCGCACCTGAACCTTCGAGCCCTCGCGCGACAGGCGGCCGGCCATGTTGAGCAGGCAGCCGAGATCGCCGGCCAGCAACGTATCGGCGCCGGTAGCCGCGATGTCGGCGCACTTGTCGGCGGTCATCTTCACCGAGATCTCGGGAAATTTGATGCAGAAGGTGCCGCCGAAGCCGCAGCAGACTTCCGCGCCGGGCAGTTCGACCAGCTTGGCGCCGGCGACGCTGCGCAGCAGGCGACGCGGCTGTTCCTTGACGTTGAGTTCGCGCAGCCCCGAACAGGAATCGTGATAGGTGACCGTGCCGGGATAGCTCGCGTCGACACTCGTCATGCCCATGACATCGACCAGGAACGAGACCAGTTCGTAGGTCCGCTTGGCGAGATGCTCAGCGCGCGCGTGCATCGCCGGATCGTTCTCGAACAGGCGCGGATAGTGTTCGCGAATCATGCCGGCGCAGGAGCCCGACGGCGCCACGAGATAGTCGTGGGATTCGAACAGCGCGATGGTGCGGCGGGCCAGTTCCTTGGTGTCGGCGCGGTCGCCGCTATTGTAGGCCGGCTGGCCGCAGCAGGTTTGCGCCATCGGCACGTCGACCACACATCCCGCGCGTTCCAGCAGGGTCACCGCGGCGAAGCCGACGGTGGGTCGGAACAGATCGACCAGACAGGTGACGAACAGACCGACGCGCGGCTTCACCGGAGGCATGATGGAGGGTTCGACCGATCAGTCCGCGCCGACGCGGACGACGACCTTGCCGAAATTGCGCCCTTCGAGCAGATCGATCAGCGCGCCCGGCGCCGCTTCCAGCCCGTCGACGCGATGCTCCTTGTACTTCACCTTGCCGGCGGCAACCCAGGGGCCCATCGCAGCGAGGAATTCCGGGAAACGCGCGCCGTAATCGAGGTTGATGATGAAACCCTGCATGCGGATGCGCTTGGTCAAGAGCGCGCCGACCAAGGCCGGGCTGCGATCGGGTCCGTCGGGCAACTTGTCGGCATTGTACTGCGCGATCATGCCGCACAACGGAATCCGCGCCTTGGGATTGAGCAGCGGCAACACCGCCTGGAAAACCTTGCCGCCGACATTCTCGAAGTAGACATCGATCCCCTTAGGACAGGCGGCGGCGAGCTTGTTGCGAAAGTCGGGGTCATTGTGATCGACGCAGGCATCGAAGCCGAGTTCGGTGACGGCGAAGTCGCATTTCTCGGAACCGCCGGCGATGCCGACGGCGCGGCAGCCCTTCAGCCTGGCGACCTGGCCGACCACCGAGCCCACGCCGCCGGTCGCCGCGGCGACCGCAACGGTTTCGCCCGATTGCGGCGCGCCGATATCGAGCAGCCCCATATAGGCGGTGAAGCTGGGCATGCCCAGCACGCCCAGCGCCTGCGACGGCTGGGGCATACCGGCGGGCAGCGCGAACAGGTCGCGCCCGTCGGAGACGGAATAATCCTGCCAGCCGGCATAGGCGAGCACGAGCGTGCCGACCGGGAACTGCGGATTGCTCGACGCCATCACGCGCGACACGGTGCCGCCCACCATGGTCCCGCCCAGCTCGACCGACTTGGCGTAGGAGGGTGCGTCGTTCATGCGCCCGCGCATATAAGGATCGAGCGACAGAAACACGGTGCGCAACATCACTTCGCCCGCAGCGGGAACCGGCAAAGGCCCCTGCTCGAGGCGGAAGTCGGCGGGTTGCGGCGCGCCTTTTGGCCGGGCGGCCAGCACGATGCGTCGGTTGGAGTCGGTGGACTGCGGCATGGTCATATGATCGCCGATGAGTAACCGCCATCGACCGGAATGGCCGTGCCGGTAATGAAGTCGGAGGCCGAGGAGGCCAGGAACACCGCGATGCCTGAAAGGTCCTCGGGTTCGCCCCAGCGGCCGGCGGGCGTGCGTGCGATCACGCGATCGTGCAGGCCAGCCACGTCGCGGCGCGCGCCCTTGGTGAGTTCGGTGTCGACCCAGCCCGGCAGGATGGCGTTGACCTGGATGTTGTCGCCGGCCCAGGCGGCGGCGAGGGCGCGGCTGAGCTGGACCACGCCGCCTTTGCTGGCGGCATAGGGTCCCGCCCACGGAGCGCCGAAGATCGACATCATCGAGCCGATATTGATGATCTTGCCGTGCCCTGACTTTTTCAGGTGGGGATAGGCGACGCGCGAGCAGATGAAGGCGCTGGTCAGGTTGGTGTCGATCAGCCGGTGCCAATCCTCGTCGGTCAGATCCTGTGGCAATTTGCGGAAATTGGTCCCGGCATTGTTGACCAGGATGTCGAGCCGGCGGAAGCGCTTGACGGTCGCCGCCACCATCGCGGCGCACGAGGCCGAGTCGAGCACGTCGACCGCGACGGAATCGACTTCCGCGCCCAGCTTCTTGAGCGCGGTCACCGCCGATTTCGACTTCTTGGCGTCGCGCCCGGCCACCATGATCGAGGCCCCCGCCTCGGCCATGCCCTTGGCCATGCCCAGACCTATGCCGCCATTGCCGCCGGTGACGAGGGCGACGCGCCCCTTGAGATCGAATAACCTCACCTCGGCCTCCCTCGCCGCCCGGGAGCCATTGCGGCCCCGGTCTCAGTTCTCATTGCGAGGAACTTACCGAAATTCGCGCCGTTTGGCATACAGGTTCGGCGAAATAGTCGCGAATGCATCGCAGCCATGCCCATGCGGATATGACCGACCCGATTTATGGTTACCTCGCCCCCCAGGGATTCCTGCCCCAATTGACCGAGGAAATCGGCTCCGACGCCATCGAGACGCTCGGAAGACTGATCCTGGCGCCGGCCCGGCCGGTGGCGTGGGCGGCGAATCGTTGGGAGGCGCCCATCCGCATACAAATCGCCTCGATCGGCGATGGCGCCAAAAAATTGCGCGATATCCAGCGCAACTGGGTGCTGACACCCCATTTGCACCATCGTCGCGCGGCCCTGATCGAGGAGAAACTGCCGAAGGTGTCGGCCAAGCCGATCGTTTTTGGTTCGCCCGCGCCCACCGCGCCCTTGGGATCGTGGATGTTGATCGCGCCGGATACCATTCTTGCCTCGCCGCGCTGTTCGAGCCCATTTCCCAACGGCGAGGTGCGGTTCGTCGAGGACAAGACCGCGCCGCCCAACCGTGCCTATCTCAAGCTCTGGGAGTTCTTCACCGTCATGGGCGAAAAGCCGGGCTCGGGCCAGACCTGCCTCGATCTCGGCTCGAGCCCCGGGGGCTGGAGTTGGGTTTTGCAGGGGCTGGGCGCCAAGGTGATCAGCGTCGACAAGGCGCCGCTCGATCCGCGCGTGGCATCGCTCGCCGGCATCGAGTTCCGCCAAGCCAGCGCCTTCGCCCTCGAACCTGCCATGGTCGGGCCGGTCGACTGGCTGTTCTCGGACGTGGTCTGCTATCCCGAGCGTCTGTTGACGCTGGTGGAGAAATGGCGGGCCAGCGGCCTCGCGCGTCGCTTCGTCTGCACCCTGAAGTTCCAGACCCCGACCGATTTCGCAACCATGCGGCGCTTCGCGGCGATTCCCGGATCGCGGCTCATGCACCTGCACAACAACAAGCACGAGCTGACCTGGGCGCTGCCGTGAGGGGGGAGCTAACGCCGCGCCCGCCACTGTTTCCAATCGCGCTCGGTGGCCTCGGCCATCGCTTCGGCCGCCGCCAGCAGCCAGCCGGATTTGCGGCGCCGGAGATCCGATTTGATCGCCGCGATCGCGTCGGGCGTGCCGAGATGGATGTTGGCGGTCTCGTGGCCCATATGCTGCAGCAAGACGCGCTCGTCGCGCATCTTGGGAATATCGCCGAGCTCGATACGCGAACAGTGCGGGCCGATGCGGCGCAGCAGCCAGCCGCCCCTGTTGCGCACGAACGGATCGGGACAGCGCACCGAGCGGGCGATGATCTCGTCATAGCGGATGCGGCCTTTGCTTTTACCCAGCGCCCAGCGATAGGCCGAGGGCAGCATCGCCTTGGCCTCGCGCGCGATCATGCCGCCTTCCCAGTTCGCCAGTCCGACGAAACGCTGCCGACCGAGGCTGCCGAGCCCGGCCACGCGATGGACGACGCGAACCTTCCCTGCCCGATGGGGGAATTGGGCCTCGATCAGCGCGCGCACTTCGGCTGGCACGCGGCCCAAAGGCGTCCAGGATGCGGCCTTGGCCCAAAAACGCGTGGGGTCGCGCTCGGCTCCCAAGGCCAATTGGCGCAACTTCGGATGATCCTCTTCGAGCACGAATGCCCCCCCGCCGCCACGCAGCGCATCGGCGTAGCCCGCCAGGATCGCGGCGCAGGCATCGGCGGGAGCGATCGTCACGCCGCCTCCCGCGCGCGCCAGGATCGCGCTGGTGGCCAGCCGCACCAGATCGATCGCATAGGGCATGCGCGCCACTTCGTCGAAATCGTTGACGCCCCAGATCAGCCTTCCCTCGGCATCGCGCCAGGTGCCGAAATTCTCGATATGGAGATCGCCGACGGCGAGCATGGCGGGCGAACTCGCCAGATCGGCGCAGACCTCGCCCCAGATCTGCGACCAGCGATAGAAGGTGGCGCGCAGGAACGGGAACAGCGCCCGGTTCATTGCCGCATGCTTGCGCGCCAGGTCGGGCGCGACGATGGCGATCTGGTCGCGGACCCAGGTTTCGTATGCCGTCGTCGCCTGGATGATGTTCATGGGCGTTCCGGCCACCCTGATTCGCCAAAGCTAAAGCTTCGCGCTCTTTTGAACTTGTCCTGCGAAGCTTTGGCGAAGCAGGATGGCTGGGGCGCCAGGATTCGAACCTGGGAATGGCGGAATCAAAATCCGCTGCCTTACCACTTGGCTACGCCCCAACTCGGTGCGGCACGATAGGTGAAGGCCGATCCGGTTGCAACGCCGTCACCGCAGCATGGGCGCGGCGACGCTCCACCAGCCGGGCCGGGCCGCCGCGATGGAACGCGCCGCGGCCTCGGCCGGTTCGGGCGCGGCAAACAGGCCGAAGCAAGTCGCGCCGCTGCCCGACATGCGCGCCAGCAGGCAGCCGGGCGCGGATTCGAGCGCGGCCAGCGCCTCCGCGATGACCGGCGCCAGGCGGATGGCGGGTGCGGCGAGATCGTTGGCGCGCGCGCGCAGAGCCTCCGCCAGGGCGGAAGGGTCGCGCGGCGGCTCGCGGAGCGGCGCGGGTGTCGAGAATGCGCCGGTGCGGGCGGAGAACACCGCCCGCGTCTCGACCGCCACGCCGGGATTGACCAGCGTCAGCCACGCTTGGGGCAAGACTGGGGCCGGTTCGACGATTTCGCCGATGCCCGAAACCAGGCTGGGTCGCCCGACGAGACAGACCGGCAGATCGGCACCCAAGCTCAAGGCGAGGCGCGCCAGCGTTTCGTTGCCCGGGTCCGCACGCCACAACCGCATCAGGGCGCGCAGCGCGGCGGCCGCGTCCGCCGAGCCGCCGCCGATTCCCGACGCGACCGGCAGACGCTTGGTGAGGCGCATGGCGACGTTGTCGGGCCGCCCGAGGGCAGCGGCCAGGCCCCGCGTCGCGCGCATCGCAAGATTTGTCCCGCTGTCGGGCAGCGCGCGGGCGAACGGTCCGTCGACGGCCAGACTCGGCGCCCGGCCGTCGGTGACCGCGATGTCGTCGCCGATGCCGGCAAAGACGACCAGACTCGAGATCAGGTGATAGCCGTCGGCGCGCCGGCCGACGATGTGCAGATAGAGATTGATCTTGGCCGGCGCGAATTCAACGATTGCGGCGCCGCTTCCTTCGCCCGTCATCGCATCGGAGTCGCTTCGCTGCACCTATTGAGCGGCCGCGTCGCGACTCGGACGGATCGGCGCCGGCGGCGTGAACCCGTCCTTGATTTTGCGTTCGAGTTCCGCCTTGAGATCGGGTTCGGGGTTGTAGATCAGGGCCCGCTTCCACTGGTAACGCGCCTCTTCGATCCGTCCCACCGCCGCCAGCGTGTCGCCCAGATGCGAATTGATCGTGGCGTCGTCGGGCGTCAGTTCGATCGCGCGTTCCATCTCGGCCACCGCCTTGTCATACTGGCCGGTGCGGAAGAACAGCCAGCCCAGACTGTCGACCATGAAACCGCTGGTCGGCCGCTGCGACAGCGCCTTCTCGATCATCTCGCGCGCGCGCTCGAGGTTGACGCCCTTCTCGACCCAGGAATAGCCGAGGTAGTTGAGCACATCCGGCTGATCGGGATTGAGCGCGAGCGCATGCTCGAAATCCTCCTGGGCGCGCGGCCATTGATTGGCTTCGTGTTCGGCGATGCCGCGCGCATAGAACAAGGGCCAATCGTTGCGGTCGGGCTTCCCCACCTGGGCCAGCGCCCGGTCATAGGCGGCGATCGCCTCGGTCCAACGCTCGTGGCGGCGCAGAATGTCGCCCAGTTCGATCAACGCGTCGGGACGATCGGGATATTGAGTCGTCGCCGCTTCGAGTGTGTGGATCGCGTCGTCGAGGCGGTGCAGCTCGTCATAATTGTTGGCAATGCGCAGTTGCGCCGCCCAGTGGGCCGGCGCGCTCGCGTCGATCTGGCTGTACATGTCGTTGGCGGCGTCGAGCCGGCCCATATCCTGCAACGAGTCGCCGGCCAGCATTTCGGCCAGCCCGAAATCCGGCGCCAGATCGAGCGTCAGCCGCGCGAAAATCAGCGCCAGATCGTTGGCGCCGCCCTGGCGCAGCGTTCCCGCCATCGCGAACAAGGCCTCGGCCACGCCCATGCGCGCCGAGTCGACCGGCCGGGTGGTGCTGTCGAAATTGACGAGCGAGTGGTCCGAATGGGCCAAGCGATAACGGTGCACGATGTCGTTGGCGGCGTCGGGCGCGCCGGTGCGGCGGAAGAAGGAAACGGCCGCCTGAACGGTGCGGAGAACTTCTCCGCCGTCCGTGGCCAGGGCGGCGCGGTAGTGCTGCTCGGCGTCGCTGCGGCGGTCGGCCAGGTCGCAGATCAACGCGGCATGATATTCGTAGAGCGCGATCTGCCGGCCATCGGTCTTGAGAGTTTCCAGTTGGCCCAACGCAAGATCGACATGGCCTTGGCCCATCTCGGACCAGGCCGCGATCAGGGGCCCGATCATCAGATTGAAGCCCCGCTTGGGCAATGATTGCACGCGCGCTTCCGCGATGGCCCAGCGGCCAGCCTTGATCTGCTGTTCGGCGACGATGACCGCGGCGACGGAGGCGTCGTTGTCGTATTTGAGCACGCGGGCGGCGACGTCGGCGGCCTCCGCCAGTTGGCCGTCGGCGGCGAGGGCCAGATGGGTCCGCTGCAGCACCTCGACATCGTCGGGATCGTCGCGCTCGGCACCACGCAGGAAGGCGGCGGCAGCCGGCAAATCGTGCACATCCTCGGCGAACCGTCCCGCCAGGAAGTTGCCGGCCGCGGTACTGCCGGGATGGGTCGGGATTTCGGCCGCGGCCGGCGCCGCCGGCTGGCCGGTTTTTTGGTCGGCGGCGCAACCCGAAAGCAAAAGCGCCGCGACGATCGACAACGGGCCGAAGGAAACCAATCGCTTGTACATTATTTAAACCTCATGCGCGCGCCGTCCGGGGGACGGGGCCGCTTACATATCCGGATAATTGGGGCCCCCGCCGCCTTCGGGAACGACCCAGTCGATATTTTGCGTCGGGTCTTTGATATCGCATGTCTTGCAGTGGACGCAATTCTGCGCGTTGATCTGCAGGCGAGGCTTGCCCGACGCGTCCCTGACAATCTCATAGACTCCGGCCGGGCAGTAGCGTTGCTCCGGCGAGTCGTAACGCGCCAGATTGACGTCGATCGCGACCGCCGGGTCGCGCAGGCGCAGGTGCGACGGCTGATTTTCCTCGTGATTGGTGCCCGACAGGAAGACCGAGGACAGCCGGTCGAAGGTGACCTTGCCGTCGGGCTTGGGATAGTCGATGGGTCGGCTGGCGCCGGCCGGATCGAGGCGCAGATGATCGGCCGTGTTGCGCAGCGTCCAGGGCGCGCGGCCACGCAAGACATAGGCGTCGAGCGCCGAATAGGCGAGCGCCGCGGGCAATCCCCAATGAAACGACGGTTTGATATTGCGCGCGCGACGCAACTCCTCCCACAACCAGGATTGGCGCAATCGATCCGGATAACCCGACACTTCGAGCGGCGCGGCGGGCGAACCGGCCAGCGCCTCGAAAACCGCCTCGGCCGCGATCATACCCGATTTCATCGCGGCATGGGTGCCCTT
>Ga0181537_10005459_pt1 | contig 10264 bp, 5 predicted proteins | sample PEATcosm2014_Bin_39_FD_119765 | JGI IMG/M metagenome (GOLD analysis project Ga0181537, IMG submission 119765) | Peatland microbial communities from MTU Mesocosm Facility, Houghton, MI, USA - PEATcosm2014_Bin23_10_metaG | ecosystem: Environmental > Terrestrial > Soil > Wetlands > Peat | place... | reverse complement strand
TGGTGGCATGGATTCGGCTCGGTGCAGCTCGATGAGCTGATCCTCCAGGCCGAGCGCAACAACGATGACCTGGCCGGCGCCATCGCCCGCGTTCAGGAAGCGGACGCGCAGGCGCGCATTGCCGGCGCCCCCCTTCTGCCCTCGCTCGATCTGGGAGTCACCGCCACCCGCGAGCGCGCGCAGGTCACGGGCTTGGGCCCGCGGGTGTTCAACGAGTTCAATCCGGAGCTGAGCGCGAGCTACGAGCTCGATTTCTGGGGCAAGAATCGCGCCGCCCGAGACGCCGCACGCGCCACCGCGATGGCGACCCGCTACGACCGGCAAACCGTCGCGCTGACCGTGATCTCGAGCGTCGCCACCACGTATTTTCAGGCCCTCGAGCTGCGCGACCGCATCGCGGTGGCGCAGCAGAATCTGGACAACGGCCAGAAGATCCTCAGGGGGTTCAGGCTGGAGCAATCAGCCGGCACCGCGACCGGGCTCGATGTCGCCCAGCAAGAAACGACGGTGGCGCTGTTGAACGCCGCGCTGCCGCCGCTGCTGCAGCAATTTCGCCAGACCGTCTATGCGCTCGCCGTGCTCATCGGCAAGACGCCGGAGTCGTTCGACGTCGACCGCGGTTCGCTCGCCAATCTGGCGATCCCGGCGGTCGTCGAGGGTTTGCCTTCGCAGCTGCTCGCGCGCCGCCCGGATGTGGCGGAGGCCGAACAACAATTGATCGCCGCCAACGCGAACATCACCGTCGCCCGCGCGGCGTTGTTCCCCGACATCGTGCTCACCGCGGGCGGCGGCTATGAGAGCGCGGCGCTGACCTCCCTGATAAGCCCGCCGAACCGCGTGTACTCGATCGCCGCGGGCCTGACCCAGCCGATCTTTCACGGCGGCGCCCTGCGCGGCCAGGTGGACTACAGCAAGGCGCGCTATACCGAACTGCTGACGACCTACCACAAAACGGTCATCACGGCGTTCAGCAACGTCGAGGGCGCGCTAATCGCGGCTCAGCAGACGGCCGAGGAACAAAAGCGGCAGCAGGACGCCGTGACCACCGCCCGGCGCGCCTTTGATTTCGCGCAGACACAGATGTCCGCCGGCGTAGTGAACATTCTGACCGTGCTCAACACGGAGAACGCGCTGTTCAGTGCGCAGGATGAGCTCGTGCAAGTGAATTATCTGCGCCTGCAGGCGCTGGTGGATTTGTTCACTGCGCTCGGCGGCGGGTGGCAGCAAGGGTGAATCATCGATGAACTACTTCTCGAGCATCCGTAAGCACGGTTGGATTGGGATACTCGCGGCGGCCGCGGTGCTGCTGATCGCCTGGCGCGCGCTGGTTCACAAGCCGGCCGACGCCGCGACGGCCGATGCCTCCACGCCGATCGCGGTCGACGCCGCGGCGGTGACGCGGTCGGACGTTCCCGTTTATCTGACGGGGCTCGGCACCGTTCAGGCCTTCTACACGGTGACGGTGACCGCGCGCGTGGACGGCGAGTTGCAGAAGATCGCCTTCACCGAAGGGCAGACCGTGCAAAAGGGCGACCTGTTGGCGGAAATCGACCCCCGGCCCAATCGGGCCGCGTACGCCCAGGCGCTCGCCACCAAGGCGAAGGATGCCGCACAGCTGGCGAACGCCAAACGCGATCTCGAGCGCTACATCGTGCTGCAGCCGCAGGATCTGGCAAGCAAGCAAACCGTCGACACGGCGCGCGCGCTGGTCGATCAGCTCGACGCCCAGCTGCAGGTCGATCAGGCGCTGATCGACAACGCTCGAACCCAGCTCGAGTACACGCGGATCACCTCGCCGATCAACGGCCGCACGGGCATACGCCTCGTCGATCCGGGCAACATCGTGCACGCCTCGGCGACCACGGGCATCGTGGTGGTGACTCAGGTACAACCCATCTCGGTGATCTTCACCCTGCCGGAGGAGGACCTGGGGTTGGTGACCGGCGCGCTGTCCGCGGGGCCCGTCAGCGTCACGACGCTGTCGCGCGACGGGGGCACCGTACTCGATCAGGGCACCCTCTCGCTGGTGGACAACGAGATCGATCAGACCACCGGCACCGCGCGTTTCAAAGCCACGTTCAGCAACGCCCGCAACACTCTCTGGCCCGGGCAGTACGTCAATGCCCGCGTGCTGGTGCGAACGGACCGCAGCGTGCTGACCCTGCCGACCGCCGCGGTGCAGCTCGGGCCGGCCGGTCCTTTCACCTATGTGGTGAAGCCGGATTCGACCGTGGAGGTGCGGCAGCTGAAAATCGGCGACGAGAGCGGCGGCTTGACCGTGATCGACGGCGGCCTCGCCTTGAACGAGCGCGTGGTGACGAGCAATCAATACCGGCTGCAGGCGGGCACGCACGTGCGCATCAACGGCGCCGCCGCGTCGGTCGCCACGGCCAAGACGGGTGCCAGAGCGACATGAGCATTTCGGAGCCATTCGTCCGGCGCCCGATCGCCACCTCGCTGCTGATGGGCGGCATCTTTCTGGTGGGCCTCGTGGTCTATCCCCTGCTGCCCGTGGCGCCGCTGCCGCAGGTCGATTTCCCGACGATTCAGGTCACCGCACAGCTGCCGGGCGCCAGCCCCGAGACCATGGCCGCGACCGTCGCAACGCCGCTCGAATACCAGTTCGCCGAGATCTCCGGATTGTCCCAGATGACCTCGCAGAATCTGCTGGGCACCTCCCTGATCACCCTGCAGTTCGACCTGAACCGCAATATCGACGCGGCGGCGCAGGACGTGCAGACGGGCATCGACGCCGCGGGAGGTCAGCTGCCGAAGAACCTGCCGACTCCGCCCACCTACAAAAAAGTCAATCCCGCCGATTCGCCCATCCTGATCCTGGCGGTGCACTCCGACGTGCTGCCGGTCACCACTGTGGACGACTATGCCGAGAACATCCTCGCGCAGCAGATCTCGCAAATCCCCGGCGTCGCACAGGTCGCCATCGGCGGTCAGCAGAAGCCGGCCGTTCGCGTGCAGATCGATCCGACGAAGCTCGCGGCGCTGGGTCTGCAGATGGAGGATGTGGCCGGCGTCATCGCGGCCGCCACGGTCGATGCGCCGAAGGGATCGATCAACGGGCCGAAGCGCAGCATGACGATCTACGACAACGATCAGCTGCTGAAGGCCGCACCCTGGAACGATGTGGTCGTGGCGTACAAGAACGGCGCCCCGGTGCGCATCCGCGACATCGGCGTCGCGGTGGACGGTCCGGAAAACACGCTGCTGACGGCCTGGCAGAACGGCCGCAACGGGATCCTGCTGCTGGTCTACAAGCAGCCCGGCGCCAACGTCATCGACGCGGAACAGCGGGTCGAAGCGCTGCTCCCGCACGCGCTCGCCTCCGTGCCGCCGTCGATCAAGGTGGACACGGTCGCCAACCGCACCACCACCATCAAGGCCGCGGTGCGCGACGTGGAGTTCACGCTGGCACTGACCATCGCGCTGGTGGTGATGGTCATTTTCCTGTTCCTGCGCAACGCCTGGGCGACCATCATTCCCGGCGTCACGGTGCCGCTGGCGCTGCTCGGCACGGCGGCCATGATGTACGTGCTCCATTACAGCCTCGACAACCTGTCGCTGATGGCGCTGACCATCGCGGTCGGCTTCGTGGTGGACGACGCCATCGTGATGCTGGAGAACGTCTATCGGCACATCGAAAACGGCCTCTCGCCGCTCGAAGCCACTCTCAAGGGTGCCGGGGAGATCGGCTTTACCATCATGTCGATCAGCGTGTCCCTCGTCGCCGTGTTCATCCCCCTGCTGCTCATGGGCGGCATCATCGGACGCCTGTTCCGTGAATTCGCGATCACCATGACCATGACCATCGCCGTCTCGGCCTTCGTCGCCCTGACGCTCTCGCCCACAATGTGCGCGCTGTTCCTGCGCGACGAGAAGCACATCAAGCACGGCAAGGCCTACATGGCGGTGGAGCGCGCCTTCGACCGGCTGCTCGGCTGGTACACCCGCGGCCTCGATTTCGTCCTCGATCACCGGCGCGCCACGCTCGCGGCCTTCCTGTTCACGGTGGCGCTCACCGTCGTGCTCTACATCGAAATACCCAAGGGATTCTTTCCGCAGCAGGATACGGGCATCATCACCGGCCTGTCGGACGCCCCCCAGGACATCTCCTTCCAGGAAATGGTGCGCAGGCAGCATGTGCTGCTGGATGTGGTCGCGAAGGACCCGGACGTGCAGAGCTACGGCACCGGACTCGGCGGCAACCGGCCCATCAACAATGGCTTCGTGGTCATCGGCCTGAAACCGCGCGACGAGCGCGGCGCCAGCTCCGATGAGATCATCAACCGGCTGCGGCCGCAGCTCGCCGAGGTGCCGGGCGCGACGCTGTTCATGCAATCCGCGCAGGATCTCAATGTCGGCGGCCGAACCTCCCGCACGCAGTATCAATACACGCTGCAGGATTCGGACATCAACGAGCTCAACGACTGGGCGCCCAAGGTCCTCGCCGCCCTGCAGAAACTGCCGATGCTGCGCGACGTGGCCTCCGACCAGCAGACCAGCAGCGGCATGCTGTCCCTGACCATCGACCGCGATCAGGCGTCGCGCTTCGGCATCCAGCCGGCCGCCGTCGACCAGGCCCTCTACGATGCCTTCGGCCAGCGCCAGGCGGCGCAATTCTTCACCCAGGCCAACAGCTATCACGTCATTCTGGAAATTACTCCGTCGCTGCAGACCGATCCCAGCTCGCTCAGCAAGCTGTACCTGAAATCCCCGCTGACGGGCCAGATGGTGCCATTGTCGGCCATGACTCGGTTCGACACGCAGCACGTGACCTACCTGTCGATCAATCATCAGGGACAATTTCCCGCGGTGACGCTGTCGTTCAATCTGGCGCCGGGGGCGGCTCTCGGCGACGCCGTCACCGCCATCACCCGCGTCTCGGCCGCAATGCGCCTGCCCTCCACCATCACCGGCAACTTCCAGGGCACGGCGCAGGCGTTCCAGAGCTCCCTGAAGAGCCAGCCCTATCTGATTCTCGCCGCTCTGGTGGCCGTGTATATCATCCTTGGGATGCTGTACGAGAGCTACATCCATCCATTGACCATTCTCTCCACGCTGCCGTCGGCGGGCGTCGGGGCGCTGCTGATGCTGCTGATATTCCATATCGAGCTGTCCGTGATGGCGCTGATCGGCATCATTTTGCTGATCGGCATCGTGAAGAAGAACGGCATCATGATGGTCGATTTCGCGCTGCAGGCCGAGCGCGAGCAGCACCTCTCGCCGCACGACTCGATTCGTCAGGCGTGCCTGCTGCGCTTTCGGCCCATCATGATGACGACGATGGCGGCGCTGCTCGGCGCCCTGCCCCTGGCGCTGGGGCGCGGCACCGGCTCGGAGCTGCGCCAGCCGCTCGGCTACACCATGGTGGGCGGCCTGATCATGAGTCAGGCATTGACGCTGTTCACCACGCCCGTCATCTACCTGTATCTGGATGAGTTCAGTCTGTGGCTCAAGGGGCGGCGCCGTCAAAAGCACCCCGACGGGCCCACGGTGGACCCGCCGCCGCGCTCTGCCGAGCGCGCCGTGCCGCCGCTCGAGGGCACCACATGAAAATCCTGCTGGTCGAGGACAACGAACGGGTGTCGCAGTTCGTCGTCAAGGGCCTGCAGGAGGCGGGGCACACGACGGATCACGCGGCCAACGGGCGCGACGGCATGTTCCTCGCGGCGAGCGAGCCCTATGATGTGATCATCATGGATAGGATGCTGCCGGGCGATATCGACGGTCTCGCCATCATCGAGGTGCTGCGCAAGACCGGCAAGCGCACGCCCATCCTGATCTTGAGCGCGCTCTCGGAGGTCGATGACCGCATCCGCGGGCTGCGCAGCGGCGGCGATGACTATTTGACCAAGCCCTTTGCCTTCGGCGAGCTGCTCGCGCGCCTGGACGCGCTGCATCGCCGCGCGCAGGCCATCAACACCGAGATCCCGCTCACCGTCGGGGACCTGCACATGGATCCGCTGACGCGCAAGGTAACCCGCGGCGACCGGCCTATCACGTTGCAGCCGCGCGAATTCAAGCTGCTCGAGTACCTGATGCGTCACGCAGGTCAGGTGGTCACTCGCACCATGCTCCTGGAGAACGTCTGGGATTATCGCTTCGATCCGCAAACCAACGTGGTCGATGTGCACATCAGCAAGCTGCGGCAGAAAATCGACGCCGAGTTCGAGCGCCCGTTGCTGCGCACGGTGCGCAACGCCGGCTATACCGTGACGGCGGGCGACAAGGAGTCCGTCTAGTGTTCTGCGGCAGGACACCGGCGTGATCCGCTCATCGGCGCTCTCGCTGGCGCTCGGCTACGTCGCGATCGGCATCACGGCACTGGTTCTGTTCGCCGCACCCCTGTGGTATGCCTGGCAGGTCACCATTCAAGAAGGCCGCGTGGAGATCCTGCAGGTCGATTCTCAGAGGATGGCCGAAGTGTTTCGCCGCGACGGCGCGGAGGGCGTGCGCAGCTTCATCGACGCGCGCGTGCGCATGCAGATCGCCGGTGAGAGAATCCTGCTGCTGACCGACGGGTCGCTCCACCCGCTCTCCGGTAACCTCCCCGCCTGGCCTTCAGATGTGCCGACCGTGCCCGGCAACTACAGAGCGCCGGTGGACCTCGGCAGCCAGGGTACTCAAACGGCCCTGCTGCACGTCGCCACGCTCGGCAACTACCACCTGCTGGTGGGCCGGGACAATGCTCTGTTCGCCCCCCTGCAAACGCGCTTTTGGTACGGTCTTGCCGCCGCGATCGCGGTGCTGTCGATCGCCGGGCTGCTGATCGGTCTGATCACCCGCCGCGCCCTGCTGTCGCGCATCAACAGCATCCGTCAGACGGTGTCGGCGATCATTCACGGCGATTTGCAGCATCGCTTGCCCACGCATTTGAACGACGACGAACTCAACACCCTGTCGCGCACCATCAACGGAATGCTCGAGCAGATCGAGCTGCTGGTGCACGGCGTGCGCAACGTGTCCAATTCCATCGCCCATGACCTGCGCACGCCGCTCGCCGAGCTGCGCTCGCGGCTCGAGGAACTGGCGCTCATCCGGCCGCCCGCCGAGCAGACGTACGCCGAGATCGACGGCGCCGTCGCCGACGTCGACCGCGTGATCCGCATATTCGACGCGCTGCTGCGGCTGGCGGAAATCGATGCCGGCCTGCGCCGCTCCGGCTTCGTGGCGCTCGATGCGGCGGACCTGGCGGCGAACGCCGTGGAATTCTATGCCCCTGCCGCGGAGCTCAAGAATATCGCACTGACTTTCCGCTCCGACGGGCCCGCGTCCGTCTTGGGCGATCCCATTCTGCTCGCGCAGGCGCTCGGCAATCTGATCGACAATGCCCTGAAGTATGCGCCGGTGAACGGCGCGATCGAAGTCGCCGTGCGCCGCTGCGGGGATGGCACCGCCGAGGTGTCGGTGTCGGACAACGGACCCGGAATCGCCGATTCGGAGAAGGGCAAAGTGGTGGAGCGCTTCTATCGCGGCGACGCCAGCCGCGGCACACCGGGTGTCGGCCTGGGATTGAGCCTGGTGCAGGCGGTGGCCAAGCTGCATGGCAGCGCTCTTGCGCTATCGGACCGAAAACCCGGCGTGCGCGTCGCGATGACCCTGGCGCTTCATGTGCCAAGCGCCGCCGCACTCGCACCGCTGCCGCAACAGGCGGGCGCCGCACGCGTGATCGGGTCGGAGACCCTCGCCTCCCCGTAGTCGCCTCGGTCAGGGCCCGGATCGGCGCGCGGCGGCCGGCCGTCAGCGGCGTGCCCTGCCCCATGTCAGCATCATCGTGACGGCATAATTCCAAACCGCGCCGACCATGATTCCGGCGATCGCGGCCGGGAACCATCCGCGGCCCAGACCGTAGACCGTGGAGGCCACGCCCAGGTTCGCAAACCCGCCGATGCCGCAGGCAAGTACGAACGATGCCCAGCCGCGCAGCCAGCGCAGGCCGCGCAGCCGCATGTCGCGGTAGGTGAGCACATTGTTGACGGCGTAGTTGAACGTCATGGCGCACAGCGTCGCCACGGCCTGACCCGCGACGAAGCTGCGCTGCAGGCCCTGAAAGACGAACGTGAGCACGGCAAAATGCACGGCGACACCCATGGCGCCGACGATCGAGAAGGCCAGAAAGCGCACCGGGATCCAACGGCCGATGAGCTTGTCGAGGAGCAGCATGACGTAGTCCCACGCCGTCACGGAATCGAGCTTGCTCTCGCCCGCGCGGCGGACCCTGAAGCGATAGCCCAGCTCCTGGTAGCGCAGCGGCCGCGGAAAGGAGGCGAAGACATCGGCGAGTATCTTGAAGCCGATCCCCGAGAGCTTGTGCACGGAGCCATCGACCACGGACCGCCGCATCATGAAGAAGCCGCTCATTGGATCCGTCAATTCGGCGGGCACCAGCACCCGGCTGAGGCGCATGGCGACCCGGCTGATGCGTGCCCGCCGCGCATCCCAATCGCCGATATCGCCGCCCGGCGCATACCGGCTGCCCACGACGATCTCAATGTCGCCTTGCTTCAGCAGGTCGAGCATCCGCGGCAGCAGCCGCTCATCGTGCTGCAGATCGGCGTCGAGCACCGCCACATAGGGCGCGGTGCTCGCGAGCATGCCTTCGACACAGGCGGAGGAGAGGCCGCGGCGGCCGATTCTTCGCAGACAGCGGATCCGGTTGTCGGTGGCGGCGTGGTGGCGCACGAGATCGGCGGTGCCGTCGGGAGAGTCGTCATCGACGAAAATGACTTCCCACGAGCGATTTCCGAGGCAGTTCGTCAGGCTGCCGATCAGCTCCGCGATATTTTCCCTTTCATTGAACGTCGGCACGATAATCGACAATTCGGGGCCGAAGCGCGGCGCAGCCACCGCCTTCGCGGAGTCGACATACATCTCGAGCGGTCGGTGGTGTTCGGCAGCGTTCATCGCGCGTCGTCTCCAGGATGCCGTCAGATTCGCTGAGCACCTGTTAGTTATGTTGTTACTATAATCACCTAGCGGCGCTGACGCACGACTTTATACTGCAAAGTCCGTGTTTCGACCATGACCGGCAATCCGAAAATTGGGGCCCGAAGCTGCAGAACAATGAAATTTTGAACCGCCTCATTCGGACACTGGCGGCACCGCTCCTGGATGCGGCCCTGTTCTGCGTGTTGATCGCCGGCGGGTTGCCGTTTCAATCCAGCCATGTCGCCAGCTTCGCTGCCGCCATGGCGTTGAATTACTTACTGAAAGTTCGTTCAACGGCCGTTGCGGCGCGCCGAACGCGGGACTTTTGGCGTTACGGCCGTCTGCTGGCCGTGAGTCTCATGGCGCTGTTTTTGCGCGGCGGCGTCCTGGGCTTGTTGACGCTTCACTGGGGCTGGCCGGCGCAGGTGTCCATCATTTTCGCGGTGATCGCCGCAATGGCCGTGACCATGCCGGGCTACTCGCTCGCACTATCGCCCGCGACTCGCGCGGCGCGACCGCGCGCCCTCGCCATCGGCCTCATCGCCTATGCCTTCGCGCTGCGCTGGGTGTATCTGGGTTCGGTCGAGCTCCTTCCGGAAGAGGCGTACTACTGGAATTACTCGCGCCATCTGGACATCGGATATCTCGACCATCCGCCGATGGTTGCGTGGCTGATCAGTCTGGGCACAGCCGTGTTCGGTCAGACTGAGTTCGGTGTTCGCATCGGCGCCCTGTGCTGCGCCGGGATCGCCTCCGTCTTTACTTATCGTCTGACCCGAAACCTTTTCGATGAGGCGAGCGCGCTGGCCGCCGTGGTACTGGCGCAGGTGCTGCCCTTCTTTTTTCTCGTCGGGCTGCTCATGACCCCGGACGCGCCATTGACCGCTGCCTGGGCGGCCTCGCTGTACTATCTCGAACGCGCGCTGGTCGCGGGCCGCTCCGGGGCCTGGTGGCGGGCGGGGCTGGCCCTGGGAATGGGCGCGATTTCCAAATACTCCATCGGCCTGCTCGTTCCCGCCTGCTTCGCCTTCATGCTGTGGGATGGTCAATCACGGCGCTGGTGGCGGCAGTGGCAGCCCTACGCTGCCGCACTGCTCGGCCTTGCAGTGTTTTCCCCGGTCATCCTATGGAACGCTCAACATGACTGGGTTTCGTTCGCATTTCAGACGTCGCGCCGTCTCGGCGATGCGCCGAGGTTCGCGCTGCATAAGTTGCTCGGCTCGGTCCTGGTGCTCATCACTCCCACCGGCGTGCTGGCGGCGGCGGCGGCGCTCGTCGGCGCAAAGCCCACTGCCGCGAGCGCGAGCACAAGCCCAGGCGC
>Ga0181537_10005458_pt1 | contig 10265 bp, 21 predicted proteins | sample PEATcosm2014_Bin_39_FD_119765 | JGI IMG/M metagenome (GOLD analysis project Ga0181537, IMG submission 119765) | Peatland microbial communities from MTU Mesocosm Facility, Houghton, MI, USA - PEATcosm2014_Bin23_10_metaG | ecosystem: Environmental > Terrestrial > Soil > Wetlands > Peat | place... | reverse complement strand
ATGGAAGATGAAAAGCCAGAATATGTCTTGAAAGATGGTCGCTATTTCTTCGATGAAGCTGAAGATAAATGGGCGGAAGCTTATATAAGTCAGACAGGAAAATCATTTTTTGTAATAACAAAATGGGGGGAAAAAAATGCTGCCTTATATTTAAGATATGCTACTTATGAGCTCGAGCCATTAAAAATGTATGAAGATAACTTTACTCGTGCTGCATGTTTAGGAATGTCACATTTAGAGGATTATGTTACAGAACGAGAAGAACAAAAAAGATCAGGATTAGCATGTCAGATAAACACATCGAAGAAATGATAGAGCGCCGCTGGCCTTTCCTTATTCCAACGAACCACATCAACGCTGAACAAGCTAAGTTCGCAGAGGATCTGAAAGCATTCGTCATTGAAATGATCAGCAATATGGAACAAACCAACCGACGTCTTTATGTTCTCGAGAGTAAGCGTGACTAAGTCCTTTTGCAAAAATTGCATTCTCGAGTTGAAAGGGAAGGTTTATTCTCGATCTCCCTACAAATATGCTAGAGGAATATGCACCTGGTGTAAAGCATCAAAGAAGTTGATAAAGTCCGAATATATTTTCTGGCCTATAGGAAGCAAATTTAAAGATACCGAGGTAATATGGCAGCAACAGTCCCTATCCCGAAGATTATCCCGATAGCGCCGTTCTGGTTCGAAAACATTCAAGTCTGCTCGTATTTCTACACAGCTCCAGGACCACAGTATCCCCGAGGACCAAACCCACGATGAAATCTAATGAACAAAAGCTCTGGACACAAATCGCTCAAGCACTTTATCCGCAGTGCCCGGATATTTCTGCAAAGATAGTGGAATTCAAGAATAGCGAACTATGTAAAGGGTTCACACTACGCTCTAAAGGATCTATCCTAAAACTATCAGCTAATGGTATGAATAAGAAAAATCGTCCCGCAGGTGGGACACATGTAATTTTACAAGAGGAAATACGACATGAGAAAGATGAAGTTTTTACTGGCTATGCTTGCTCTGATGGGTCCTGTAACTCTGTTTGCAACCCCTTATCAAGTTCCAAAGACTAAAGAGCAAAAGATGCTCGAAGATATTGCAAAACATCAAGAATCATTACATAAAGAGATTCAAGATCTCGCTCTCAAGATGAAACAGATGGAAAGGCGTCTAGAGACTGTCGAGAAAGGCAAACCTCGAACTTTCTGCGTTGTCTAAAATGTTTCACCATGATATCGTAAAATTATATGGATCGTAGCCATATCGTGAGCTTTGGTCTCAATCTCTCGCAAGACACAGTGAGACTAGGTTGTGAGTATTCCTTGGTCGTAAAAAAACTCTTAGCTTCGTGAGAACTTTATCTCGCGGGATAGTGAATACTTATCCTAATACCAGTATTTAGGCACCATGCAGCCTGTTGACGACAACTAAGCATGGACGTTTTCGCAGCATTAGTAGTGGTAGAGCCTATAGTTTTCAAAGTTTTCTGTATGGTTCGCTGGTTCGATTCCAGCATGCTGCATTAATCCAAGTATCATTATGACACATGTTCAATATATTCCTAATCCACCGGCTGTATGGCGACAAGATAGACAATTTCCTTGGTGGCTTCCGCTTAAAGTATGGTATCCCAAATGACCCTCCACGCTGATCTTTATGATGATGTTTATTGGTTCGAAAAGATGGAAGGCAAGTGGTGCATAGTCTATCAGTCGAAATCGGGAATGAATTTTTTGGTGCGCGCTCATTGGGGTGCTAAGAACATTGAGAAATATATAAGCATCTCTCTAGAAGAAGTCTTTGAACGCAAAGAGCATGGCAATAGCATATTCACTGAGGCAGCATTATTAGCTATGCGAGTCTTAGAAAAGGAACTCGAATGCGAGAAATAGCCTATGTCTGTTAATAGTAATTATGTTGCACAAATAAAAGATGAGTAACTATGGCACAGACAGTCTCTATTCCCATGCCACTTCCACCAAATGATCGCTCCTATCCACGCACTCAATGGCCAACGCCATGGGGAACGCCTGTAAACTATCCTGCAACTAATGCCCCTACGAGGTAAAAATGCAATGTAAAGCCGCTTTACAATCAATCATCATTACACTGCTTCTATCAGCATGCAATCCAGCTGAAGTTGCTCTCATAGAGACTGCAACCGAAGATGCTGTGCAAATTGAACGCAATGTATTCAATCCGCAAGCATTGCCAGATCCCCAACCTGCTACTATCATCATAAAACCAAATCCCCCACCACAGGCACCTTAATGGACAAGAAAATCAAAGACGCCCAGAAGAAAATCGAAAAGACTGAGAAGAAACAGTTTCGCGGATTGCTTAAAGAAGATCATAAGCTGGATGCAGAACGCGATCGTTGCGAAGAGAAGGTCAAGAAGCTTGAGAAGAAGAAATGATCCCCGCGTTTTCCTGGAAAGACTATTCTGAATAAAGAGCATATTAAAGAATGACCTGGTACGACGTCGACATAAAAAAGCCTGATAAACCTGGACTTTATGAACTTGAAAGCTCAAGAAATAAATATGCTATCGCTTATTGGAATGGCGAGGACTGGTTTATACACTGGCTTGGAATATATGGGCCTTTCTGGCCACAATCATGGTCTGATCGTGAAATTACTGACTTGGCAACATACAAATATAAGCAATAAGTTCTAAGCCTACTTCATTTTAAACAATAAGTTAGACAGCATATAGCCTCTTGACTACAATCACGGCTTACTCTAAGAGGCAAAAATCATGTCCAATCCCATGTCAAATTATTCTGCCGATGCAGCAGATTTTCTGAATGATTATCGCAAGAAATCCGTCTCTCAAGCCATTGAAGACCATCAAGACATCATAAAAGACTTCGGAGAGCAATATGAGCGTGCTTATCAGCTTCTGAATACTTTTCAAGCGGAAGCCTATCGTGATCAGTCGATGTTCTTAGGATATCAATGGAGCCTTGAGGAGATAAGTTACCTCAACAATCAGCGTAGAAATTCTTTCACATATAATATCTGTAGACGCTACGTAAACCTAATTGATGGTATCCAGAGGCAGAATCGCCTTGCCACCATCTACACACCGATTGAAGATGCATCCGACAAAACAGCCGAGCTATTAAGTGATGTAGGTCAGTATATAATGCAGTATGCTGGAGGCTATGAAAAGCTCTCGGATTGCTTCAAAAGCGCTCTAATCACAGGTATAAGCTGGATTTGGCCTTACCTTGACTATAGAGACGATCCCGTAAATGGCGATGTAAAGTTTCATGAGTCTTATTGGAACGATACGATGTGGGATCCCTACTTCTACAGAACGGATCTTTCTGACTGCTCTTTTGTAGCCCGACGTAAATACCTTGCAAGAACTGAAGTTATTTCACTACTTCCTGACAAAGCTGACATCATCGATTCCCTTCCATATGGCACCCGCGATGATAAATTCACGTACATGCCCTGGGCAAGAACCTGGAGTATGCAGAAGCTTCTGAACTACACCGAATACTGGCGCAAAGTCTGGAAAATGAAAGACGTCTTGGTTGATATGGAGTCAGGTGAAACAACTGAATGGACGGGCGATAAAGCACGTCTACGCATAATCCAAGCGATGATGCCTAATATCAAGCTCATTAGAAAGCCTGTGCGAACTGTAGAGCTTGGAATCATCGTTGAAGGCGAGCTTCTTTACTATGGCGAAGATCCCTTTGGCCTGAATGATTACCCTTGCGTGCCCATCTTCGGGGGTGAATATCAGCCCTCCTTCGATCTTTATACCTATAAGCTATGCGGTGTGATACGATTTATCCGCGATCCTCAAGTAGAATTGAATAAACGTATATCAAAGCTCACCGATATTTATGACTCGCAACTCAATTCAGGATACAAAGCTAAGACTGGCGCCGTCACCAACCCTTCCAGTCTCTTTAAATCAGGACAAGGTCAGGTGCTTTTTATCAAACCTGAAGCCTCCATGGATGACGTGCAGCGACTCGATGCACCCTCGGTACCCCCTGATCATTTTCAGCTCGCCGAGATGTTTCAGAAGCTCACAAGCGATATCATGGGTGTCAGTACTGAAATGTTTGGCATACCTGAGAACGAAAAAATCGAAACGGCAGCTATGCTTGCCAAAATGCGACAATCTGCTGGCCTGGTCAATCTGCGTGGAACCTTTGACAAGCTTGCAGAAAGCCAAAAAATCCTTGGAGACAAAGTCCTCACGCTCATGCAAAAGAACTACTCGCCTGAAAAAGTCAAAGCCATCACCAAAAAAGATCCTACAGATGAGTTTTATTCAGGAAACTGGGCAAGATACAACGTTGTTGTTGAGCAAGGCCTCTTAACCGAGACACAGCGCCAAAGCCAGTACCTACAGCTAGTCACCCTCCGTCAGATGGAAGTAATCGGCCCTGAAGCGAATCCGCTCATCATCAAGAACAGCAACCTACATGGCAAAGAAGAGCTTAACAAGATCCTCGATGCAAAAGCTGATCAGGAACAGCAAATCATGGCTCGTCAGACAGAGCTCGAGCAGAATAAGCTACGCCTCATAGCAGATGGCATAGAGTCTAAAGCACATTCAGATCAAGCTCTAGCTATGGAAAGACTCGCTACAATCAACCTCAAGAACGCTGAGAATGCAGAGCGCATCCAGAAAGCAGAGACAGATCGCTCAGCAGCAGAACTCAATGTGATCAAGGCTCTAAAGGAGCTTCAGGGGATGGATTTGGGGCAGATTCAGCAGAAGATTGATATGCTGAAGGCGATTCACGAGATGGATATGGGGATTCATGAGAAGGCGATTGCTCATCGAGAGCTAGATTTACAGGAACGACAGGCGATGCAGCAACCAATGAACTCCCAAACTCCTGTTTCATAAATAAATCTATATCATCTTCAGGAGACTCAGGCAAAGGAACAGGGCTGAAGTGAAACCCGCCATCAGTTTCATGAAAATTACTTCCCTGAGAGTGAGGTTTCCAACCATCGATAGGGCATTTGATGTAGAGTATCCATTCAGTCATTTATCAGTCTCCATTCACCTTGAGCTCATTTTTTTTGTTCATTGAAAAACAATTCTTTTAGATCTAGACATAATTTGCATAATTCCTGTGGATTTTCACATTCATTTTCTGAAATTGCATAAACTAAAAGATAATACAAACTATTTAATTCATAACTAGCAATAGTGATATTTCCTTCACGCAACCATTCAAAAATGTGATGCATTTTTCTTTTAAGAGTATTTTCATCAATCATATAAAGTTTTAGGTCTTCTTGTTCAGTCATTCAATGCACTCCTTCTTGTAAGCCTGACTCAGAGTAAAAAGCACGTCATTAAAATCCATGTTATGATTGTTACCGAGCCGTTCAACATCCCGCAGCAATCTAGCAATCTCCTTGCAATGCCACTCGATCTCATTGATGGCTAGGAACTCTTGAGGATGGTCCATGTTAAGGTTCTTCATAGCTCTAACTTCTCCTCAAATCGATAAATTCTGATCTCTTTGATAGTTTCATTTCCCTCATGGCATCTTATGTCTTTTGGCAGGAGGTTTAGGCCATGGCATCCAATGTGTTATTGCTTCTTGGTCTGGTTCTTGCATATTTTCGTCTCCATCGCTTCCGGAGTCGCTAATCCACCATCTTCCATTCTCGAAGTAATAGTGCTTATAGACTTTTTTATCTTTTGCATGCCATATGCAAAGAACGGGGCTAAATTGATTCGGAAAATTGTCTTTTATAGATAGCCATTTAATCATTTCAGTCATCTTCGTCTTCGATCTTAATTAGATCATCTTCAGCAATTCGCAATTTTTCTTTGAGTTTTTCAATATAAGTATTTTGGGAATCGATTCTCTGCGTTTTTGTCAGATTGTATCGTTTAAATTCCATTGTTGCACCTACATTCAAAGGGATCAAATTTTTTGAAGAAAAAATATGAATAATTCCTTTGGGAGTTGGTTTTTTGAATAGTTCTTTATTCTCATTGAGCGGCATCCAATGCGTCACATCAGAAAATATGTAACCATCAATAGCATACTGTCCAATTGGAAAGTGACTCCACGATGGATAGCGGTATCCATCGTGAGAAGCAACACAGATTGACTTATTAAAAACGACCAGTACATTTTTATTAGGTTCTGGCCACTTATCCTGAAGAGAAATCCACTCAAGCATTGTAGCGATCCTTCTCAACCAAGCTAGCATCGATATCTTTTCTTCGCTCAGCTCGTCTAGGATACTGACGCTGATTCATTTCTACAAAATCGGCATATTTAGCTGAGTAGTTCTCATGACACGGGCATGGATCGTCTAAAGTATTGAGCTCATAACATTGTGCTTGAAGTATAAGAATAGCAATAAATGTTCCCAAAACAGCGGCAGTTTTCATTTGTATCTCCCTTGTATAAATTTCTGCCATGGCTCACGGAAATAATCCCCAAATTTTCGAGCCATGAGCTCTCCAACTTGTCTATAGCCATTTTCCATAGCAGTGATGTTAGATCGTGGCAATCGAAGCTCTTTTGCTAAATCGATTACTCTAAGTCCTTTTTTGCGTCGACACTCTCGTAAGAAGCTCTTTTTCTCAGGTTCCATCTTTCCTCGCTTGTTATCATTATGCAACATTTAATGATTTCCGACAAGCTTATCTCAATTTTCCTTGAAAATTAAATATTAATTACGTTTAATGCGGTCATTGTCAAACATCACTGAGAGGATATCTATGAGCATAAATAAACCAGGCCAGCCACAACAACCCAAAGGCTCTCCAGGAGCAGGTAGAGGTCGATAATGAGCTTTTCATTATTTGATCAGCAATTTTATCCAGCAGATTCCTACTCTCGTCAACTCGATCGTAGAGTAGCAATGTCAGAATATCCTTATGGCTATGAAGGTACAACTCCTCCAGAGGGCTATCAGAATGGTCCTAACTATATCTATGAAAATGCAGCAAGTGAGCCACAAATGGATGTGATGAAGGAAAAGCCTCCCCTCTATCCTATTGAAAAAAGATATAAGCGTGAGTAGATGAAGAAAGGTCCAGGAAAACTTAACGATCAGGCTCCTAAACCACGTTTAGGAAACTCTCCTTACCTTCACGGCAAAGTAAATACTGACAACGCTGGGGGCGCCTCTCCGCGTCCAATAAACCATGGAAAAGCCAAAAAAAAGGACTAAATATGAAAGAGCTAAAAAATCTCGCCAAATCAGGCGTGTTAGGACTGTTGGCTAAAGATACAGGCATGCGAGATCGCATGGAACAGGGTCATTTTGGACTCTTGGCACAACATTTAGCTATGGAACACGATAGACATGGTCATCATGTTGATCATGCTAAATATATGCATGAAATGACTAAACCTAAGAGGTAATTATGGTAAGAACATACGAAAATGAGACAGATGATCCACGTTTCCAAACCCGTGGTGACGGTACCGGACATATGGTAGAGATGATGAATTGCGCAGATTTCAAGAAAGAGGCAGCTGATCAAGCCTATGGCCAATGCGGAAAGAGCGGTTGTGAAGAAGATTATCGAAAAATCCGCGCACAAATGTTCCATTCTTATACTGACGATGCAGGGTATTAATGGCTCAAAATGAATGGAGTATGTCTCTGTCGCAAAGATTTTGGGGTCTTAAAGTAATAGTCCATAAAATTATGGACAGCAGATTTGCAGTCAATCCCTTGATTGATGAGAAAATGCACTTTGCGATGACATCGTCTGCAAAGTATACAAAGATTTTCAATAGAACAATTGTTCCAGTCTTTGTCTATATGATGAATGTCAAGATCCCATTTTTCCGACTTTTTTCTGCCGCAAATTTTGCATTCTTTCGGCAAATTATCTCGGGCAAGAGGAACATAACTCCATCGTTTATTTTTCGCGCCATACAAATGATGTCGTTCACCTTTAAGAGAATTTTGACATTTTTTAGAACAAAAACTGGATTCATTTTCTCGGTAAAACCAGGTTTGATAGGTTTGTCCGCAATTTTTGCAAATTTTTGTAGTTCTAGGTTTTGTGACACTAATCGCAAAACATTTTCTAGAACAAAATTTTCTTCTTTGGATGGACTTTCCACAAGAGGCGCAAAATTTTTTCATATAATATTTTCTTATTTGTATTTTAACAATATAAACAAGAGAGCAATTGTATGACACAATTTTTGGGTGAGACTCGCGAAGAGATGGCATGGGGATGCTGGAATAAGGCTGAAGCCATAGCCAATGCCCATAAGAACGAAGATAAGCCATTTTATATTGTTTTCACCGCTAAAGTAGATCCTAGTATAACAGGTAATAAGGTCGAGGGATTAGTCGCTTTTGGTGGAATAAGACAGACCTTCAAGTTATGCTATGATAGGCCTCCTATGATTCTTGGGGCTTTAATCTGGTATGTCGACAATAAAAAGGGCATTTTCGAGTTTGTTCCCGAGCTCTCATCCCCTCCAGACATCCCTCTAGATGAATCTTTGTTATCCACAGAGTCGAGGGATTTCATTCCTTCGATTGCAAACAAAGCACAAGCTTTTGACGTAAGAGTTTCCTAAAAATGCTGTATAGCCTTCGCAAGGCAAGGAAAATATGACTATTTATGATCAAGACTACATTGCAGGTATAGACTATCCCTCTGATGCTGCCGTTCAGGAAGCACAGAAATTAGCTATGCAAGCTGTAGAAGATTACAAAAAACAAAATACGGCCGTAAGTGATTCTATCGCCGAGAATCCCGTGCAAGTTCAGCCCCAAGCCGAAGTTGCCTTAGAAGATACTTCTGAGCAATCTCCAGATGCGCGCAAAATGGAAGATATGCCTCAACAGGTATCTGATAAGGAAATAAACTTCCGAGCTATGCGTGAGGAACTTAAACGCGAACGAGAGGGTCGGGAAAAACTTGAAGAGCAACTTGAATACTGGAAAAGAGAGATTGCTTCAAGACCGCAACGTGAACCTGAAGCGCCTCGTAAACGCTATGAAGAGTCATTAGCGAATGATGACTTAGTAACAGGTGCGCAATTTAAGCAGGCTATGCAGGAAAGGGAAGAAACCTTCCATAAAACACTTGCAGAGCAACAACTCTTTATCACAGAGCAGATGACTCGCCTAAGACATCCCGACTACGACGAGGTGACTAGTAAGTATGCTATCCCTCTTATTGAAAATGACGCAGACATCGCTCAAGCTTTTGTAAATTCACCCAACAAGGCATCTTACCTTTATAAGATTGGTAAGCTGGCTATGGGCCAACAAAATGAACCGCAAGTTCCCGAAAAAATACCGCAGACGAGTGCCTTTAATAAGGCTGAAAGAATGGTACAGAACGCTAGAAAACCAGGTACGCTTTCACAAGCTGTAGGAGGCCAATCCTCGATTTCTAAGCTGGATTACTATCAACAAATGTCTGATCAGGATTTTCATGCTCTTGTAAACAAAAACTTGGAGATGCTGTAGATAAATGAGAAATATTTATGGCAGTTACGACAATTACGCAATTGCCGCCAGAAGTTCGTGTTTACTTCGATAGAATGCTTTTAACGTTGGCAAGACCGTAAAAAGAATGCGGTCAATAAATCTTCTCTAATTGACTTGGAGTTCATGTGGTTACATATATTTTAATATATCTTATCATTGGATTATTAATGTTCATTGCATATATATTATTTAATATAGGTCCAAATTGATAACAAGGGGCAAGAATGAAAGAAATTAAAGTATATTTCAATATAGATGAGCACGAAAAGTTAGATTCTTTAGAAGAATTTTTACCGTTATATAAATATTACAATAAAAATTCTAAAGATACTAATCCAGCGGAATGGGGTGCTATACGTCTAGAAGAAATTATAATAAGATTTATTGGATTTCAGCCTGAACGACTAAGTGAGAAGACCTTGAAAGAGGATGCGATAGTCTGAACTCACAAGAAATTGTGAGAGAGCGATCCGAAGAGGTTGCTCCGCCATTTATACTCAATTTGGAATATAAGGAGGTATAAATGGTCATAAAAGTAACAGAAATGATTTTATATACGACCTCTTTGCTCAAAAACGTCAGATCCCTCTGAATAGCGGAGATCAGTTAGCATTCCGAAGATATGCGACCTTTGGCGCTGCAACTATTCCGCTTACTGACGGACAAACTCCGCCAGGAAGTACTCTTACTGCGACTGACTTCAAAGTCAGCATTTCGTGGTATGGTAACTTTGTTACAATTACTGATCAGGTTCAATTCGTCATTCAAGATAGAGTCTT
>Ga0181537_10005456_pt1 | contig 10272 bp, 10 predicted proteins | sample PEATcosm2014_Bin_39_FD_119765 | JGI IMG/M metagenome (GOLD analysis project Ga0181537, IMG submission 119765) | Peatland microbial communities from MTU Mesocosm Facility, Houghton, MI, USA - PEATcosm2014_Bin23_10_metaG | ecosystem: Environmental > Terrestrial > Soil > Wetlands > Peat | place... | reverse complement strand
TCCAGTGTTGTCGTGCAAACCTCGGGCTGGTGCTCCATCAGCTGATCGAAACTGTAGCGCCCCGTCGCCACAGCGATCGTCGGCAATCCATTCGCGCGCGCCGCTTCAATGTCGAAAGGAGTATCGCCGACCACGCATACGGTAGAATTCCCGGCGTCGCTGTTCGTCGGCTTCAGGATCTCCCGCGCCTGTTTCGCCGCATCCGCTATCATGTCCGCGCGTACTTCAAAGCGATCGCAAAAACCTCCGAACCGAAACCACGACCGCAGTCCTGCATTCTCGATCTTGATCCAGCCAATCTTTTCGAGGTTACCCGTCCCCACACCCAGCAGCGCTCCCTTCTGTTTGAGATGCGCCAGCACCGCCTCTACCCCTGGCATGATCGACCACAGCATCTCCGCCCGCCGCCCCGCTACATGCACGCACATCGCCTTCAGAACATCCTCGCGATGCGGCCGCCACACGCTGTCTTCGACGCTGGCCAGTCCGAAAGCATCGCGCAAAATGCCGGGGTCCGTATTGCCCGACAGCGTAACCCCATCCAGAGCCAGCTCGCGCCCCATCACGCCGCGCACGCTCTCGAAGAACGCATCAATGTGAACCCGATCCCGATGGCGCAGCAGCGTCCCGTCAATGTCGAAAAGATACGCCCGCTGTTCGTCCCAGCGGAACCCTTCCTCCACGTAGACGCGCGCCTCCGCCGAATTGCTCATAGCTACAGGTTATAGGTTGCGGACGGCGATGCGCGAGATGTGTTCGCGGGGTCCGGAAAGTGAAGGAAGGGAAGGGAACCGGCCCCGCAGTCTGTACCCTGCGCCCTGTTCCCTGTGACCTGTTCTTAGGCGCGCTCTCCGCGCTTTGCATCGAACGGCCCGCGCTCGCTCCGTGGCGGGCGGCGCTGTGCAGTCCGGACCTGGCCCGGATCGATCTTCAGCTCAGACAAAATGCGGCTCAGCGTGTTGCGATGCACGCCCAGTTCCTTCGCCGCCTTGCACTGGTTACCCCTGTGCCCGGCCAGCACTTCAAGTATGAAGCGCCGCTTGAATTCACGCACGGCTTCGTCGTACGTGATGCCCCCTGCGTGCATTTGGGTGACCAGGTTGTCCAGCTCGCGTTTCACAGGAACCTCTTTCACGATCCCGGTCTTTGCCGGGCAGAATTACAAGTCTTCAAAGCCCAACAACTACGCCGCCGGCCTCATCCATTCTGGCTGCGCTTTCCGCAGGACGATCACCCCGCTCCTGATCCGATCTCCCAGTTCGGCAGGAGCCACAACCGCGGCAGCGTGCGCCATCGACAGAAATTCTGGAGCGAAACGCGACTGCCGGAACCACGTCGCACTGGGCCAGAAGGCGGCAATTACCATCACCGCTATCGTCACCAGCGCGCACCCCTTTACCAGACCGAAGGCAGCACCCGCCAGTCGATCCAGCCAACCCAGCCCCACTGACTTCACCGACCAGCGAATAATCCTGCCCGCTATGCCGGCCACGATCATCACTCCTACCGCGATCGCGATAAACGACAACGTCTCGTTCATCGACGGCGAATGAATCCACTGGCTCATCCATGGAGTCAGTTTCTGGTAATCCCAACTCGCTACCAGAAGTCCCAGCACTAATCCCGCCAGCGAACAAACTTCAAGAACCAAACCCGCTTTGGCCGCCGACAGCACTGAAAGAATCAACACTATCAGGATTGCCCAGTCGACGAACGTCATCCCATTCTCCACTACACTGCCAGCGGTCTGCCCGACAGCAAACGATACGCATCCAGATATTTCTGCTGCGTCCGATTCACCACATTCTCGGGAAGCCCCGGCGCAGGCGCCAGTTTATTCCAGTGAATGCTCTCCAGATAATCGCGAACGTACTGCTTGTCGAACGAAGGCTGTGCGCGGCCCGGCGAATACAACTCCCTCACCCAGAATCGCGACGAATCCGGCGTGAGCGCCTCATCGGCCAGCACAATTCCCATCGGTGTCGACCCAAACTCAAATTTTGTGTCTGCCAGCAGAATACCGCGTGTCTCCGCATGCGCGGCAGCTTTGTTATAGAGGCTCAGGCTTAAATCGCGCAGCTTCTCCGCCGCCTCGCCTCCGATCAGCGTCGTCATCTGATCGAACGTGATGTTCTCGTCGTGCGTTCCCCGAAAGCTCTTCGTCGACGGAGTAAAAATCGGGTGGCTCAGGCGATCGCCCTCCCGCAGCCCTGGCTCGATCCTGATCCCGCACACCGTTCCCGTCGCAACATAATCCTTCCAGCCCGATCCCGCCAGATATCCGCGCACCACACATTCCACCGGATACATCTGCGCCCGCGTCACCAGCATGGAGCGGTCCTTCAGCTCCTTGCGATACTTCCAGACTTCCTCTGGAAATTCCTTTACGTTGGAGGCGACCAAATGGTTCGGCACAAGGTCGCGCAGGAAATCGAACCAAAATAACGACAGCTGCGTCAGGATCATTCCCTTGCCTGGGATTCCAGTCGCCAGCACATGATCGAAAGCCGAAATGCGATCCGTCGCCACCATCAGCAGGTATTCACCCACCGAGTAAATGTCACGAACCTTGCCGCGCGCCACCAGTGTCAGATTGCGGAAGTCCGTTTCAAGCAGCGCTTTCAATTCGGCGAACCTTTCCTGAGGCTTCACTGCGGCTGGTGTATCGTTCCCACTTCGCAGGACGCCATTCGCCGAGATTGTCGCCGCATTGAGCAATTGGATCGAACCGACGAGTCCCGGAGGAGACGATGGAATCAAGCTGAAATCCGATTGTGCGATTGGCTCTGCGCTTTGTCAACGCTCTGTGAACCCGCCATTTTATGCCGCCTCCGCGCGAATTAACTCCGCTTGCGCAGCATGTCAAGAACAAAAGTTTTCTTTGAACCGAATGCGTTTCATCCTGCGAAACGAAACGGCAAGCTACCGGCTCCGAGCTCCTGGCTCCCAGCTTCGCTCACTGCCGATACGCCGTCGGCTTCGAAGCCGTCGGCCGCACGCCCATCCCATTCAGCCGGCTGCGCGCCTGCGAGGCCTCCGGCGTCTGCGGATATCGCGCAATCAAAGCGCGCAAATCGCGAATCCCATTGTCCCGCTGATCGAGCGACAACTCCGCTTCGCCCTTGCGCAGCGCCGCCGCCGGTGCCTTTGGATTCCCCGTGAACTGCTGCAGCACCACGGTGTAAGCCTTGATCGCGTCCTGATATTTCCCCTGCCGATAAGCAATCTCGCCGATATAGAACTGCGCGTTGCCCGCCAGATCATCCTGCGGATAATACTTCAGCACATCGCTGAATTCCCCCGCCGCCAGATCGTAGCGCGCCGAGTTGTAATCGCGCAGACCGCCCTGGTACAGATCGTTCACCGGTGGCGCCTGCGGCTGCTGCTGTTGTTGCTGCGGCTGGCCCTGGCCCTGATCCCCAGCAGGCTGCCCTGGCTGACCAGGCTGCCCACCCTGCTGCTGCACCGCGGACTGCGTCGTGATGTTCTGCAGTTGCGACTGCACCGCCTGCACCTCGGCCGTCAGCTTATCGATCCGCGTCCGAAGCGCATCCACCGAATCGTTGATCCCCTGCATCTGCGTGGAGACCTGCTCGATCTTGCCTCCGCCCGATTCATTCTGCGCCTGCACCTGCTGCTGCAGCGTCGACACCGTCCCGCTGATCTTGCCCAGGCTGTCTGACATCTGCGACACCACGTGCTGCAGAACGCTCAGCTGTTGGTCCTGGGTCTCCTGCAGATGCTGCAGAGCGTCCTGCAGCTGCTGGACCTGCGTCTGCAACTGCACCATTTCCTTACTGACGGCATGTGCCGGAGCAGAACAGAGAAGAATGAAAACAAAAAACGTCGAAAGCGAAGCCACAATCTTTCGCATAAACACCATCCCCGCTAAGCGCCGGAAGCGCTCCCTTCATTATTACAGGGCGAGCGTGATTCGATGGCACTCAGGATTCGCCCCCCCCAAAAGGAACAGGCCTCAGATCATAACGATCCGAGACCTGCACCCTGTACCCTGTGACCTGTACCCTGTGACCTGTACCCTGTTCTACTGGTCCAGCGTGAACTGCGCCCGCCGGTTCTGCTGCCAGCATGCTTCGTTCTGCTCCGTGCAGAACTGCTTCTCTTTGCCGTAGCTCACCGTGCGCAGCCGATCCGGACTGACGCCCGCCGCCGCCAGTGCCTGCTTCGCCGCGTTGGCGCGGTTTTCGCCCAGCGCCAGGTTATACTCCGTCGACCCGCGGTCGTCGCAATATCCGCCCACCACAACCTTCAGATTCGGATGCTGGTTCAGGAAGTTTGCATCCGCCTGAATGACCGCCTGCGCGTCCGGACGAACGTCGTAGCTGTCGTAATCGAAGAACACCGGCTTCACGGCCCCTTCAAAAGCGTTCTCGTCGATGCCCGTCTCCGTTATCGGAGCCGGCGGAGGCGCTGCCGTGGTCACCGACACGGTCGCCGTGGCGTCCGCGGTTCCGCCGTCCCCCTGTGCGACCAGGTGATAGCTCGTGGTCTGCGTCGGCGTCACCGTCTGTGTGCCTGACGAGGCCACCTGGCCCAGACCCACAATCGACACGTTCGAGGCGTCCGTCGTTTTCCACGTCAGCGTGGCGCTTCCGCCCGGAGTGATCGTGCTCGGCTCAGCCGTAATCGTTGCCATCGGCGCTGGTGCCGAAGCCGGCGGTGCTGGCGGCGGTGGTGGCGCGGGATTCTTCTTGTGGCATCCCGCTACTGTCAGCAAAGCCGCCAAACTTGCGGCCACAACCAATGACGTGCGATTCGAATATTTCACTTGTCTCTCCTCCTTATAGGAGCGTCTTTATTTAACCAGGGCAAAAATAAATCCAGTTACCCGCTGCGGGCACCGGCTCACATCATTTCCAGCTCCAGTTGGGCATCGTGTTGCTGCCGCCACCGTGCGTCAGTTGCTGCTGATCCGTTCCATCCGCCAGCATCATCCAGATCTCTGTATGTCCATTCTGCTCCCGCTGAAACACAATGTGACGGCTGTCCGGGGACCACGACGGAAAATCGTTAGCACCGGAATCATGGGTCAACTGCGTCCACCGCTTGCTCGCGATGTCCATTACGTAGATGTCATACCCGCCCGGTGCTCCCGGTCCGTACTTCCGATCCCACGCAAACGTCAGAAACTGTCCGCTCGGCGACCAAGAAGGCGAAATGGCATAACCGCCATCCGTCATCCGCGTGATGTTCGCGCCATCGGAATCCATAATGTAAATCTGCGGTAACTTCGTCCGCCCGCTCACCCACGCAATCTGTGCATTCGTCTTCGGATTCCACACCGGAGAAACATCCGGTCCGCGAAACGCGGTCAGCCGCCGTTCTCCGCCTCCTGTTGCGTCGCTCACATAAATCTCCGGATCGCCCGTGCGCGAGGAGGAATACGCCAGCTTCGTTCCATCGCTCGACCATGCCGGTGACAGCGTCGTGCCACCCCATGCAGGAAAGGCCGTCAGCCGTCCCAGGTCCAGCGAGAAGATCCGGAGCGACCAACCATTCTTGCCCAGCGAGCTGAAGGCCACACGCGAATTATCCGGCGAAACATGCGGCGACAGTGAAACCGTGCCCAGATGCGTCAACTGGCGCTCGTTCATCCCGTCGTAGTCCATCACCCAAATCTCTTTGCTCCCCGTGCGCGACGAAACGTAATAAATCTTCGTCTCCGCAATTCCAGGAATTCCACCCAGTTGCTGGATAATCTCATCGGCAAAACGATGCGCGATCGTTCGAGCCGAGTCCGCCGTGGCCTCGCCGGCATACTGTTTGCCCAACACCTGCGGATTCTGCTGCCCCTGAGTCGTGGTGTATAGATAACCCTGCACTGTCAGGTGGCCGCCGTTTGCCGCCAGCGCTCCAAACGCCACATACGCTGCACTCGCCGGCGACGCAGACCACTGTGCGACCTGGATTTCCTGCGGTGACCCCGGCGTTGCCGTCGGAATCATGCTTTTCGAAACCACGTCGAAGATGCCCGCATAACGCAAATCGTTATAAAGGGTCTGATCGAACGCCGACTTCAGCCCGCCCGTCTGCGGATCGGCCGACCCAGCCTTGAAGTCCGCGGCGGCAATACGAATCTTCTGCACTCCCAGATTCGTGCCGGTACGTACCCAGTCCTGGGCCTGAAGTTCGGCAGCCAGCCCGAAGCCCGCAATCATCAATGCGAGGAAAAAGAAGAATCGAACAGCAGATTTTCGGGGGGAACTCGCGATCATGCCTTATCCGTTTCCATGAAGGTTAATCAGCAGCGAGGGCCTGGCCGGCTCGGCGGTAGGGGTCTGCGCTGGTGTGCAGTGGGAAGCGCAATTGCCCCTGAAGGATTCCTCGCCGGTATTGGAAATCGATGAATCGACACGTCAAAACGATCAGCGCCCACTCACTTCGAGGGCTGATCGTAAGTAAAAGTGTACTCCACCGAAACGCTTCTGCCTGTGTACTGATCAGGTAATGGTCCAAAACTTCCTACCCGCTGGACTGCCTCCTTCGCCGTCTTGTTCAGGGTCGACGAAGAGCTCGCCTCCGGGATCGTGATGCTCGTGAAACTCACGCTGCCGTCCCGCTGAATCGTGAACACCACCGACACCTGCGTCCCCCAACGCGTGCTGGGATCAATCTGATATCTGTACCAGTTCTGGCTCACCAGCCGCGTAATCTTGTCCACGTACCACGGGAATCGCGCCGCAAAATCCCCCCCCTGCACTTGCACCGGAGCATCGCTGTGCGTCGGCGACGTGTTCATCGCGTGCGCCAGATTATTCGCCGCTGCTTCTCCATACCTCGCACGGTTGTCCTGCGTCGCTGGCTGGTTATGTTGTGGAGAAGGCGGCTGTGGCTTCTCCGCGGGTTTCAGTTTCGGCTTATGCGCGGCCAGCGGAATCGCATCCGGAGGCGTAATCGGAATTGTTTCTTTCGTCGGCGGAGCCGGTGCCGGGCTCGGCTGCTCCGTTGCCAACACATTCGGAGTCGGCGGCGTAATCGAAGGTAGCGGAATCGAAGGCGCCGAATTCACCAGGTTCGCCTGGATCGCCCCCTGCGGCCCATTCACGCCCCACTCATTGTGGATACGCGTGTTGGCGAACACCACCGCGAATACGGCCCCCACTAGCCCCACATGCAGCAACAGCGATCCGGTCATCGGGCCGCCGAAAGGCTCCCGCTGTTCCGCCACCGACATGATCGTGTCCCGCATCTACTTCCTTCGCTCCTGCTATTGGCTACCCGCCACCGTCTACAGGCTGCTCTTAACAGTTTGACGCGCCCCACCCCCAAACACAACTCCGCGCCGCCGATAGGAAGAACATCCACGTACCTCGGGTTGTACGCTCCCCTGTTCTGCCGCCTGTAAGACAATGAACCCCATGCCCGTCGCCCTCTTCTCCCTCCCGTTCTCCCAGCCCGCCGTCGACGACCTCCGCGATCGCCTCGGGCGAACCCGCTGGCCAGACGAAATCCCCGACACCGCCTGGGAATACGGCATCAGCCTCGAATTCATGCAGGACATCTGCAGCTATTGGAAAGATCAATTCGACTGGAAGGCCCAGCTCGACCGCCTATCCCAACTTCATCACTTCCGCTTCACCAGCGGAAGCTGGGGCATCCACTTCATCCACGAGCGCGGCCAGGGTCCCAATCCTCTCCCGCTGATCCTCACCCACGGCTGGCCCGGCTCCTTCCTCGAACTGCTCGAGATTCTTCCCCTCCTCACTGATCCAGCCGCCCATGGCGCCGATCCCGCCGACACCTTCGACGTCGTCATCCCCTCTCTCCCCGGTTACGGCTTCTCGGACCCGCCCACCGAGCGTGGCGTCAACACTTTCGCAATCGCCGACCGCTGGGCCGAGCTCATGTCTGAGCTGGGATATAGCCGCTTTGTAGCCCAGGGCGGGGACATCGGCGCGGCCGTCACCACCCTCCTCGGCCTGCGCCATCCGGGCTGCGTCGCCGCGATCCATCTCAACTACATCCCCGGCAGCTACCGCCCCTGGCTCGCCCCCGGCACAGCGCTCGACCTCGAAGAACAGGCCGGCGTTGCGGCCACCGCCAGTTGGTACGACATCCACGGCGCCTACGCCCACATCCAGCGCACCCATCCCCAAACCGCCGCTCTGGGGCTCAACGATTCCCCCGCCGGCCTCGCCGCATGGATCCTCGAAAAATTCCGCGACTGGTCCGATTGCAACGGCGACCTGTTCACCCGCTTCACCCGCGACCAGCTCCTCGCCAACGTCACCCTCTACTGGATGACCCAGACCGTCGCCTCCTCGTTCCGCCTCTATATGGAGGGCCGCGTCGCCCCGCTCCAATTCAAAGAGAGCGACTTCGTTACCGTCCCCACCGGAGTAGCCCGCTTCCCGCTGGAGTCCCCGTTTCCACCCCGCCGCTGGGTCGAACGCGGCTACAATCTCCAGCGCTGGACCGAAATGCCCCGAGGAGGCCACTTCGCCGCCGCCGAAGAGCCCGAATTACTCGCCCAGGACATTCGGGCCTTCTTCCGCTCCTACCGATAAGCCGGCGGTGTTTTTCCGGGTCCCATCCACATTGACTCCGACCCAGAATTCCCGTATCCTGAACTCCTTGCGCAGTGTGCGTCCTCGCGTCTGTGCGTTTGTGCCGCAGACCAGGGACTTGGGTTCCCGAATCCATCTTTACTCGGGCCTCTAAATTCTGCGCCAACTCACGCGAACAGCATCCGAAAGCCGCGGAAGAGTTCAATTTCCGCGGATGGGCGTTGCGTGGGCAATTTTGATTCGTGCCGCCTTCACAAGCTGCACCGCAAGGCCTGGAGAAAGAAGAGAGATGTCGACATTTATTCCGAGCGGGCTCAACATCGATCGCAAGTGGTTCGTGGTCGACGCCAGCGGTAAGACCCTGGGTCGCCTCGCCACTGAAGCGGCCAGCGTACTGAGCGGCAAGCGCAATCCCAAATACACGCCCTTCCTTGATATGGGCGATCACGTCATCGTCATCAACGCCGCCAAGGTTCGCCTCACCGGCCTCAAAGCTCAGTCGAAGACCTATCGCCGCTACACCGGATTCCCTGGCGGCCTGCGTGAAGAGTCCTTCATTCGGCTGATCGAACGCCGGCCGGAGAAAGTCGTCGAAGAGGCCATCAAGGGCATGCTGCCCAAAACCAAGCTCGGCCGCAAAATGGCCACCAAGCTCAACGTCTATCGCGACGAGAAGCACCCGCACGCGGCCCAGAAGCCTCAGCCGCTCGAAGTGAATGCATAAGAAGTAAGGCAGAAATTTTAGTCTTTAAAATTTAAGGACGGCACATGGCAGATCTGGTTCAGTACTACGGCACGGGACGGCGCAAGTCGGCAATCGCCCGCGTCTTCCTCCGCCCCGGCACCGGCGAGTTCAAGATCAACGGCAAAGCCTTCGAAACCTACTTCGTGACCGAACAGCAGCGCGTCTCGGCCAAAAAGTCGCTGGTCGTCAGCGACACCGCCGCGACCTTTGATGTGGTCACTACGGTTCGCGGCGGCGGCGTTGCCGCTCAGGCCGATGCGGTCAAGATGGGCATCGCCCGCGCCCTGCTCCTGTTCAATATCGAGCTGCGCAAAACGCTCAAGGCCGAAGGCCTGCTCACCCGCGACGCCCGTATCAAGGAACGCAAGAAGTACGGACAGAAGGGCGCCCGCAAGCGGTTCCAGTTCAGCAAGCGTTAATCGCTGGCTGGCAAAAGTTTTGTTCGGCTATCGGTTTTTCCGAACGCGGAACGCCGATGGCCGAACGCCAGGTTTTGTAGTTCAATCTGCCCCTAACCGGGGCATCAATTCCGGCCTCAAACAGTGCCGGAATGCAGTCCAATAAGGAGGTCGTTTGGCCACTATCACCATGAAGGAGCTGCTCGAAGCGGGAGTCCACTTCGGGCACCAAACCAAGCGCTGGGATCCAAGGATGAAGGAGTACATCTTCGGCGAGCGCAACGGTATCTACATCATCGATCTGCAGAAGACCCTCAAGATGTTCAAGGAAGCGTCCAGGTTCGTTACCGAACTCGCCGCCTCCGGCAAGGTCATTCTGTTTGTCGGCACCAAGCGCCAGGCGCAGGACGCCATCGCTGAAGAAGCCACCCGCTGCGGGATGTTTTACATCAACCAGCGCTGGCTCGGCGGCCTCCTCACCAACTGGGTGACCGTGCAGAAATCGGTGAAGCGCCTTCAGGAACTCGACGATATGGCCACCGACGGCCGTTACGACCTGCTCACCAAGAAGGAAGTCATCAAGCTGGAGCGCGAGCGCAAG
>Ga0181537_10005454_pt1 | contig 10275 bp, 7 predicted proteins | sample PEATcosm2014_Bin_39_FD_119765 | JGI IMG/M metagenome (GOLD analysis project Ga0181537, IMG submission 119765) | Peatland microbial communities from MTU Mesocosm Facility, Houghton, MI, USA - PEATcosm2014_Bin23_10_metaG | ecosystem: Environmental > Terrestrial > Soil > Wetlands > Peat | place... | reverse complement strand
ATATGTCGGGAAAGCGTGGTGCCCGGGCGGCGCTTGCCTTACTGAAGCCGCAATGCGCTACAGCCGATACGCCCTGCTGATTTTCGGCGCCGGCATGCTGCTGGGGCTTGCCGTCGTCTCCGCGGATTTGTCGGGGCTCGCGCGTATCGCCAGCGCGACAATGGCGGCGGGCATCGCGCTGCTGCCGCTCGCGGTGATCGCCGACTTGCGGCGGCACAAGCCAAAGCCCAAGGTGACGGCCAAGTCGCCAAAGCAGCGTGCTCGCCGCAAGCCGGGTCGGCAGCCAAAATCGTCGCCCCCGCGAAAGCGGGGGGCCAGACGCAAATGACGGCGCAGGATCAGGTCCGTCGCAAACTCTGGATTCCCGCTTTCGTGGGAACGACGGATGAGTGGGATGCGCTGGCGTCATGTCGGCTGGCCGGCGGCGGCTATTTCCCGCGCGCGCCGGCTCGTACTAGGATCGATGGTGAATCATTCGGAGGAAGTGCTATGGCGAAGAAAAAGATCGCGATCGTCTGCACCGGCGCGGTCGGTGGCTATGCCGGGGCCCATATGGTCAAGGCCGGGGAGGACGTGACCTTTATCGATTTCTGGCCCGAGCACGTCGAGAAGATGAAAAAGGACGGGCTGACGATCACGCATCTTAAGGACGTCGAGCCGTTCACCGTGCCGGTGCGCGCGCTGCATGTCACCGAGCTGCAGCAGCTCGCAAAGGAAAAGCCGTTCGACATCGCCTTTGTCTGCACGAAAAGCTACGACACGGCCTGGGCGACGACGATGATCAAGCAGTATCTGTCGGGCGACGGGTATGTCGTCTCGCTGCAGAACTGCATGAACGAGGAGACGATCGCCAGTGTCGTCGGCTGGGGCAAGACACTGGGCTCGATCGCGAGCTCGATCACGGTCGGTCTCAACGAGCCCGGCCTCATCGCCCGCGCCGCCGGCAAATCGGGCACCAAACACACCGTGTTCCGTGCCGGCGAGGTGCATGGCCGCGTCACTGACCGGGCCAAGGAGGTCTGCGCGCTGCTCGCCAATGCCGATAGCGCGATGGTCACCGAGAATTTGTGGGGCGAGCGCTGGTCGAAGCTCGTCACCAACGTAATGGGCAACGGGCTCTCCGCCTGCACCGGCATGATCACCCGCGACATGATGAAAAACGACGCGATCCGGCATTTCTCGACCCGGCTCGGCAGCGAGGCGATCCGCGTTGGCCAGGCGCTCGGCTATACGTTTGACGAGGTCAGCCACATGGACCCCGAGACGATCGCCAAAGCGGGTGAGGGCGATCCCGCCGCGACAAAGGAAATCGATCAACACCGGCTGGAAGAGGCCAACAAGCCCGGTGGCGGCGAACACCGTCCGTCTATGGGTCAGGACATGGTCAAGGGGCGCCGCACCGAGATCAACTTCCTCAACGGCTTTGTCGTCGACAAGGGCAAGGAAGTCGGCATCGACGCGCCGACCAACGCGATCCTGACCGACATCGTGACCCGGGTCGAACGCGGCGAGCTGAAGCCCGATCCGAAACACATCACGGATCTGCGGTTGAACTGACCACAATTGTCATTGCGAGGAGCCTTTAGGCGACGAAGCAATCTCGCTCGGAGTAGCCCTCTTCGGCGCGAGATTGCTTCTCTTCGCTCGCAATGACAGGAGCGCATCATGCTCGCTGTCGTCAATACGCCGGGTGAGGCGGTGCCGGTCGCGATCAGCGAGGTAGCGGAGCCTGTGCCGGCGGCGAACGAGGCGCTGGTCGCGGTGCACGCGTTCTCGCTGAACCGCGGCGAGATGCGGCTGTTTCAGGCGCGCCCGGCGGGATGGCGGCCGGGGCAGGACATCGCCGGGGTCGTCTTGCGCCCTGCGACGGATGGCAGCGGCCCAGCCGCAGGCGAGCGCGTCGTCTGCCTGACCGATTGGGAAGGCTGGGCCGAGCGCGCCGCCGTGCCAAGCCACCGTATGGCGGCGCTGCCGGACAATGTCTCCTTTGCCGATGCGGCGTCATTGCCGGTCGCCGGGTTGACCGCGCTGCGCACCCTACGGCACGGCGCGCCGCTGCTCGGCAAACGCGTGCTGATCACCGGCGCGGCGGGCGGGGTCGGCAATCTCGCGGTGCAATTGGCGGCGCGCTCGGGCGCGCGGGTCACGGCGGTGGTCGGCAGCGCCGAACGCGCGAAGGTGATTGACGGGCTCGGCGCCGCCGAGATCGTCACCGGTATCGACGCGGCGCAAGGCCGCTTCGCGTTGATCCTCGAAGGCGCCGGCGGGGCCTCGCTGACGGCCGCGATCGAGCGCATCGAGCCAAAGGGCGTCGTCGTGATCTACGGCAATTCGTCGGGCGAGCCGGCCCCGCTCGATTTCCGTGTGTTCGGCGATCACCAGAATGCGCGGCTCCAGGGGTTTCACTATTTCACCTGCGAGCCCGAGGAAAAATTCGGCCCCGATCTTGCCTTGCTGGTGTCGCTGGTCGCCGACGGCTCGCTCAAGCCGCGCATCGTCGAACATGATTGGCACGAAATCCCGGCGGTCGGCGCGCGGCTGTTGGGCCGCGGCATCGCCGGCAAGGCGGTATTCCGCATTCCGCAAAACTGAACATCGGAGGATGAAATGACGATCAAGGTAGGCGACAAGGTGCCGAGCGTGATGATGCGCTTCCAGACCGCCGAGGGCATCCAGGCGGTCTCGTCGGACGATTATTTCAAGGGCAGGACCGTGGCGCTGTTCGCGCTGCCCGGCGCCTATACCCGCACCTGTTCGTCGCGGCATCTGCCGGGCTATGTCGCGAACGCGGAGGCGCTAAAGGCGAAAGGCATCGAGGAGATCGCCTGTCTGTCGGTCAATGACGCGTTCGTCATGGGCGCCTGGGGCAAGGAGCACAATGCCGGCGGGAAGGTCACGATGCTCGGCGACGGCTCGTGCGAATTCACCGAGGCGGTAGGCCTCACGGTCGATCGCCGCGAGGCCGGCATGGGCATCCGTTCGCAGCGCTACTCGATGGTGGTCGAGGACGGCGTGGTCAAGGAGCTCAATGTCGAGCCGTCGGGCGAATACGGTGTCTCCAGCGCCGAGGCGATGCTGGCGCGGCAGTAGGCAAAAGAAACCCTCTCCGCCCATTGGGGCGGAGAGGGGTGTTGCTTCGGTTAATGCACCGCGGCGCTGCTTGAGCCGCCGCTGCCCATCAGCGCGAAGCCGATCGGCGGGCGTTCGGGGGCTTTGAAGCCGGCCGGGCGGTCGTCTTCGACGATCTCGCCGTCAAGCGCGAGGCGGCCGTCGATCACGGTCAGCGACAGGAGCCGTCGCTCGCCGCCTTCGGCCGGCTCGTCGAGCAGGCGCTCGGAGATCGGGTCTTCGACCAAGCCCTGGATCGCCCTCTTGAGCGGCCGGGCGCCAAAGGCCGGATCCCAACCCAGTTCCGCCAGCCGCCGGCACGCCGCCGCGTCGGCGACCAGCGACAACCCGCGATCCGCCAGCCGCTCGTTGACCCGACGCAGCTGGATGTCGACGATCCGCGCCATCTCCTCGCGGCCCAAGCGGCCAAAGATCAAGACGTCGTCGAGCCGGTTCAGGAATTCCGGCCGGAAGGCACGACGCACCGCCTCCATAACCTCCCCGCGGGCGTTCCTGATGTCCTCGTCCTCACCCAAGGCCAGCAGGGCCTCAGCGCCGAGGTTCGAGGTCATGATCAGAATCGCATGGCGGAAATCCGCGGTGCGGCCCTGACCATCGGTCAGGCGGCCGTCTTCCATCGCCTGCAACAGGACGTTGAGCACGTCCGGATGCGCCTTCTCGACCTCGTCGAGCAGCACGACCTGGTACGGTTTGCGCCGGATCTTCTCGGCCAGCGTGCCGCCGTCGTCATAACCGACATAGCCCGGAGGCGAGCCGATCATCCGCGATACGGTGTGGCGCTCCATGTACTCCGACATGTCGAGGCGGGTGACCGCGTTCTCGTCGTCGAACAGGAACTCGGCCAAGGCCTTCGCCAGCTCGGTCTTGCCGACACCGGTCGGGCCGAGGAACAGGAACGAGCCGGTCGGCCGCGCTGGGTCTTTCAGCCCGGCCCGCGCCCGACGCACCGCTTTCGACACGGCGCGCACCGCCTCCTTTTGGCCGACAACCCGCTGGGCGAGATTGTCTTCCATGTCTTTGAGACGCTGGCGCTCGGCTTCGAGCATGCGCTCGACCGGGATGCCGGTCCATTTGGTCACGACCGCCGCGACATCGCGCGCGGTGACCTCCTCGCGCTCGGTCGAGGCACGCGCCTCGGCTTCCGCCAACCGCTTTTCGAGGTCGGGGATCTGCGAGTAGGTCAGCTCACCGGCCTTGCTCCAATCGCCGTCGCGCTGGGCGCGTTCGAGATTGGTCTTGGCATGCTCGAGCTCCTCCTTCAGCCGCCGGTCTTCATGCCGGCGCGACTGCGAGGTCTGCCACTCCTCCTCGGCCGAGGCTTGCGTCTTCTCGGCCTCGTTGAGCTCGGTTTCGAGCTTGGCGAGCCGCTCTTGCGAGGCGCGGTCGGGTTCTGCCTTCAAGGCCTCGCGCTCGATCTTGAGCTGCATCACGCGGCGGCTGATCGCATCGAGGCTTTCGGGCTTGCTGTCGATCGCGATGCGGACGCGCGAGGCGGCTTCGTCGATCAGGTCGATCGCCTTGTCGGGCAAGCGCCGATCGCCGATGTAGCGCGCCGACAACTGCACCGCCGCGACGATCGCCGCATCGGTGATGCGCACGCCGTGGTGCATCTCGTAGCGCTCCTTGAGGCCGCGCAGGATCGACACCGCGTCGTCGCTCGACGGCTCGTCGATCGTTACCGGCTGGAAGCGCCGCGCGAGCGCCGCATCCTTCTCGATGTAGCGGCGGTACTCGTCGGGCGTGGTCGCGCCGATGCAGCGCAATTCGCCGCGCGCCAAAGCCGGTTTCAGCATGTTCGAGGCGTCGATCGCCCCGTCGATGCGGCCGGCGCCGACCAGCATGTGCAACTCATCGATAAAGACGATGATCTGCCCGGCCGCGGCCTGGATCTCGGCGAGGACGGCCTTCAGCCGCTCCTCGAACTCGCCGCGGAACTTGGCGCCGGCGACCAGTTGCGTCAGGTCGAGCGCGAGCACGCGACGGTTCTTCAGGCCCTCCGGCACGTCGCCGGCGGCGAGGCGCTGGGCCAGGCCTTCGACGACGGCGGTCTTGCCGACGCCGGGCTCGCCGATCAATACGGGATTGTTCTTGGTGCGACGCGCGAGCACCTGGATCGTGCGGCGGATCTCGTCGTCGCGGCCGATCACCGGGTCGAGCTTGCCGTTCTTGGCTTCCTCGGTCAGGTCGCGCGAGTATTTGGCGAGCGCTTCCCAATTCTGCTCGGCTTGCGCCTCATTGGCCTTGCGGCCCTGGCGCCATTGCTCGACCGTCTCGGCCAAGGCCTTGGGATCGACGCCGGAGCGGGTAAAGATCGCGCGCAACGCGCTTTGCCGCGCGACGCTTTCCAGCAGCCGCTCGGCGGTGACGAATTTGTCGCCCGCGGCGCGCGCGGTTTCGAGCGCGTGCTGCAGAACGGCGGCCAGTTCGGACGACATATAGACCGGGAAGGGCCCATTGCCCGGCACCTGCGCCAGGCGTTCAAGCCGGTCCTCGGCCGCATTGCGAAGCAGCTCCGGGTCGCCGCCGGCATCGCGCACGATGCGCGTAGCGAGACCCTCGCCGTCATCGAGCAGGGCTTTTAGCAGATGTTCGGGAACACAGCTTTGGTGGCGCCCTGCCAGGGCTTCCATCTGCGCGGCTTGCAGAATACCGCGCGCTCGTTCGGTAAAATTCGCGAAGTCCATCTAGGGCACCTCGTTGTGGTCCCGCCCTCGAAAGGCGCGGGTGACGCCGATGAGGCCCGCCCAATGCGCGGCCCCCAGCGCCATGACGAGCAGATAGGCGTAGATACTACAAATTCAAGCTGTGGGACTAATTTAATTCAGACTGAATCAGTCCTCATTGATCGCATCCAGGCGAAAGCCGGGACCCACTCATCCGGGGCACGAGCGGCCCAAGAAGTGGACCCCGGCTTTCGCCGGGGAGCGACTTCTACTGAGCGGCGGCCGCGAGCGGGTTCGGGCCGGCGGGAAGGAATTTGTCGAGCAATCGCCCCGGTCCCTTTTCCAGCGCTGCGTATTCCTTGCCGTCATGGACGCGGGTGCCGTTGACGAAGACGCCGTGCACGCCGACGGGATCGCGCAACGTCCGCGTGCCGCCACCCGGCAGGTCGTTGGCGCGCCGCGCCGGCGATACCGCCACCGTCGCCGGGTCAAACAGCAGCATGTCGGCATGGGCGCCGACCGCGATCTTGCCGCGATCGGGAATGCGGTAAAGCCCGGCTTGATGGCTGGTCAGTCGACGCACGCCTTCGACGATGTCAAACGCGCCGCGTTCGCGCACCCAATGTCCGAGGAAATAGAGGCCGAACCCGGCATCGCAGAGATAGATCAGATGCGCGCCGGCATCGGACAGAGCGATGACCCCGGCCTTGTGCTTGACCAGCGGCTCGACGCCCTCGTCGACCGCGTTGAGGAACCGTCCGATAAAGCCGGTATCCAGATCCTCATCGAGCCCGAGATCGAGAAAGGCATCGAGCGGGTCGCGATTGCTGCCCTGTACGATCTCCGCGATCGAGCGGTTGGCGAGCCCGGCATTTTCCGGTTTGACCGGCGCGGCGACGATCACCCGGTTCCAATTCCCTTGGAAGATCGTGCCCGGCACCGGATTGCGCAGGTTTTCGCGGAACGAGTCGCGGAAGCTCTCGTCGCGAAACACCGTTTTCAGTTGGTCGCGATCATAAGCCTTGATCGGATCAAAGGCCGGATGGCTGTAGAAGGGGTACGCGCCCGCGAGGGTGAAGTCGAACGAGAGCGGCTGACAGGTGAATTGAAGATAGACCTCCTGGCCGCGCTTTTGCGCCGCGGCGGCGGCCTCGAACATGCCCATGCCGCGCTCGGGGAACTGCTCGTTGTAGAAGGAGAGGCCGGTCGTCATGAAAATACGGCGGCCATGCCGGCCGGCGATTTCGGCGATCGTATCGACTGGAACCGTGCCCGAGGCGATCTCGACGACGCCGCGCCCCGGTCCGCCCATCGCGCCGACCAGTGCCTCGAATTCGCCGATATCGCTGATCGTCGACGGCATCGGGATGCCGCCCCAGCCCGAATGGTTGGGCGAATAGGAGGCGCCGAGGCCGATCGCCCCCAGGCTCATCGCCTCGGCTACCAGCCGTTTCATCTCCGCGAGCTCGGACGGGGTGGGCTCCTTACGGACACCGGCGTCCTCGCCCATCACCGCGGTACGCACCGCCGAGTGCCCAACCAGCACGGCGAGGTTCATATAGGGCGCGCACCGGCGGACCATGGCCTGGTACTCGGCGAAGGATTGGAACTGCCAGTCGATACCTTGGCGCAGCGCGTCGAGGTCCATGCCTTCGACCACGGCGAGATTGCGCATGATCAGATCACGCAGCGGCGGCGGGCTCGGGACGATGCCAAACCCGCAATTGCCCATCACCGCGGTCGTCACCCCAAGCGAAGGCGAAGGCGACAGGGTGCGGTCCCACGTCACCTGCGCGTCATAATGGGTGTGGATGTCGATGATACCGGGCATCAGCGTCAATCCGCCGGCATCGACGGTCTTGCGCGCTTCGCCCGACATATCGCCGATCGCGGCTATGCGACCGTCTTCCACCGCGACGTCGGCGCGGATGGGATCATGTCCCAGCCCGTCGACGACCGTTGCGCCACGGATCACCAGATCGTGCATGCTCGCCTCCTCCCGATAATTGGCAAGAGACTAGCGCAATTTCGGCCGGCGGAAAGCCGGCGACATATGCAATGCCGCCCGGCGCGGGCGCTTACCGCGGCGAGGCGGCACGGCCGGCGCCGCCGCGACCCGAACCGCGCGGCCGCCATGGGCCTCGCGAAGACCGCCGGTCGGCGCCGTCGCGGTGCAAAAACGCCGGGAGGCCGCCGTCATTCGCCGGCGCCCGATGGCCGCTGGCCAGCGCGGGTTGGGCGCGATTTGCCGGCGCCGGAGGATGACCGTTGGACGCCGCCGGGCGCGATGACGGGCGGCTGCCCATTTCTTGCCGGTTGCCCTGGCTGGCATTGGGCCTCGGGGCTGCGTTCCTGCCGCCATTCGGCCTTGGCCCAGACCTGTTGGGAGCGCGCGCACCCGGATGCTCTGGCCGCCGCTCCGGCGCCTCGGCGCGGCTGGTGGCGGGCAGATCCGCCGGCAGCGGCAGGACGGGCAGTTTGAGGCGCGTCAGCTTTTCGATGTCGCGCAGATATGGACGCTCGTCGTCGCTGCAAAACGAGATCGCGATCCCGGCGGCGCCGGCGCGAGCGGTGCGGCCAATGCGGTGGACATAGTCTTCCGGCACGTTCGGCAGCTCGAAATTAATCACGTGCGAAACCGCCTCGACATCGATCCCGCGCGAAGCGATGTCGGTGGCGACGAGCACCCGCGTCCGGCCGGCACGAAACCCGGCGAGCGCGCGTTCGCGCTGGGGTTGCGATTTGTTGCCATGGATCGCCGCGGCTTCGACACCGCAATCGTCCAGATGCCGCACGACCCGGTCGGCGCCGTGCTTGGTGCGGGTGAAGACGAGCACGCGCTCAAGCTCGGGGGCGGCCAGCAAATTGCTGAGCAAATCCCGCTTCCGCGCCGCCGTGACAAAGACGATCTTCTGCTCGACGCGCTCGGCGGTCGTCGCGACCGGGGCCACCGCGACCTTGACCGGATCGTTCAGGTAATCCTCGGCGAGCGAGGCGATCGCGCGCGGCATCGTGGCCGAGAACAGCAGGGTCTGCCGGTCGCGCGGCAGCAGCTTGACGATGCGGCGCAGCGCGTGGATGAAACCGAGATCGAGCATGCGGTCGGCCTCGTCGAGGACGAGTACCTCAACATTCGACAGGCTGAGATCGCGCCGCTCGATCAGATCGAGCAATCGGCCCGGCGTCGCGACAAGAATGTCCACTCCCGGAGCCAGCAGGCGCTGCTGGCTAAACAGTGACACACCGCCAAAAACGACGGCCGTCGACAGCCGAAGCTGCCGGCCATAGGCGCGGAAGCTGTCGGCGATCTGGCTCGACAGCTCCCGGGTCGGGCTCAGCACCAGAGCGCGGCAGGTCCGCGGCGCGCGGCGTGCGGCGGAGTCGGAAAGGCGCTGCAGGATGGGCAGGGCAAACGCCGCGGTCTTGCCCGTGCCGGTCTGGGCGATACCGCACAGATCGCGGCCGGCAAGAGCGTGCGGGATTGCCTGCGCCTGGATGGGGGTGGGCGTTTCGTAGCCTTCGGCGGCGAGCGCTTGGAGAATCGGGGTAGCAAATCCAAAATCGGAAAAATTGGTCAAAATAACAGCCTCTCATGGGCGTGGATCCCGACGAGGCACGGCGAAACGGCCAACGACCCGTCGGGTGTGGAGACGACCCGCGCGATAGGGGCTGTCCGGATGGGCAGGGGATAAAGACCGAACCAGGTCCCGCTCGTTTGGCGGGTCCGCTCACGCGGTTTCGATCACATGGCTCAATGGAAGAGCACGAACACTGCTGGCCGTTTCATATACGTCTCTTTGCAGAAAATCAACCGGTTCCGTCAGAAATTGCCAAGATTACGGAGCCGAGCCTGGGCGATCAGCTTTCGGACAACGAATTTTCTTCGTCGATTTCCGGCGAATTACTGGGTTCTCCGGAGGCAGAGCGCTCCTGTTGGCGCTTCAGCTTTTTTTCCTCTTTTTTCGCCTGCTTCTTGCGTTCGCGCTCGATGCGCTCAAAGCGATAATTTGGTTTGAACGGCATCGGCGCACTCCCGTGAGATGAGCGCGATACATAGTCCTTCCACAGCGAAACCCAAGGAAAATCACCCGTCGAGTTCGCGCACCGCGGCGACCACGGCCTCGGGCGCTTCGCGCGGCAGAAAGTGCCCGGCGACCGGGATGACCTCGCGCCGATAGGGGCCGGTGAAATGGCGCGCATGGCTTTCCGATCCGGCGGCCGGGCCGACGCCGTCCGCCTCGCCGTGCAGCACGACCGTCGGTACGGTGATCTTGGGCTGCGCGGCAATCTGCGCCTCGACCGCTTCGTAGTGCGGGTCGCCCGGCGCCTTGCCGTAACGATGGCGGTAGGACTGAATCACCACCGGAACAAAATCCGGGTTGTCGAAGGCGGCGGCGGTCTTTGCGTAGGTTGCGTCGTCAAAGCGATAATTCGGCGACCACAATTCCCAGAGCAGCCGGCAGAGCGGCCCACGATTGGCGGT
>Ga0181537_10005453_pt1 | contig 10275 bp, 11 predicted proteins | sample PEATcosm2014_Bin_39_FD_119765 | JGI IMG/M metagenome (GOLD analysis project Ga0181537, IMG submission 119765) | Peatland microbial communities from MTU Mesocosm Facility, Houghton, MI, USA - PEATcosm2014_Bin23_10_metaG | ecosystem: Environmental > Terrestrial > Soil > Wetlands > Peat | place... | reverse complement strand
GCCTCCGCTCGCGCGGCCTTCACCTGGCGCTTCCGTGTGGATGGATCTACACCTTCTCGCAAGAGGCCAACCGCCTCGTCCCTTCGCTTTCTTGCTGCTTCCAGTGGAATGCCGGCAGGCTCCTTGCCGTACGGCCCGATCGCTAACTTCCTGCGCTTGCCGCCAAACCGATAAGCGTAGTTCCAGAGCTTTCCGCCCGTTGCCGTGAGCCAAAGTTGAAGCCCGCCGCCATCAGACAAAATCGTCAACCGCTCGCCGGTCTTGGCGTTCTTGATGGCCTTGTCCGTGAGTTTCCCGCCCGCCATATCGCTGCTCCCGAAGTGTGGTCTTTTCGGAGTCGCCCGTTGACCAAAGGACCACTAAAAGGACCACACTTTTTGCGACTGTCAACGAGCTGGAACGAACACGCGCGATCGCGCAATGAGAAAAATATTGCGTTCTCAGTGCCTTAGGTGAGCAAAACGAACGAGGGCGAACGAGGGCGAATGTGAGCTGGTGCCGCAAACAGGACTCGAACCTGTGACCCCGTCATTACGAATGACGTGCTCTACCAACTGAGCTATTGCGGCGAACCATCAATCCCGCTTCGAGGCGTCTTCCCGGCATAGCGATTGCCGGCGGGTGAAAACGCCCGCACCTGATATCGGGCAGCGCTTCGCTTGGCAAGAAAAACGCTAGCCGCATTTGTCGGCACCGATGTTGTTCGTCAGTCAAGCTGCTGACAGTGCTTCGAAAACCCCCACCCTGGCGCTACGCGCCTTCCCTCCCCGCAAGGGGGAAGGACAAGCCCTCGAATCAGCTGCGCATGCGGGAGAGAAAGCCGAGCCACCCCCCGGCCTGGCCGCGCGAGGGCGGCTGGGAGACGGCGAATTCGTCCCCCTCGGTTCCGTCATCGACGCCGGGATCGTCGGGCGGGCGGACAATCGGAATCACCGCTGGAACTGCGGGCGCAGGCCTCTCCGCGGCCGGTGGAATATCGGCGCGGGAGCGAAACAGCGGCGGGGCTCCGGCAGGCACGGCGGCGGCAGGCGGCGAAGGGGCGAGATCGGCGGCAGGCGGATCCGTGGGCGCATTGTCCTGCTCTACCAGCGGCGTCTCGGGAGGCGAATTCACCGGCACTGCGCGTTCCGGGGTTGCTGCCAGCATCGCCTGCTCGAAGGCCGACGGCTCGACCGCGCCATTGCCGGATGGTAGCGCCGACAATGGCATCTGCCACTGAAAGGCATCGAGCCGCCCGGACACCGGCGACACCGGCCGCCACCGCTCGGAGACATAGCCGTCCGCGGTCCAGACCGGATCGTGCAACGCGCGCACCGCGCGCAGCGTCCAGGCCCGCGCCTTGCCGCTGTCGCCATGTTCGGTGCGCTCGATCTCGGCCATCAGCATCGCCACGCGCTGCGTCGGCGCCTCGATGAACGGCGTCAGCGCCTCGCGTGCCTTGCCAAACTCGCTGGCGTCGATCGCGGCCCGCGCGACAGCCAACGCGCTTTCGAAGTGACCCGGCGCTTTTGCCGCCAGCGTCTCGATGCGCACCAGGCGCTGACGGGCGGAATCCCCCAACTTCACATGGGCGTAGGCGTCGGCCAGATCGGGATGCGGCTGCGCCAGCCACGCGGCCTCCACCAGCCGCATGGCGCGGCGGATCTGATGCGCCTCGCTCTGAAATTTAGCCGCCAGCACCGCGGCGGGCACCAGCGTCGGCGCCAGCTTCACAGCTTCCATCACGACGTCCCGCGACTGATCGCGATCGGTGGTCTCGAGCTCCAGCGCCCGCGCGGTCAGCAACACACCGCGCTGGCGGCGCCATGTGTTTTTATCGATCAGGCCGGAGGCGAGGTTGTTGTCGAGGATGGCGAGCGCGCCGGTCCAGTCGGCCCTGGCGCAGCGGAAACCGAGCACGGCCTGCGCGGCCCAAGTAACTGAAGCCGACGACGGCGAGGTTTTCAGCGCCTCCTCCGCGATCGCGACCGCGGCAACCACATCATCGGCGCGTTGCGCCTCGATGAACAATCCGCGCAAACCCAGTAGCCTGGTGTCCTCACGCGTCGCCATGGCCTCGAACGCCTCACGCGCGGCGGCGCGATTGCCGTCGAGCTGCGCGGACTGCGCGTGCAGCAGCAGCGTCAGTGGATCGCCCGCGGCATGGCGGCGCGCGACATCGGCATGCAGCCGCGCGGTCGCCGAATCGCCATGGCCGATCGCGAGCAGCCCTTGCGTGATCGCATGCCGGCCGCGCGCATGACGCCGCTCGCGGTTGGCTTTCCGGATTTTTTCCGGCAGCCGCCACAACGCCCGCAAGACGACCCACGCGGCCATCGCGGCGACGACAGTAATGCCAAGCGCCAGCACGAACACCGGCAGCGTGGAATGTATCCGCCCGCCATCCCAGGACAGCAAGACTTCGCCCGGCTGGTCGGCGACCCACGCCGCGCCCCAAGCCGCGAGTGCGACCAGCAACAGGAATAGGATGATCCGATACATTGTTCTCTATGGCGCGGGCTTGGGCTCAGGCCTGGCGAGTACCGCCATGGCTTCGGTGGCGAATTGACGCGAGGCCGCGAGCGCAGCATCTCGCTCGCCGGCCTTGTCGAGCCATCCTTGCGCGGCAGCCCGCTCAGTGGGCATGAGTGAATTGAGTTCACGCCGCGCCTCGGACACATCATTGCGCAAGGCGGCGGCCGTGACGCGCGAGACGATGGCGCCGCGGTCGTTACCCGTGGCATCCGTACGTTCGATCCGCACCAACTTCGCCGCGCCCGCCTTGAGATGCTCGACGATGCCGGCGCCTGCCGTGGCATTTTCCGCCGGCGGCTCCAGCTTCGGCACCAGCGTCAATAGCTCGCGGCAAAGGCTGGCCGGATTCGGCACGCCGGTGCTTGCGAAATGTTCAAGCGGCTTGAGCATTTGCGGATCGGGCGCCAGCGCCTTCGCCGCGTTGAGGGCTTGCGTAAACGGTTCACCCTGCCGCACCGAAATCTCGAGCATCGACGCGACAACCAGCCGCCGCAGCGCCGCGTCATCGGCAGGCTTGCTCGTGGCCTGCGCGATGCTCTCGCGCTCGGTGCGAACGGCGCGCTCGACCTCGGCGAGACGTCCTTCGATCGCTGTCAGATCGGACGCAGCCGGCGAAGCGGTGGATGATGGCGACGCCGATTTCGCAGCATCGAGCTCGGCGGCGAGTTTCTCCGAGCGGGCGCGAGCGGCGGCGAGGTCGGTACGCAAGCCGGCCAGCGATTTTTCCAGGGCGTCGAACCGTGACACCAGCGCGCCGTCGGGGCCTGCGGGTTTCGATACCCGCCCCTCAAGCTCAGTGATCCGCGATGATAGCGCCTCAATGGCGCTCGTATTGGTCTCCGCCATCGGCCGCGCCGTCTCGGCTGGCCATCCCGCCGCCCAGGCGATCACCATCACCAGCGCAGCTGCGACCGCGCCGGTGACGGCCGCGACGAGAAACGGGGCAAGCGCCGCGGACGACAGCCGGGAAGACCGATTATCGTCGCTTTTGCCGCCCGCGTCCTCCACAGGCTTCGTCACCTCGGAAGCCTCGAGGTCGATGGTCGGTGGCGCACGCCGGGGCCGGCCCGAATCCGGCGGCGTGGCGTCATCGGGCCTGTTGTCGTCCATGCAGTTCCTCTTGATCGGCTGGGACGCGCCTTTTAGCGCGATCATCCCGGCAAAGCACCACCCAGCGCCACAAATAAGGCGCCCTCGTCCGGCGACGCCGCGACGACCACCCGCGCCGCCCCGGCATCGCGGACGACGGTGGCGATGCCTGCGGAAAGACAGCATTGCGGCAGCGAAAGCGCCGATATTTCAACGCCGGCCGCGCGAACCGCCTCGATGAAGGCCCGTGCGCTGCGCCTTGAATAGTGCAGCACGGCTTCGACCTCGTCGGCGGCGAAGGCCTTGCGGGTTTCCTCCGGCAGGTTGGGGACGGCCACCATGCGATAGGTGGTCTGCGTCACGACGGTAAACCCGCGTTCGCCGAGTTCCGAAGGCAAGTCGCGGGCGAGGTCGGCGCCGGCGAGATAAAGCAGCGGACTTGTCTTCTTCAGCGTCTTCGCCTTGACGGCCGCCACGATGCGTTCGCGCAAGCCCGCGGCATCGCTGTCGGCCGAGATCACTTTCGCAAATCCGGCTGCGCGCGCCGCGTCGGCGGTATGTTCGCCCACCGCAAACAGCGGCAGTTTGAGCAGCGGACTGCCCGAAAGCCTGGTTTCGATCGCCCGCAGCGCATTGGCGCTGGTGACGATGACCGCGCCATAGGGCGCATCGGAATCGTCGTGGAAGGTGACCGGCTCGAATCGCAGCATCGGCGCCAGCAGGACCGCAAAACCCTTCGCCCGCAAGGCGCTCGCGGTGGTCTCCCCGTCCGGCAACGGGCGCGTGACAAGAACGGCCATGCAATCGAACTTCCCAGGTGGAACTCGCAATGCTACCGAATAGCGAAATGCCGGATTCATTGAAAGTACAAGAGCCCATATTTGGCTGACGACGTCAGAACATTGGTACTGGGGATCGAGACCACCTGCGATGAAACCGCAGCCGCCGTGGTCGAGCGCTCAAGCGACGGCACGGCCAGGATCCTGTCGAACATCGTGCGCTCGCAGACCGAGGAGCATGCGATCTATGGCGGCGTGGTGCCGGAAATCGCGGCGCGCGCCCATGTCGATCTGCTCGACGGCATCGTCGAAAGCGCGATGAAGGATGCGGGCACAGGCTTTGCGCAATTGTCGGCGGTGGCCGCCGCCGCCGGCCCCGGCCTGATCGGCGGCGTCATCGTCGGGCTGACGACGGCGAAGGCGATTGCGATGGTGCACAACACGCCGCTGATCGCGGTGAACCATCTCGAGGCGCATGCGCTGACGCCGCGGCTGACGTGTGCATTGGCGTTTCCTTATTGTCTGTTTCTCGCCTCCGGCGGCCATACCCAGATCGTCGCCGTCATCGCCGTCGGCAATTATGTGCGGCTTGGCACGACGGTTGATGACGCCATTGGCGAAGCCTTTGACAAAGTGGCGAAGATGCTCGGCCTGCCCTATCCCGGCGGGCCGGAGGTCGAGCGCGCCGCGCGTGGCGGCGACGCCACGCGCTTTGCCTTGCCGCGGCCGATGCTCGGGCGCGACGACGCCAATTTCTCGCTGTCCGGATTGAAGACCGCAGTTCGCAACGAAGCAGCCCGGCTCATGCGGCCGGACGCCCAGGACATCCGCGACCTTTGCGCCAGTTTTCAGGCCGCCGTGCTGGAATCGACCGCGGACCGGCTGAGCGTGGGTTTGCGGCTGTTCCACGAGCGATTCGGACCGCCGCGGGCACTGGTCGCAGCCGGTGGGGTCGCCGCGAATCAGGCGATCCGGGGCGCGTTGCAGGAGGTGGCGGCGAAGGCAGAGACCACGCTCATCATTCCCCCGCCCGCGCTCTGCACTGATAACGGCGCGATGATCGCCTGGGCCGGGGCCGAGCGGCTGGCGCTTGGCCTGACCGACACGATGGACACCGCGCCGCGCGCGCGCTGGCTGCTCGACAGCAACGCGACGTCTCCTACCGGTCACCGCAATTCACGCGCGGGATTTTGAGAGGCAATTCGATGACCTCCTTCAACTCCATCGCCATTATCGGCGCCGGCGCGTGGGGTACGGCGCTGGCCGGCGTCGCCGCCCGGGCCGGGCGCGAGGTTACTCTTTGCGCCCGCAGTGCGGAGATCGCCAACGCCATCGCGGCCACGCGCAGCAATCCGAAACTCCCCGGCATCACCCTGCACGCAGCTATTCACGTGACGGACGACCTGGCGCGCGCCGCCGCATCGGACGTCGTTTTGATCGCAACGCCGGCGCAAGATCTTCGCGCCGCAACATCGGCGCTGGCCCCACATTTGACCGATGGGGTGCCGCTGGTCGCCTGCGCCAAGGGCATCGAGCGCGGCACGCACAAATTCATGACCGAGGTGATTGCGGATGCCGCGCCATCGGCACGCGCGGCGATCCTGTCCGGGCCCGGTTTTGCCGATGACGTGGCGCGCGGCCTCCCCACCGCGGTGACGCTCGCCGCATCCGACGAAGAGCTCGCCAGGAACCTGGTGCAGGCGCTGGGCTCGGCGACGTTCCGGCCCTACCACACCTCCGACGTCCGCGGCGTCGAGATCGGCGGCGCGGCCAAAAACGTGCTCGCGATCGCGGCCGGAATTGCGGTCGGCAAGCATCTCGGCGCCTCGGCGCAGGCCGCGCTGATTACGCGCGGCTTTTCGGAACTCGCCCGTTTCGGCCGCGCGCTCGGCGCGCGCTCGGAAACGCTGGTCGGCCTGTCCGGCCTCGGCGACCTGATCCTGACCTGCTCGACGCCGCAATCGCGCAATTTCGCACTGGGGCAGGCGCTCGGGAGTGGCGAGGCCGCCCCGCACGGCAAGCTGGCCGAGGGCGCCTTCACGGCGCCGGTGCTGGTGGAACTCGCCACCGCCGAGGGCGTCGACATGCCGGTCTCGCTTGCCGTTGCCGATATCTTGCGCGGGGCGGTCACGATCGACGATGCGGTCGAGGGCCTCTTGACGCGGCCCTTCAAGGCCGAGGGCTGAGGCTGCGAAACGCGATCCGGGCATCACGTGCCGGGGGCCAGCCCCTTGCAACCCACCCATAAAAAACCCCATTTCGCTTGGCCGGCGGGGTTTTTGCAACCGGCAAACTGTGGTACGCAGCAAGACACGCAAAGGAAGGAAACTGTTATGGCTACCGGTACGGTGAAGTGGTTCAACGGTCAAAAGGGTTTTGGATTTATTGCGCCGGATGACGGCGGGAACGACGTGTTCGTTCACATCAGCGCCGTCGAGCGCGCCGGCCTGTCTGGTCTGGCCGAAGGGCAGAAGATCTCATACGAGGTCAAGGTCGATACCAAGCGGGGCAAGAGCAGCGCAGAAAACCTGCGTGTCTGATGGCGCGCAACTCGGATCCATCGCCTGCGCAGACCGCCAGGGAAAACCGGTTGCGCCTTGCCAAAGAGGAAGGCGCGCGGGCGATGGAAGAGGCGCAACGACAGTCTCTCGCCGTCCGCAAGAACATGGACCGGCTGCGTGAGCTGAGATTGGCGAAGGAAGCAGACGCCATCCGGCAGCAAATCGCGACCGGAGTTCCGCCAAAAGCGAAGACCAAGGCGAAGGCGAAAAAGCAGCCGACGTGAGCGGGCTGCTTTCTCTTGCGCGATCGCAACTACGATCGAAGGCGTACCGTCAATCCGCCTTCACCATCTCAAATTCAACGATACTCGTTGCACCGGTCATCGGAACAATGACGCCGGGCGATTTCATCGTCAATTTGTCGCCGTCGCGCCGGGCGAAGTAGACGCGATCGGTATTGAAGATCGCCTGGCTGGATGCGGCATCGACATGCGCCGTCAGCTTGAGGCCGTCGGCCGTCTGCTCGGCCGTTGTATATTTGCCGGTCCAGGCGACTTGCGTTTTCATCATCATGATGGCTTCGGCATCGGTCAGCGTAGGCGCGGCAGGACGCGTCCGCGTGCCATCGACGAACAACAGCCAGTAGCGCGTCGGCGTCATGGTCACGAACCCGGCCACCTGCTCTCCAAGCGGATAAGCAACCTTGTCGCCGGTCGTGGCTTTCAGGCTCAGGACTTTCCAGGTCCCGATGAGCTGGTCCTTGGTCAGTTCCTGCGCGAAGGCAGGTGCGGCAGATAAAGCGGACATGGCAGCAAGCAGCAAAAGCTTCATGGCAATCTCCCAACCTGATCCAAATGAACTGTCTTGAAATGTCGCGGTAACTTGACCCGTCCCGTAAGCGATCGAGGGGTGGTCATGGCGCGAGTTTATTCAGGAACCTCGAAGCCGCAAGACACATTCGGCCCGAATATGATCGCGGGCCAGCCTATGCCAGCGGCTTGCGGATGCCGCTGGCAAAGCTATGGGACAGGCTGAAGCGGTTTCGGTAGAGGCGCAGCAAGAGCGAGCGCAACGCGCTATCGTAATGTCCTCGCTTGTCGCGGGGACCACGTCTTGGATAATGCGAACGAAAGACGTGGACAGCGTAGGTTAAACCCGGCCACGACGAGCGGAGAGCGTTACCCCAACACAAACTTCACAAGATCAGCCATGTCCGAACCCACGCCGTCCGGCATCACGCCCAATTCCTCGCTCCGAGCGTTCGATCGATTGACCCAGAAGGTCGGATAACCGAACCATTTGGCGCCCGCCGCATCCCAGCCCGCGAACGCGGCAAACGCGATTTCCTCTTTCTTAAGCTTGAACGCATCCGGCCCCATCTGGTAGGCGCGCGGATCCGGCTTGAACGCCTTCACCCTGTCGGTCGACAGATGTGGCTCGAAGAAACCTTCGAGGCCGGAGTTCTTCACCACGGCATCGAGCATCGGAGCCGTGAGATTGGCCAGAAAGGCCATGCGGATGCCGGCGGCTTGCAACTCTTTCAGAGCCGGCGCGACATCCGGCCAGGCTTTGAGCGTGAGCCAGGTCTGCATCAACGCGTCGCGCTGATCGGCGGCAAGACCTACTCCCGATGCCTTGGCGGCAAAGACGAGGGACTCTTCGGTGACGCGCCAGAAATCTACGTAACGTCCGCCCAGCGTTCGCAGCCAGGTATATTCGAACAGCCGCGTGCGCCACGCCTCGCTTAAGGCTCGCCCCTTGCCGGGAAAGATATCCTCGGCCTTGGCGAAAAACGGCCTGGCATCGATGATCGGAAATCCGTCGAAGGCAATCGCCTTGATCGGGCGCGTCGCTGCAAATGCGGCCGGTGCCGCGAGCGTTGCCGCGGCCAGCGTGACGAACTTCCGGCGATTGATCGGCATCTGGTTTTCCGTGACATAAACGGGCCGCGTGGCCCCTTGACGGCGCTTATAGCTCTGTCGTGGTATTGAGCACGTCACAAGCGTGAGATGGCGCAGACGTCGCGGAGAGACCTTATGAATTACTGGCTGGTGAAATCCGAACCTTCCGCCTGGTCGTGGGATCAGCAGGTCGAAAAAGGCGCCAAGGGCGAAGCCTGGACCGGCGTGCGCAATTTCACCGCGCGGCAGAACCTCGTCAACATGAAGAAGGGCGATAGAGCGTTCTTCTATCACTCCAACGAGGGCAAGGAGATCGTCGGCATCGCGGAAGTTATCAAGGAGGCCTATCCCGATCCCACCGACAAGACCGGAAAATTCGTCTGCGTCGATATCAAGGCCGACAAGCCGCTGAAGACGCCGGTGACGATGGCTGCGATCAAGGCCGACAAGAAACTTAGCCAGATGGCGCTCGTGAAATACTCACGGCTCTCGGTTCAGCCGGTGACGGCGGAGGAATGGAAATACGTCTGCAAGATGGGCGGGGTGTGATTCCTGTATCTTCATTGCGAGCGCAAGCGAAGCAATCCAGAAATCCTCGTGCTTGCTCCTCGCAATGACGAAGATTTCATTCGGCCCTTGTGCCAACGTGTCGCAGGCCCGCTAGCTCGCAACGTCCGACTAACGACCAGCGGGAATCGCGGAGCAGACGCAATGCGTTTCAGTTGGAATGGACTCTTGCTGGCGCCGTTGCTGGTGCCGATCGTTGCTTGCGCCGTCATGACGCCCTTGTTGAAGGCCGATGAAGCCCCTTTCACGCTGACGTTTCTGGTCCTCTTGATACCCGCTTGCGTGATTTCCTACGGGGCGATGTTGTTTCTGTTCCTGCCTGCGCTGTTCCTGCTTTCATTATTGAGAACACTGACCGGCTGGGCGGCTTGCGTCCTGGGTTTTGTAATCGGCGCCGCGGTGTTCGTACCCGTCGCCAGGCTGGCGTGGGCGACCGGCGGTCCGAACTCGGGGCCGATGACAGAGCCGTTCGGGGTGTTTTTTCTGGGCTGGCTCACCGAGCCGTTCATGCTTTTCTATCCGGTCGGAGGGCTTGTGACGGCAGCCCTTTACTGGTGGCTGGGGACAAGGACCGCTCGCCGAACCACGGTGTGAGGACGATGCATTTCAGTTGGACCGGTTTTTGGGTGGCGCCCCTGCTGGTGCCGGTCGTTGCCAGCCTCGTCATGGCGCCGCTGTTGAACGGCGAAGGCCCGCTGGTGCTGCCGTTCTTCCTTCTCTTGACCCCGGCGTGCATGATCTCCTACGGCACGACGATCTTTCTGTTCCTGCCAGCCCTGTTCTTGCTGTCGCTGTTGAGGCCGCTGACCGGCTGGATGGTCTGTGCGCTCGGGCTTGTGCTCGGCGCGGCCATGATTGTGCCTGTCACGGTGCTGGCATGGGTGTCAAGCGGCCCGGACTCCGGACCACCGGTTGAAAACCTCG
>Ga0181537_10005452_pt1 | contig 10276 bp, 9 predicted proteins | sample PEATcosm2014_Bin_39_FD_119765 | JGI IMG/M metagenome (GOLD analysis project Ga0181537, IMG submission 119765) | Peatland microbial communities from MTU Mesocosm Facility, Houghton, MI, USA - PEATcosm2014_Bin23_10_metaG | ecosystem: Environmental > Terrestrial > Soil > Wetlands > Peat | place... | reverse complement strand
CGAGACGTGGTCCATCGGTCCCTTCATTCTCGAGCAGGTCTACGAGTTCGAAGCAACACTTCAGTATCGGGCCACGATTCGAAAGATGCGGGAAGATCCGGCTGTATATGAGGTGTGGTACTCGGCGGCGAACAGCAAGAACATGTGGTCGATCGCGTACTTGCAGTTCGTTCGGGAGGAGAATCTTTTGTTACCCTATTTCGATTCCTAGAGTCCCGTCGGGCCTTCACTAAGTCAGGTCGGCGTCGTTACATTGCGGCAATTGGGCCGCAAATCCACTGCTTCCATTCGAATCAGAGGAAGAGTGAGGAATTTCAATGCTTATTGGCGGTGGAAGCAGTCCCTTGCGAACTATACTCATGGCACTCTGGTATTGCATAGCTGGCGCCTCGGACACCTGACCGGCTAAACCCACAGAGGGATCCTGGGGCTCCGCAATACCAGACCCCAACTAGCGAATTCGACGGCAAGCATGATTGCCCATCCTATTCAAGAGGGCAATCATTTCGATCCGCTAATTGAAGATGCCTTCTTGCAGGCCGGACTCAATCAGTTTGCCAACCTGCCCGGCGATAACCGGGCGGCTGAAATAATAGCCTTGCCCCTCGGCGCATCCGTGGCGTTGAAGGAAATTGAGTTGCGCGCGAGTTTCCACTCCCTCTGCGATTACGCGCCGCTTCAGGCTCTTGCCGATATTGATCATGGCATCCACGATGGTTGCGTCCTCGGGGTCTGCCGTGATCTCCTGCACAAAAGATTGATCTAGTTTCAGTGCGTCCACCGGAAAGCGCCGCAGATAGGTGAAGCTGGAATAACCTGTGCCAAAGTCGTCGATTGCCAATTGCACGCCCATGGCCTTCAGCGCTCCCAGCGTGCGCACTGTGGATTCCGCGTCGTGCATCAGCACGCTCTCCGTCAGTTCCAGCTCTAGATTCGGAGGCTCGACACCCGTCGCGATTAGCGCGGCACGAACTCCTGAGACAAAATCCTTATCCCCGAACTCTAATGCCGACACATTCACGGCTACCGGCAAAATTCCAAGCCCGATATCGGTCCAGGCTCGAGCCTGCCGACACGCTTCCAAAAGCACCCACCGCCCTATGGGCAATATCAATCCGCACTCTTCGGCGACGGGAACGAACTGCGCGGGAGGTACGAGTCCCCGCTGAGGGTGCTCCCAACGTATCAGCGCTTCCACACCTGTGATGTTTCCGGTCTTAAGATTGAATTTAGGTTGGTAGTGCAGCAAAAATTCATTTCGGCCCAGCGCGTAGCGCAAATCCCTTTCGAGCTGCTGCCGGTCTGCGAGTCGGGCTTGCATGTCCCGCCGGAAGAACTGATAGGTATTTCGGCCGTGCTGTTTGGCTTCATACATCGCGGTGTCTGCTTTGTTCATCAAGCTTTCCGCGTCGGGCCCGTCGCTGGGGTAGGTACTCACTCCAATGCTCACATTCACGTCCAAGCTTTTGTTATCGATAATATGGGGCAACGCCAGCGCTCTAAGGATTTTTCGCGCGCTTACAGCCGCATCTTCCCCATTCTCGACTTGAGAGAGGAGCACAACGAATTCGTCGCCCCCCATACGGCTCACGGTATCCGTCCGCCGGACGCAAGTTACTAATCGCTCTGCTACTGACTGCAGCAGTTTGTCGCCAACGCCGTGACCCAGAGAGTCATTGATTTTCTTAAAGTGGTCTAAATCGACGAACATCACCGCGAGTTGCTTGCTCTGACGGACTGCCAGTGAAATCGCTTGCTTCAGCCTGTCGTTGAACAGCATCCTGTTCGGCAAATCAGTAAGGAAATCGTGTTGCGCTAGGTGCGTCATTTCGAGCGAGGTGGCCCGCGCCACGCTTACATCGCGGAAGACCACGACCGCCCCTGTTGAAGTTCCATCGTGGTCATGGATAGGCGTCACAGTAATCTCAATCCCAAGCTTGAATCCGTCCGGTCGAACCAGAATGCAGTTTATGCAGTTTGCCGTTACCCCCGCGGTTTTACCTTCCCACATTACGATTTCCAAAGCATCGCGAACCGGTGCGCCGCTGCCGGCATCGACGATTCGGAGTACATCCGCAACAGGACGCCCCAGTGCCGTCTCCTGGCGCCACCCGGTCAAGTTTTCCGCGATCCGATTTAAATATGCGATGTTGCCATGTGTATCGGCGCGTAGAACCGCCTCTCCAATGGCCTCAAGTGTTACGTTAGCGACCTGATTTTCCAGCAACATTGCTTCGGTGGAACGGCGTTCCATCATGGTGCGCACAGCTTGTTTTAACCGGTAGCCGTCCCCTTGATTCTTCACTAAGTAATCGTGAGCCCCGCGGTGAACTGCTTTCCGCGCCATTTCTTCCGATTCGGCTGCAACCAGAATCAGAATCGGCACGCCTGGCGCGGCCTGAAAAAGCTTGTCGAAGGTCTCGATGTCATGGCTGTCGGGCGATGTCATCTCAAACACGACGGCCCCGACTCCTCCGATGCGCAACCGTTCTATGCCGCTGGAGACTCCGGAAACGCACTCCACATCGAACCGTTCGTCCCTTTCCGAACTCAGTTCCTCTAAAATTCTTGCCGCGTCATCTGCCTCCGCATCGATGAGCAGAACACACTCGTGGCTATGCTTCGCGATCTTACGGTTTTCGGTTCTAAGATCCGGGCTTGGCATCTTGCTCAACCCACCGGGAAGGTGTTAGTTCCCTTTGGCTTTTTCCGCGGCATCAGCGGCCATGAAACGCAGCATCTGCTCTTTCAATTGCGCGTCCACTTCGTCCGCGATGGTCACAACGTCGGGAAGCAGCGCGCTGAATTCCAACTGACTCACGTTTTTGTGCAGCGTGGTAAAAATACTGACCTGAAGGAGGCGAGACTCCTCTACTGCCATCGCAACGGTGTAGCCTTGCTTACGGCGCAAGTCCCCATGGTCGGCAGCGGCCTTCGAAATCGGAGCTTTCGTCCCGGAGTCCAGGCGCAAGCGCTTGACAACATCTTGCAGAAGCCGAGGAAGATGGCCCGTGCGCTCTTCAAAGTTCAGCGGTATACGCGTCAGGTCCGGCTCCTTTTCAACTAGGGCAAGCCATTCTTTAATGAGATTTGGGGTCTCACGTTCGAGGATGTCTGCAACAGTTTCAACAGCGACAGCGCCTCCGCTCCCCTTGACCTGTCCGCGCAATTCGACAGATTTGTCCATTTTGATTCTCCCTAGCTCACAACTCTGTCTTATCAATCGGCTGAACTGCTCCATGCGATGATGTTTTTGCGAAGGGGAATTTCATTTTCACACCCGAGGGGTCTGCGAAACTAGCCTAAACGAGACACCTCCCGATCTATTAGAGCTTTTTAATCGTGTTCACTCTTTATTGTTGTCAACCGCGATTCAAACGATTGGCGCGGTCGGTTACGAAGAGGCAGACGTCCAACGCTCGTAGCAAAGCAACTGCACGCCTATTCCCAAGTGTCCTTGAGGCATGCTTTTCGACTCGACATGGGCGACTCTGCCCGTAAACCTTTGAATAATGGGCTTGGCTCCAGTGATTCGCTCTGGCATTTCCGTCAGGATTTCTATAGCTTCTCCAACCGGCATGACTAGAGTAGTAGCGAAGTAAAGGCCCCCGGTCGAGATGTTGATCGTCATTGCCTGGTCCCCGACCTCGGATCGCGGCTTGATCCGACGAAAACACAGGAAAGTACGTAGCTTGAAACGCGGCATGTGTCGCCGCTCCGGTATAGTCCAGAAGGAAATGGCGAAGCCGCGTACAGCTAGGTCCGCACGCGTAACGGAACTGAACCTAGATACTGCGCGAATTATCATGACATCGAGATGGGTGTGATGATGTCTCATTTTGCACAGTTGCAAAATAGAACAACATGGCTCACGTGTTCGATGTCACAAGCAAGAACATGGCGCCTTAAAGTTGGTTTCACGCATTCTACAAAGTGTGCAAAAGCGTACAGAAGGGGCCAAGCGCAAACACCTACAATTCCCGACAACAGGGGAGGTAAACATGAGCACCCTACTATGGGAATGGCAGGAACACTACCGCGATGCGTTGCTAGAAACAAATCCGCTGAACCTCCGTGGGCGCGTTGCGACGGCAGAAAGAGCGATCTTTTTGCGTACAAAAGAACTGCGAGACAGCTTAGCTGGGCAAGTAGAGCGCCAAGCGATAGCCGATGCAATAAACGGTTTGTCTGTTCTCAAGAGAGAGATCGAAGCAAGTCCGCACCTGCGCTAGCTACCGGACGAATCGCGGCGTGACGTTGCAACCCAGATATTTTTCGGTGGTCTGCACGGACACATGTCCTAAAAGAAACTGAATCTGTTCCAGTTCGCCACCAGACGCATGACACAAGCGAGCGCACGAGCGTCGAAGGTCGTGCGGGGCAAGCTTGGTCAGCCCAAGGATTCCCGCGTAATGCTTGACGTGCCAGACCACTTTCTCGGTCATTTCGTCGCCCCAAATCGAGCCCGTCCGACAAACGCGCCGGAACAACCTGCCATCGGCCACGCTAGAGGCGAGCAACCAAAGATCAATAGTGTGCTTCACCAAGTCAGGCATTGGAATTGTTCGAACATGGCCACCCTTTCCGATCAGATCGACGATGGCCCAGTGATCTTCACGCCGTTGGATGTGTTTTAGGCTTAGTTCTGTCAACTCTCGCCGACGCAGCCCGCAACCCAGTAACACCGCGAGAATCGCTCGATCCCGCTTGCCCTTAAGTGTGAGGGGATCGGGGAGTTGCCAAAGTTGGCGAGCCTCGTCCGCCGTTAGCCAATTCCCAAGCCGAAAACCAAGCTTCTTTGACCCTTTTACTCGACGAATCCCTGCCGCAAGGTCCGGGCTCAGCAATCCAGAATCTGTCGCTTCGTAGGCCAATCGGCGCACAGCCGCAAGTCTCACGTTTACGGTCCCTGGGGCTAGGTTGCGATCTTCGAGATGGATTCGATACCGTGTCACCACTGCTTTGTTGAACGAAAGGCGGGGCGACGAACAATACCAATCGACAAACTCATTGATCGAATGCTGATAGCTACGCTGTGACTCAAGTGATCGCAGGCTGTTAAGCACGGCTGTCTTGACGTTTTCCAACTCGGGAAGTCCGAGTTTGACCTTTGGCCGACCGGACTTGGTTCTTCGGTTCTTCCTTCTCATGGAGTGCCGCCTCCCGACGGCGTACCATGAGACTGCCCTTATAGAGTTTGATGCTGCCCGGGCCGAGTGGCCAGTTTCTCTCATTGTCCGGTAACGCGACTTATCAGGCACTGGCAAACCTTCCAGCTTTGTCGAGCAGTGTACCGTTTGCGCGATTCGAAGTTGTCTGGGTTCTCGCCGGCATCCGTTATTGGAAAATATTTTTTCCGGAAGCTTGCGCCATGCACTGCCGATAAGCAGTTTCAGGGGACGTTCAATTCCTTGCGCCCTCCCAATACCAGCCGTCGTTAATCATCGACCGTTTTCCCCGCTGGCGGCAGCCCCAATTCGGGAATTCCTACTCACAAACCCAAAAATAAAATTGACTTCTTTCTCTTCTAGTTGTCGGTTCGTGTTATGTTCGGTTTGCTGTTGCAGGCCCTGGAAGCCTGTTACACCCCTTCACCAATCGAAAGAGAAGTCGTTGATTTGTATGCATTCGCACGAATGCGGATAGTCAAGGCTCTCTCCCTTCGGTTTCAAGAAAAAAATTGCGTGGAGGCATCTATGAAATGTCGGTTCCCGGTTTTTGGACCATTTGTTCTTCTAGCCTGGTGTCTTTTTGCTTTGCCGATTTACGCGCAGACAGCCGCGGTCACAACTCAACCCGTCACGCCACTCAGGTACGACATCACTAAGGAAGTAAAACTTTCCGGCACCGTAAGCGAGGTGGTGAAAGCGCCTACCCCCGAGAAGAATATGGTGAGCGGTTCCCACCTTATCGTGCAAACAAAGACCGGCGAGGTAGACGCATCGTTGGGACGCTTCGCTATGCGCGGTAAGGGCGGCGTCTCAGTTGCACCGGGACAGCAGGTTGAAGTGACCGGCGTGATGAAGACGATGAAAGGCAAGCAAGTATTCGTCACGCGCCTGGTTCAGGCCGAGGGCCACACATACACAATCCGCAACGAACACGGCTTTGCCCGAGAGCGTGTAGCGGTTGACGGCGCTGGCGCCACGAATTCCGGATCGAAAGGAGGGCAGCTATGAAGCTAGGAACTCTATGGATTGCACTCGTTGTACTCTGCGCGTGGGGCGTAGCGGGCTGCGGTGGCGGCCACCACCATGTCACTCCGATAACCACGAAAAATTTTGTTTTCTATGCTGCCGGCACGGATAGTGCCGACTGTACTTACTACATCGCCGGCGTAGTGCAGATCTCAGCCGATGGCAATAACACAATCATGGGGGGAGTACAGGACTTTAACGATGGAGACCCCGAAGATTGCATTGGCACGTCTCCTCAGCCGTCAGGTGACACCATCAACCCGGTTGGATCGTCGTTGTCGTTCAACCCCGACGGTTCCGGAAACGCCCTCCTGACTCTGGTCACCAGCAATACGGCCTTGGGCCCTGCGAACAATCCGAACCTTCCTCCGGGCACGGAGGTTTTTGCATTATCCTTCGCGAACCCAAACCATGCGCTCATCGCGGAGTTCGACGGTGCCGCGACCTCGCTGGGAAGCTACGACCTTCAAACCTTGCCGACCAGCCCGTTCGCAGGTACCTCATTTTCATTTACCGCTTCCGGCTTCGATCCTAATGGTGACGCGATTGCCGAAGGCGGCGTATTTTCGTTGGATGGTTCCGGTAACATCACAGGCACCGCGGACGTTAACGACGGCGGAACCCTTACGGTGTTTGACATTGCCGATGTAACTTTGGGTACGGCTACTGAAGGTACTTTCGGTCGTGGCACTATCAGTGGCTCACTCGATGGAATCACCACCACGGTCAATTATTACATCGTTAGCCCTGAGGTGATTCGCATCATCAACGTAGACGCTACCGACACTGCCGTCGGTTCGGCCTACGGCCAAGGTGCTAGCGCAGGAACCTTCACCAATGCTTCAATCGGCCAATCCGTGTTCTCCGTTGCGGGCATCCCCGACTTTATTATCTACAACGTCGTGGGTCAGTTCACTACCGTTCCCATCGAAACCGACGCAAAACCTAAGGCTAACCTCCGGGGTGTCCACGCTAACGGCACACCGGTACTTGGCACCTTCGCTGGTATCGAGGATGCGAACATATCGGTCGAAGGTGGACCAATAGTGAGCGCCGAACCCTTCAACGGCACATACAATCTTGGAACTGACGGGCGGGGAAGCTTCAACTTTACGAGTGATGTAGTCGTATTTGGCGTATATGCTGTGGACCCAAGCCTCAACATACTCGATCCCAACAACCCATTACCCTTACCGTTACTAAACGGCGGAGCTCTACTTGTCGAACTGGACGCAGACCTCATCGGCACTGGACTCTTGCTTCCGCAAGCAACTGCGCCAGTCCCTGTCGTTAGTAACGTCGCGCCAAACGTCGTGTTCGGTGCGCAGGGCAATTTTGGCGACGGTGAGAGGGTGGGGGAGTTCGAGCTCCTCGGCGCAGCAGCAATGGATGATGGTGCTTTCTCCGGAAAGGGATTCATTGACGATCCCACCGGGATACTCACCGGCACCGTGATCGGTGACAACAACAGTACCTTCAATGCAACCTTCACGGATGACGGCCTAGGCATTGGACGCTATACGTCCGGTACAGGGGGCTTTGTAGCGACCTCCCCCGCTACTGACGAGACGATTCCATTTACTGTCATCGCGTACGATGCGAATGGTAGTCAGTTGTTCTGGATCGAAATGGATACTGGCATCAGTTGGGGCGGGCCGATTGAGGCCAGCACGTTCACCGTTCCAGTCGGCACGAAGATACCGGCAACACCGAAGAACAAATAACCATAACCCTAAGGAAGTGCGTTGTGGCACGACCGGTCCAATCCGGCCGTGCCACAATCATTAAACCGCCGGCGAAATCTTCTCTCAGAAACAATGCCTAGAGTTAGTCCGCATCCGGTGCAAGAATGCCGGCGTGCACTAGAACGACTCTCCACTTGAATGGGCATCCGCTCCCTCGTGAGAGGGAGTTTGAAATAATAATCATGGTCTGAAGTTGAGGATCGAAGAGATGTATGGGTCGGACTGAAATCCGAACCGACCGATTACGAGCGAGCCGTGGTCATCGACACTGGGCCAAAGAAATCTGACCAAACCAAACGCTCTTTGGAGCGGACGATGAAGTTCGCCCTAAAACAATTTGAGAGAGCCGGCGTTGTTAGAGATGTCCGGTAACGTGACTTACCCGGGAGTCCCGGATCGGAGCTCATGACTCTGGAATAATTTCCGGTTGGCGCGTGACTCGGGCTGAATCCCACGCCACGATTCGAAAAGTAGGCTGCGCACAGGGGCTCGACTTGAGAATCGGTTTGAAGCACTCAGCAATCTAGCGGAGGATACCGTTGGCGACATTCATCCACCACGGCGATGCGTGGACGAATGTTTCCACGGCGACGATTTGCCAAACGATAAGGACCGGGAGCGCAAAGATGTAAACCTTGTGAACCCGGCGGTCGACAATGAGGTCGCGGATCACGCCGAGGCAAATCAGCGCGTCTACGCCGGCCGGTGAGAAGACGAGCGGCAGTTCGGGAAAGCGGCCGAAGGCTGCGTCTGCCAGCGCGCAGGAGGCGATCAGCATCAGACGGCGATGAAACTCGGGCTTCTTGCGCCAGCATATCGCGAGCGCAAAAGGTACGGCGAAGCAGGTAATGTCCATTACTTGGACAATGAGGAAAGCCGTGGAGTTGAATGGGTCCTTTTGCTCGATAGAGAACCTAGCCATGCCGATGGAGGTCAAAGCGCCGACGACAACGATGGCAACGGCCAGTCCGACGCCGAACCAACCGAGCCTGCGATGCACGCGGACGTTATGGGAGCGGATCAGCGCGGATTGCACGATGAAGAACACAACCCATCCGGGGAACACAATTGCGTGGACGTACAGGACAAGGGGTGGGAGCGGCGAGGCATGTATGAGGTTATGGTCGATGGTGTGGCTGAAGCCGTATACCACTGTCGCAGCGATCAGCAGCGACATGAAGAAATAAAAGTACTGACGCCAAAAGCTCGCACGCTTGGTCGTAATCTCATTCGCTACCGCGTACGGTTTAGAGCTCATTTTTTGCAGGCCGGATCGGCGAATCCTAGCACAAGACGATCCGCTTCGTACGCTCAGGCCACAAGACCACTTGTCCGGTAACGCAACTAATCAGGAGCTCGCTAAATCTGGAACCAAGCGTGATCACGCGATTTGCGTTTGAGTAGCCCGGGCGAGCTATATCAAATTCATTTTTGTTGATCAAGGTGCCGAGCAAAGAAACGGAAGCTGTGGTTGCTGCCTTGAGTCAGCATGTTCGCAAACTCCCCGTTAAGCTGCGACGCTCGCTGACCTGGGACCGCGGACTGGAGATGGCCAAACACAAGGACTTCACCGTAGCTACGAACGTGCAGGTCTACTTCTGCGATCCGCAGAGTCCCTGGCAGCGCGGCTCGAACGAAAACACCAATCTGCTGTTACGACAATACTTCCCTCGAGGCACCGACCTGTCTGGGTATTCGCAAGCGCAGCTCGATCAGGTTGCGCTGCGCTTGAATCAACGTCCCAGAAAAACTCTAGGATTTCAAACTCCAGCGAGTAAACTCCAACAAAGTGTTGCGTCGACCGCCTGAGCTGGCAGCGTTAATCAGCATTGGGCGAAGGTCTCGGATCGCCGCTGAGAAAAGACCTTTTGTATCGACGCCTTTCATGGATGCAGTTGTGTCGCTGTTCGCTTGTGCCGGAAATCGCAGCTCTGCTAGTATTGTGAGAAAGCGGTTATTTTAATGGGAAAAGTTCCGAGATCAAACAACATCAAATCCAAGATAAAACCCAAGAAAAAGCCTGCCTTCGATGCGCAAGCTTTCCTCGATTCAGCCGGTGTGGCTCGTAAAGTTGCCGAGTTCAAGAAAAAGGAAGCAATTTTCTCGCAGGGCGATCCCGCTAACGATGTTCTATATATTCAAAAAGGTGGGGTGAGGCTCTCGGTAGTCAATGAAAGCGGCAAAGAGGCTGTGGTGGCGGTTTTGGGGCCAGGCGATTTTTTTGGCGAGGGATGCCTCGCTGGTCAGCCGATTCGGATCGGTTCGGCCACAGCAATTGCGGCGACCACTGTGCTGGTGATTGAAAAGCAGGAGATGATTCGCGTTCTCCACGTT
>Ga0181537_10005451_pt1 | contig 10276 bp, 14 predicted proteins | sample PEATcosm2014_Bin_39_FD_119765 | JGI IMG/M metagenome (GOLD analysis project Ga0181537, IMG submission 119765) | Peatland microbial communities from MTU Mesocosm Facility, Houghton, MI, USA - PEATcosm2014_Bin23_10_metaG | ecosystem: Environmental > Terrestrial > Soil > Wetlands > Peat | place... | reverse complement strand
CATGGAGCACCTCGCAGCAGCGATTCAGGTGCTCGACAAGGAATCATAACAGATTCATCCGATTCAACAATTTTCTGTGCTGATCGCCAAGCAGAGTCAGTCGCTTGTGGGTAATTGAAAGCCTCACCGGATGCGTACGGCCGAACGTCGTCATAATGGCTATGGAAATGTCTCTCGTAAGCCTGATCGACCGCTGTAGATGCATTGTATGCGGGACTGTCTTTGACCTTCTGACGATCCACATTGAGGTTCACTGGGTGATCCGCCCAATCAATCTCTTGTGCCGAACGTGGAGAAATTAGGACCTTTTTGCCGGGCCACCAGTTCTGCGTATCGACGACGAGGTATTGGATGCGCCAATCGGCATCTTCGACGAGAAAATCCTCGACGTGACCGATTTCGCCATCACTGGCATGAATGTGATACCCAGTGGTCGCTTCGATACTCTGCAGATGCGGATCGTCTTTGCTTCGCTTAGCAGCGGCAATATCCTCCGCAAGCAGCCTGGATTTCGGAACGGGTGAGACTGCCTTGGCTCCGCCATCATAGAGGTAGCCGCCCGGCAAAAGATCGGTGCCCCAATACGGTTGCCAGCCGTGGTAATCGTAGATGTCGGCCTCTAGCTGCCGTGATACCGGCCGCTGCGTGTCGATATCCGGGCTGTCCTTGATCTGCTGCATCGTCAGCCCAACGGCGAATTCACGTCCGTGAGGATCAAGGCGCCGTAAGACTGAGGGCGGCAGAAGAACTTTGCGACCGGAAAGCCTTGGCGGTATCGATGACCGACCAACGAACTAACCAACTGTCATCGCCAAACAGAAAGTCGCTCACCGTGCCAAGTCGACCATCACTTGCCGCTATGGCGTAGCCATTGATCGTTGACGCATTTCGCAACATTGCGCGCTTCCAATATGTTCGACCGGTCAACGGCCGTTTAGAAGATTACACGGTCGGCTCAGTCTTTGCTTTTGTCCGAGAGGTGGGTCTTCCAGTAGGTATCCACTTTCTGACTTAACTGGTCGAAGTGGCCGGAGGTCGCGAATTGGTCTTTGCTTACTCGTGGAGCTGCTCCCAAGACGCCCTTGGTAGTGCCGAGCACGAGCAGCTTCACGTTCGGGGAAATTTTGAAGGCCTCTGAGGGTACAGGAACGTATTTTTCGTCAATCCCGAAAATTCCACCTTGGGCGATTACCAGATAAGCGATTTTTCCTGTCTGCGGACTCATCACGAGGTCTTCGACGCTGCCGAGAGCTTCGTCCTGCGGGCTGCGCACCTCGGTGCCGACCAATTCGTCGGACCGGAACGAGGTATTTGTGCCTGTAATCGGCTGCGCCGCGGCTATCTGCAGTTGCCGCCAGCCCTGCACGTTCGCCATCGGCATTTTGCCGCTGCGCATATCAGCCACGTAAACTTTGTAGATCTCCCGGGTCGTAGCGAGGACGTCCTCACACGGGCTGCTGTTGGCCTTGCTGGGCGAGAATGTCAGCAGAGGCAACAAGGGTCCGAAGCTCGTAACCAGGCCGCGCGTTCCGGTATCCGATTCCGGTCGCTTCTGTGCGGCCATCCATCAGCGGTGGTCCGTAGACGCCATATCCCTCCATCGGATAGCCAAATCCATCGCCGGACGCGCCCAGCCAATAGCCGTCCTTCTCCATCTGGCTGTCGAAAGCTCGCAGATCGCTAAGACACTTCTCAGCGGGCTTTAGCCCAGCGACATTCTCCAAACTGGAGGGTGGTTGGGTCGCAGTACCAGCTACTGGAGGCTCTGCCGCGAGCAGAGGCATGGAAAAACCGAGGCAAAAGCATGCCGTCGCGGAGCTGATTAAAATCGAACGCTTCATGGTGTCCTGCCTCTTTCCTCTTTGCTGCTGGCTTGGCCAAGCGACAGCCTTAGATTGTCGCTGCATGATGGTCGGCAAAACAGACTTGGCGTCTTCAGAAACATGACTGTTCCCTCAACTATGGAACACATCGTCAGCGAAACCGTTGGTCAGGAGAGGTGACGACCTTCCATGACCGAACACCAAACCGAGAGTCGAACTGAAAGAACCGCCACCGAGGCCCGCGCAGGCATTACCGGCCACAATGTCCGTTATGTGCTGGCCGCGAGCCTGATAGGTGTAATCATATTCTTTGCGGGATTGTTGTACTACTGGGCTGCCTAACCCCGCAAGCTCACCTTTGGGGGGCGGCCTCCACAAATCCGATCGGGCTTACGCGCTCAGAAACCAGGAGGTAGCCGATTTGCCGACCGGCGCACCTTCCCCTCTTCACCATCAAGCGCGCGACGTAACCATTCGGCAGCTTCAGTAGCACGGACGTTCCGACCATGGTGAATGGATCGTTGTGGATGTCGTCGGTTTATGAGTTGGTCAAGGCCTATGGTCTTTGGGTCCTCTTCATCGGAATCACGCTGGAATGTATGGGCGTTCCCGTGCCGGGCGAGACCGCGCTGGTATCGGCCGCGCTCTATGCCGGAGCGACGCACAGATTGACGATCGGCTTGGTCTTGATCGTAGCCGCCACCGCCTCCACGGTTGGCGGCATAATCGGCTACACTATCGGCCGTTCGATCGGCCTTCGCTTGCTGGTCCGCTACGGCAAATACGTCGGGCTCGATGAGCGCCGCCTCAAGGTCGGTCAGTACCTCTTTCATCGACACGGCGGCAAGATCATCTTCTTTGGACGGTTCGTTGCCTTGCCGCCGCGCTCGCCGGCGCCAACCGCATGAGCTGGCCGTACTTTCTGTTTATGAATGCCCTCGGTGGAATTTGCTGGGTCCTTCTGTTAGGAGGGGGCGTCTATTTGTTTGGAGAGCAGATGAAACGTGTGGCTGGGCCAGTCCAACTTATATTGCTAATCGTGGCGATTGGTCTGGCGGCCGGTAGCATCATCTTTTTTCGTCACCATGAAAAGGAATTGGTGCAGCGCGCTGAGAGATCCCTTCCTGGGCCGCTCTTGGGCGCGCCGCTATGCGCGCGCGATGTTGCTGACGGCGGATCGGAAGCGAATAATATAGAGGCCTCGACGATGACCGTTCATGTCGAGGCGGCGGTGGCGCCGAAAATATCGGTGACAACGTAGTTGATCGGGGCGGGTTCGACGTGGCTCGCGTCGATGAAAGTGTCTGAGTCAATGGGGGCGTCGAGAAAGTAATTGATGCGAGCGCGGGTTGCGCTCAGGTGTGTTTCAGGACATTCAACAGGCAGGGCGGACCTCTATATTGCCATTCTAATCAATGAAGCCCTGCTAAGAATTCACGCGCGATCGGATGGCTCCAATCATTTCGCAAACGTCTCCTGATTGATTTTCTTTCCGACAGGTGCGGAGATGCCTCGTCGCTGACGTCTGCCATCGGACGAAGTAGCGTGGCCAAGCGCTTCCCGCATCAGCGTCTAAGCTGCGGCTGGTCACGCAGAACGACATTCAACAATGAACTGTGGATTTCGATGTTGCCGTTGTAATCGATCAAGCCCAGTTTTCGAAATTTGTTCATGAAGAAACTAACGCGGGAGCGCGTCGTCCCGATCATCTCCGCAAGCGTCTCCTGGCTGACCTTGGCGATGATCGGCTCCGGCAGGCCTTCCTTGCCGAAATTCGCTAGCAGCAAAAGAGTCCGTGCCAGACGTTTCTCGCTGGAATTGAAGAGTTGGTCGATCAGATCCTCCTCGACTCGACTGTTGCGGGCCAACAAGTGCGCGATAAATAGCTCGGCAAACGCCGGCTCTTGGTGGATCACGCGCGTGACGTCTGCCTTCGATATTCGCGTGATCACACAATTCGTCAGCGCGGAGACCGTCGACAGACGCAGCGCCTCGCCGGCTAAACAGCCCTCACCGAAGAAATCGTTGGCTCCGAGAAGTGCGACCACGGCTTCCTTGCCCTGTTCGGAGATGACGGTCTTCCTGGCCTTGCCGCTCTGAATGTAGAAAACGGCATCCGAAGGATCGCCCTGCCTGAAGACAATTTGATCCTTGCGATAATTGGAAATAGCTCGCCCCCCGTTCACCTTCGCGAGGAACTCCTGGGGATCGAACGGCAGCTTGGCTTTGTGCTTCATGGCCGGCCCCCTTGTCGCTACGGCTGCCCTTTCAGGTGACTGCGAAATCTGTGGCCGGGAACGGTGCGCAAACCGCGATCGAGCAGCCGTCACCGAACGTCGCTACGGGATCCAGCGGGTCGACTCCCACACGCCCGCCCCGCTTGCGAACCATCATTCTAAACCGGCTTATGGCATACTGTCGGTAATGTACATTACCGTACGATGCAAGTGACAATATCACTGGTATGTTTTGGGAAGAGGAAAAGCGAGGCGCGCCCTAACGAGCTGATAACATTCGCAAGATGCCGCCGTGAGGCCGCGCCGATCAAGTATCGTGACTTGACGGCGGCCATGCGCAATCAAACCGGCGCGTTCGAACTCCCGAACGGCATTCGTGATGGTCGGCCTTTGAACCCCCAGCATTTCAGCGAGCAGGCTCTGCGTGATAAGGAGCGCGTCACCGTCGCTGCGGTCACGCATCATGAGCAGCCAACGCGCCAAGCGCTGCTTGAGGCTGTGCGCACTGTTGCACGCGACCGACACCATGACTCGTTCGAAAAAGGCTTGCACGTAAGCGTCCATGAGACTTCGGAAAGATGGCATCGACTGCATGGCCCGCGTAAACGCCGCGCGCGACATCTTTGCGGCGCTCCCCGGGATTTGCACAAGAAGCTGGGCCGAGGAGCGCTTGGCGCCCAAGATGGCTTGCACGCCGCTGCAGCCCTCCCTTCCGACCGTTGCCATCTCGATGATAGAGCCGTTGGCATAAACCGCCACCACCGAGATGACCCCGCTGTCAGGGAAGAAGACATGGTCCAGCGCGCTATCGGCGTTCATCAGGACCTGCGCCCGGTGGCAGCGAATTTGTTCAAGCTGCGGCATAAGCCGCCTGAGATTGCGGGAAGGCAGCGCCAGCAAAAGCCGATTGCGCGGCCAGTTCGATGAAGCGTCTGCCGCCATTCAATCGCGCTCGGTTTGCGTTAGCTATCGTCCAAAGAGCGTACGCCCACATCCGTCGGCATACTGAGCAGAAAAGCTCACACCAGACCGGCGGCGAGGTTTCGGTTGGATAAAGCGGGCGGATAGCAACATCAGAAAAATTGAGACGCCAGACGACCAAAAGTTGGAGGGTCCCTACAAACGAACCTCGCGCTCCAGCTTGTCGACGCGGGATTTAAGGCGACGTTTCCGCAATACCCACTATCGCCGATTCGACGCTCGGCTGGTTGGCGTCAATAGCTTCGCGAGCGTGTCGCTCAATTCCGACCGTTGAATCGGCTTCTGCAACACCGGGAAGGTTCGGTAACGGTCCAACAGCGTATCTTTGTCATAGCCGGTCGAAAAGACGAATGGCACGCCGCGCGCGGCAAGCGCGTCGGCCACGGAGTAGCTCATTTGCCCGTTGAGATTGACATCGAGCACCGCCGCGTCGATGGCTTCGGCATCAATCATCGCCAGAGCCTGATTGACGCTGGACGAGGGGCCAACGACCGCACAGCCTAAATCGGCGAGAATGTCTTCCCACGCTCAGTAAGCACGGACAGACAACCAACCGCGGAGCATTGATATGTCAGATACCCCGGGCCCTAAATTCAACCGCGCTGTTCGAGAGGCCAAGAAACAAACTGGTCAAGTATCGGATGCCGCCGAAGACCTCTGTGGCGTAACCGTCCGTAGCACCTCCCGGACCGCCGGCTCCTTCGAGCGGACATTGCGTCACACCATCGAAAATCAGCCCTATACGGCAGTAGCCATATGGGTTGGCCTCGGATGGCTGTTAGGAAGAATGCACCGCCCGCTTTAAATGCGATCGAGGCCTCAAAAGTAGGTTCCGCGGTTGATGCTCCGCCTGCACACATGAGTGCCATAGATTCCGCCTCCACACATGAGTGCCATAGATAAAGGGCGCCGTTGAGGTTACCACGGATTCGTCAGCTTTTGACCGACAGGCCACGTTACGCCATTCGTTCGTCGGGGTGTAACCGTTTAATCGGCGCAATCCGAAGTGAGCAGTTTTGATCAGACCCTGCCAGTCAGCTTTTCTAACTTGAGCAATACTCGCGCGCAAATTTTGGTTAGCTCGCTTTGTAAAAGCCTGTCCAATTCGGGTGGTCGGGCCTTGCGGCTAAGCCCAAACGAACGCGCGACTGGGGATATGTCATGGCGGCCGACAAGGAACCGAAGTTTTCAGAGATGTTCATTACCCATCTTCTCGGCCGCAGCATCCGTGTCGAAGCCGATCTCATCGATCAGTTATTCAATTCGAGCGAGACGCGTCTCGCCAGAATGCTTCTGATGTTGGCGAATTTCGGTCCGGACACCAAACCAGAACCGATCATCGCCAAGATCAGCCAAGAGACTCTTGCGGAGATGATCGGAACCACTCGATCCCGCGTGAGTTTTTTCATGAACAAGTTTCGAGAACCTGGGTTTATTGACTACAACGGCAGCATGGAAGGCGGCATTGAAATTCTTAGTTCATTGCTGAACGCGGCGCTTCACGACCAGCCGCAAATCAAAGCTTGATACTACTCATTTCGACAGGGACATTTGGGGGCGTGACTTTCGCTACGAGAAGTCGAAAGAGGATCGACATGGCTGATCGCCGGTCGCTTCTCCTCGACAATAAAGTTCAATGTCGGTTCGATCAGTATTGAACATGTCACCTGGCGATCAGAAAACCGAGGTCGTGACTCCGGCAGAAGTGCCGGAGGACCTGCCTGTCCCCTCCGATCCAAAAATTATATTCCTTGGTGGCCTATTCGTTCTTGCAGTGCTGGCGGCAGCCTATGTCGCGAGCGAAATCGTGTTGCCGTTGGTCTTTGCCATCGTTCTTAAGCTTCTACTTCAGCCAGCATTGCGCGTGTTGGGACGGTTGCACGTGCCGCGTATGCTTGCGGCACTGCTGCTTATCCTTGCGCTATTCGGAACGATCATCGGCTTGGGCACGGCCATTTCGGTCCCAGCCCGTAGCTGGGCGGCCAAACTTCCAGAGGGCATTCCCCGGCTTGAAGAACGGCTGAGTTTCATGCGGGGACCGATTAATGCATTGCAACTGTTTTTGCAGCAGGTGGAAGATATTGGCGAAACAGGGCCATCACCAAATGGGGTTATCTCTGACGGCGGTGCAGCTTTTCTAATGAAATTGTTCAGCGGGACCCGAAGTTTTGCCAGCGGCTTCCTCATGACAGTGCTGTTTCTCTTTTTCCTTCTCGTGTCTGGTGATATTTTCCTGCACCGCCTCGTCGAGATATTGCCGCGCTTTAGGAGTAAGCGCCAAGTGGTGGAAATCTCGCAGGAAATAGAAAACGACGTCTCCGCGTATCTGATTACGATCACGATCATGAACGCGGCAGTAGGTATCGCGACCGCCATGGCGATGTGGCTCACGGGCGTGGGCGACCCGACCCTCTGGGGGACGATAGCCTTTATGCTGAACTATGTGCCGATCCTCGGCACTGGCTTAGGCGTGTTGATCTTTCTTCTCGCTGGCCTGTTGACCCATGACACGCTCTGGCAAGCGCTACTTCCTGTGGGACTTTATTTTGGATTTCATTTGATTGAGGGCGAGACCTTAACGCCGATGCTTCTGGCTCGTCGGTTCACCCTCAATCCCGTCCTTGTCATCATCTCACTCGTCTTCTGGTTCTGGATGTGGGGCATTCCGGGCGGGATCCTCTCCATGCCCATGTTGGCGATCACTAAGATCATCTGCGACCGTCTTAAGCCGCTGGCCGCATTTGGCCACTTTCTTGAGGGGTGAGGTCGGCCGAATTAACTCGCGATCCAAGCCGGCCATTAAATTTCGGGCGAGGTTAGCAGGATAAACAAAATGCGCCTTTCGGCGGGGTCTTTCTGGCGATGACCGGCGCCGAAGGCATGTATGCTGACATGGGCCAAAAGAGCCGCCGGTCGGACCAGGCCGGATTCACGAAATCACGACGGCTTTCACATCATGGCCCACCGTGACGCTGCCGGGGTGCGGCTGATTACTCCGACCGACTATGATCTCGGCGGCTCGGTGCTGAGTTCCTCGAGGCTCTTACCCTTGGTCTCAGGCAGCATGAAGACGGTGACCAAGATGCCGAGCACGCTGACTGCTGCAGCCATCGACTCTGCTGCGAGGAGACCGCCCGAGCTCAGCAGGATCGGAAACAGAAAAATGCCAACGAAGCCGCCTAGTTTGCCGGTCGCCGATGCAATTCCATGGCCTGTCGTGCGCCCTGCAACGGGGAAGAGTTCGGCCGGATAGACGAAGGTCGTCGCGTTCGGCCCGAATTCTGTAAAGAAATAGCTGATCCCGTAAACGACCAAAAAGGGATAGATGAGCTTCTCGATGCCAGGAATCGCCGCCATGGCGGCAAAGCTTAGCGCCATCATGGCGAAACCCAGGATCTGAATCGTTTTGCGCCCCATTCGATCCATCATCGCGGCAGCCACGAAATAACCTGGCACTGCTGCAATCGCGAAGATCGCCAATTGGGTCAGCGTCTCGGTCATCAAGCTTTCGCTAGGGGCAACCGCGTGGAGTACAAGCGGGCTGCTCACCGTGTTGCCGTAATAGGCGAAGTCCATAAGAAACCAAGCCGCACTCGCGCCTATCAACCTCATCGCCAAATCGCGGCGCCGCGTCAGCGCCACAAAGCCTTCAAAGAAGGACGCTTTTTTGGCCACCTTGCCGTCCCTGGGGGCGCCTTGGCCTCCGCCAAGTACGTGGCCGGCTGCGGCGTGAGCATCATCGTGTTGACCGGTAGCCAGGAGGTAGCGCGGGCTTTCCGCCATATGTCGCCGCATCTCAGATCTTGCGACAAGCCGGAGGCCAGAAAAGCCGCTGCCAGGAGCGGTCCGACGATGAGGCCTGCAGCCTGCATCGCGAAAACCAGCGACACCATCATGCCGCGGCTCTTCTTGCCGGAAAACTCGCTCATCAAAGTGGCGCTGACCGGATAATCACCGCCGATCCCAAGGCCGAGAATGATGCGGAACCCGATCAGCCACCAGATGTCGGGCGAAAAGGCCGACGCGATAGCGCCGGCCGCGAGGACCAGGACCTCATAACCGTAAATGCGCTTGCGTCCTAGCATATCCGCGACGCGGCCGAAAATGATAGCCCCGAAGGCCGCAGCCAGCAGCGCCGTCGATGTGACGAGACCCACCGCCCAAGGTGACGGATGCCACTCGTCCTTCAGAATCGCCATGACCACGCCGATGATGAACAGATCATACGCATCGGTGAAGAAGCCCATGCCTGAGATGAACATGACCTTCCAGTGCTGTTTCGTGATCTTGGAGTCGTCCATCCGCGAGAGCAAATCCGTCTCGCTCATCATCGCATCCGACATATTCATGTCCTTGGCTCGCTCCCTGCCGAAGCAGCTTCGCACGGCATCATGAAAGTCATATGTGAGCTATTTTGCTCAGTGTCCGCAGAGGCACGGGTGGTGCCACGCGTTGCGACGCGTTTCGCCCAAGCAGCCAATGCGTTCATTTCGTTGAGGTGTTCGCCGCATTAGGATCAGCCAGGCATAATCTCGCGACGAGCGCAAAACATGCCAGCCGAAACGGAGGTGGGAACAGTTTAAAGGGCCGTCGCCGTTACTGGACTTTTCGCCCGCCTCGCGTGCGGGTGCGAGGGAAAAATAAGAATAACGGATGTCAAATATCGAAAGCAGCCGGACCAAGCGGCCGGAGAACAGAGCAATTGTGCTCAGACGTCTACTGCCAAAGAGCGCATGCAAGCCTCGGGTTGTTGGGCACAGCACAAGCAGGAGAAACAAAATGCGACTTTCACTTTTAACAGCCGGGACAGCCTTGCTGCTCTGCCAGTCGGCGGCAATGGCTCAGACCAATACCCCTCCGACAAAAGACACCACTGCCGAACCCTCCGCCAATGCGACGACGGCCGCGCCGGGTTCCCTTGGCTCCCAAATGCGCGACAGCCTTCAGAAGGCCGGGTTCTCCAACGTTCGGATGGTGCCGAGTTCCTTCGTCATTAGTGCCAAGGATAAGGACGGTAATCCGGTAGTTATGTCAGTGACCCCGGATTCGTTCACGGCGGTCACCGAAGAGGGCGGCAAAGGCCCGAAATCAGGAGTGGCGGGATCGGAAGATGCCGCGGCCGCATCGTCTGGATCTGAATTCGTATCGGTGGCCAACAACGACGAGTTGGGCTCGAAAATGATCGGCCTCGATATCTACAACAGCGCAAAACAAGATATCGGTCAGATCAAGGAT
>Ga0181537_10005450_pt1 | contig 10276 bp, 9 predicted proteins | sample PEATcosm2014_Bin_39_FD_119765 | JGI IMG/M metagenome (GOLD analysis project Ga0181537, IMG submission 119765) | Peatland microbial communities from MTU Mesocosm Facility, Houghton, MI, USA - PEATcosm2014_Bin23_10_metaG | ecosystem: Environmental > Terrestrial > Soil > Wetlands > Peat | place... | reverse complement strand
CGCCGGTCAAGGCAAACGATGCTAACGGAAGAATCTTTTCCACACGTACGCATCCATGACTCAAATCACGGTCGTCACGCGCGAAAAGCTTTTTGCCTGGTGTGTCGTGAAGGTAAACGTTGAAACGGTTCGGCAGATCCAATTTCAGCCGGCCGAGTGCATTTCTTCCACCGGGTCTTTGCTGAAGTCCGCCGCCGGCGCGCCAGACCATGTTGTGGGCACGCAGATAACCGGGATTGGCGCGTTCCTTCGGCAGGATTTCCTTGCGCGCGATTTTCGCGGGAATGTTCCACGGCGGATTGGCCACGACGCCGAGCGCATCGGCGCGGAGGATGGGCGTCTCGTCTCCCGGCCTTCCCACGATCACAGGCGAGGTGAAGACAAGGTTCCCGTTCTGCACAACCGCAAGTTTGGCCTCGGGAACATTGACCATGACGTAGCGATCTTCAAAACCGCGCGGCAGCCAGCGCCACCGCTCCATATTGGCCTCGACCTGCAAGGCGCGCTGCGAAGCAGGAACGTTCAACGCTGCGAGTGTTTCGTGATCGAGCGAACCGGTCTGATCGAGACCGTGACGCTTCTGATAGCGCTCGATCGCATCGGCGAGTTCGCTGGAATCATCCGGCGTGATCGCGGCGTCTTCGGCGGCAAGCCTGCGAAGCAATTCCGCGCGCGCCTTGCCATGTCGTCCGAATGTTCCCGCGACAAGCGTTGGCCAACCGCCTTGCGCTATCGCCGCATTGTAAACCGCGAGTGCCGCTTTCAGCCGTGCATATTCGGGATGGGGCGGTGCGAGCCCGCCAAGAAACGCCGAGAGCGTGCGGCTCTGCAGCGCCGCGTTCATGTCCTTGCCGGCGTCGAAATAGTCCGCGGGCAGCTCGACATCGGCGTCGATCTCACGCAGCCACGGCCTGCCGTCGCGCAGATCGTTCGCGTAACGCAACGCCGCGTTCGTGAGGAGAACGTCTTTTTCCGCGTCGAGATAGGATCCCGCCGCGCCATAGCCCACGATTGCCACGACGCGATAGTCGATGGGGTTCAACCCATCGGCGTTCGCCTGCTCCAACGCGGCCTGCAGGGTTTGCCCATCGCCGTCGGCTTCCGGTGAACCCGTCCATGCGGGTGCATCGCCGCGTTGTGTGTAGAAGTTGCGCAGCGCCACGAGTTCAGCGCCGTCCACGCCCTGAATCGAGGCCTGTGCCAAATACGAGCGGATGGCGCTGCGCGGATCGTCACCGGTCGCGCCCAGACAGGCAGACGACCACGCAACGCCAACGACAAACCAAGCAACGATCCACCGCCGCAACATCGTCGTTCGCGGCATGAGGTACACACGTCACCATTGCGTTCGGACGCTGGCACGCTCAACGAGCCATTCACCGAACCGATGCAATGCAAATAAGATTTCACGCAAAACGATCATGCGACAGAGACGCACAGATGCGTGATCGGTACGAATAAAGTTGACGGAACTAATTCTGGCGTTCGCGTGCGTTTAGACGCGCCGCAACCGCGCCGCGTAGAAGCCGTCCATGCCGCCTTGATCGCTGAGGTAAGACGGCAGCGTGCGCAGATCACCGTCAACGGAAATCAACTCTGCGAGTCCATAGACGTCGCCGGGCGACAAAGATTCGCGTTTAAACTCCGGGTGGCGGCGCAGGAAATGCGCAATCTGCTCGACGCCTTCTTCGGGCTCGAGCGAACACACGGCAAACACCAGCACGCCGTCCTCCGCCACCATGCCTGCCGCCGCATCCAGAAGTTCGCTCGCCGCATCGGCGCACGCACCGATATCGGCGGGCGATTTCATCCATGGCAGATCGGGATGACGGCGAATGGTGCCCGTCGCGCTGCACGGCGCGTCGAGGAGGACGAATGGCGCGCGCGTCTCCGGCGCGTAGTCGCGCAAATCCTTTTCGACGATGTCCACCGCGATCTTGAGCCGCTCGAGATTGGTTTTGAGCGTCGCCACGCGCGAAGCCTCGCGTTCGACAGCGATGACATGCGCGCCGGCTGCCGCGAGTTGCGCGGTTTTTCCGCCGGGCGCCGCGCAGAGATCGATCACGGTCGCGCCTTTGACATCGCCGAAAAGCCGCGCCGGCAAACTCGCCGCGAAATCCTGAACCCACCAATGCCCGTCCGCGTAGCCCGGGAGTTCGTCGATACGTCCCGCATCGCGCAAACGAACCGTTCCGCCGGGCAACGCCAAAGCGTCGGGAAGCGCCCGCAGCGACGCAAGCCCATCCGTTCCCAGAACATCGAGCGGCGGCTGAGCCAGATGCGCGCGCGCGATCGCGCGTGTCGTGTCTTCGCCATAGGTGTCGCTCCAGCGCTGCCAGAGCCAATCCGGCACGCTCAGCCGTTCGGCATCCTGCGCCGCAAGCACGTCCTTGCCTTCGCGGGAGATACGCCTAAGCGCCGCGTTGATCAGCGGCTTGAAATGCACCGCCTTGTCGTCGGCGGCAGCGAGCCGGTTTGCGCCGTCGACGGCAGCGTGCGGCGCCACGTCGAGGAGCAGCAATTCGCAAATGCCGGCCAGTAGGATCTCGATCGTCGGGCCCGCGCGATGCGGCACGGGAAGTTTGGCGACGAATGTCCGCAACAGCGCGTCGAGCTGGCCGAAGCGCCGCAAGGTCTCATGCGAGATCGCGCGGGCGAAGCCTGCATCGCGCGGCGAAAGCTTCGCATGCGCGAGTTCGTCCTCCGTCGCCGCATCGAGCGGACGGCGTTTGCGCAACACGTCGGAGAGAATGTCCTGGGCCGCACGGCGCGCGCCCTCGCCGGCCGTCATGGCCTCTGTCTTCACGACCACGGACCGGGCTTCGGCCCCTGCCCCATCGTTTGCGCCATCGCCTGCAATCGCGCGATGCGTTCTTCGGTAGACGGATGGCTCGCGAACAATCCCGAAATGCCGCCATGCAACGGATTGATGATGAACATATGCGCGGTCGCGGGATTCGCGTCGGCCGCCGGATTGTCGATCTGGGCGGCGCCCGTCTCGATGCGCTTGAGCGCGGAGGCGAGCCACAACGGCCGTCCCGACAATTCCGCGCCCATGCGATCGGCTTCGAATTCGCGCGTCCGGCTCACAGCCATCTGCACGAGCATCGCGGCAATGGGCGCAAGCAACGTCACGATCAGCATGCCGACAAGGCCCAGCGGATTGCGATTGCGGCCATAGCCGCCGAAGAAGAACGCAAAATTCGCGAGCATCGACACCGCGCCCGCGATGGTCGCGGTGAGCGTCATCGTCAGCGTGTCCCGGTTCTTCACATGGCTCAGTTCGTGCGCCAGGACGCCGGCGAGTTCTTCATTGTCGACGCGCTGCAGCAGTCCAGTCGTGACGCACACCGCCGCATGCTCGGGATCGCGCCCCGTGGCGAACGCATTCGGCTGAGGATTTTCGACGATGTAGACCTTCGGCATGGGAAGCCCTGCCCGGCTCGACAGCTGCTGCACGAGATGCACGAGTTCCGGCGCATTCGTTTCGTCGACGGCGCGCGCGCCGTACATCGACAAAACCATCTTGTCGGAATTCCAATAGGCAAAGAGGTTCGTACCCGCCGCGAACAGGAAGGCGATCCCCATCCCGGCTTCGCCGCCGACCAGAAAGCCCACGACGAGGAACAGACCCGTCATCGCCGCCATCAGGAAACCGGTCTTGATCAGATTGGCCATGCACGCACCTTAGTAAATCCACGCCATCATCGACACCGAAGGCCGAGGGTGATGTAAGCTGGGGGCCGTCAAGGCGAAAGCACCGATGTCCGAGATTTCGAAATCTTCACCCGATGACGATGTCGCCCGCCGTATCCGCGAAGCCGGCGAACGGGCGAAAGCCGAGGCCGAGGCGCGACGGGCCGAAGCAGCCGCCCAAAAGCCCCTGCCGCCTGAGCTGGGCGGCCAGAAAGGCCCCGAACCCACCCGCTACGGGGATTGGGAAAAGAACGGGATCGTCTCGGACTTCTGAGATGCCCCTTGTGCCGGTCCCGCGGGGAAAGCGCTTATACCTTGATCCTCCGGGCAGAGGGGTCCATGTACGGATTGGCTTTGGAACCGGTCCAAAGAGCATTCGGCGCGTAAGGCTATAGACCATGTTCATCCAGACGGAATCGACCCCCAATCCGGCCACGTTGAAGTTCATCCCCGGTCGCGAGGTGATGGGCACGGGCGCGGTCGCCGATTTTCCCGATCGTGACGCGGCGGGACGTTCGCCTCTGGCTGCGGCCCTGTTCCAGATTCCCGAAGTCGGCCGGGTGTTTTTCGGCTCCGACTTCGTCTCCGTGACGAAGACGGATGGCGACTGGCGCCACCTGAAGCCCGCCATCCTCGGCGCCATCATGGAGCATTTCACGCGCGGCGTTCCGCTGATGGCGGAAGGCTCGTCGGACGAGGCCGAGAAGCCCGCGAATTTTTCGGAAGACGATTCCGAGATCGTCGAGCAGATCAAAGAGCTCATCGAAACGCGCGTCAGGCCCGCGGTGGCCGGCGACGGCGGCGACATCATCTTCAAGGGTTTCGACGGATCGGCGGGAACAGTGTTTCTCGAACTCCGCGGCTCCTGCGCGGGATGTCCCTCTTCGACGATGACGCTCAAGAACGGCATCGAAAACATGCTCCGGCACTTCATTCCGGAAGTGAATGCGGTCGAGGCCGTCTGACGCGCGCGATTTGCTCCCATCGTGATTTGTTTTTAAGTCTAGAGAATCACGGATTCGGAGCACGCCATGTCGCACGCCATCAACGACGAAGCCCTGGACGTCATTTTCCGCAACGCCCGTTCGCAGAACAAATGGCAGGACAAACCCGTCAGCCCGGCGCTTCTGATGGCGATCTACGATCTGATGCGCTGGGGACCGACGAGCGCCAATATGTCCCCCGCGCGGTTAATCTTCGTCACGTCGAAAGAGGCGAAAGAGCGTCTCAAGCCCTTTCTGTCCGAAGCCAATCGCGACAAGGTCATGACGGCGCCGGCAACCGCGATCATCGGCTATGATGTCGCTTTCCCGGAAACGCTGCCGAAGCTCTTTCCCCATGCGCCCCATGCCAAGGACTGGTTCAAGGATCCCGCCATGGCGGAGGTTCACGCGTTCCGCAACGGCTCGCTCCAGGGCGCCTATTTCATCATTGCCGCGCGCGCGCTGGGGCTCGATTGCGGGCCGATGTCGGGCTTCGACAATGCCGGCGTCGATCGTGCGTTCTTTGCCGGCACCAAGATCAAATCGAACTTCATCTGCAGCGTCGGCTATGGCGACCCGGCTGGACTCTTCGGCCGCAGCCCGCGTCTCTCCTTCGACGAGGCTTGCAAGATTCTCTGAGGGCTCCCCGCGCGCGCGGGACATCCGGCGGAACGCCGGGGAGGGGGCTCCACCATGAAGATCCTCGCCGTCGATACGGCGCTGGGGGCGTGCTCGGTCGCAATCACCAGGCACGACAAAACCCTCGCCCATCGTTGGGTGGCGATGGTCCGCGGCCACGCCGAGGCGCTGGCGCCGATGGTCGGGGAGGCGATGGCAGAAGCGGGCCTGGCCTTTGCCGACCTCGACAGGCTGGCGGTCACGACGGGCCCCGGGACTTTCACCGGCCAGCGCGTCGGCCTCGCCTTCATGCGGGGGCTCAGGATCGCGCTGGGGGCGCCGCTCGTCGGGCTGACGACCCTCGAAGTCATGGCCGCCGCGGCCGGGGAGGAGGCCAAAACGCCCTCGGTTGCCGTCCTCCACGAGGCCAAGCGCGGAGAGGTCTATGGGGCGCTCTACCATGGCCGCGAAACAATCCTGCCCGTGCAGGTGGCCTCCTATGAGGCGTTCATGGAGGAGATTCTGAAGGTTACGGAAGGGCTTGCACCAGGTGATGGCCTCGCGCTGGCCGGAACGGCCGCGCCGGAGGCAACCGCCTGGCTGGAGGACAGAGGGGCCGCCGGGATCGTCCTGACCGCGGTCCGCCAGCCCGATGCCCTGTGGCTCGCCAGGCTCGCGAGAAGCGCCATGGAGCCCTCCGAGCCCGCCCGGCCTCTCTATCTCAGGGCACCCGACGCCAAGCTTGCTGCAAGCGCAATTCGCCTCCGCGAGGCCAATCCCGGCGATGCGACGCTCCTGGCCGGTCTCCATCGGGCGACCATGCCCCGCGCCTGGGAAACCGGCTACTTCGAGCAAATCGTGACCGGATCCGCCGGATTTGCCGTCATTGCGGAAGCAAACGGTGCGGTTTTGGGCTTTGTGCTGGCCCGCGTCGCCGCCGACGAGGCGGAGATCCTCTCGATCGGCGTGCTCAAGGCCTATCGGGAGAACGGCGTCGGCGCGCGACTTTTGCGCGAGGCGGCAGCGCGCGCGGGGGCATTGGGCGCGGCCACCCTCTTTCTGGAAGTGGCCGAGGACAACCTCTCCGCGCGGAGGCTTTACGAGGCCCAGGGGTTCAGCCTCACCGGGCGGCGAAAGAATTATTATGGGGACGAAGGCGGCGGGGACGCGCTTCTCCTGAGGCGCGCGCTTCCCTTGTAAATCCCCGGCTTGGGAATTGACCCCAAACTCGCGTAATGTCGCTCAAGTCCCGTGGATGAAAGCGAAGGAGATCCGTTGTCCCGGATCGAAAACTTGTGTGTGCAGAAAGGTTTGCGGATGACGGATCAGCGCCGCGTGATTGCGCGCGTCCTGTCGGATGCGACCGACCATCCCGATGCCGACGAGCTTCACCGGCGCGCGTCTGCTATCGATCCGCACATCTCCATCGCCACGGTCTATCGGACGGTGCGGCTGTTCGAGGACGCAGGCATTCTCGAACGCCATGATTTTTTCCGCGACGGCCGTTCGCGCTACGAGGAAGTCCCCGATTCCCATCACGACCACCTGATCGACGTGCAATCGGGCAGGGTCGTCGAATTCCGCAACGAAGAGATCGAAAAGCTGCAGCGGCGCGTGGCGGAAGAACTCGGCTTCGAGCTCGTCGATCACCGCCTCGAACTTTACGCGGTTCCCAAAGGTTCCAAACGGGGCGAGCGCTGAGCCGCATCATGTCCTCGCTCCGCGCCGCCTGTCTTCTTTTCACGTTCCTCGTCTGCACGATGATCGGTATTCCGTGGCAGGCGTCGGCGCTGAAATTCAACCTGCGCCGGCGGAAGACCTTTCCCCATCGCTATCACAAGTTCCTTTGCAAGCTGTTCGGCATTCGCGTCACGGCCATCGGTCAGCCGGTGGAAGGGCAGGGCGTGCTGATCGTCGCCAATCACACCTCCTATTTCGACATCCTGGTGTTCTCGAGCGTGGCGCAGGTTTCGTTCGTGGCGCGCGCCGACGTCATCAACTGGCCGCTGTTCGGCACGCTCGCAAAGCTGCAGGAAACCGTCTTCGTCGAACGCGCGCGCCGTTCGCAGACCGGCGAAGCGCGCGATCAGATTCGCGATCGGCTTCTGGCCGGCGACACGCTGGTGCTCTTTCCGGAGGGCACGTCCGACGACGGGAATTGCGTGTTGCCGTTCAAGAGCGCGCTGATGGGCGCCGTCGAAGCGAAGATCGGCACCGACGAGAAGGGCACCGAGCGCCACGTGCCCGTGCAGCCGGTTTCCATTTCCTATGTTGGCCTCCACGGCCTGCCGATGGGCCGCGAGAACCGCCCGCTGTTCGCGTGGTATGGCGACATGGAGCTCGTGCCGCATCTCTGGGAAGCGCTGAAGGCGGGACCCTTGGACGTGGTCGTCGAATTCCACCCGCCGATGACGGTCGACACGGCCGGCGGGCGCAAGGCGCTTGCGGTCGCGGCCGAAACGGTCGTGCGCCATGGGCAGATGCGCGCGCTGGCAGGGCTCACGGGCCGCCAGCCTGTGTCGCCGCCGGCCCCCAGCGAAGAGGAAGAGCACGAATTTGCCGAGGCGGCCGCGTGAAAGGCCGACGAAATCTTGCCAGTGTCGCGCGGATCGAACATAAGGCCCGCCCCTGATGGGCCCGTGCGCATGAAGAAGCTCTACATCAAGACCTATGGCTGCCAGATGAACGTCTACGATTCCGCCCGCATGGCGGAGTTGCTGGTGGGCATTGGGTATCAGCCGACCGACGGCGCCGAGGATGCCGACATGGTGATCCTCAACACCTGCCACATTCGCGAGAAGGCCACGGAGAAGATCTATTCCGAACTCGGACGGCTGAAACGCCTGAAGGACCAGAAAGCCGAAGACGGTTCGCCGATGCTGATCGCGGTCGCGGGTTGTGTTGCGCAGGCCGAAGGCAAAGAGATTCTCGCGCGCCAAAAGGCGGTCGATCTGGTCGTCGGTCCGCAATCCTATCATCGCCTGCCGGAGATGATCGCACGCGCCGCGCGCGGTGCGGGCCATGTGCTCGAAACGGATTTCCCCGCGGACGAGAAATTCGATGCACTGCCGGGCGAACGCGCATCCGAAGGTCCGGCCGCGTTTCTGACGGTGCAGGAAGGTTGCGACAAGTTCTGCACCTTCTGCGTCGTGCCCTATACGCGCGGCGCCGAATATTCGCGCCCCGTGGAACAGATCGCCGCCGAAGCCGAACGTCTCGTGGCGTGCGGCGTGCGCGAGATCACGCTTCTCGGACAGAACGTCAATGCCTATCGCGGCGAAGGTCGCGATGGCGAAAGCTGGTCGCTGGCGCGGCTCTTGTATCGGCTTGCCGAAATCGATGGGCTTTCGCGCCTGCGCTACACGACCAGCCATCCGCGCGACATGAGCGACGATCTGATTGCCGCGCATGGCGAACTCGGCGCGCTGATGCCGTATCTTCATCTGCCGGTGCAGTCGGGCTCCGATCGCGTGCTGGCCGCGATGAACCGTCAGCACAAGGCCGAGGATTATCACCGTCTGGTCGCGCGGTTGCGTGGGGCGCGCCCCGATCTCGCACTCTCGTCGGATTTCATCGTGGGTTTTCCCGGCGAGACGGATGCGGATTTCGAAGCGACCCTGTCGCTCGTGCGTGAGGTGGGCTTTGCGTCGGCCTTCTCGTTTAAATACAGCGCCCGTCCCGGAACGCCCGCCTCCGCTTCGCAGAAGCAGGTGCCGGAAGACGTGAAGACCGCGCGGCTGGCGGAATTGCAGGCATTGCTGGTCGCGCAGCAAGCCGCGTTCAACGCGAGCTGCGAGGGCCGCATTATGCCGGTGCTGTTCGAGAAACCAGGCCGCAAGAAGGGCCAGGCCGTCGGCCGCAGCCCGTGGCTTCAGCCGGTGCACGCGGAAGGCGCAGCTGATCTCATCGGCGAAATTCACGATGTCCGCGTTGATGCAGTGATGCCCAACAGCCTGAAGGGCACGCTCCTGCGCGCGACCGGCGACGCATTCCTGAGCGTGGCTGCACAGTGAGCGCAAAAGATTCGGCCAAGCGCCGCGGGAGTGCCGCGAAGGAAAAGGTCACCCTCGAATTCTCCGACAATGTCGTGCTCGCCGCACTCGGCGGTTCGCATCAGCGCAATTTCGTGCAGATCGAGCAAAAGCTGAATGTGAAGCTTGCGCTGCGCGGCAATGTCCTGTCGATCGAAGGCGACACGGCAGCACGCGATCGCGCGGCAGCCGTCCTACGCTCGCTCTATGCCCGCATCGAAGGCGGCGAAGCGGCGGGACCTTCGGAGGTCGACGCGGAAATCCGCTTCGTGTTGCATGAACCGAAGCAGTTGCCGGCCGGGGATTTCGGCGTGCCGTCGATCAAGACGGCTGCCGCGAAGGTGGCGCGCGTGCGCTCGCCGGCACAGGGCGCCTATCTCGATCTGATGCGGACGCATCCGCTTGTGTTCGGTGTCGGGCCCGCCGGAACCGGAAAGACGTTTCTTGCGGCTGCTTTCGGCGCGCATCTGCTTTACGAGCGGCGCGTCGAGCGGCTGATCCTGTCGCGGCCGGCGCTCGAAGCGGGCGAGCGGTTGGGTTTTCTGCCGGGCGATCTCAAGGAAAAGATCGATCCCTATCTCAGGCCGCTCTACGACGCGCTGTTCGACGTCATGGGCGAGCAATGCGTGAAGCTGATGGAATCGGGCGTCATCGAAGTGGCGCCGATTGCCTTCATGCGCGGGCGCACGCTATCGCGGGCCTTCGTCATCCTGGATGAAGCGCAGAATTGTTCGTCGTCGCAGATGAAGATGTTTCTGACGCGCCTCGGCGAAGATTCGCGCATGGTGGTGACGGGCGATCCCTCGCAAAGCGATCTGCCGGGCGGCCGCGCCGAAGGTTTCAACACCGCGCTCGATATTCTTCAGGGCGTCGAAGGCGTCGCCATGGCGCGCTTCACCGAGAAGGACGTGGTTCGCCATCCGCTCGTAAGCCGCATCGTCAAAGCCT
>Ga0181537_10005448_pt1 | contig 10279 bp, 6 predicted proteins | sample PEATcosm2014_Bin_39_FD_119765 | JGI IMG/M metagenome (GOLD analysis project Ga0181537, IMG submission 119765) | Peatland microbial communities from MTU Mesocosm Facility, Houghton, MI, USA - PEATcosm2014_Bin23_10_metaG | ecosystem: Environmental > Terrestrial > Soil > Wetlands > Peat | place... | reverse complement strand
GTTTTGTTGTACGAACTTGTTTCGCCGAGGCTTGTAACATGTACATCATTAAATTGGAGTCATTTGGTCCTTATTCCGAAGAGTAATTGCGAAAGTTACGCGCAGACAGATGAGTTGTACAAGTCCCTGCAGGTTTACAAAAAGCTTGAGGAACAGCCATTCGGGGAAATACAAATGGCAGCCATTGTAGCTGCCTCGCATTATTAATTTCATTTCATTTTTGGCGCCGCAAGTAAACCAAAACCATCAATCAAACGCATTTTCAACAGCTTGCAAGTCAGCGGATGACCCCTTGTGACGGTTAAACCAGCCGCCGTTGCAAACCGTCGCAAGCGACTGTATCATCCATTGCTGCGAAAGAGAGTGACTGCGCCGGGGACCAGAATTATGCAGGTAAACTCCGAGGAAACTTCCCTTGAGGCAGAGCGTGAGGAACTCGAGACGGTCGCGGAAGCGCTCGGCCGATCTTCCCGGCTGGCCAATCTCCTGCACTACATCGGTGAGAAACATTTCCGGGGTGAAAGTAGTCAGCTTACCGAGTACAACATTGCCACCGAGGTATTCGCCCGCTCCAGGACCACCTTCGACGCCGGGAAAGACGCCATCGCACGTGTTGAAACTCATCGGCTGCGAAAGCGGCTGCAGGAGTTCTACGAAGGGGCGGGCAGAGGCCGCCCCATACAATTGTCGATTCCTTCCGGAGCTTACGTTCCCGTTTTTTCCCGCTGTGCTGCCCCAGTTCCATCTGCCCCCGCTCCATCCCTGAAAGCACCCGGCCTTCCGGGAAAGCCCGAGGAATGGACTGCGTCGGGGCTCACCGCTCCGGAAGCCGCACAGCTAAACCAAGCCGCTCACAATCAGAGTGCGCCAGCCAATGTTTGGACTCACGCCCTTTCGCGAGGTGCGTCCCTCATCCGGTTATATTCGCTCGTGGCGGGGGCTTTGATCCTGTCCGCTTTAGGGGCCTATCGATTCTTCCGTTCTCATGCCGCGTCTACAGCGGCGACCATTGCCGCTTCGCGCGACACCTCAGCTGCTGCACAGCAAATTGCCGACCCCGCCTCGGCATCTATACCCCTTCGCCTAATGGCGGGTTATAGCGGAACGTCCAAGACAGACAGCGCTGGCGCGGTCTGGGAAGCAGACCGGTACGTTCATGGAGGTGGGTCATGGCGAGGTCCGGAGGGTTCCATTGCCAGAACGAGCGATCGCCTTCTCTTTCGACAATGGCGGATCGGAGATTTCGTGTACGACATACCTCTTGGCCCTGGCGTGTACGAACTCCACCTCTACTTCGTGGCATCAGATCCTGCCGGTGAAAAACTGTCCACCTTCCGAATTGATATCAACGGGAAGCCGGTCTTGCAGGGATTCGATGTGAATTCGGACGCTCTAGGCGACGATATCGCGGACGAACGTGTCTTCCGGGATGTATCCCCTGCCAAAGATGGAATGCTTCATCTCAGGTTTGCGAGCGAACGCGGGGCTCCGCAACTTAACGCTCTTGAGGTGCTGCCGGGAATTCCACATAAGCTTCTCCCTATCCGGCTGTCCGTTCTATCGACGCCGTTTACCGACCACAATGGCCAGTTATGGCATCCCGACAATTACTATGCGAACGGCCTGACGAGCCCGCAGAAAGAAATCACAGGCTCACCCGATCCTGACTTGTTCTCAGCCGAACGCTACGGACATTTCACATATGCCATCCCGGTCGATACTCGTGATAGCTATACGTTGGTGCTCCATTTTGCCGAGTTCTACTTTGGAACGGGACTTCCCGGAGGCGGTGGCGCCGGAAGCCGCGTATTTCGCGTAATGTGCAACGGCGAAACTTTGTTGGACAACTTCGACATCTACAAAGAGGCGGGCAGCATCCATGCACTTACCAGAACCTTTTATCACTTGAAAGCATCGGCTCAGGGAAAGCTGAACCTGACTTTTGAGCCCGTCGTTAACAACGCCACCGTTTCGGGCATTGAAGTCTTGGATGAATCCCGATGAGCGGAGCGGCCCAGTTTCTCTCGAACTCGGCGCCGTGATAGCTTGGTGCGATCCTCGGCGTCGATGCGATGGCAATATCGAGTCGCGGTTCACCAAAGACGAACTGCTGACCAACATCATGGTTTACTGGGCATCGTAGGTCTTGGTGGCCACAAGCACCCAATCCACGCGCTCCGCCTTTGCCGGGTCTATTAGATTCCGGGCGTTTACGCGTAACGACCCCTGGGGCGTGCGAATCGTCAACTCCTCCAGCGGCCTCCGCGTGCAGAGCGTGATCTCATGCCGCTTCGTCGTCTCCAACAGCCCAGCCACCGTGCCGCCAATCGTTCCCACCCCCACTACCGCCACACGCGCCATTGTCCTACCGACCTCCCTTTCCTCCGGACTTCTCTCATCATCCAGTTCCTGCCCGCCTCGTCAATAGAGAAGTCAAGTCTCGATTCAATGATGGCTTGATTCCGGCGCAATCGAGAATAAGCAGTGTTTGGCGACGACGTGTCGATTTGGAAGCTGATATAGCCAAATCAATGCTCAACATGTTCGACAATGGGAAAGAATTGAGTTTCTGAGTCCGGTTGGAAGCAGGATCACTGGAGATTAGTCGCCTTCAATCTTTATCAGTGCAATCGATTCTGTTGTTGCCCACCGAGACAATGAAGCCATTGCTTCATGCGAGGTTGGCTCGCTACACTAGCCTTCCATCTTTCCGAAAGCCAAGGCACAACCAAATGAACCCAATAACAATGAAGGACGTTGCGCAGGCATGCGGAGTCTCTATCATCACAGTGTCCAAAGCCATGCGCGGGCGTCCCGATATTGGGGCGGAAACGCGAAAGCGTGTTCTGGCGAAAGCAAAGGAGTTGAACTACCGCCCAAATCTGACTGCCCGCAGCCTGGTGACCGGTCGAAGCCGACAGGTTGGGGTCATTGTTCCGACGCTGTTGCATCCGTTTTTTGCCGAGGTGCTGGAAGGCCTGGCCGCGACGATGAAGCAAGGCGGATATGCGGTCCTGATTTCGTCGTCGATGGAGGATTCGGAAGCAGAAGAGTTGGCGATTGAACAACTGCTGGGACATCGGCTTGATGGCTTGATTGTCGCCTCTTGCAGTACGTCTCCCAAAAAATTTGAACAACTCAAAGAGCAGCGAATTCCATTTGTGCTGATCGATCGCTTCTTCCCCGGATTCAGGGCGGACTTTGTCGGTGTTGACGATGTCGCCGTTGGCCGGATTGCCACAGAGCATCTGATTGCCATGGGCTGCAAACGAATTGCACACATCCGCGGCCTGGAATTTACAACAGGGGTGGGCCGGTTTGAAGGATACAAGCAAGCGCTCCTCCAGCACGGAATCAAGATGGATCCCTCCATGGTCAGTCCATATATGACCGCCGACGGGAAGGACTGGCAACAAAGCTACGAGGCCATGCGCAACTTGCTCTCTCACAGACGTCCCGATGGGGTCTTCTGTTACAACGATCCGATCGCAATTGCGGCCATCGACGTCGCACTCGAAACGGGCCTGCGGATTCCTAAAGATATCGCATTCATTGGTTGCGATAACCTGCATTTCGATGCTAGTCTCAAGGCTCCCCTTTCCAGCGTTGACCACCACAGCAGGCAAATTGGTGTGCGAGCCGCCAGGATGCTCATAAGCCGGCTAAAAGACAAAGCCTCAGGCACCCCTCGTCACGTCGCGCTGCAGCCCACCCTCGTAGTGCGCGCATCTTCCGTCCGGCGCCGCTTGGCGCAATAGGGATACAAATTCAATGAATAATGGGCACTCGTCCATTTTCGGGCTTTGGGTAGGTCTGACTCCTTAAGAAATCAAGCTGAATGTCTAGAATATCGGCATTTTGCAATATCAACGTTAGCGTTACCGTTTTTTCTTGACAAGCTTCTTATTTCTCCCCTACATTCTCTTTCGAAACAGTTTCCCCATCGAATTTCTCACGATTCGCAAGATCCCTTTCGGAGGCACCACAGATGCTGCAACTGACTTCCCGTCCTCATCGGTCCGCACCGGTGGGACTCCACGTCGCATGGTTGCTGGTCGTGTTTTCACTAATTCTCCCCGGAGCAATCCGGGCACAGACCGCCGGTGAAGGCTCCATAAGTGGAACCGTTACCGATAGCTCCGGCGCCGCCGTCGCCAATGCCACGGTGACCGCGACCAACACTGCAACCAACGTTGCCACCCAGAGAACCACCTCTTCGGCGGGCCTATACACCATCGCCCCTCTTCCAGTTGGGAATTACAACCTAAAAGTGGAAGCCAAGGGATTCAAAGCGCTGGAACAGGAAAAGCTGGATGTCGATGCATTGAACCCTTTGGCCTACAATGCGAGACTGACGGTTGGCACTCAGGTTGAGACAGTGACGGTCACCACTGCTCCGCCCGTCCTGGATACGGAAAGCGCGGTATTGGGCACCGTGATGGAGAATGAGGACTACTCGAACCTCCCCATCATCATGGCCACAACGCAACAGCGGGATCCCACGGCGTTCGCGACGCTTGTTCCGGGTGCACAGAGTGGTTCTCGCACCCCGGTGGTTGCCGGTCTAGCTAACTATCAGGGATACCTTTATTTGGATGGCGTGCCCTCCGAAACCATCAACCAACAGGGCGACAACCGCACGGTGTCCTTGAGCATGAGCCTTGAAGCAGTGGATCAGTTCCAAGTGCTCACGAGTGTGCCTCCAGCCGAGTACATGGGGGCCGGCGCCTCGAACTTTACCATGAAGTCGGGCGGAAAGAAATATCACGGGCAAGTGTCCGATTTTCTCCGCAACACAGCTCTCGACTCCTGGCAATTTGCTCAGAAAGATGCCACGGTAAAGACAACGACTGGGGCAACCGTCCCTGCGCCCAAGAACGTTGAACACGGGAATGAGTTTTCCGCATCTGCCGGCGGCCATGTCCCTCATACGGCGGATAAAGTGTTCTTCTTCGTTGCCTATGACAAGTACCACTCGCGTTTGAACGATCCCCCAAGTCAGACGACCATTCCGACGACCGCCATGGAATCGGGCGACTTTTCCGCTCTCTCGGATGGCGGCAAGAATGACATCCCGATCATTTTCGATCCGCTCAGCAACAGCTGCACGCCCGGCGGCGGTTGCACCCGGCAGGCCTTCATGTACAACGGCAAGCTGAACGTGATCCCTCCCGGCAGAATTTCCCCGATCACGAATATGATGCAATCGTTCTTGCCGAATTACCCTAATTCTCCCAACCAAGCCCTTTCGGGGAACTACAACTCCCAGGTGTTCAACAACGACTATCTTGGCACCGCTATTGGCGGTCGCGATAACCACCTCATCGATTGGCGTGTGGACTTCGACCTGAGCCCCAGGAACAGAATTTCCTCCGTTGGCGCAATGGGACATGTGGTGTATACCAACAACTTCGGCACACCCTATTTGCCACTGCCTTACGCCGTGGGCGATTATGCCACCATTGTTCCCAAGCAGTACAACATAGAAGACGCCTACGCCATCACAGATCATCTGACGAACCAGTTCAAAATCGGCTACACACGCTTCTTCATGCCGATTACCAATCCGACCCAGAATGTGACGCAGTACGAAGCTGGGGCCATGGGAATAACCAATCTTCCTTCCGGGCAAGCCGGGCAGGAGTTCCCCGGCGTCTCGTTTGGCGGAGCCGGGTCCCTGGCAGGCAGCGTTGTACCGGCAACCTGGACCACCGATAGCAACTCGGCATCCACCCAGCTCACCATCCCGAACAACTACGCTTTGGTGGACAACCTTCAATGGTTGAAGGGAAAGCATGTGTTCACTTTCGGGATAACATATCAGTTTGAGGGATTGAACAATGCTAACCCCGCCACTTATACGGGTGTTCTTCCACTTTCTTTCGATCAATATGCCACGGCAAACTACTCCAGCGGCTCTTCCAGCATCGATCAAAGCAAGACGGGGTACGGATACGCCAGCTTCCTTCTAGGTGCGGTGGGCGCCACCGCCAGCGGCACCACTGGATTGACTCTGCCGCTTCAAAATGTGGCAACCATTTATAGCCGCATCAAGGCTATTGCACCGTTTGCAGAAGACACTTTTAGAATCACTCCCAAGATGACCATCGATGTCGGCCTGCGGTGGGATTATCTGCCCCCACTGCACGAAAAGTTCAATCATTTCACTTTTCTGAATCCCACCGCGACCAATACTGCGACGGGAACGCTTGGCGCGCTTGAATTCGACGGCAGCTTTGGAGGAGCAGCAGTCAGTTGCGGATGCACGACGCCGGTCCAGGTCTACTGGAAAAACTTTGGGCCCCGTGTAGGAATAACCTATTCCCTGGACGACAAGACTGTACTCCGAGTGGCATCGGGCGTTGTCTACTCTCAGGGCGGTGGCACGGGCGGTGGTCGAGTGGCAGGCAATGGCGGTTCTAACGGAGCAGGTCAGGCCCTGGGATTCAACACAACGGCGGTTGCACCCGGAGACACCCTGACCGGCGCCGGTGCCGGTCCATCTTTCTGGCTGAATGGCACCAACTCATCGCTCTTTGGCCCAGGGTACACTTACCCGGCTGCGCCAACGCCCGGCGCCGCGAGCGCCATCCTGGACACGGGGAACTATGTGAACAGCAGCGGAGCTTTTGTGACACCGTCTTCCATGGGATATGTTGATCCGGTCGAATCCGGGCGCGCGCCAGAGTACACGTTTTGGAACGCAGGTTTTGAGCGCGCCCTCACGAAGGACATGACGTTGCAAATCAACTATGTCGGGGACGAGGCCCATCACACCTGGGACGGCAGCTCGCAAAATGTCCGCGGCTACTGGAACAACCAATTGAACCCCTCGTACCTTGCCGCTCTGGGCGGAGTCAACGGAACAAGTTCCTCAGGCAAGTCCGTTTCCCTCTTGACAGCTCCGGCAACCTCGGCCAATGTAGCCGTATTGAACGCTGCATTGCCGGGACTCCCGAATCCAACTTATTTCATCAACGCGGCAAATGCATTCCCCAGTCAGTCGACACTCACCATCGCGCAGATGCTGACTGCATTTCCCCAATACAACAGCGTCGTTGACACTTTTGGCGGACCGTTTACCGAGAACTTCTCCTACAACGCCATCCAGCTTCAAGTGAACCAACGCCTGGCGCATGGCCTCTCTTTCAATGCCAACCTGACTCTTTCGAAGAACATCGGAGATGATGGCACCTTCCGCAGCGGATACGCCATTCCTTCCGCCGCCATTGACGGACACGGACAGTCCTGGAAACAAGATCGAATCGAACGTTCCTGGACCACCATTGCCGTACCGACAATCTTCAATGCATACGGCGTCTACCAGCTTCCCTTCGGGCCGGGAAAAATCGGCGCCGATTCGTGGCTGGTCCGTCAGCTTGCCGGTGGATGGCAACTTTCGGGAATTTACTCTTACGACACGGGTGGGCCCTTCACTCCCACTTGGAGTTCGAACGGAAACTGCGCCAACGCTGCACCCAACGCCGGACAGTGCATGCCGTCTCTCACCCCAGGATTCGGCAGCCAGGCGCGCATCAACGGCAAATTCGGCAAGGGACCGAATGGTTACAACATCACCAACGCAGGGACCATTCGGTATGTGAACCCGGCTGCGTTTTCTGAGCCGGCCAACATATCCAGCTCATCCAACACCGCGCAGTACCTCATTGGCAACGCGCCTCGCACCAGAGCGTATGGCATTACGAACCCAGCCAATCAAACATTCAACGCCTCAATACGGCGCTCATTTCCCATTTATCACGAAATGGCATTCGTGTTCCAGGCGGATTGCCAGAATGTCCTGAACCTGATGATTTGGGGCGGCCCAAGTGCGGGGTGGGGTGAGACCGCTTCGACACAGACGTATAACTCAACGTTCGGAACAGTGTCCGCTCCAGGCACATTACCTCGGGACTTCCAGCTTTCCGCGCACATCAACTTTTAATCACTTGTTGTTATTACCCGAAGAGGCTCATCGCACTGTGGATCCGCCTCTTCGGTCTCTCTATCCTCCTCTCAGGCCATTGACCAGTTGAACTAATCCATCGATTGCGACTCGGACTCTTGGCTCCTTGATTGGAAGTTCATCCTTTCCTTTCCGTTGACCCAAGAAGGCCGAGAATGGACAGAGTGGCGGGAATGCTGGAGATTTGGCGAACAGACGACACTCACGAAATCGTGATCAATTATTGTGCCGCAAATCCAGATATTGGAGAACCAAACAAGGTGGTGATCTCTCCTCGCCATGCGCGTTACTTCGCGAGTTTGCTGCTTGAACACGCGGCCGACGCAGAAGCTGAAGCCTCCGGCATGAACCAGATTTCACATAACAGGAATCGGTTGGGGAGCTCAGGAAGACTTGTCTACGACTCCCTCTTTCAAGTGATCGATGCACTCACAGAATTCCCCGTCGGATTGAGCGTGAACGATCTGCGCAACATGACGGGATTCCCCCTTGCAAAGATGACTCGCACGTTGACGACCCTCGTCACCTGCAATTGCATTTCTCGCGACGGCGAAGGGTGCTACCGTCTGAATGACGATTTTGCGTTTTTCCCCAATATGTGACTTCAGAGTTGCGCCTTCGTCTCAATCAACTGAACAATCGGATCAACCAATCCTGAGACCGGAATTGACCATGCCCTTCACGCGTAGAAACCTTCTTCTCGGCAGCGCCGCATTTCTCGGCTTTGAGTCACTTCGCAATCGCGGCTGGTCTCAATCTTCTGCGCCGGTAGCTCCGCGGATGGATCTCACCAATGCGCCACCTCCCACTTCATCCGCAGCCAAGACAATTTACAAAGAGATTGGTGAGAGGAATTGGGAAGAACTCAGCCATAGACTTCGTACCGTGAATGCGAATATCGAGAACCTCGGCTTGCGTCATATTCCCGGTGTCGAGGGGACTTTCCTCACTGGCTACCCTTATAACGAGTTCTATGATTGGGACCTCTATTTTGAAAACCTCTACCTTTCCTACTACGGGGTTTGGTCTTATTGCTTTACCAATCTGAAGGAGTTTCTGAATCGTGAACAGCCTGACGGGTATGTGAACCGCAGCCTGATCAAGCAACGAGACCGCCAGCAGTTCAAACCGTTTCTTGCGCAACTTGCGGTCCTCGGCGCCAAACAGAACCACGATGATTATGAATGGATTCGAGGTAATTACTACGACCGATTGGTCAAGTACATCGACAAGTGGTTTTCCTACGATTCAGACCACAACGGTCTACCGGTATGGAACTCGGCAGACGCTGCCGGAACCGACAACCAATGGTCTCGCGCCGGTGCGTTGAGTTCATTTGAGATTGAGGGCGTCGATCTTGCTTCCTACCTGATTCGCGAATTACGAGCGATGTCTGTCATTTCAACTCATCTCAATCTCTCGGCAGATAGCGCAGCATTCAACCACCATGCGGATCGTGTGGCAGCGCTCATAAACACTGTGTTCTGGGATGAGCAACAGGGGATGTATTTCGACCGCAATGAAAAAAACGGCAAGCGTGTCTATGTGAAATCGGCCACGAACTTCATGCCCCTGTTTGCGAAGGCGGCAACGCCCGCGCGGGCAAGGCGGATGATCCGCGAGCACCTTCTTAATGAAGAGGAGTTCTGGCTCACTTATCCAGTGGCTAGTTACGCGAGAACGGAACCGGACTATTATCAGGGATCGCACCATGAGTGCAATTGGCGTGGGCCCACTTGGGCTCCGACAAACTACATGATCTTTCAGGGACTTCGCCACTACGGCTACCATGCCGAAGCTCGGGAATTGGCCACGCGCCTCTTCAATATGGCACTTCTGAAGAACCCGGTTTTGCGCGAATACTACAACGCGGAGACAGGCGATGGCTTGGGCCAGACCAAATTCTGGGGATTCACGGCTCTCTATTACGGAATGCTCCTGGAATCGATCCTTGGATACGATGCTTCGTCGCTTTCGAAGCCGTCGATTCCAATCATGGAAAAGAAATTGAACATCTCCTTCTCGTCCTCTTAGTTGCGTCTGCTCCGGGGCCCGGCACCGATTGAATCCGCAACGAATGCAAACCTACACCCAAGAGATTCATCTTTACTCCCGCCTTCGGCGGCACCTTAAGAGTATGACCTATGGTTCCAAGGTTATCGTTGAGCTCGATGCATGAGAAGAACTCTCGCCACCAATCCGATGCTCAATGGAGCGCCAAGAGCCATCAAGGCCCATTTGACCGCGAAGGTTGTCAATCACATCCGCGCGAAGATCGAGGACGGCTCACTTCAACCCGGCGATAAACTTCCT
>Ga0181537_10005447_pt1 | contig 10287 bp, 8 predicted proteins | sample PEATcosm2014_Bin_39_FD_119765 | JGI IMG/M metagenome (GOLD analysis project Ga0181537, IMG submission 119765) | Peatland microbial communities from MTU Mesocosm Facility, Houghton, MI, USA - PEATcosm2014_Bin23_10_metaG | ecosystem: Environmental > Terrestrial > Soil > Wetlands > Peat | place... | reverse complement strand
CGCCTGGAGCGCTTCCTGCAGCTGTGCGCCGAGAACAACATGCAGGTGTGCGTGCCCTCGACCCCGGCGCAGATGTTCCACCTGCTGCGGCGCCAGATGCTGCAGGGCTTCCGCAAGCCCCTCATCGTCATGACTCCCAAGAGCCTGCTGCGCCACGACCTGTCGGTCTCGGCTCTCGAGGACCTCACCCGCGGCAGCTTCGCGCGCGTCATCGGGGAGACCGATGAGCTCAATGCCAAGGAGGTGCGGCGCGTGGTGTTCTGCAGCGGCAAGGTCTACTTCGACCTGCTCAAGGCGCGCCGCGAGGAGGGGCGCCAGGATGTCGCCCTGGTGCGCATCGAGCAGCTCTACCCCTTCCCGAACGATGAATACCAGGCGGCGCTCGCGCGCTACCCGGCGGCACGCGAGATCGTGTGGTGCCAGGAGGAGCCCCAGAACCAGGGGGCCTGGTACCAGATCCGCCACCGCCTGCAGGAGCTTGCCACCGGCCGGCGCGACGTGCTGTACGCGGGCCGCGCGCCCGCGGCGGCGCCGGCCACCGGCATCGGCAAGATTCATACCCTCGAGCAGCAGGCGCTGGTCGCCGCGGCTCTCCATGCCACCACGACCGAGGAGTCCGGCCGCGACACGCAGCGCCTGAAGCCTGCCGGTACGCCCGCCGCGACCCCGCTGAGAAAGAGTTCATGAGCACCGAAATCCGCGTCCCCCAGCTGCCCGAGTCGGTCGCCGACGCGACCCTCGTGGCGTGGCACAAGCGCCCGGGTGATCCGATCGCGCGCGATGAGAATCTCGCCGACCTGGAGACCGACAAGGTGGTGCTGGAAGTGCCGGCGCCCGCCAACGGCGTGGTGCGCGAGATCAAGGTGCAAAGCGGTGCGGTGGTGAAGAGCGGCGAGCTCCTTGCGCTGATCGAGGAGGGCGCCGCCGCCGAGGGCCCGGCCAAGTCGGCCGCACCGGCCGCCAAGGCACCCCCGGCCGCCGCGCCGGCCGCTGCCGCCGCTGACAAGGATGGCGGACGCCTGAGCCCCTCGGTGCGTCGCCTGGTGGAGGAGAACCGCCTGGATCCTGCCGCGATCCCGGCATCCGGGCGCGACGGGCGCCTCACCAAGTCCGACGTGGTCGGCTACCTCGGCAAGCAGCCCGCCGAGATCGCAGCGCCGCCCGCGGCTGCTGCGCCGGCTGCGGTGCGTGCCCCGGCCGCCAACGGGGCGCGCCAGGAGCAGCGCGTGCCGATGACGCGCCTGCGGGCGCGCATCGCGCAGCGCCTGCTGGAGGCGCAGTCGAGCCAGGCGCTGCTCACCACCTTCAACGAGGTCGACCTGACGGCCACCCAGGAGCTGCGCGCGCGTTACAAGGAGCGCTTCGAGAAGGAGCACGGCGTAAAGCTCGGCTTCATGTCGTTCTTCGTGAAGGCGACGCTCGAGGCGCTGAAGAAGTTCCCGGTGCTGAATGCCTCGGTCGACGGCAACGACATCATCTACCACGAGTACTACGACATCGGTGTGGCGGTCTCCACCGACCGCGGCCTGATCGTGCCGATCGTGCGCGACGCCGATGCCAAGAGCTTCGCGGCCATCGAGAAGCAAGTCGCCGACTACGCCCGCAAGGCGCGCGAGGGGTCGCTTGCCATCGAGGACCTGACCGGGGGCACCTTCACCATCACCAACGGCGGGGTGTTCGGCTCGCTCATGTCGACCCCGATCGTGAACGCGCCGCAGAGCGCCATCCTCGGCATGCACAAGATCCAGGAGCGCCCCATGGTGGTGAATGGCGCCATTGCGGTGCGGCCGATGATGTACCTGGCGGTGACCTACGACCACCGCATCATCGATGGGCGCGAGGCCGTGCAGTTCCTGGTGGCGATCAAGGACGCGCTGGAGGATCCGGGCCGCATCCTCCTCGGTATCTGAGAGCTGCGCCGGCAGCTCCCTACGTCAGGAGCCAAGCCACGGCGCCGTCAGCGTCGGCGCCAGGGCGCCGCCTCAGAAGACGTGGCTGAACACCCAGTAGAGGCTGCCGGAGATCAGGATCGCTGCCGGCAGCGTCAACACCCAGGCGATGACGAGGTTGCGCAGCGTCTGCATCTGCAGGCCTGAGTGATTGGCTGCCATCGTGCCCGCGACCCCCGAGGACAGCACGTGGGTGGTCGAGACCGGCAGCCCGAACATGTCGGCCGCGGCGATGGTGGTCATCGCCACGAGCTCCGCGGAGGCGCCCTGCGCGTAGGTGAGGTGCGTCTTGCCGATCTTCTCACCGATCGTCACGACGATACGCTTCCAGCCGACCATGGTTCCGAGCCCGAGCGCGATCGCGACGGCCACCTTCACCCACAGCGGGATGAACTTGGTCGCCTTGTCGATTTCCTTCTTGAAGGCCGCGAGGGTGCCCATCGTTTCGGCGTCAAATGCCTTGGCGTGCGGGTCCTTGGCGAGGATGCGCTCGGCCTCGGAGGTGAGGTACATGTCGTTGCGGATGTTGGTGACGGTGTTGGCCGGCATCTGCTTGAAGCCGCCGTCGGCGCGCACCTGGTCGGCGATGTTGCCCGTGACCGCCGAGAGTGCCGGCAGCACCGAGTCATCCCACTTGTGAGTGCGCACGTAGGTGGTGAGTGCCGCGCGCGGATCCGCCGGCGTCGGGCCGGTCGCGTACTTGTCGATCGAGTGCTGCGTGGCCGTTGCCAGGGCGACGAACGGGACCATCTCGGACTGCGGCATGGCGCGGTTCAGGGCGTACGCCATGGGCACGACCCCGATGAGGATCAGCATGATGAGGCCCATGCCCTTCTGGCCATCGTTGGAGCCGTGCGCGAACGACACGCCGCCGCAGGTGAGGATCAGGATGCCGCGGATCCACCACGGCGGCCCGCGATTGCCCTTGGGCTCCTGGTAGAGCGCCTTGTTCTTCACCAGCGCCTTGAGCGCGAGGAACAGCAGCGCCGCGGCGACGAAGCCGACCACGGGTGAGATCAGGAGCGACCAGCCGATCTTGGCAGCCTGGCTCCAGTCCACCCCCGTGGTGCCGTCACGGCCGTGCATCAGGGCGTTGGCGACGCCGACGCCGATGATCGAGCCGATCAGGGTGTGGGAGGAGGAGGCGGGGAGTCCGAGGTACCAGGTGCCGAGGTTCCAGAGGATCGCGGCGATCAGCAGTGCGAACACCATGGCGAAGCCGGCACTGGTGCCGACCTGCATGATCAGCTCCACGGGCAGCAGCGAGATGATGCCAAAGGCGACGGCGCCGCTGGAGAACAGCACGCCGAGGAAGTTGAGCGTGCCGGAATACATCACCGCCACATTCGGCTGCAGGGAATGCGTGTAGATCACGGTCGCCACCGCGTTGGCGGTGTCGTGAAAGCCGTTCACGAACTCGAAGCCGAGCGCGATCAGCAGCGCCACGCCGAGCAGCAGGTAGGGCAGGAGCGACATCTTCTGCGGCGTGCTGCTGATGTCGCTGACCAGGCTCCACCCGGTGTAGCCGATCCCGACCGCCAGGAGCGCGAGGAACACGAATATGGTCCCGATGCCCGGCCTGCGGTCCAGAGTCGGACGGCTGGAGGATGCCGGGAGGCTCTCGACGGCGACGCTGCTCATAGGGGATCACTCTTCCGGTGTTTCATGAAGAGGTGGCAGGGTAGGGCTGTAATGTTTTAGTAATGTGACAGCCACGCTGCAGGTGGGGACCGCTCAAGCCGCCCCGTGCAGCTAAGGCCTTGATCTGCCTGAGGTCAGCGCGACGCAGCCCACTTGTAACACCGGCCGTTGCCCCCACAGAAGTGCTCACGGCCGGGTTGCCCGGTGTGCTTCGGACCTGCGCGGCGGGGCTGCTCTGAGGCACTCCTTCTTTATGGTACTGTCCCGCCCCTCTTAATTTCCGGTGTTTATTGCGATGCCGAACGAAAACAAAACCGCGCCCGCCGCCGACAGTTTCGACGTGATCGTCATCGGCGGCGGACCTGCCGGCTACCCCGCTGCCATCCGTGCCGCGCAGAACAAGCTCAGCGTCGCGTGCATCGATGAGTGGAAGAACCGCGATGGCACCGCGGCCTTTGGCGGTACCTGCCTGAACGCCGGATGCATCCCCTCCAAGGCGCTGCTGGAGTCGAGCGAGCTCTTCCACCGGGTGCAGGAGGAGTTCGGCACGCATGGCATCAAGGTGACGGGCGCGACGCTCGACCTGGCGCAGATGCAGAAGCGCAAGAGCGGCATCGTGCGCACCATGACGCAGGGGATCCTCGCGCTCTTCAAGGCCGCGGGCGTCACCCCGCTGCAGGGCCACGGGCGGCTGCTCGCGAACCGCCAGGTGGAGTTCACCGCCAACGACGGCACGCGGCGCACCCTCAGCGCCAGACAGGTAATCCTGGCCTCCGGCTCGACGCCCATCGAGCTGCGCTCGGCGCCCTTCAAGGCACCTGAGATCGTCGACTCCTGGGGGGCGCTCGATTTCGACGCGGTACCCAAGCGCCTCGCCGTGATCGGCGCCGGCGTCATCGGCCTTGAGCTCGGGAGCGTGTGGCGACGGCTCGGGGCCGAGGTCGTGGTGCTCGAGGCATTGCCGGACTTCCTCGCCATCGCCGACCAGCAGCTGGCGAAGGAAGCGCTGCGCCATTTCAGGAAGCAGGGCCTGGACATCCGCCTTGGCGCGAAGGTCACCGGCGCCACGGTGACCGCCGGTGCGGTGCAAGTCACCTACCAGGACGCCAAGGGCGAGGAGCACCTGAGCGTCGATCGGGTCGTGGTCGCCATCGGACGCCGCCCGTTCACCAAGGACCTGCTGGGCCCCGATACCGGGGTGAAGCTCGATGAGCGCGGCTTCATCGTCGTCGACGAGCACTGCCGCACCGGGGTCGAGGGCGTGTGGGCGGTCGGGGACTGCGTGCGTGGCCCGATGCTCGCGCACAAGGGCAAGGAGGAGGGCGTCATGGTCGCCGACCTCATCGCCGGGCTCTACGGGGAGATGAACTACAAGGTCATCCCCTCGGTCATCTACACCGCCCCGGAGATCGCCTGGGTGGGACTGACCGAAGAAGAGGTGAGGAAGAGCGGCCGCGAGTACAAGGTCGGGGTGTTCCCGTTCCTCGCCAGCGGCCGCGCCCGCGCCATGGAGCAGGCCACGGGCTTCGCCAAGGTGCTGGCGGCGCGCGATGACGATGAGATCCTCGGTGTGCACATCGTCGGCCCTCTGGCCGGGGAGCTGATCGCCGAGGCGGTGCTGGCGATGGAGTACTCGGCCAGCAGCGAGGACCTGCAGCGCACCATCCACGCCCACCCGACGCTCTCGGAGGCCGTGCACGAAGCGGCGCTCAACGCCGACAAGCGCGCGATCGACTCGATCAACCGCTGAGAGCGCGAGCGCGGTCAGCTTTCAGCGCTGGCGTCGTGCGTCGATGACGTTGGGGACGCCCGTCAGGCGGCGCAGCACGCGCGCCAGCTGCTCGAGGTCCTTCACCCCCACGGTGAGCGCAAAGTGCGCGATGCCGGTGTCGTGGTCGGTGCGCGTCTGCGCCGCATCGATCGAGAGGCGCTCAACCGCCAGCACGTCGCTCAGGTCGCGCAACAGGCCGCGCCGGTCGTAGGCGCGGATCGCCAGCACGACGTTCATCGCCTCCTGCACCGCGCTCGCCCACTCAACTTTCAGCACCCGGTCGCCCCGGACCGCGCTCATGCGGTTGAAGCTGGCGCAGTCGCGCCGGTGCACGGTGACGCCGCGGCCGAGCGTGACGTAGCCTGCGATCGGCTGCGGCCGCAGCGGCGCACAGCAGCGTGCCAGGGTGATCGGCAGGTCACCGACACCCTCGATCTCCACCGGCGAACTGCGGCGGCGAGTGCTCGGCGCGCGCGCCGGGCGCACCACCTGGGGTTCGGGTGGTGCGCTGAGGCGCCCGGCCGCCTGCAGGAGCTGCGTGACCGTGACCTCACCCTCGCCGAGCAGCTCGTAGAGGTTCTCCGCGTCGCGCGCCTTGAGCTCCTGGGCGAGGGCGGCGAGCTGCTCGCTGCGTACCCCGATGCGCGCCAGCTCGCGTTCGGCGATCTCGCGCCCGGCGCTGCGGTTGTCGCCTGCGTCCTGCTTGCGGAACCAGGCGCGCACCTTGCTGCGATTGCGTGCCGAGACGAGGTAGCCCTGCTCGGGTGCGAGCCAGTCACGGCTCGGCGCTTCGTGCTTCGCGGTGATGATCTCGACGATCTCCCCGTTTGCCAGGGCGGTGCTGAGGGGCACGATGCGCCCGTTGACCTTGGCGCCGCGGCAGCGGTGGCCGAGGGACGTGTGCACCTGGTAGGCGAAGTCGAGCGGGGTGGCGCCGCGCGGCAGGTCGATGACCTCGCCCTTGGGGGTGAGCACGTAGACGCGGTCCTCGAAGAGCTCCGCGCGCATGCCCTCGATGAGGTCGCGCGGCGCCTCCCCGCCGTCCTCGGGCTCGAGCAGCCGCCGCACCCACTCGATCTTGCGCTGGTACTGCGCATCCCGCGGGCCGCCCTCCTTGTAGGTCCAGTGCGCCGCGACGCCGAGCTCGGCGTGCTCGTGCATGTCGCGGGTGCGGATCTGCACCTCGACACTCCTCGCCTGCGGCCCGATCACCGCCGTGTGGATGGAACGGTAACCGTTGCCCTTCGGGGTCGCGATGTAGTCATCGAACTCTCCCGGGATGTAGGGCCACGCGCCATGGATGATGCCGAGCGCCGCGTAGCACTCGGCCACCGATCCGACCACCACGCGCACCGCGCGCACGTCGTAGAGCTGCGAGAAGTCGAGCTGCTTCCTCTGCATCTTGCGGTAGATGCTGTAGATGTGTTTGGGGCGGCCGTAGACCGCGGCCTCGATGTCCGCCGCGGTCAGCTGCGCGCGCAGCGCCTCGCACAGCAGCTCGATGTAGCGCTCGCGGTCGGCGCGGCGCTCGTTGAGCGCCGCCGCCACGCGGCGGTATTCGTCGGCCTCCAGGTAGCGGAACGCGAGGTCCTCCAGCTCCCACTTCAGCTGCCACACCCCCAGGCGATTGGCGAGCGGGGCGTAGATGGCGCGTGCCTCGAGCGCGCGCCGGGCGCGCTCGGCGGCCGGCAGGGTGCGCGCGTGGCGCAGCGCCACGAGCTCCTCGGCGAGGCGCGCCAGCACCAGGCGCGGATCGCTCACCACCGCGAGCAGCATCTTGCGCAGCGTCTCGGTCTGGCGCGTGTCGAGCCCGAGTTCCGGTGACCAGTCCCGTGGCAGCCCGAGCGCGCCTAAGCGCATGAGGGCGGTGGCGATGGCCGCCGGTCCCGGCCCCACGGCCGCGCCGGCGGCCTGCGGCGTGGCGCCCGCTGCGAGGGCTGCGCGTGCCAGCAGGGCGAGCGCAAGCTCGCTGCTCTCGGTGAGCCCGCCGATGATCTCCGCAGCCTCGGCAGCGCGGGCCAGCTCGGGCAGGCTGCCGCCCTCCTCGAGCCGCGCGCGTGCAGCGCCGAGGGCGTCGCGGATCGCAGACGGGCAGGTGAGATTGGTTTCCAAGTGGGCGCTTGTTTCGGCAGGAATGCTGCGCAACGTACTGTCCGCGCAGGATTACCGCTATCATACGCGCCTGCTTTTACCGCGGCGTTCGAGTATGGCCGGACACAGCAAGTGGGCTAACATCCAGCGGCGCGAAAGCCTGCTCTTGCGCAAGCGCCACCGCGGGGCGGCCTCACCGGCGGCGGAAGGCCTGCAGAGCGTGCGCTACGAGGGCTACGGCCCGGGCGGCGCCGCGGTCATGGTCGACTGCCTCACCAACGACCGCGGGCGCGTCGCCGATGAACTGCGCCGCGCCTTTGCGCGCAACGGCGGCAACCTCGGTGCCGACGGTTCCGTCAGCTACCTCTTCAACACCGTGGGCCTCATGACCTTCCCGCCGGGCACCGACGAGGAAGCCCTGATGCGCGTGGCGCTCGAGGCGGGGGCCGAGGACGTGGTGCCGAGCAAGGACCACTCGGTCGAGGTGCTGGCCGACCCCCTGGAGTTCGACACGGTGTGTGCAGTCCTCACCCACGGGGGCTTCACGCCCGCCACCGCCGAGGTCACGCAGCGCGCCGCCACCGCGCTCGAGCTCAGCGGCGAGAGCGCCGAGCGCATGGTGCAGCTGCTGGCCGACCTCGAGGACCTCGAGGAGGTGCAGGACGTCTATTCGAATGTCGAGATCTCCGACGACGTGCTGTCGCGCATCTGAGGCGCACCCGCACGACGTGCTGCGCGCGCGGCAGTCCTGAGTGAGTGCCCTTACCGTATTCGGGCTGGTCGCGGTGAGCGCGATGCTTGCGAGCTACGCGCTGGAGGACCGCAGCCCGTGGTTCATCCTCGCGTTTGCCGCCGCCTGTGCCCTGGGCTCGGTCTACGGCTTCCTGCAGGGGGCGTGGCCGTTCGGTGTGGTTGAGGCCATCTGGTCGCTGGTCGCGCTGCGGCGCTGGTGGGCGCGGCGGCAGGATCCGACAGCTGGCCGCCAGTGAGGCCGCGCCCCACGTAGGAATGCGTAAGTGCTTGTTTTCAGTTAACCTTGCGCAGCACAAATGGCGCTCAGCCGTTCGCTGACACGGGACGCTTATTCGAATGTCGAGATATCGGACGAGGTCCTGGCGTGGCTTTGATCCGGAAGCGGCGGCCGCACGCCCGGCGGTCGGCCCGCGCCCGGTGGCTGCGGCCAGCGTGCGCATCCTGGGCCTGGACCCCGGCTCGCGCCGCACCGGCTTCGGGCTCATCGAGAGCCGCGGCAGTGAGCTCGTGCCCCTCGCGCACGGCTGCCTCAACGTCGCCAGCGCCACCCCGATGGCGCGCCTGCGCCTGATCTTCGAGGGCCTCGAGCGGCTCATGGCACAGCACGCCCCGGTGGAGGTCGCGATCGAGCGCGTCTTCGTCAGCCGCAACGTCGACAGCGCACTGAAGCTCGGGCAGGCGCGCGGCGCCGCCCTGTGCGCCATTCCCCACGGCATTCCGGTGTTCGAGTACGCCCCGCGGGCGATCAAGCTCGCCGTGGTGGGCAGCGGCTCTGCGGAGAAGTTCCAGGTGGCCCACATGATCTGCGCGCTGCTCGCGCTCAATGAACGCCCCGGCGCGGACGCCGCCGATGCGCTGGCGGTCGCGGTGTGCCACGCACACGCCCGCACCCTGGCGGTACTCACCGCCTCAGGATCGGTGCGCTCCCTCCAGGGTGGGCGATGATCGGCTCGCTGCGCGGGCGTATCCTGGCGAAGACACCGCCGCAGCTGACCGTCGAGGTCGGCGGCGTCGGCTACGAACTGGAAGCGCCGCTCTCGACCTTCTTCCACCTGCCTGCGCTCGGCGCAGAGGTGCACCTGCTCACCCACCTCGTGGTGCGCGAGGATGCCCACGTGCTCTACGGCTTCGGTGGCGAGGATGAACGGCGGCTGTTCCGCAGTCTCATCAAGGTGTCTGGCGTTGGACCCAAGATCGCCCTGGCGCTGCTCTCGGGCATGAGCGTCGCGGAGTTTCATGCCTGCGTGCAGGCCCAGGATACCGGCACGCTCACCCGCGTGCCCGGCATCGGGCGCAAGACCGCCGAGCGGCTGATCGTGGAGATGCGCGACCGCCTTGCGGCGCCCGAGCTCAGCGCCGGCGGCGTGCGCAGCTCAGGCGCGGTGAGCCCGGAGGCTGAGGCCTATGACGCCCTGGTGGCGCTCGGCTATCGCCCCGCCGAGGCCACGCGCTTGCTCAAAGGCGCAGGTCCCGGTACACAGTCCACCGAGGAACTGATCCGCCGTGCCCTCAAGGGCGCGGTACGCGAGTGACGACGCCCGAAGTGACCGAACAACGCATCATCAGCGCCGCCGCGGGCGCCGAAGAGGAGGCGGTCGAGCGTGCCATCCGCCCGCGCCGGCTCGCCGACTACGTCGGCCAGGGGCCGGTCAAGGCGCAGCTCGACATCTTCATCAGCGCCGCGCGTGCGCGCGGCGAGGCGCTCGATCACGTGCTGATCTTCGGGCCCCCGGGGTTGGGCAAGACCACGCTCGCCAACATCATCGCCGCCGAGCTCAACGTGAACCTGCGCCAGACCTCCGGTCCGGTGCTCGAGCGGCCCGGGGACCTGGCCGCGCTCCTCACCAACCTGCAGGCGCGCGACGTGCTCTTCATCGACGAGATCCACCGCCTGTCCCCGGTGGTCGAGGAGGTTCTGTACCCGGCGATGGAGGACTACCAGCTCGACATCATGATCGGGGAGGGTCCGGCCGCCCGCTCGATCAAGCTGAACCTGCCGCCCTTTACCCTTATCGGCGCCACCACGCGAGCCGGCCTCCTGACCTCCCCGCTGCGCGACCGCTTCGGCATCGTGCAGCGCCT
>Ga0181537_10005446_pt1 | contig 10290 bp, 11 predicted proteins | sample PEATcosm2014_Bin_39_FD_119765 | JGI IMG/M metagenome (GOLD analysis project Ga0181537, IMG submission 119765) | Peatland microbial communities from MTU Mesocosm Facility, Houghton, MI, USA - PEATcosm2014_Bin23_10_metaG | ecosystem: Environmental > Terrestrial > Soil > Wetlands > Peat | place... | reverse complement strand
TGAACGTCCCGGCGAACGACAGCGGCGAGTCCGAAGCGCTGGTGACGGCCGGGGCGAGGGTGCCGCGCAGGCCGATCGCGAAGGTGTCGATCGTGTCCGATACCTTCTCGGTCACCACGGCGTAGCGGCCGTCGGGGCTGATGGCGACGTCCTCAGGGCTGGACGCTCCCGAGCTCAGCGGCTGGCTGCCGCCGGGGATGGCCACCAGGCCGGCCGGGGTCGCGAAGAACCCGGCCACGTTGGCCGTGCCTCCGGAGTTCAGCACCTCGGCCAGGCCGCCCCTGATCGCGACGCTGGTCGGGGTGGTGCCTCCGCTGGCCACTACGTTTCGCAGCCGCAGTGCGCCGTTGGGCAGAACCGCGAAGTCCGAGACCTGGTTAGAGCCGGCGTCTACCACCAGCAGCGTCTGGCGGTCCGCAGACAGTGTGACGGCGCCCTGCCCGTAATTGGCGGCGGTGCCGGTCCCGCCGGTGTTGTAGGTCCCGGCCAGGGTGAGGGTGCCGTCACCGCTGCGGGCAAAGACCTCGACCTGGTTCCCGGCCGCGGAGTTGGTGCTGGTGTAGACGGATCCGTGGCCACCCCCGCCGACCGGCAGCGGCGCGGCCGAGGCGGCCCCCGCGCCGACCAGCACCAGCCCGCCGGCCGCCGCGCCGCCCAGCATGATGCCCAGGGCCCGGTTCTTCAGACGATGCATGATACTTACCCTCCTTTTTCCGCTGCGGCATGTTCCGCAGCCCCAACATCGGCCACAGTGGCCCGCCCGCGGCCGGCTCACACCCTCAAGGTGGTTAATCCGAGCGGACCCGCGCAGGCGAGATCTTCATAACGCCGAACGGCCGTGGTTCCCGCCCCCGCGCACCCAGGGAGCTGACCGGCGCTGGCGCGTGATTCCTGCCCGGTAACATGCACGTCAGGCACCCCGCCCCGCCCCCAGACCCCCTGGAGCCCGCCGTCATGACTGCCGACATCAGCGCCTCCGCGGATCTCCTCGGGCTCTTCCCGCCCGGCTCGCGGGTGGATTCCGACGGCGAGCTGGTAGTCGCCGGCTGCCGCCTGGCCGACTTGGCCGCCACCTGGGGCACCCCGCTGTTCGTGGTGGACGAAGGGGCCGTCCGCGCCCAAGTCGGCCGGTTCGGGCGGGCCCTGGCAGCGGGCTGGGAAAATTCGCGGATGGTCTTCGCGTCCAAGGCCTTCCCGTGCACCGCCCTGTACCGGCTGATGGCCTCCGAAGGCATCGGCGTCGACGTGGCCGGACCGGGTGAGCTGGCCATGGCGCTGGCCGGCGGGGTCGATCCCGCGCTGATCATCATGCACGGCAACGCCAAGACCCCAGAAGAATTGCAGACGGCGGTCGACGCCGGGGTCGGCCTGATCGTGATCGACAACGACGACGACATCGACCGGCTGGAGGACCTGGTCACCTCTGAGCAGCCTGTCTTGGTCCGGGTGATTCCCGGCGTCCGGCCCGATACCCACGAGGCGGTGGCCACCGGCCAGGCCGGGTCCAAGTTCGGCCTGCCGATACCGGCCGCCCGGGCCGCCATCGCCCGGCTGCGCCACAGCGACAAGCTGCGCCTCGACGGCGTGCACATGCACATCGGTTCGCAGATCCTGTCACCCGAACCGTATGCCCCGGCAATCGAGGCCATCGCCGGGCTGGGCGAGTTCGCCGTCTACGACCTGGGCGGAGGCCTCGGGACCCGGTACACCTACACCGATGACCCGCCGAGCCCCGAGGACTGGATCGAGGCTCTGCTGGTCACCGCACGCAAGCATCTCCCACCGGACGCGCAGATCATTATCGAGCCGGGCCGCAGCCTGGTCGCCCCGTTCGGGGTAACGCTGTATCGCGTGGTGTCCGTGAAAGGCGACGACCCACGCTTCGTGGCCGTCAACGGCGGCATGGCCGACAACATGGAGGTAGCACTATACGACCAGCGGTTCGAGGCCACGGTGACTAGCCGCGTCGGCGGCGGTGACCGTGTGGACCTGGTCGGACGGCACTGCGAATCCGGCGACCGGCTGATCAACGGTGTCCCACTGCGTGACCCCCGGCCCGGCGATCTCGTGGCCGTGGCGGCCACCGGCGCCTATTGCTACTCCCTGGCCAGCAACTACAACGGCGCCATGCGCCCCCCCGTCGTGTTCTGTAAGGACGGCCAGCCGCGCCTTGTGGTCCGGCGAGAAACCATCGCCGATTTTCTCTCGCGCGATGTCACGGGGCCTTGAGGCACCGGGCGAGCTGGCTGGCGTAAAACGTCCAGCTGACGGGCGGTGAGCTGGCCGGGGGCGTGGTCAGGCACCTGCGGGTCGGTGGTCGTACTGTTGCGCGACAGTATGGACCGCGAGGGGCCGGTGCTCCGGTTCACCCCCGGGGCGCGTCGAGGCGGTTCGCTGACCTAGTGAGGTGGGGCGCTCGTTAGGTGGGTTCGGGTGATGGCGGCCAGCGGCCGCCGCAGAACCCGCCGGTCAGCCCTCTGTGTCGGCAGGAAGCAGGATGAAAGCGTTCCCGTACAGTGGGCGCATCGGCCGGAAGTCCCGTTCATCAAGGGTCAGCAGGCGTGTCGTCCGGTGCCTGGCGGCGAGCACGGCGACCGATGCGTCGGTCAGGCCGAGCTTGAGGTCTGCGTACCGGTCGATGAGTCCCATAGCTGCGAGGATGTCGTCTGGGCCGAACTCGGCGAGCGCATAAGCTCCGTTGGCCACGTCTTCGAGTACCTCGCGTTCCACCCGCTGGCCAAGACGCTCCGAGACCAGGTAATCCAGCTCGGCGAGCACGAACGGCGACAGGATGAAGGGGCCAGGATCGGACTCTAGCGCTTGCCTGACGGCTGGATGTTCGTCGGCCGATTCATCCTTGAAGGCGAACATGCCGCTGGTGTCAAGGATGATCAATGGTCGCCGAATCCGCGGGCAAGGAGCTCATCGACTCGCCTGGCGGCGGAGGGATCGCCGCTTCGGCCGCCTCCTGGCCGCGGCCGGGGGCGCTCGCTCCCAGCGGCTTCCGCCGACGACGGGATGATAGTTGCGATCACGCGGCCATGCTCCGTTATCTCCAGCACGTCGCCGTTCTTGACCCTGGCCAGATACTGGCTGGTGTGGTGGCTCAGCTCCCGAACTCCGACTCTCATGAGCTCATGTTACCACATGTGTTACCACAACTGCAGCCAGGGTTCTGTGGTGCGCCCGCGTCAGGAAACCTCATCGAGATTAAGTCTCCGGCTTCCCCCTGGTTCCCGGATCTCGCTGTTCGGCTACTCCGAGGGCGCCTGGATCATCAACGTCTGGGAGCTGAAGCACCCGGCCGAAGCCGGGCCACCCCCGCGCCTGCGAGATTTTCATGACGCCGAACGGCCCGTGGTTCCCGCCCTCGCGCACCCAGGGGGCTGACCGGCGCTGGCGCGTGATTCCTGCTCGGCGCGGACAGCGGCCAGTTCGCGCTGGACGTCGGCGCGGATGCGGGCGTCGGTGCCCAGGGCCTTGAGGCACCGGGCGAGCTGGCTGGCGTATACGTCCAGCTGACGGGCGGTGAGCTGGCCGGGGTCGTGGTCAGGCATGGGCGGCCTGCCTGGTCCGGTCGTCCTGCTCGGCTATCACGTCATCGAGCCTTCCCTGCAGGTCCTTCCGCGCCGACGGCACGGGGTCCATCCCGTCGCAGGACCCGATGGCGAGTTCCAGCTGGCGGCGTTGGTCGCTCAGCTCGGACGTGGTCAGTGCGTACAGGGGATGTTTCGGCAGTTCGACGGTTGGCGGCTCGGTGGTCATGGGCTGGTCCTAACGGCATCTGGCGTGGGTCTCAACGCGACTGCGCGTGTCCTGCGTCCCACGTTCCCAGGCCAGGACTACCGTTTGAAGGGAGTAGGTAGCCATCTGCAACCGGTAGGCCCGGTACGCAACGCCGGGGGCCGCGACGCAATCTCATGCAAGGAGACGGCATGACCGGCAAGCGGGACCTGGATCCCGAAACGTCCCCGCTGCACTTCTTCGGCGCCGAGGTACGACGGGCGCGCGAAGCCGCGGCCATGACGCTGGCTGACCTGGGCGCCAAGGCGCCGTGTGATGCCTCGACCGTGTCCAGGATCGAGTCCGGCCAGCTCAGCCCGGCCGAATGGTTCGCCAGAGCGTGCGATGAGTCGTTCCCGCAGATGGGCGGCTGGTTCGGCAGGTTCCACCGCGCGTCACTTCGGTGGGACGGTCCCCATCCGCGATGGTTCGAGGACTGGGTCGACGCCGAGGGACGGGCCACGGTCTTGCGCGGATGGGAACCGCTGCTGGTCCCAGGCCTGCTCCAGACGCCGGAATATGCTGGCGCGCTGTTCCGGGCCTGGCGGACTGACGATGACCAGGACAAGGTTGAACAGCTCGTCACCGCGCGGATGGAGAGGCAGCGCATCTTCGACCGTCCCAAGCCGCCGTCATTCTGGGCGGTCCTCGATGAGGGCGTGCTCCGCCGCCGCATCGGCGGCGCGAAGGTGATGCACGACCAGCTCGTCCACCTGGCCGACATGGGAGAACGGGCCAGCATCAAGATCCACGTGATCCCGGCCGAGGCCGGCGCGCACATGGGGCTACTGGGCGCTCTGGCCATCGCAGGCTTCGCCGGCGACGCGCCGGGTATCGTTTACTTCGAGTCACCGGATGAAGGGCAGATCACCATGGACCCTGACACGGTGGCGAAGGTCACCCTGACGTTCGAGACCCTCAGATCCGAGGCGCTCCCGCGCGGAGCCTCGCGATACCTGATCCTGAAAGTGGCTGGTGAATATGGACGCGACGTGGAGGAAGTCCAGTTACAGCGGTGGTAACGGCGGCAACTGCGTCGAAGTCGGCGCGCAGCCGCAGTCCGGCCGCATACTGGTGCGCGACACCAACGACCGCCAGGGGCCGGTGCTTCGGTTCACCCCGGGCGCCTGGAGGCGGTTCGCTGACCTGATGAGGTCGGACGCTCGTTAGGTCCTGGCTTTCTCTGCGTAGGTTCGTAGCAAGGTACTCTCAACGTCCGAGAGTGGCCTTGGTCGTGTCCGAGCTACGGCGGGATATGCCAGGTCTGAGCGGCCCGTGAGCCGGAAACCACGTGATGGGGCCTGTGTCCAGGGCGGAGACGGCGGGCCGGGAATCCGGTGCAGCACGAGTAGGGTGCTGAGTCGTGATTGCCTATCACGCCGCAGAGCATAGTGGCGAAGCTAAGTCGGCAGCTGACTTGAGTTGTTAATTCGTTGACAGTAGCGGTGAGGCTGCCGCGTATCTCGTCGATTCCAGATACGGATGCCGGCTTCGAGTTCGGCGATGTCGAGGTGCACCTCGCAGCGTAGCTACGGCCAGGCAGCTCAGCCCGGTTTGATGTCGGCGGCCCGCCAGATCCGTGAGATGGCTGACTGGCTCAAACCCGTCGCCGCTGCCATCGACCGCGTAGTCCAGCGCGCGTCCCGACCCGGCGCCCGCTCCTCAAACGTCCTGCTGATCACCAGCGCAACCTGCTCATCAGTAATCCTCCGCGGCGCTCCAGGCCTCGACACGTCATCTAGGCCCTCCAGCCGGCTTGCCAGGAACCGGGACCGCCACTTGGCAACAGTGGCCCGCGACACCCCCAGCGCGGCGGCCACCTCGGTGTTCGATGCGCCCTCCGCGCACACCAGCACAATCCGTGCTCTTGATGCCAGCGCCTGCGATGTCTTGCGTCGTCGCACCCAACCCTCTAGCACCTGACGCTCCTCAGCGCTCAGGCCTAGTTCCGCAAGCTTCGGACTTGCCATAGTTCTGCAGCCCCGATACGTGCCAGCGAATTTCTGACTCAAAACGCTAGCGTGCCTACCCTCCCAGTTCAAAAGGCCTTCCCGTGAGCGATAAGACAAACGCCGACGGGCGCGAACGCTTCAAGATCACTGTTCATCTACCACGGTGATGCCAGGACAACCAGGCAAGCTAATCAAGCCGATCACGATCATGTTACTGAGAACCGAAACGTCAGATCTTCGGCAGATGATCCCCGCCTTCGGGTCTTGCGCCTCTGGCTGATCTTATGCTATCTGGACTCAGGTCTATACTAACTGTCCGTGATAAACCAATTACCACGTAAACCACTCTGAGTCCGTATGCGTCCCCTATCATGAACGTCTGGGAGGATGTGGCTTGCCGGTGTGACTAGCCGGAGGTCGACGGCTGATTGTCGTCAGGCAGTCTGGGAGGGACGCAACCATGGTCGGCGCTGGGTGTAACGCTGCCCAAAATAATGGCCGGGTATTGCCAAGGCTCACCCGCAATGGTCAGCAAGCGGAGCGTGGCCTGCGGCACCTTGGGATGCTGGCGTTGGCTTGCCCACATGGCAGGCAGACGTATCTCCAAGGCCTGTATCCAAATCTCGGAGCAACCTTTAAATGAGCATTGATCTACTCGTTATTGGCCTTGGTTATGTTGGGCTGCCGCTTGCCCGTGAGGCCTCCCTTGCGGGACTCGCAGTAGTGGGATTCGACCTTTCAGAGAACGTGGTGACAAGCCTAAGCTCCGGCCGCTCGCATGTCGATACAGTTTCAGACGCCGATGTGGCCGAAATGGTAGCAGCAGGTTTCCGTGCAACTAATCTAGAGACCGAGACAGGCCAGCCCGAAACCATCGTGATCTGCGTTCCAACGCCGTTGTCACCCGACGGTCTCCCTGATCTAGCAGCTGTCCGCGGAGCGGCCGAGATGGCTGGCAGGATCCTGTCGCCCGGAATTCTAGTTGTGCTTGAATCCACGAGTTACCCTGGGACCACCGACGAGGTCGTGAGACCGCTCCTGGAGAAAGTCTCCGGCCTTAATGCTGGTATGGACTTCTGCCTTGCTTTCTCTCCAGAGCGGATAGATCCCGGGAACTCAACCTATGGACTAAGCAATACTCCTAAAGTGGTCGGCGGGTACACTGCTACCTGCACAGACTCGGCAACACAGTTTTATGGCAAGCTATGCAAGGAGGTGGTACAGGCCAAGTCTACACGCGAGGCCGAGATGGCTAAATTGCTGGAGAATACCTACCGCCACATCAACATCGCGCTGGTCAACGAGATGGCTGTGTTCTGCCACGAGCTGGGTGTGGACCTATGGGATGCTATTAGGTGCGCGGCCACCAAGCCTTTTGGATTCCAGGCCTTCTACCCCGGCCCCGGTGTAGGCGGCCACTGTATCCCTATTGATCCCAATTACCTCTCGTATAAGGTGCGTGAGCTAGGGTACCCTTTCCGGTTCGCGGAACTGGCGCAAGAGATCAACCAGCGAATGCCGACCTACGTCGCCGACCGAGCCGCAGAAATGCTCAATCGGCAGGCCAAGCCCCTTAAAGATGCCAGCGTCCTTCTTCTAGGTGTGACCTACAAGAAGGACATTGCTGACGTACGCGAATCTCCCGTTCCCGAAGTCGCCCGTAGGTTGCTTATCCGTGGCGCCTTGGTTGCCTACCACGATCCGTATGTGCCCGAGTGGTCCATTGACGATACGCAGCTGCAATGTGTATCGGACCTGACCGCCGAGATCAAAGCGGCAGATCTGGTCATCCTTCTTCAAGATCATGCCGTTTACGACCTCGACCTGATCGCACGCGAGAGCCATCTTGTGCTCGATACCCGAGGACGCCTCATGGGCTCCCGCGTAAGCACGCTCTGAGCCCGCGACCAAGGAGAGCACCAAGGTCATGACTACCGGCCTACATTCGGCTGCAACGACCAGAACAAGCAGGCACCGCCCGAGAACGAGACTACGTGGCCTCGCGCTTGTAGCCGTGCTGGCTCTGCTGGCTCTGCTGGTGGTGAAACTAGAGTTCAAGAACCCGGACTCGAATGATGTATTCTATGCATACGGAATACTTGTAACTGCCGTTTTGCTGACCACGATGTTTGTCGCCTTCGGATTTTATCGCGATCCCGCACTAACTTCCCGGAACAAGCTAAGGGAAGACGGCTCAGAGCAATTGGGGCTTGTCTGGCCGCTGGTAAGTTGCATAGTGGCAGTCCACAATGAAGAAGCTCTCGTTGATAAATGCATTGTATCTATGGTTAGCCAGACGTATCCCAACATTGAGGTAATAATAATTGATGATGCTTCGACGGACAATACACGCTCCGTCCTGCGTGGGCTCGCTCAGAAATATAGGATAACCGTGATCGAGCTTCCGACCAATCTCGGTAAGAAAGGCGCTCTGTCGGCCGGAGTGCTTCGTGCCCTCGGATCGATAGTAGCCTTTGCCGATAGCGACACTGTATGGGCAAGGGATGCCGTCGAAATGGCAGTGCCGATCTTCCTCGCGGATCGTAAAGTCGGCGCAGTTAGTGGCCACTGCCGAGCCCTTAACGGGGATAGCAACCTGCTTACGAAGATACAGGACTCTTGGTACGAAGGTCAGTATTCCGTTCGGAAAGCATTCGAAAGTGTTTTCGGAGCAGTTACCTGTGTTTCAGGGCCGCTTGCATTCTTTCGACTGTCGGCAATCTACAACTTCATGCCGGCCTGGGCTTCGGACAAGTTCCTAGGCCAGGAATTTCGTTTCGCAACCGATCGAACGTTGACAGCATTCGTCCTCGGTGGAACCTACCTAGGTCGTAAGCTGCTGCCACAATACAAGAACTCCCCTTTCGCGTATCCGGAGTTCCCGCTGCGCGACTGGTCGATTGTCTACTCGAAGTCAGCAAAAGCCTGGACGAATGTGCCGTCTTCCATCAGAACGATGATCAAGCAGCAGGTCCGCTGGAAAAAGAGCTTCATACGCAACACCTTCGTTACTGGCCGTTTCTATTGGCGCAGGCCGTTTCTGCCGGCCCTGTTCTATTACATTCATGTGGCATTCGTGATATGCGGTCCATTCATTGCAGCTAGGCACCTGATATATCTGCCGCTTCGCGGTGACCCGATCTCTCCCGTCCTTTATCTAGCAGGCATAGCGACTATAGGGTTCAGCTTCGGGCTTGCATTTCGTCATGAGAATCCCGGCTCGCGGCTATGGGTGTATCGGCCAGCCATGAGTCTGCTGTCGACCGTCGTATTTTCATGGCTGATCCTTTATTCTGCAGCGACTATCAGAAAGATGACATGGCATCGCGGCTGAAGACACGTCGTGAGCGGCCAGTACACCGACGCGCCGCTAGGCGCCGAGGCCATTTTATTCTGGAAGCGATTCTCGCAATCATTGTAGCTTGCGTCTTTTTCTTGAAGATCTTTGCCTACATGGATCCTTCGGCGTTTAGCCCGTCGTCTGTCGCGAGACTAATGTCGCTCGCGTACCATAACTCTATAAGCTACATAAATAATCTTCCGCTTTTCAATACCTGCCCCAGTGAACTGCGTATGCATGACGTATCTGGCGGCTACGTTTGCATTAACAGCTCCGCGATTGGAAGCTATAAAGGGATATATGCATCGTATCCGCTCGTTGGCCGTGGAATAGAGTCGATATACTCAAGTGAGGATCAAGGCAGCATATCGGAGGCCAATGATCTACTGCATAACAAGTTTGACATTCCCCAATATCCGCCTCTCCGGCTGTCTGCATTGCCGACTTGGTCGGAGAATGCCTATTCTTCGAGTAACTGGCGTGTTGGATTCTATTCACTAAATACGTCTCTCAATCTTCTTTATGCCTTTCGCGTAACTGGGAATGACGTCTATGCACGTAAGCTTCTTAGCCTCGACCTAAGCTTCATTGCCGCAGAAAGTAAATCTCGATGGGCGTGGTCGGATCCGCAGGCGGTCGCTTTCCGATCGATGGCGCTAGTCGATTCATGGTGGAAGCTGCGGCAGGCTCACCAGTTGCCCGAGTTCGCTAGTAACGCCATCTTGGGTGAGCTGGAAAAAACTGGGGTATTCCTTGCCGACCCCAATAAGTATCAACAGGAGAACACGAACGGAGTCAACGAGGCGGCAGCGCTCTATGAGCTAGCAGTCGCATTCCCAACTCTTCCCAACGCGGACAGCTGGCTGACGCTTTCCACGCAGAGGCTCCAGTGGCAGCTGGGCGGATCCATCGACAGTGATGGTGGAGTCGTTGAGAACTCTTCCTATTATGAGTTCTACGTCCTCTCAAAATACTGGCAGATCTACGATTACAGCAAAGCGCACGATGCACCTATAAGTAATGATTTCTATAGTCGGCTGCAGTCGATGCTAAAATTTGCCACTTATATACTCCAGCCGAACTCCCAGGTACCTCTCCTAGGCGCTTCCATAGAGACTGCGATCAACGATCATGGGGTCTACGAGCAGATGGCCGCCGCAGATCCTCAGTTGCTTTATGTGCTGACTCATGGCGAGCGCGGAACGGAGCCATCAG
>Ga0181537_10005445_pt1 | contig 10290 bp, 10 predicted proteins | sample PEATcosm2014_Bin_39_FD_119765 | JGI IMG/M metagenome (GOLD analysis project Ga0181537, IMG submission 119765) | Peatland microbial communities from MTU Mesocosm Facility, Houghton, MI, USA - PEATcosm2014_Bin23_10_metaG | ecosystem: Environmental > Terrestrial > Soil > Wetlands > Peat | place... | reverse complement strand
GAGGAAAATATCCGCGCTGCGCTGGTAAAGCTGGCAGCTCAACTCGCCCTCGCTCACGTAAAACTGGAACAGTGAGTGACACGGCGGCAACGCCATCGTCTGGATCTCGCCCGGGTTCCACGCCGTGACGATGTGCCGCCGGCTGTCGGGACTCTTTTTGATCTGCGCGATCACCTCGTCAATCTGGTTCAGGCTGCGGCCGTCGGCGGTGCGCCAATCCGTCCATTGCGCGCCATAGACGCGGCCCAGATTGCCGTCCTTGTCCGCCCACTCGTTCCAGATGGTCACGCCATGCTCGTTGAGCCATTTCACATTCGTATCGCCGCGCAAAAACCAGAGCAGCTCGTAAATGATGGACTTGGTGTGGACCTTCTTGGTGGTGAGCAGCGGAAACGATTCGCGCAACGGACACCGGATTTGCGCGCCGAACACGGAGAACGTGCCCGTGCCGGTGCGGTCGGCCTTGAACTTGCCGTGTTCGAGCACATACCGCAGCAAATCGAGGTATTGAATCATCGCGGGGAAAATTTAACTGCGAAAGTTGCGAAAAGAAAATCAATTCCCCCGCCAGCTCATTTTTCTTCAAATGTTACCAGGTAAGAATTGGTTGTTTCAAAACCTCCAACTCCAGCGACGGAAATTTTGTATTCCCTCTGATATTTCGACTGATTCAACACAACATCCAAGACAGCTGTTGAATTCTTTGGCAGCAATGTAGGGTTTATTTCACGCCCATCGGGTGACTTCAGATTCCAAACACCACTTGGACGCATCAGAAGCAGTTGGCGGGCAATAACCAGACTTCTCGGTTTTGCAATTGCTCGAATTTTCAATTCCTCGTCATGTTGGTCAACCAAAACAACACAACCCCTGAAATATCTTTTGATGAATAACGAATCACTTTTGTTGAGCCGCGAAAGTAGAGCAGGAAGTGAAACGCCAGCCGTTTGCGCCAGTTCTGCGATGGATTCTGGCGTGATGGTTTTAATTCGCATGAATTCAACCGACAACATCCGGCTTGGCAAAAGCAAATGTGAAGCAATCGTATTGCAATGGCGCTCCAAGTTTTCCAATTCTGTTCGCCCACCACCAGATGTAAATCTTTTTGAGATTTTGGGGCTTGTTCCTGTTAGATCGTAGAAAAAAGTGTGAGCCAACTCATGAGCAATAGAAAATCTTAACCGTGGTTGCAGCAACCTCCCTTTTGATTCGTTGCAATATCGCTCAATTAACTCTTGGGTTCTTCCACCATCAGAATTTAATAGAATTCTAAATCCTTCAGGATGCGTTGTAAGCATCGCATCAACAAGAAGTGGGCAAAAATCTACCGATGTCACTTTCCGGCGCTCCGCTAGTGGACGAAGTAAAATGGGAAATTCGTTTTTTGAAACCCTGCTCGCTAACAGTTCTGCATCAGAAAGAAGCGCGCGTAAAAGCGATACATTTTTAGTCGGCGGCATTTGCCATTCTCAACCTAAAATCTTTTTCAACTCACTGATGATGCGGTCAGCCGGAGCGCGGTTATATTCAACTTTTTCACCGGGAGCCAATGAAAATTTGAATCTTTGGAGTCGGTCAGTGACTTGCCCGGCACGTTCAGGCGTTTCGCTAGCATTTTTTAGAAAAACAGGCCTAAACTCCATCAACTGCTTCCATTGATTCCGAGCAACATAGGGCTTGTAGAGAATAAAAACCTCATCTAGCGCTTTTTCGAGACTGGCAAATACGTCATTCTTCTGCCGTCTCGCAGCCGCCCGCCAAAGGTTGTCATCGGAATCCCCAAAAATTGCGCTGAAGGCATGAGGATTTTCCAATTTTTTGAAATAGGCTCGTTTTTGCTCCAAGTTTGGCTCGGCGGCAACAGACTCCTCTTCGTCGGGGAAAAGCGATAGCGAAGCGTATGGATTGCCCATAAGCCTCAAGGCTGTTTGCACTTTTTCTGGCCGACTCATTGAAGATAATTATGGCATAAGAAAGAAATCAATCAAGCCCGACAATTTTTATTGGTTTTGCGGTGGCAGCAAATCGGCTCGCCTCGCCAAGCTTTTGTTGCAAAACTATAGGCGCAATGCGAATCCTCGCCCTCGATCACGGAACCAAGCGCATCGGCGTCGCGGTGAGCGACGAGACCAAAACCATCGCGCAGCCGCTGGAATATATTCCCACCGAGCCGTTCGCGGATTTTCTGGCGCGGCTCAAACAAATCCTCGTCGAAAAGGAGATTGACCTCGTCCTCATCGGCCAGCCGCGCAACATGGACGGCAGCTACGGCCCGGCGGCGCAAAAGGTGGAGGCGTTCGTCGCAGTTTTGAAAGCGGCCATCACCGTCCCCATCAAAATGCGGGATGAACGGCTGACGTCCGTGATGGCCAACCGGATTTTGATCCAGGGCAACGTCCGCCGCGACAAGCGCAAGGAGAAGGTGGACAAGATGGCCGCGGCGATCTTGTTGCAAAGCTATCTGGATGGGATTTGAGCCACAGATTTTCACAGATGAAACACAGATGGAGTAAATTGTTCCGACACTTTTAATTCCAGTCTTTGAATCCGTGTTCAATCTGTGTTTCATCTGTGGCTAAAGAATTGTGGACACACTGAAATTCAAACTGGTCATCGCCTACGACGGCTCCGGCTACGAAGGCTGGCAGGCGCAGAAGATCGGCACCGGCGTCCAGCAGATCGTCGAGGCGGCGCTGGCGAAATTGTTTCCGAGCGCGCCGCGCCTGCACAGCTCCAGCCGCACGGACACCGGCGTCCACGCGCTGGGCATGGTGGCGCATTTTGAGATTCCCCGCGCTGAATTCAAGATGAAGATCGGCAGGCTCGCACTCGCCATCAATGCGTGGCTGCCGGAAGACGTGCGCGTGGTCTCGGCAAGCGGCGCAAAGGAAAAGTTTCACGCGCGGTTTGATGCCGGCGGAAAGCAATACCGCTATTTCGTCTGGAACCACGCGGCGATGAATCCGCTGCTGCGCAAAACCGCATGGCATGTCCCGCGCAATCTGGATGTCAAGGCGATGCGAGCGGCGGCAAAATTGTTCGTCGGCAAATGTGATTTCAAATCGTTCGCCGGCACGCAGAATTACGAGATGAAAACCACCGTGCGGCGGGTGACGCGCTGCGAGGTGAAGAAATCCGGCGCGCAATACACGTTCATCATCGAGGGCGACGGGTTTCTCTACAAAATGTGCCGGGGCATCGTCGGGACGATTGTGCAGGCGGGCCTCGGCAAATTTCCGCCCGGCGAGGTCAAGACGATGCTGGCCAAGGCCGACCGCCGCGTGGCCGGCATGACCGCGCCGGCGCATGGCTTGGTTTTGTGGAAGGTGTTCTATCAAACATCTCGTAGCAGCCGACGTGAGTCGGCTCATACTTTAGAATGAGCGGACTCACGTCCGCTGCTACAAATGACCAAATGAACATTGTTTTGCTTGAACCGGAAATTCCGCCGAACACGGGCAACGTGGCGCGGCTGTGCGCGGCCACCAAATCCGTTTTACATCTCATCGAGCCGTTCGGCTTCAAGCTGGACGACGCGCAGCTCAAGCGCGCGGGCATGGATTACTGGCAGCAGGTTGAGTGGCATCGCTGGAAGAGCTGGACGGCGTTCGCAGAAAAACTTCCGGCGAAGGCGCGACTGTGGTTCGTGGAATCAAATGGTCTAAAGCTTTACAGCGAGGCGAAGTTTGCGCCGGAAGATTATCTGGTCTTCGGCCGCGAGACGGCGGGATTGCCGAAAACGCTTTTGGAGCAGCACCGCGACAACTGGCTGCGGATTCCAATGTTCAACGCGGAATCGCGCTCCTTGAATTTGTCGAACTGCGTGGCGCTGGTTTTATTCGAGGCGCTGCGGCAGCAGGGATTTCAGCGTGAGATTTGAAGTTGGTCAGGGCAGCGCGGCATGATAGCTTTTGCGCCGGTTGGGCGGTTGGCGCAGTGGTAGCGCAGCTCCTTTACACGGAGACGGTCGGGGGTTCGAATCCCTCATCGCCCACCAGCCTTCGCTCTCAGCTACGCTGCGGGCTACGGCCCGGCAAGCCAGCTAGATTTCTTCCAAGGTTCCGTCAGGACGCAGTTTCATTTTGCGTCCGCGCCATTCGACGGTGTTGCCGGCGAACGCGCAAAACCAGAGGGCGGCCTGTAGCAAATCCTTCACTGGCACGAGCCAGAACGGGGACACCGGATTGCGTTCCGGCGTTAACTGGCTTTGCAGGTTTTGCGCGCTTGCAATCCGAATGAGCAAACAAACAGTGGCGGAGAGCGGCGCGCAAACAGTCCCGGTTGTTAAAAGAGAAACGGCCAGCCACAGAAAAGACCATAAACCGGCATTCGACAGGATGCTAAAAAAATACGGCAGCGGCTGGCAGACGCGGATGGTGCGCGCCCAGCGGAGTTGATGTTTCCAGACATCGCGCCAGTTCATCGGCGCGTCCCAACATTCCGCAACCACGGGGCAAAGCACGATGCGATAGCCATTTTTGGCGATGCGATGGCCGAGTTGATAATCGTCGGCGAGGCAATCAGCCAGCGACTGGAAACCACCGATTTCGGCGAGCGCTTTGCGCCGAACCAGCATCGCCGCGCCGAGGGCAAAATCCAACGGCTTCAAAGTTTTGGATTGCAGCACCTGGCTCCAGAAATCGGCGTTGATGGCGACCGCTTCCCAGCGCATGGCGGTCGTGGACGGATTCGCCAGCCGGTAAAAGCAATTCACCAGGCCAGTTTTTTCGTCGCGCAACGGGGCGACCATGTTCGCGAGAAAATCCGGAGGCACGCGCACGTCGGCGTCGCTGACCAGAATCAAATCGTGCTTCGCCAGTTTTTCGAGCTGGGCGAGCTGGGCGACTTTGGCATTGGCGCCGACGAGTTGTTCGCAGACGACGAGTTGAGCATCGCAATCCGGATTTTTGGCAATGATTTCCAGAACGATTTTGCAGACAGGGTCATTCGCGTCCGCGACACCGAAGAGGATTTGCACCTGGCCGGAATAGTTCTGACCGAGCCAGCTTTGAAGTGATTCAGCGGTGGTGTCGTCACAACCTTTGACCGGTTTAAGAAGGGAAATCGCCGGCGCAAAATTGGTTTCGGCAACGCACTGGTGCAATGGAAATTTTCGCGCGGCGAGCCATTGCCAGAGCGCCAGCGCGAGGCTCAGGAGCGCGAGGACGGCGAAAATTGCGTTGGCGGAATTCAACGGCGGACAAGGAACAGGAAATCAAGCGTTCGCGCCAGAGATTTTGCCATCGGGATGTTCGTCCAGAACGAGGACGCCGTGCGGCGGAAGGTCGTAATTGCCGGAGAAAGTGTTGCCGGTAAGGAAGTCGTGCATGGGTTTGTAAAACTGGATGCGCACGGGCGAGTTCTGGTGGTTGAGCAGAAAATAAACACGCGTGCCTTCCTTCTGCCTCATGCAGACCTCAACGTTTTCGGGCACCTTGAGGAGCGGATGCAGGTTGCACATCTGGCGCAGCCAGCCGACAAGGTCATTATAAAAATGCTGGTGGCTCATCGTGGCGATATAGATCGCCTTGCCGAGGCCGAAGGCGTTCATCGTCATAGCGGGGCGGTTGGCATAAAAGCCCTTCGAATACACGGCGAGAATCTGGCAGCCCTTCGGTTCAAGAATATCGCACCAGAGTCTCGCCGGATGCAAATGACTGGTCGGGAACGCGCCCTTGAACGTGAGATGGTTTTCCTCGCCGGGCGGGATGGGGTCGAACTCCAGAACTTCCAGCCCGAACAAATCGGTCATGTCGTTCGGAAAGCCGGTATCAGGAGTGATGTGATGCTGGTCCACCAGGCCGGTGTTGAAGGTGCTGACGAGCGTGCCGCCGTTTTGGACGTAAAGTTTCAGGCGGTCGGCCTCGGCGGGGGCGAGGAGATGCAGCGACGGGGCGAAAACAATTTTATATTGCGAAATGTCCTCGTTCGGCCGCGCAAAATCCACCGGAATGTTGCGGTCGTGCAGCGCGTTGTAGATGAGCTGGATGTGCTCGCGCAGGCTGAAATATTTGTTCGGCTGGTTCGGCTGTTGCAGGGACCAGTCGTTTTCGTGACTGTAAAGGATACAGACTTCGGAAACGACCTTGGTGTCCTGGAGGGAAGGCGCGAGCAATTTTAGCTCGTCGCCAATCTGGCTGATTTCCATGAAGACGCGGTTGTTGCCCTCGGGGTGGTGCGGAAGGATGGCACCGTAAAATTTTTCACTGCCAATCCGGGGTTGACGCCAGCGGAAAAAAAGGATGCCGCTCGCGCCGCGCGAAATGAGCTGATAGGTGAAAAGCCGGATGAGTCCGGGCTGCACGAGCGAGTTCACGTCCTGCCAGTTGACCTGGCCGACTTTTTGTTCCATGGCCCAGAATCCGCAATCGCCGTCAGGCGTTTGGATGTTCGTCTTTTTCAGCGAGCGCAGCATGTCAATATCACAGGCCAGCTCGGCGGTGGCCGCCTTCATGACAACGTTGCTTTCAATGGAGACGAAATCCACAACATCCGCCATGTCGAAGTGATCATACTGGCGGAGAAACGCGCGCATGGTGACGGTGACGGGAAGCAGCGGACAGTGTTCGTGTAAAAGGTCGGCCTGCATCTTGACGAACTGCACCATCGTGTCGCTGCTGAAACGGTTCCAATCGAGCAGCAGGGCCGGGTTATGCATCGCCGGCGCATACATCGGCATCGGCACCTGATCCCAAGCGGTAACGGTTTGTCCCCAGAACCGCAGTCCCAGGAGATCGTTCAGGCGCTCAATCTTTCCATATTTGGCCTGAAGCCACAAATGCCATTCCTCGCGCGTGGCTTCGTTGAAGGAAAATTCCGTGTCATTCCCCCCCATGCAGTTGTCAATCTGCCACGCAATGAGCTGCGGATGGTCGCCAAGCGCCTCGGCCATCGCGGTGACAACGCGTTTGGAATAATCCCAGAAGACGTCGCTGCTCAAACAGACCGCACGGCGCGTGCCCTCGTGCTTGACACGGCCAAACTCGTCGAGCGGGAGGATTTCAGGATGTTTTTTGGAAAGCCAGAGAGGCGGCGCGGCGGTGGGCGTGCCGACGACGACTTTGATGCCGTGGCGACCCATGATGTCCATGACGCGGCGCAGCCAGAGAAAATCGTATTTGCCTTCTTCGGGTTCACAAAGGCCCCATGAAAATTCTCCGATGCGGACAACATTGATGCCGGCCTTGGCCATCAACACAGCGTCGTGTTCCCAAGCCCCTTCGGGATTGTCGGCGGTGCCGGCATAAGGAAAGACCCAATGTTCGGGATAATAGTCAGCGCCAAAAAACATAACCTCAAATTACGGGCTTCAACGAGAGTTTAAGAGCAAACCGCCGCGTTTGCAATCCTAAAATCATCGGTGCACGGCGAATGGGAACCGGCGGGCTAATTCGCTGATTACTTCAACAAACCGCCGAGTCCGGAGGTGATTTTATTCACACCCGCGCCCACAGTCTTGCCGGCATCCTTGCCGATATTGGTGGCGTCGCTGCCGACGACTTTGATGGTGCCGCTGACCACCTCATCCAAAACCTGTTTGATCAAATCACTGGCGGTGATGCCTTCGGGGCCTGTGCCCAAATCAGTCAGGTGAATGTCCGGCAGCTGCAGGGTGGTCCTGGTACCAAAATGAACCTTCGCGCCTGTAATCAGAAAATCATCCACCTCCAGTTTTTTGCCCGGCTTGGCGGGAGAACCGGTTGCCGCCGGCTGATTTGCGGACGACGACTGGAGCTTTGCGGCGGTGGCATTCACGTTGCCCTGGATTTTTTTGAGGTTATTCGCCCCGAAAGGATTGCCTTCAAAGGTGATTTCCGGCGATTCAACCCGGACGGATTTCACAACGATCTTGTCCGACAACACCGTCATCGGGCTGACGCTGACGGCGGTCACACCGACGCTGATGGCGTTTGGCGCCGTGTAACCTGCCGGATTGCCGACAACGAGGTTCTTGACCGTGGCCGAACCGGTCAGCAGGGACAAATCCACCGCATCCACCGCGATGGTGGTCTGGGTGATTTTCGGGCCGACCGTTTCGAGGCCCGTCTTGACAATCTTGCCGAGGAACAACCCTACGACGATGACCGCGACAACGATTAACACCAAAAGTCCGATGCCGATGCTCAAGAGGATTTTTTTTGCCTTTTTCATAGCAGAGTCAGTTAACACTTTCTCCGCCCAATTGTCCAGCCCAAACACCCGGCCGGCCCGCTTCAAATCTTTGCGAGCGCCTGAATGGATTTGACGAATTCACTTATAAGATAAGGCTTGGCCAGAAAACGATCCGGCTTGCATTGTGCGTTGGCATAAACGTTTTCGTCCACCGTGCCGCTCAAGAGGATGGTTTTTTGCCGCGGGTTGATGCGCTTGCACTCGCGCACCAGATCCAATCCGTTCATTTCGCCCATTGCGTAATCCGTCACGACCAGCACCGGCATGGCCGCCGGATATTCCGCCAAAGCTTTCTTCGGGTCTCGAAACGTCCGCACATCGAAGCCGAGCGGCTGCAGGATCGTCACCGCCAGATCCAGCAGCATCGGCTCGTCGTCCACCACGAAAATCGTGACAGGCGTTTCACCGGCTTGATTGGATTTGACGAGGCTCATACCCAAAGGCAATCAAACACCCTCGCCCGGTGGTTGGCAAGCCTGTTTCGGTGAAAATTATTCACAGCCGCTGGAAGATTTCAATTGCCAGCGCCGCCTTCCTGCCGTAATGTTGACCCGGCAAAAGGGGAAGTAATGCCAGAACTGGGTGTTGCAGTTATGAAAGCAAAAATAATGCTAGCATCGGATCAAAAGAAGGCCACGGGCACGACTCGCCTGCGTCGTGCTGAAAAGACGCCTGAAAAACCCGCCGCCACGGCCCCCGCCACGGCGACCAAATCCAAACCCAAAACCCCCAAACCGAAAACCCTGCTCGCCCGCGCCGTGGAAACAGCCAGGAAAATCGTGAAGCCCCGGCGTCCAGCGACTCCCCGCAAGGCAATCGAGGTGCCGCCTATTTTGCTTGAAGGCGACCAGCCCGCGCCGCCGTCCATCAGCGGTCCCGGTGAAAAATTTTCACTCGGCCCCACGCCGCCCGCGCCGCATTTTGAGACGGTGGAAACCGAACTGCCCGAGGCCTACGGCACCAAAAAACTTTCCCTGACCGCGCGCGATCCGCACTGGCTTTACGCGCACTGGGATCTGACGCGCGAGCAGCAGGCGAAGCTGAACGCGAAGTCGGGGGACAGCCATCTCGTTTTGAGAATTTACGCGGACAAGCTGGAAGGCCATCCGCTTTACGAAATCCATGTGCATCCGGAATCGCGCCACTGGTTCGTGCATGTCGAGCGCGCCGGAAATTCCTACGCCGCCGCGCTCGGCTATTACAACTCGCTGGGCCGCTGGACGCGCGTGGCGGTTTCCTCCGCCACCGTCACGCCACCCGACGCGGCGGCCGCGGAAGCCGAGGCGGAATTCGCCACCATTCCGTTTGAGTTCCCGTTTGCCAAACTGATGCAAATCATCGAGGACGCCGTGCGCGACCATTTGCCGCTCGCGCAGGCCATCGAGGAATTGCGACGCCATGGCCATCCCGATTTGCCGCGCCTGGCGCCGTCCGCGCCCAGCACACCTACGCGCGCCTGGACGCCGCAACAGGAACAAGCCCTTGCCAAAATCATCAGCATTGACGACACCCGCCGCGTCTGGATGGGCTCGCTCGAAATCACCGAACTCATCCGCCGCAGGCTCGCCCATGAAATTTCCTCGCTCGGCGTTTCGTCGCTTGGGATTTCGAGCCTTTCCAGCCCATTTGGCGGCATGGAGCAATCGAAGGGATTCTGGTTCAACGTCAACGCCGAACTCATCATTTATGGCGCGACCGAACCGGACGCGAAGGTCACGCTCGGCGGACACGAAATCAAGCTGCGCCCCGACGGCTCGTTCAGCTACCGCTTCGCACTGCCCGACGGGAAATATGATTTGCCCGCCGTCGCCGTTTCCGCCGACGGCACGGACGCGCGCGCGGCAAATCTCAAGTTCAGCCGCGAGACGGAATATCTCGGCGATGTCGGCGCGCACCCGCAGGATCCGTCGCTGAAGTCACCGTTGCCAGAAAATCTGTGATTGCCATGGATGCGCCACTCCGTGGAGCCTTGAATTTTGTCCGCCTTGTCGCCGGCTGTCTCATGGTCATCGGCTTGTTGGACACCGGGCTGTATTTGACACAATGTTATGAACCCAAACACCCTTCGCCGGTGAAAATTCTTCCGATTGTGCTCAATTCAATTCCATTTGTGGTCGG
>Ga0181537_10005444_pt1 | contig 10290 bp, 8 predicted proteins | sample PEATcosm2014_Bin_39_FD_119765 | JGI IMG/M metagenome (GOLD analysis project Ga0181537, IMG submission 119765) | Peatland microbial communities from MTU Mesocosm Facility, Houghton, MI, USA - PEATcosm2014_Bin23_10_metaG | ecosystem: Environmental > Terrestrial > Soil > Wetlands > Peat | place... | reverse complement strand
TCGATCGAGGTCGGCAGGACGGTGACCGCACGGGCGGAGGCGCGCGCGGCGCCGGCCAGTATCTCATTGCCCGCGGCGACCGCATCCACGGAGCGGCAGGTCGCGGCGAACTTTCTTCGCCGCCAGACCGAATCGTCCGCCGCATCGCCGAGACGCCGCGGCTTGCGCACGTAAATGGCATCGTCGACGTCGAAAACGCGTGCACGGGTCAACGCGGCGAAGAGCCGCGCCTCGGGCGCGCTCAACTTGATCTGGTGCAGCACCGCGACATCCGCCCAGCGCAGCAGCGCGCGCCGCTCCCAGGTCCGCCAACCATAGCGGCCGCTCGGAAAGCGCTCCACCCGCACCTGCCAACCGGCCGATTCGAGGGTGCCGATGAGACTTCGCATGCGGTGGCGGAACGACGGCTGCTCGAGATCGTAGCCCAACAAAAGAGCGTTCGGCATGCGGCGGTCTTATTTATGCGGCGCAGGCGGCGTCGGCTGCAGCGGCGGAATCTGCCGCGCAGGCGGCAGGCCGATCAGCCGATCGAGCGCCCGCACCGCAAGCTCGACCCCGTCGGCGAGTCCCAAATCGGCGGCGCGTCGGGCGAGTGCCGTACGCTCGGTGTCGTTCTGCAAGAGGCGCTCCGCGGTTTGCAGAATGCTCCCCGCATCGAGGGTGGCGGCGACGGCGACGCCGGCGGCCACGCAGCGTCGGGTGCGTTCGGCCTGATCTTTGGCAATCGGCACACCGATGCAGGCACTGCCGCAGGCGATGGCCTGCAGCAGTGTCGAGCCGCCGTTGGCGACGGTCAACCGCGCCCCCCGCATGAGCTCCGCCAGATCCGCCTGCGGCACGGGACCCAAGGGATGCCAGTTTGGCTCAATGACAGACAGGGTTGATGCGGCGGGCTCCTCCCGGGGTCCGACGTACACGGTCGCCACGCCGCGCGCGGCGAGGCTGCGCGCCGCGACGATGAATTGACCGACCGCATCGCCCGTGCCGGGATGCCCGGTACCCCCTCCCGGCACCACCAGCACGTAAGATCCGGCGAGGCAGCCGGCTCGCGACAGGACCGCGTCGCGACGCACCGGATCGCCGGCCGATAACACGACGTCGAGGAAGCGCACGACGGGCCGTCCGAGCACCTTGAGCTTGAGCCGCTCGGTGAATTGCAGCCCACCCGCGATGAACTCGGGGTACGCAATCCAGTGTTCGTCGATGAGGCGCATCCATCGGTATCGAAATGCCTTGCGCCGCTGGCGTGCCCGCGCGCTGATGTAGACCACGCGCGCCCCGAGCCGCTGCGCCGTGCGCAGCTGCGACGTGCGGCCCGCGTTGTCGAAGATCACGATTTCCGGGCGCAGCGTCTCGATCAACTCGATGACGGCTGCGGAGTGAAACGTCGGCGATGAAGCCAGCAAGGTGGCGGGAAAGGGCACGTCCGCCGCGTAGGGCGCTTCGCGGCTCAAGACGAAGTGTATGGCGGCGTCCCGCCAGTGCCGGCTCACGCCGGCGGCGATCGCGAGAGAACGGGCATATTCGCCCATGCCGTAGGTACCCGATACCGGCACGAAGAGAATGCGCGGCTCACTAACCAAAGGCGGCGAACCAGCGATCCAGCACCAAGAGGTACCAGGCGCGGCGAAATTCGGTGCCGACCGACCGCCGCAGCACGCCGCGTTCCCGCAGACGCCCGACCGCCTCGCGCAACAGGTGCGGATGGCGCCGCAGCCAACGATGCACCGGAAGGCCGAAGCCTGATTTCGGCCGTTCCAGATGACCGGCGGGCAAACGGGGCTGCATCAACTGCCGCACCAGCAACTTGCCCCGGCGGCGGCGCCGATCCACCAAACTGTTCGGATTCACGCCGAGCATGAACTCCACCAGGCGATGATCGAGCAGCGGCGGACGAACCTCGAGCGAATGCGCCATGCTGGTCCGATCGACTTTGGTCAACAGCCCCTCGGCGAGATCGGTGTTCAAATCGAGCCAGCGCAGTTGTTCGAGCTCGCCCAATTCCGCGCGCCAATATTGCCGATAAAACCACAGGTAATCGTAGTCCGGCTCCTGCCAGCGCGGCTCGAGCAGGGAATCGATCTGCCGCGCGGTCATGCCGCCGAGCGCGGCGGCATAGGCCGGCAGTCCGACATAGGCGTGGCGCTGCATCGAGGAGGCCAACCGCGACAACGGCGGCAGGTAGCGCGCCAGGGAGCGGTTGAGCAGAGTCGAGCGCGCGCCGATTCTCGACCAGTAGCGCGGGTAGCCGCAAAAGATTTCATCGCCGCCTTCTCCGCTCAACGCCACCGTCACCTCGCGGCGGGCGCATTGCGCAATCAAATAGTTCGACCATGCCGCGCTGTCCCCGAACGGTTCGTCGAACAGCGCCGGGATCCGGTCGAGCGCGCCGGCAAAATCCGCGTCCGGCGCCGTCATCTCCGTGTGCTCGGTGCGCAAGTGCTCCGCCGCCGCGCGCGCCGCATCCGCCTCCGAACGCGCGCCCGCATCGAACCCCAGCGTGTAGGTCCGCGGCGTCTGCAGGTAATAGGCCGTGAGCGCCGAATCGATCCCGCCGCTCAAGAATACGCCGACCGGCACGTCGGACAATGTGTGCTCCGGGACGACCTCGCGCAGCAGCGCGTCGAGTTCCGACACGAGTTCGCCGTCGCTGCGCTCCCGCACGGCGGTCGAGGGATTCCAATAGCGCTCGATCGATACGCGGCCCGCCTGCCACGTGAGCGTATGTCCCGCGGGCAACTTGGCGATGCCGCGATAAATGGTCTTCGGCGCGGGAACATAGCCATGGAACAGATAGTCGCGCACGGCGCTCGGATCGATTTCCGGTTTGCCCAGAAGCAGCAGCGCTTTGAGCTCCGAGGCAAACGCAATGCCGTCCGGCAGGAGCTGATAATAGAGCGGCTTGATGCCGAGCCGGTCGCGGGCGAGCAAGAGACGCCGCTCTCGTGTATCCCAACTCGCGAACGCGAACATGCCGACCAACCGGTGCAGACACGCGTCGCCCTGCGAGGCCAGCAAATGGACCAGTACCTCGGTATCGCCGCTCGAATGCCAGGGTCCCGGCAAGCCGGCGCGCAGCTGCCGGTGATTGTAGAGTTCGCCGTTGTAAGTCAACACCTGCGAGTCGAACAGCATGGGCTGCGCAGCGCAGTCGGATAGATCCAAGATGGCCAGGCGCCGATGCGCGAGCGCGACTCCGGGCTCCGCCCACACGCCCTCGCCGTCCGGACCTCGATGCCGCAGGCGCTGCGCCATGGCGGCGGCGATCTCGACGCTCGCTCGCGATCCGATGATTCCGGCTATGCCACACATGCTCAACAGTCTAGGAGCCTGTCGAACCTAGGTCCATCTGCTGCGACGGGAGTCCCCCACGTTCCCCAGCCATGGTAGTGCTGGCCATCGGGCGGCGGTTCGTTTAGGGTGCAGACTGGAGCTGCAAAGAAATGGCAACACCCGCCGATCAACGACTGCTGGAATTGCTGGACAAATGGCTCAAGAGCGTCGAGCTGCATCTGAAGTACTCGACGCTCGACGACGACAGCTATTGGAAGATCCAGCCCTGGGTGGAACATCAGCGCCCGACCGGCTGGATCCTGGATCTGGCGAAGCAAAAAATCATCGCGCTGCAAGGCTACGTCCAAGAGCGCATCCACATGGGCGACTCGAAGTTTGCGGATGCGCTCGAGCTCATGATCTTCCTGGCGAATCTCGTCGGATCCGAACACATCGAGCGCTTCATCCCCCTGGCCGAACCGGGCAACGAGCGCCCGATCGAATTGCAAGTGCCCGACGACGCCCCGACGGTCGCGACGGCGGTGGTCAGCGGCACCCGTGAAATGCCGAAATTCGCGGCGACGAAACGGGCACCCCCACCCTCCGGCACCGCGCACGTGGCGCGCACCGAACGGCAGGAGTCCCGAACGGCGAAAGGCGCCGCGAAGCCGGTGGACACCGCAGCGGCGAAACGCGCTGCACGCGAGGACGCTGCGCCGAAGACGGCAGCAGCCAAAGTCGCTGCGCGCAAAGACGTGGCGCCCAAGGACGCATCGCCCAAGGACGGATCGCAAAGAGCGGCCGCGTCCGCACCCGAACGTGCAGACCCCGGCGACGCCGCGCGCGAACAGGTGATCGCGGATGCGGCCCGCCTCGTTCAGTGGGGACGCAAGTGGTACGAGTTGCCCGAGCTGATCGCGCGAATGGCGGACCGCCCGCCGCTGCCCGTGGTCAGGCGCATACTCAAAGAAAATAAGTCGGCCATTGACCGCAGGGCAGAAGGCGCGTAAGAAGCGCCCGGGGCCTTGAGGCTAACGGCAGTCCCCAAGCGGGGCGCACCCGACCGTGGCATCAACAGCCATAAATATTGCCAAATATTTAAGGGAACCTAGATTGCATTTGAACGCTCAAAGGCGCGCATGATTACGACGAAAAACTTATCGAAACGCTATGGCGAGACACTGGCCGTCGACGATCTGACGTTCTCGGTGGCGCCCGGCGAAGTGCTCGGCTTTCTCGGCGCCAACGGCGCCGGCAAGTCCACGACCATGCGCATGATCGCGGGCTTCATTTCACCGACCGCCGGAGAGGTGACGGTCTGCGGACACGATATCGAACGCGCGCCGGTGGCGGCAAAATCGTGCTTGGGCTATCTCCCCGAGGGCGCCCCCAGTTACGGTGAGATGACCGTCGGCGAGTTCCTCGATTTCGTCGCCGACATTCGCGGTCTGAAGGGCGAGCAGCGCCGGCAGAGGCGCGGCATCGTGGTCGAGCGGCTCGGCCTCGCACCGGTGATCGAACAGGTCGTCGAGACTCTCTCCAAGGGATTTCGCCGGCGCGTCGGCTTGGCCCAGGCATTGATTCACGACCCTCAGGTTCTCATCTTGGACGAGCCGACGGACGGGCTCGATCCGAATCAAAAGCATGAGGTGCGCCGCCTGATCAATGAACTCTCGAAGGACAAGCTGGTCATCGTGTCCACCCACATCCTCGAGGAAGTCCACGAGGTGTGCACGCGCGCCATCATCATCGCCAACGGCCGCATCGTGGCCGATGAAACCCCGGCCGTGCTCGAATCGCGGTCGCGATACCACCACGCCGTGAGCCTGCGCTTCGACAAAGCCGATCAAATGAGCGTCGCGAGCCGCGACATCGCGGCGCTGCCCGAGGTCGCCGCGGTCGAAACGGATGCGCGGGAACTGAGGCTCACCGCGGTGCCGAAACCCGGCGCCAATGCGCTCACCGCGGTCAGCGCGTTGATCGCCAAGAACGACTGGGACGTGCCGGAGTTGCATCTCGAGGCCGGACGGCTCGATGAGGTGTTCCGCACGTTGACCCAGTCCGCCGGCGGAGCCGCAGTCGCCGCGAACATCGCCGAGCTCGACACCGCGCCGGGAGCCGATCTATGAGCAAGGTCGCGGTCATCTTCCGGCGCGAGCTGCGCAGCTACTTCGCCACTCCCCTCGCCTATGTCTTCATCGTGATCTTTCTGGTGCTGGCGGGGGTGTTCACCTTTCAGGTCGGCGGATTCTTCGAGCGCGGCCAGGCCGATCTGCAATCCTTCTTTCGCTGGCACCCGTGGCTGTACCTCGTGCTGATCCCGGCCATTTCGATGCGCCTGTGGGCCGAGGAGCGCAATAGCGGCAGCATCGAGCTGTTGATGACGCTGCCGATCACGTTGGGACAGGCGGTCATCGGCAAATTCCTCGCCGCCTGGGTGTTCGCCGGTATCGCGCTGTCGCTCACCTTCCCCATCTGGATCACGGTCAATTATCTGGGGTCGCCGGACAACGGCGCCATCGTCGCCGCCTACCTCGGCAGCTTCTTGATGGCCGGCGGGTTTCTGGCCATCGGGATGTGCCTCTCCGCCGCCACGCGCAACCAAGTGATCGCGTTCATCACCGCGGCCTTGGTCGGATTCGTGTTTCTGCTGGCCGGTTTTCCCCTGGTGCTCGATTTCGTGCGCGGCGTGCTGCCCCAAGCCATCGTCGATGCCATCGCAAGCTTGAGTTTTTTCACGCACTTCGAGGCGATCTCCAAAGGCGTGGTCGATCTGCGCGATCTCGTGTATTTCGCCGCTCTGATCGGCTTCTGGCTGACGGCGACGGCTCTGGTGCTCGACATGAAGAAGGCGGAATAGGTGAACGGCAATCGTTGGCGACGGATGGGATTCGGCATCGGCGGGCTGGTGGCGCTTGCCGTGCTTTTCTTGGGCGTGGTGATGCTGTCGAACGCGGGCTTGCGCGGCATGCGTATCGACCTCACGCAAAATCGGCTCTACACCTTGAGCCCCGGCACGCGACAGGTGATCGCCGATCTCAAAGAGCCGATCAATCTGTATTTTTATTTCTCGCACGACACCGCGGCCAAGCAAACGCCCTTGATCCTGCCCTATGCGACCCGGGTGCGCGAGTTTCTCGAGGAACTGGCGGCCCGCTCGGGCGGCAAGATTCATCTGCGGGTGATCGACCCGCAGCCATTCTCCGACGAGGAGGACCGCGCCGCCGAATATGGCCTGCAGGCGCTGCAGGCCGGGCCGGGCGATCCTCTGTACTTCGGATTGACCGGCACCAATTCCACCGACGGCCGCGCATCGATTCCGAGTTTTCAGGCCGATCGTGAGGAATTTCTCGAATATGACGTGGCGAAGCTCATCAACGAACTCGGCACGCCGAAGAAGCCGGTCATCGGGCTTTTGAGCTCATTGGACATGCAGGGCCAGTTCAACCCCATGACGGGTCAAATGGGTGAGCCGTGGCCGATACTCACCCAGCTGCAGGATCTGTTCACGGTACGCTCGCTCACCGCCGACCTCGATCACATCGACAAGGACGTCGACGTGCTGATGCTCGTTCACCCGAAAGCGCTGGCGCCGAAGACGCTGTACGCGATCGATCAATTCGTGATGCGCGGCGGACGGGTTTTGCTGTTCGTCGATCCGAATTCCGGCGCCGATACGAGCGGCCAGGACCCATCGAATCCGCTCGCGGGAGCGATGGCCGATCATTCATCGAACCTCGCGCCGCTGCTGGCGGCCTGGGGCGTCGACTACGATCCGACCAAGGTGATCGGTGATTTGGAGCGGGGCCTGGAAGTGCGCACCAGCATGCAATCCCCGCCGGTGCGCCACATCGGCATCCTGGGGCTCGGCCGGCCCGACATGGATCAAAAGGACGTCGTCACGGCGTCCCTCGAGAAGATCAACCTGGCGACGGTCGGGTCGCTCGCGGCCCATGCCGGCGCGAAGACGACGTTCGAACCGCTGCTGCTCAGTTCGTCGAGCGCGGCACCCATCCCCGCGCAACGCTTCAATGCGCTCACCGATCCGTCGAGCCTGCGCGACGGCTTCAAACCGACCGGCGTCCGCTATGCGATTGCCGCGCGAATCATCGGACCCGTGGAGTCGGCCTTCCCGCAGGGAGCGCCGCCGGGACCGACGCCGGATCCCAAGGCCGCCGCCGGGCCGCCGATCGCCCATATCGCCAAATCGACGGTGCCCGCCAATATCGTGATCATCGCCGATACCGACTTGCTGATGGATTACATGTGGGTGCAAACGCGTGAGCTGTTCGGTCAGCGCGTCGCCCAGGCGTTTGCCAGCAATGGGGATTTCATCGCCAACATTCTCGACAATTTGAGCGGCACGAGCGCGATGATCAGCATTCGCGGACGCGCGACGTTCTCACGCCCCTTCGAGCGGGTCGAGGCGCTTCGGCGCCAGGCGGATGATCGCTTGCGCAGCAAGGCTTTGGAGCTGCAATCGGAATTGCAGCAAACCGAAACCAAACTCACCGAACTGCAGAGCAAGCGCAACGATCAAGCCTCACTCATGCTCTCGCCCGAACAAGAGGCGGAACTCAAGCGCTTTACCACCGAGAAGGCCCGCGTGCGCAAGGAACTGCGCGAGACCCAGCGCGGTCTCGACGTGGATATCAATCGCCTGAATTCGTGGCTCAAGGTGATCAACATTGCGATTGCACCGCTGTGCGTGGCAGCCGCGGGTGTGATCATCTTGAGCTTGCGCCGGCGGCGCAGAACGGCCGCGGCGCGCGCCGCATGAGCCGGCAGCGATTCATCGCGCTCTGTGTGGCGGCGCTGCTCGCGATCTCGGGGGCGCTGTACTTGAGCACGCAGCGGAATTTGCCGCGGGATCCTCACGGCACGCCGCTGCTGCCGTGGCTCGCGGGCGAGATGAACACCGTGACCGCCCTGAGCATCCGCAAGGGCGCGGCCGCACCCTCGGTGACCCTGCACAAGCAGGGGGAACAATGGACCGTGATGGAACGCGGCGATTATCCGGCTGACGTGTCGAAGCTGCGCAAATTGCTGCTTGCTTTGAGTGACGCGAAGATCATCGAGGAGAAGACTTCCAATCCTTCGAGTTTCCCGATCATCGGCGTGGAGGATCCATCCTCGCCCGGCGCGAAGGGAGCCGAGATCGGCATCGTGGCGGCGAGCGGCAAGCACGCTGTGATCATCGGCAAGCCGGGGGCGCAAGGCAGCTTCGCGCGACGCGGCGGCGAGAACACGAGCTACCTCGTCGAGCCGTTCATTTCGGTCGACACCGAGCCGCGTCTCTGGATCGATTCGAAACTGCTCGACGTCGCCGCCGCGACCATTCAGAGCGTCGAGATCAAGCCGGCGACGGGGCCCGCCTACACGCTGCACCGCGCCGCGGCGCCCGGCGATGCCAATTTCGTGCTCGACGGTGTGCCGGCGGGTCGCAAGGCGGTGGACTCCGCCGCACTCGCGCCCTCACCGAGCACGTACGGCGGCCTGACCGCGGACGATGTGGCGCCGGCGTCCGACGTCGATTTCAAGAGCGCATCGGTCGCCATCTTGACCTTGTCCGGCGGCGGCGGCCTGACGCTCACCGGCACCGCCTCCGGCGACAAACACTGGATTGAAATCAAGGCGGGCAAGGACGAAGCGCTCAACGCAAAGGCCGCCGGCCGCGCCTTCGAAATTTCCGCGTATCGCTACGATGCGATCTTCCGGCCGCTGGAACAGTTGCTGGTACCGAAAGAGCCGCCGCCCGGATCGAAGAAAGCCGGCGCCCCGGTCGACGCCCCAGTCAAGGCGCCCGTGAACGTGCAACCTGCGAAAAAGCGGCCGCCAGCGCCGCCGACGTGACCCCGGCGCCACCGAGCAGGACGAGCGCTGCCGACGTCACCCCAGCGCCGCCGAGCGGGACGAGCGCCGGATTCGGTCGCCGCGCGGCGGCGCTCGCGTACGACAGTTTGTTGCTCGCCGCGTTGCTCATGGTATTCACGGCGGCGGCATTGTTCTTCACCCACGGCGCGGCGGTGATCCCGGAAACCGCGGGCGCGTGGGTGTACGTGTATCGCGCCGGACTCATCGGCGTCATCGCGGGCTACTACCTGCTCAATTGGACGCGCAGCGGCCAGACCCTTGGCATGCGCGCCTGGCATCTTCGCGCCGTGACGGATGCGGGCAAGCCCATGGCGCTCAAGGCCGCGGCCATGCGCTGCGTCTTCGGCCTTCTCGCCTGGGCGCCCTTAGGGCTGGGCGTGCTCTGGCTGTATGCGGATCCCGAGCATCTGGCGATTCATGATCGGTGGTCGAGAACGAGGGTCGTTCATTTGCTGCGCGGATGACGCCGCATGGAGCGCGAGGAACCCCGGATCGCTACCTCGTTCTGGAGATCGCGACGAAAGTGCAGAAGCCGACGATCGCGGTCGGCAGCCAGCCGACCACGGCGGGATTGAGGCCAAACAATTGACCGCCGTTCTCGATGGTGCGCGTGATCAGGAAAAATACCACGCCGAGCAGAACGCCGATCACCGTGCGCGTGCCGGCGCCCGTGGTGCGCAGCGGCCCGAACACGAAGGGCAGCGCCAGCAGCGTCACCACGATGACCGCGAACAGCCGCGCGATCCGCGACCAGAAGCCGATTTCGTAAGACGCGGTCTCGAGGCTGTTCCGGCGCAGATGGTCGATGTATGAGGCGAGGCCGCGCAGCGTCAGGAGCTGCGGATCGGTGGCGGCCAATCCCAAGAATTCAGGATTGACGCTCGATTGCATCGTGATCCCGCTGACCAATTCGCTCTCCACATGGTCGTCGTAGAACCGCGAGGTGGCGACATTGTCCAGTTTCCAGCGGCCGGCCGTCGCGACCGAAATCCGCCCGGCACGTTGAATCGAGTGCAGTCGCGTCGGCCCGTCGAGCTGGAACAGAGACACGCCGCCGAATGCCTGATCGACTTCTCCCGTCTGCACCCGCAAGATCAAATTCCCGTCCTTCACCCAGGCGCTGCTCGAACCTGCGAAGCTCAC
>Ga0181537_10005443_pt1 | contig 10291 bp, 5 predicted proteins | sample PEATcosm2014_Bin_39_FD_119765 | JGI IMG/M metagenome (GOLD analysis project Ga0181537, IMG submission 119765) | Peatland microbial communities from MTU Mesocosm Facility, Houghton, MI, USA - PEATcosm2014_Bin23_10_metaG | ecosystem: Environmental > Terrestrial > Soil > Wetlands > Peat | place... | reverse complement strand
CCGCATTAGCATTACTTCTGGATTCGGCAAGACGCTGGTTATAGTCACCGATGGCCACCTGCCGTATCCTTTCGGCCGCGAGACTACGGGGTATGAAGTGAAAGACTTGAATGCGACGCTGCAAAAAGCGAAAGCAGGAGGAGTAAGAGTGTTGTTCGGGCCGTACAACGCGCGCATCCGTAAAATCGCGCTCCTCGAATTTCCCGGGGGCTACATCGCCGAAGTGCACGGCCCGGCGATGTAGCGGTTTCAGAGTTCCCGAACCAAGATTTTGGTCATCCGTCACAACCTGTGGAAAAGCCGCTGTGGAAAACTCTGTCAAGTGGAAGAGAAGGCGAAAACCCTTGCATCTCATTGACCCGAATGGGAATATAAAGTCCGCGACCGTGTCCGGTTTACCCCCTCCAATATGCTAGGCTTGAAGTAGGTAAGAAATAAGCGCGGCCACAAGCCGCGTTTTTTATTGGTTGCGGTCGCGAACCGCTTATCCGCCGGCTTTGAGTTCGAGTAGTACTTGCCGGGCGATTTCTTTCAGCGTTTCAAACACGCCCGGCCCTTGAAAAGCTACGGCCTCAATGACTGGTTCGTTCTTGCGGCGGAGTTCTTTTTCAAGGTCAGCCACTGGCAGCACATTGGGCAGGTCGCGTTTGTTGAGCTGCAAAACATAGGGAATCTTGTTGAAGTCGTAGCCGTGTTCTTTGAGATTCGAATCGAGGTTGTCGAGCGCTTCGATGTTGGCGTCCATGCGTGCTTCCTGCGAGTCGGCGACAAATACGATGCCGTCCACGCCACGCAAAATCAGCTTGCGGCTGGCGTCATAAAACACCTGGCCGGGCACGGTGTACAAGTGAATGCGGGTCTTGAAACCCCGGACCGAGCCAAGATCGAGAGGAAGAAAGTCAAAAAACAGGGTCCGCTCGGTTTCAGTCGCGAGCGAAATCATTTTGCCCTTTTGTTGTTCGGCGGTTTTCTGGTAAATATGTTGCAGGTTTGTGGTCTTGCCGCCCAGCCCGGCGCCGTAATAGACGATTTTGCAATTGATTTCGCGGGCTGCAAAGTTGATGAAACTCAAGACTTTCCCTCAAATCATGCGGTGGGGTGCGTTTGAAAAAACACACATCCACTCGCCCGTAGAATGACGTCGTCTAATTTGTCAGTACTGCTGGTTTTATATCACAGCGTTGGGGTTACAGGCAGGTTACCCAGGTTACTAGGGGCGAACCCTACTCACTAAAGCGCCGGGGGATAGAATTCACTGATTTTCGCCTTGAGTCAGATTGGCTGCGGTTTTCTGAATCCAATCGTCAAAAGCGACAATCTATTTCGCAATGACCTGTTGTCACGACCGCGCAAACGCCGTCTAAACAATTTAAGGCAAAGCTAAGTTCTTTGTTTTGTTACGGAGCACGCTCAAATTATGTTGAAACGAATGTTGTTTATGTTGGCTGTAGTGGTCTTGGTGCTGGGTGGCCTGGGATTTGTGAAATTCCGCCAGATCAAGACGGCAATCGCCATGGGCGCGAGCTTTCAACCGCCCCCGACTGCTGTAACGACGATCATTGCCAAGCAGGAGACGTGGCCGCCGACGCTGAACATCATCGGCACCGTGGCCGCTATCCATGGCGTGACCGTAAGCGCCGATTTGCCGGGAACTGTGGACAAGATCCACTTCGAATCTGGCCAATGGGTCCATGAAGGCGACATCCTCGTCGAGCTGGATACGCGGCAGGAGCGGGCGCAACTGGCCGAAATGGAAGCGCAAAGCGAACTGGCGAAAATCAACTACGGGCGCACGCAACAACTGGTGCAGCAGGGCGTCCTCGCCAAGACTGAGTTCGACAATGTTAATTCGCAACAGAAAGTGACGGAGGGCCAGGTCGCAGAGATTAAGGCCACGATTGCGCGCAAAACGATTCGCGCGCCCTTTTCTGGAATTCTCGGCATCCGGCAAGTCAATCTTGGTCAATATCTTGCGGCGGGAGCGGCGATTGTTTCGCTGCAATCGTTGAATCCGATTTATGTGAACTTCGGCGTGCCCCAGGGAACGACGGACAAGCTCAACATCGGACGGACCGTGCGTGTAACCAATGACGAGTTGTCGGGAGTGGGATTCAGCGGCAAGATCAATGCCTTGGATTCTGTGGTCGACGAATCCACACGCAACATTCAGGTGCAGGCCACGCTGGCGAACCCAGAGAACCGATTGCGTCCCGGCATGTTTGTGCGGGTAGCTTTGCCGCTGGGCGCGAGCCAACAGGTAATTGCGTTGCCGGCCTCGGCCATTAACTACGCCCCTTATGGGGATTCGGTGTATATCGTCACCGACATGAAGGACCCCAAAGGAAACAGCTACCGCGGAGTACGGCAGCAAGTTGTCAAGCTGCAAGGCACTCGCGGCGACCAGGTTGGCGTTGTCTCCGGTGTTAATGCGGGCGACGAGGTCGTCACCTCGGGCGTCTTCCGTCTGCGCAATGGCGCCGCGGTTGTGATTAACAACAAGATTCAGCCAGAAAACAATCCAGCTCCCAAGCCTGAGGATAGTTAGGCCATGAAGTTTACTGATTTATTTGTAAAGCGTCCGGTCCTCGCGATCGTCGTCAGCCTGGTGATTCTTATTGCTGGAGTTGAAGCCATTCGCTCGTTGAGTGTCCGGCAGTATCCGCGAAGCGATATCGCCATCATCCAGGTTTCGACGGTCTATGTTGGCGCAAGCGCCGACCTGGTGCGCGGTTTTATCACCACGCCGATTGAGCGCGTGATTGCCAGCGCCGATGGCATTGACTACATGGAGTCCACCAGCGCGCAGGGACTCAGCACCATTACGGTGCATTTGAAGATCAATTACGACACGACCGCCGCGTTGACGCAAATTCAGGCGAAAGTGCAGCAGGTGCGCAACGATCTTCCGCCAGAAGCGCAGATCCCCGTCATTGATTTGGAAACGGCGGACCAGCAGTTTGCGGCGATGTACATCGGGTTTTCGTCGGCAGATCTCGACCAAAACCAGATTACGGATTACCTGACACGCGTGGTTCAGCCTAAACTGAGCGCCATCAGCGGTGTGCAGCGTGCCGACATTCTGGGCGATCGCACGTTTGCCATGCGCATCTGGCTGAAACCCGACGAGATGGCGGCGCGCGGGGTTTCCCCCTCTGATGTGCGCACGGCCCTGTCGAATAATAACTATCTTTCCGCTCTGGGTGCGACCAAGGGCACCATGGTTTCGGTCAACCTGATCGCGAACACTGATCTGCGCTCGGCCGACGATTTTAAGCAGATGGTGATCAAGCAGGACAAAGGGGTCGTAGTCCGTCTCGGGGAAATTGCAGATGTCGTACTAGGCGCAGAAAACTACGATTCGGACGTTCGGTTCAACGGCGAGAATGCGACATTCATGGGCATCTGGGTGCTTCCCAATGCCAACTCGCTCGACGTGATCAAACGCGTGCGGGCAGAGATTCCGGCGATTCGTGATCAGCTACCTACAGGGATGAAGGTCGGCATTCCCTATGATTCGACTGCCTATATTCAAGACGCGATCAACGAAGTTCTGCACACGTTGACCGAGACGCTGCTGATCGTGGTGGTGGTGATTTTCCTGTTCCTGGGATCGTTCCGATCGGTGCTCATACCGATTGTGGCCATCCCAGTCTCGCTCATTGGCGCGGTATTCCTGATGTTGCTTGCAGGCTTCACGATCAACCTGCTGACGCTGCTCGCGATTGTATTATCTGTCGGCCTGGTGGTGGATGACGCCATCGTCATGGTCGAGAACGTGGAGCGGCACTTGCACATGGGCAAGACGCCGTTTGTCGCGGCAAGGGATGCAGCCCGCGAACTGGTTGGGCCGATTATCGCCATGACCATCACGCTGGCGGCGGTGTACGCGCCGATTGGCATCCAGGGCGGCTTGACCGGCGCGCTGTTCCGCGAGTTTGCCTTCACACTGGCCGGAGCCGTGGTGGTATCGGGCATCGTGGCGTTGACACTTTCGCCGATGATGGGTTCGAAACTGTTGCGGGCGGGCGATACGGAAAAAGGCTTTGCCGGGATTGTCAACAGGCAGTTCGAGCACATTCGCTCACTTTACACGCGTACGCTGACAGGCACGCTCAAGTATCGACCCGTGGTGCTGACGTTGTGGATCGTCGTTGCAGTGCTGATGGTTCCGTTCTATATGTTCTCGCAGCACGAACTGGCGCCCCAAGAGGATCAGGGCGTGGTGTTTGGCGTGATCCAGTCGTCAGCTAACTCGACGCTGGACCAAACGGATTTGTTCACAAAGGAAATCTACGACGTCTATCACTCGTTCCCGGAGAGCGACAGCATCTTCCAGATTATGAGCCCCTCCGGCGGGTTTGGCGGCATGGTGACCAAACCCTGGAGCCAGCGCAAAAAGACGGCGCAACAACTGCTGGTCGAGTCCACGGGGCCGTTATCGAAGATTGCCGGCATTCGTGTAATTCCTTTGACGCCTCCACCATTGCCGGGCGGCGGCAACTTCCCGGTGGATTTTGTGATCAACTCCGCAGCGGAGCCGGAACAGGTCAGCGAGTTCGCCAACCAGTTGGTGGGGAAGGCGATGGCCAGCGGTATGTTCATCTTCGCCGATGTGGACGTGAAGTTCGACCAGCCACAAACGGAAGTTGTTTTCGACCGCGACAAACTGCGCTCGCAAGGCGTGGATCTGAGCGAGGCGGGCGCGGACCTATCGACGATGCTTGGCGGCAACTACGTGAACCGGTTCAGCATTCAAGGCCGGAGCTACAAAGTGATTCCGCAAGTCAAACGTGTGGATCGCTTAACGCCTGACCAGCTTTCGCAAATTTACGTGAAGGGTTCGAGCAACGAACTGGTGCCTCTATCGACTTTCGCATCGCTGAAGACGACGACGGAGCCGCGTTCGCTGAATAAATTTCAGCAGCTGAATGCCGTGCGGGTGCAGGGTGTGATACCGCCGAATGTGCCGCTGGATAAGGCGCTGACGTTCCTTGAAGACCAGGCGAAGGCGATCCTGCCGCAAGGTTTCACCATCGACTACGCAGGTGAATCGCGGCAGCTGCGAGTAGAAGGCAGCAAATTTCTGGGGACGTTTGTGCTGTCCGCGATTCTGATTTATCTGGTGCTGGCAGCACAATTCGAGAGCTTCCGCGATCCGTTCATCATTCTGGCGGGGTCGGTGCCGTTGGCGCTTTCGGGAGCATTGATGTTCTCGTTCCTCGGCTTCACGACTCTGAACATATACAGTCAAGTCGGGCTGATTACGCTGGTGGGATTGATTGCGAAAAACGGAATTCTGATCGTGGAATTCTCGAATCAACTGCAAGAAGCGGGGAAAACGAAGCTCGAAGCCATCATCGAAGGGGCGACCACGCGCTTGCGCCCGATTCTGATGACGACCGCGGCGACGGTCTTCGGACACTTTCCGCTGGTGTTTGCGACCGGTCCGGGCGCCGGAGCGAGAAACAGCATCGGCATCATGCTGGTGAGCGGCATGATCATCGGCACGGCATTCACGTTGTTCGTCGTTCCTTCCATTTACATGCTGGTGGCGAAAACCCACTCGCATGTTGCCTACGACGAGGAAGAGAAAGCGAGCTTCCCAGAGCCGGCGGGAGCGACGGTTTAGAGCATTGGTTGTTGATGTAAAGGCTTTGAACCACCGAGGAAATGAAGGCGCGTGAAGATAAGCAAACCGCAGCCTCGGGCTAGCGTGTCATTAAGTATTCGACCTCCTGCTCGATTTCGCTGATGGCGACGGGCGACGCGTGCGCCCGTTTCAGTTGTTCGTTCAGCGATGGCAGAGTCTGGGTTTTTATCACACTCCATTCGGCGAGGCGCAACTTCAATGCGCGGTCCGCTTCTTCAAAGGCGGTAAGGGCTTGGGTTGGAGCCGGGCGCGTGCCGCTCTCCACGACCGAGAGCGCAGCGACCAATCCGGCGTTTGCTGTTTGCAGGCCCATCGCATCTCCCCATGAAGAGCCGGGGGCGAAGAGCGTTTTCTTTATTGACTCCTGCATCGTGGCCAAGGATGCCTTCAGGTCAGAATTGTTTTGGAGATTCTGTTCGGCCTCGCCCAGCTGTTTCAGGACCGAGTTTATTTCTGCAAGCGCCTGGCGACTGCGCATGGTCTCAGCGAAAATCTGCCGGCCCAGATCGTACTGAGCGGTCAGGACCGCGGTGGTTGCGACTGAACGCGGATCCATGACGATTTTGATTTCCCTGCTCGATGTCTTGCCGTCAACGATTAGCTTGATTTGATAGGTTCCGGGAACGACACGCGGGCCATGAGGCGCGCCGAACTCGGCGTTCATATCGTCCTGGTCAACGTCGCCGGAGCTGCCGGTAGCGAGGTCCCAGACGAAGCGATGCATGCCGGGCGTGGTTTCAAGAACCTGAGGTTCGGGAAACCAGCGGTCGGCGATGGGCAGGGGTACGCGCTTGACCGGCTTGGTTTCGTCCGACGAAAAATGGCGAATCAAATTTCCCTGAGCATCGAGGATCTGAAGTTCGATACGCTTCGCAGCGGCGGGCAAATAGTAATCGAGGATCGCACCAATGGGCGGGTTTTTCGCGGTGGGCTCTTCTGGAGGCAAAGGAGTTTCAAGAAATGCATCGTGATCCACGCGCACGGAGACAGCGGGCGCATAGAACGTTGGCGAAGAATTCTTAGCAGCTGCATTCGCCTGCCGCAGCGGAGTGATGTCGTCGAGGATCCAAAAAGATCGCCCGTGAGTGGCGATGATGAGATCGTCGTCATGAATGACGAGGTCCTGCACGGAGGTAACGGGAAGATTCAGCTGAAGCGATTGCCAGTGGTCGCCGTCGTCGAAGGAAACGTAGATGCCCAGTTCGGTGCCGGCGAAAAGCAGGTTTCTGGTTTTGGGGTCTTCGCGCACGACGCGCGCGAATGAGGGTGCGCTGATTCCAGCGGCGATTAATTGCCACGTGGCGCCGTAGTCACGCGTGCGATAGAGATAGGGTTGCTGATCGTCCATGCGGTGACGATCAATCGCGGCGTAGGCTTCGGCGGGATCAAAGTGCGACGCCTCAATCCAGGAAACACGGCTCCAGATGGCGAGACCTTTGGGTGTTACGTCTTTCCAGGTCTTCCCGCCATCGCGAGTGAGGTGGATGAAGCCGGTATCGCTGCCTGCCCAAATAAGATCGCCCTTCAGGCTCGACGGGGCGATGGTATTGACCAGGCCAAAGCCGCGCTCAATGGTGTTGTCAACGGTCGGAGGCGCGTCAGGCTTGTCGTGGTTTTGCGGCGATGCGCCGGTGAGATCGGGGCTGATGGTATCCCAGTGCAATCCGCCATCAGGGGTCTTCATGACGAACTGCGTGCCGAAATACAGAGTTTTCTTGTCATAGGGTGAAAACAGGAGCGCGGGGTTCCAGCCATCGCGATATCTGCGGCCATTGATTTCGCTTCCCCATGTGGGCACTGGCCACGGAGTGACGTTTTGGCTGAGTGAAGTACGCACGTCGAATCGACTCACCGATCCGAAAGCGCCAGTCGAGTAAAGAATGTTGGGATCGTTGGGGTCGGGGGCGATGTAGCCACTCTCGCTGCCGCCCGGCGAAAAGGTATTGCGAACGGAGATGACGCCATAGTCGGTGCGGCTCATGACCGCGATTCCGCCGCTATCTTGTTGGGGGCCGTAGACGGCGTAAGGGAAGCGGTTGTCGGTGATGACGTGGTAAATCTGCGCGGTGGGCTGGTTATACCACGTGCTCCAGGTTTCGCCGTGATTCACGCTGATGGTTGTGCCTTGATCGGTGCCGAGGATCATGCGCGAAGAATCCGTCGGATCGACCCAAAGCTCGTGATAATCGTCACCACCGGGGGCGCCGCGAACAATAGTGATGGTCTTGCCACCATCATCGGTGCGGTAGAGGGCGACGTTGGGAATGTAAAGCACGTCCGGATGATTGGGATCGATGGTGATATCCGAGAAATACCAGGCGCGGCCAGTGAGGCGAGGGTCCGAGTTTTCGAGAGTCCAGGTATTGCCGCCATCGTCGGAGCGGTAGAGGCCGGCTGTCTTTGCATCAATGAGAGCATAGACGCGCTGGCCGTCGCGGGAGACGGCGACACCCGAGCGGCCCCAATCGCCCTCGGGGAGACCGGAGCCGGTGAGATGGGTCCAGGTTTTTCCCGCATCGGCGGAGCGGTAGAGGCCGCTGCCGGGACCGCCAAGCGGAGCATAAGTGCTCCAGGGCGGGCGGTGGGCATTCCACATGGTGGCGAAAAGAATTCTTGGGTTGTCGAGGGCGATGGCAAGGCTGGCTGCACCGACGTCCGGGCCGGCGTCGAGAACCTTGGTCCAGTGGGCGCCGCCGTCTTCGGTTTTGTAGACACCACGATCGGGATTCGGGCCATAGGCGTGGCCGAGGGCCGCGACATAGGCGACGTTGGCGTTTTGCGTGTCCACCACGATGCGGCTGATTTGTCGAGTTTCACGGAGGCCAATGTTTGCCCAGGTTTTGCCACCGTCGGTGGATTTGTAAACGCCGTCGCCCGAAGATAAATCCATGCGAATGTCAGATTCGCCGGTGCCAGCGTAAATCGTGTTGGGATCGGAGGGCGCGACGGCAATGGCGCCGATGGAAGCGATGTGCTGATCATCAAAAATGGGCCGCCAGACCACGCCCGCATCGGTGGTTTCCCAGATGCCGCCGTTGACTGCGCCGAAATAAAATTTCGTGGCGTTGCCCGGAATGCCGGTGACGGCGACGACGCGTCCGCCGCGGAAAGGGCCGATTAGACGCCACTGGAGGGCGTTGTAGAGATCCGGGCGAACGGCCTGTGCGCTTGCCGCGATGCAACAGGCGAAGAAAAAAAGAACAGGAAGATATCGACGCGAACAGATGCCGGGGGTGTGCAAGTGTCGTTTCCTCGAAAAGCGTTTGTAAAAAAGATGGTTTCGATAGTGTAGCGGAAAATGAGCGTGGAAAACTTGGGTGAGCTTCATGGTTGTGTTTGGGGGCGAGGGACGGTTTGTGGTGCGTGGAAATGCCAGTTATCCACGCGCGAGGCAATTGTGCCAAAAATTTTGTCCGTGAAGGTTGAACGAAGTCGCTCTCACGGCTGAGAATGAGAGGGGAGGGTTTTCGAGTTCATGCCCAATATCGCCGCGGTAATTCTGGATTACGGAGCAGTCCTGTGCCACATGCCAACACCGGCCGAAGGCCAGAGGATGGCCGACTTGTTCGGCATCCGCGTCGACGCCTTGCCGGAGTTGTGGATGAAGAACCGGCTCGCGTTCGACCGCGGTGATTTGACTTCAGAGGCTTATTGGAAGCTTTTTGCGCAAGACGCCGGCAGCGCGATTAATTCGGGCGTGCTCGAAGAAGTTTGCCGCTTGGATTTGGAAATGTGGGCGCGTGACAATGAGGCGATGATTGAGTGGATGAGAGCCTTGCGAGCGGGAGAATACAAAGTCGGATTGCTTTCGAACATGCATGCAGACATGGTGACGTACGTGCGTAAGAAATTCGCATGGGTGAATGAGTTCGATTTCCAGACGTTTTCCGCGGATGTGCGCATGGTCAAGCCTGAGGCGGCGATTTATGAGTACACTTTGCGGGGACTGGGGGTAAAAGCTGAAGAATCTTTGTTTATAGACGACCGGGAAGGGAACATTGAGGCAGCGCGGGCTGTAGGGATGAATGCCATTCAATTCGAATCGGTCGAGCAGCTTCGCGAGGAGTTGATGGCCATGGATTTCCCCATTTTGCCGGGGCAGGCTGAAGCTGTGCTCTCGTAGAAAGAGCAAGCATCGCAATCAGTTGCGACTCCATCTAAAGATTTATCAGGAGGGGTTGTGACCAGCCGCAATGAGATTATTTCACTGCTCGCGATTATTGTAATTTGTGTTGTAGCCATTCTTGCTTTGGGAAACGAAGACAACCACAATGCTCAACTCAGCGCCCCGCCTACGCCACCATTCACCGACTATCGCTATGAAAGTCCTGGGATGGCGCGCAAAATTACGGCCAAAGACTTGCCGCTGCCCTACGCGACGCGTTCAGCGGGGAACGAGCCCAACGTGGTTGATAGACCACAAGGAGCATGGCCGCAAGCGCCAGCCGGGTTCAAAGTCGAACTTTATGCGAGTGGTTTGAATAATCCGCGGCTGATGCGCACCGCGCCGAATGGCGATGTATTTTTAGCGGAAAGCGACCCCGGAGACATCAAAGTATTTCGCGGAATTTCCAAAGATGGAAGGGCAGAGAACGTTCAAGTCTTCGCGTCTGGATTGAATCGGCCGTACGGGATCGCGTT
>Ga0181537_10005442_pt1 | contig 10292 bp, 8 predicted proteins | sample PEATcosm2014_Bin_39_FD_119765 | JGI IMG/M metagenome (GOLD analysis project Ga0181537, IMG submission 119765) | Peatland microbial communities from MTU Mesocosm Facility, Houghton, MI, USA - PEATcosm2014_Bin23_10_metaG | ecosystem: Environmental > Terrestrial > Soil > Wetlands > Peat | place... | reverse complement strand
GGGCGATTTCTTTTTTCTCAGCTGAATCCCGGGAATTATACCGTAGCGGTAAGCGCGCCAGAGTTTGCGCAGCAGACCTCGAAGCCCATTTCGGTCGAGGTGGGCCGCACGGTGACGCTGAACTTCAACCTCACGCCGTCCGCGACTGCGCAGACCGTCGAAGTCACAGCCGACCAGACTTTATCGAGCCTGGAGAATCCAAATACCACTACGACGCTGGAGGCCAAGACCATTGTGAATCTGCCAAATCCGGGGCAGGACCTGACCTTCATCGCGCAGTTTTCACCAGGAGCGCTGATGAATACGGCAGGCTCGTCGAACGACGCCAAGGCTGCGGGCGGGTACGGCAACGTGGAGTTCAACGGGTTGCCGGCGACCTCGAACGGCTACATCCTCGACGGCTACGACAGCAACGATCCATGGCTCGGTTTGAACATCGGGCTTTCAACCAATCTCGTCATCGGCCTCGATGCGGTAGAGCAGGCTACGGTAAATACAAACTCCTACTCTGTGGACCAGGGAAGATACGGCGCCTCGCAGTTGAATTACTTCACCAAATCGGGAACCAACAAGTTTCATGGCGATGTGTATGAGACTTGGAACGGATCGCTGTTCAATGCAGAAAACTATTTTCTGCACGCGAACGACACAGAGGGAAACATCGCGAAGAAGCCGCGCTCGACGGTGAATGAGTTTGGGGGCAGTGTAGGCGGCCCGATCCGGCGCGCCCGGCTGTTCTTCTTTCTGCATATCGAGGGGATCCGCATTGCATTGCCGCTGGTTTCTCAGGCCGTTGTGCCGTCGCCGGCTTATCAGCAGTATGTGCTGAAACAGTTGCCGATGGGAGGGACCGATCCGATTACTGGGACTGCATTGCCGGCCGAGCCCGAAGAGGCAACCTTTTATCAATCGATGTTCAATCTCTATCGCAACACAGCGGGAACGCCGGTGGCGGTGAGCTCGTGCCCCCTGGATGCGAACGGAGCGCTCTTGCCTGGCACCCAAACCAATGGCAGCGGCTGCGCAAATCAGCAACAGGAGTCGCTGAACAACAGCGACACTGAGAATCTCATCGTCGTCAAAATTGATCACACCATCGACGCACGCAACAGCGTCTGGTACCGGTTTCAGCAGGATACGGGCCTGCAGGCCGCTTATACCGATCCGATCAATCCGATCTTCAACTCGTATTCGCCGCAGCCGCAGCGCACCCTGGTGACTGGCTACACACATATTTTTAAGCCCAATCTCGTCAACCAATTCAACCCAGGTGGAAGCTGGTATTCCAGCATCTTTGAGCCGAATAATTTCGCGCAGGTCCAGCAAACATTCCCCGTCGTGTTGGAGGGAGGCAGCGCGAACGCGCCCTTCACGACCCTAGGCGGCAACGACAATACCTATCCGCAAGGACGCAAGGTTACGCAGTGGCAAATCAACGACAACCTGGACTGGACGCGCGGCAAACAAAGTTATCGATTTGGCATCAACACGCGGCGCATTGACGTGAGCGATTATGATCTGGGCGAAGGAACGGTGCCCACGGCGGTCTACAACGACCTGGCGCAATTCACCTACGGCGCGGCCTACACGGAGAGCCGCACGTTCCCTATTGCGTTGAAAGAACCGGTGGCCGCCGGCAATCTTGACCTGTACGCAATGGACACCTTCAAACCAGCGGCGCGCACCACACTCACCGTGGGAATGCGGGCGACGTGGAATACCAATCCCGTGAACCAGCAGAGACTTTTTGCACGGCCCGCAGGATCCTTCCTGGATTTTTCCCATGATGCGGCCCAGCCGCTCAATCAAGTTATCGAGGCAAATGTACACGAGCTCTTTCCTGCCACGCCGCTTGTTGTGTGGCAGCCGCGCGTTTCAGCGGCGTACGAGGTAACACGCGGTACGGTGGTCCACATAGGTTTCGGCGTTTTCAACGACATTATTCCGGCGCAGATTGCCGACCTGGCAGCGACCAACGCGCCCTATGCACCGACCTTCGTCGGCGGCATTGGCGGCCAGGTAGGTGGTGTGGCGATTGCTCCGGGAGTGACCGGAAGCGCGGACGACGCAACGGCCAGTGCCAACCGCAGCTTCCAGTCAGTCTTCAACTCGGGCGCTGCGCCGTGCGCCGGAGTTTTGGCCAATGCGCCCGTGTGTCCCCTGGCAGTAAGTCTGAATACATTTCCCACGGGCACCCTGAAAACGCCTTACTACTATCAGTACAACCTGGGCGTCGAACAGCAGCTCGGTGCACATGGCGCGGCGCGCATCGATTATGTAGGCACGCGAGGAGTGCATGAGCCGTATCAGGTCGATCTGAACGGGTATCAGACGGTTTGTGACGGATGTTTTGCGCCTTATTCCTACCGCCGGCCGCTCGATCAGCGATTCGGTAGCGTGAACGAGTTTCGCACGGACGCAAACAGCAGCTACTCCGGATTGCAGACCAGCGTGACTGAACAGCTCAGCAACCTCACACTGCGCGCGAATTACACCTTAAGCCATTGCCTCGACGAAGTTTCGAATGGCGGTTTGCTCTCGTTTTCGTCGCAGGGGATTCTTTCGCCGTTGCCGGGCGAACTCAGCCGGCAGTACGGGAACTGCGACTACGACGTGCGTCACAACGTGTCGGCGTTTGGTGTCTACCAGATCCCCTTTTCTCCGAAGCCCAAACTGTTGCGCGCACTCTTTCGCGGCTGGTCGCTTTCCGAAACGGCATTCCTTCACTCTGGGCTTCCGTTCACGGTTCTCAGCCAGCCTTACACGGCTGGGGGCAATGGCGTCTTTCAGGCCAGTGGTCCGCAATTTGCGCGCAAAGTTGCGGGCGTGCCGGTCTATCGCAGAGCGGCTTATGACGGCGTAACCGTGATGGGAACTCGGCAATGGCTAAATCCTAACGCCTTCACCTCCGTCGTCGATCCCACCACAGGAGCTTGTGCGGGAGGCGATTCCGTAGCCAATTGCCAATTCGGAGACTCAGGACGCAACACGGTGCGCGGTCCACATTTCACAGATTCGGATATCTACGTGACGCGAAAATTTCCGATTACAGAGGCGGCATCTCTGCGCTTCGACCTGCAGATGTTCAACGCCTTCAATCATCCGAACTTTGCGTTGTCCAGTAATGTGGAAGCCGGTGTACCGGGCATTTACATCCCGGCGAAATTCGGAACGTTGGAAAGCACTATCTCGCCGCCGACAGGGCTGCTGGGCGTGGGCCTGGGCGGCGACAGTTCCCCGCGCATGATTGCATTTCAGGCCAGAATCGAATTTTGAATTCAGCCGTGTCAGCATACTGACGGCTGAATGCGGGCAAGCCGCAGCAACTTCGTGCTCAAGCGAAATCAGTCAGAATTGATGGTCTGGATGAAGTCATGCGCGGTTCCATACGAGGGATCGACAAAAGTCACGTCCGACGGATCGCGGCGTGGCGTGTCGACGGAGAAGATAATTAGCGGCCCTTCGACAATCTCAGGAATTGCATGCACCGTGTTGCGGCGAAAGAAGAGCAGTCGGCCGGGACCCAGTTCGACGGGCTCGCCGCCGTCGACGATGAACTTGGCGCGGCCTTGAATCACCTGTAAATACTCATCGCAAGTCTTGTGATAGTGCGCCGGTGCAGGGCGATAGATGCGAAAGAGCCGCGAGCTGGCGGATGGTTCGTCGGTCAACCGGATACCGAGCAGCATGGGTTTCGCAGTGGGTGGAAATTTGGCGGCGAGCGCCTGGAGATCGAAGGTCGATGCTGCAGCGATGGCGCTTGCAGCATGAGGTTGGTTCATGAACGGCTCCATTTGGTGCAGCGGATGTCGGGTACACGGCGGGACTGCCCGCCGTCGCCAGCTTACCGCCGGTTGCCGCTATAGCATAGATGACATGCGAGTGTTGTCGGCTGCGGAAATGCAGGCGTGCGATCGAGTCACCACAGAGCAGTTCGGCGTACCGTCGTTGAAGCTGATGCGCGCAGCCTCGGCTGCCGTGGCGGGATTCGCGCGCGAGCACTTTCCCAAAGCGCAGCGAGTGACGGTTTTGTGCGGTCGGGGCAACAATGGCGGCGACGGCATGATGACAGCGCGCATGCTGGCCACAGCGGGCCTGAAAGTGACGACGATCCTGCTGGGGACGCCGGAAGGAATGGCGGGCGATGCCGCAGCGGCATGGCGCGAACTGGCAAGTCCCGCGCACGGCTTGATTCACGTAGTAAAGAGTGCGGAGGAACTGCCTCAGTATAAAACCGCGCTCGATACGGATCTGATCGTAGATGCGGTGGTGGGCACTGGGTTTACTGCACCGCTAAAAGGGATGGCGCTTGCGGCGCTCGAATGGATCAAAGGCAACGCCGCGCCGGTTCTCGCCATCGACCTTCCTTCCGGGTGGCCGGCGGATTCTTATGAAGCTTCTCTTGAAACCCCCGTCTTTCCCGCCGATGCGGTGATCACATTCACCGCTCCCAAACCCGCGCACGTATTTGGACAACTGACGCGGTGCTGGGATCAGCCGATTGTGGTGGCGCCGATTGGTTCGCCGGATGCGGCAATTGTCTCGGAACTGCAACTGACGTGGGCTGGCAGCGCCCACACGCTGACGGAGCAACCGCGTCCGGCCGATTCTAACAAAGGGAATTTCGGCCATGTGCTGGTGATTGGCGGATCGGTTGGCAAGTCGGGGGCGCCAGCGATGACTTCATTGACTGCGATGCGCGCCGGGGCAGGCCTGGTGACAGCGGCGGTGCCTGAGCCTGTGCTGGCGCAGGTGTCGACCTACGCACCCGAATTGATGACGTGGCCGCTACCAGCCAACTCGGCAGGACAAATTGCTTCAAAGGGTCTCACACCTGAATTGTTCGAGTCGCGCACGACCGGCAAAACGGTGTTGGCTGTCGGGCCGGGGCTGGGCCAGGGGCCAGGTGTGGTGAAGCTGCTGCGCAGCGTGTTTGCGGAAACGAAGATTCCGACGGTGATCGATGCCGATGCGCTGAATGTATTGGCGGCGGATCCACATCTGGCGGCGAAGTTGGGCAAGCTCGGCAATGAAGGGCGCACATTCGTGCTCACGCCGCATCCGGGGGAGATGGCACGCCTGGCCGGCAAGAGTGTGGCGGAGATCCAGGCGAATCGGCTGAACGTTGCGCGCAGCTTCGCGCAAAAGAATGGTGTGACGCTGGTGCTGAAAGGCTGGCGCACCCTGATCGCGCACCCAGACGGATCGGTAGCTGTGAACACCACCGGCAATCCGGCGATGGCCAAAGGGGGCAGCGGCGACATGCTGACGGGTCTGATAGCCGGTCTGCTGGCTCAGTATAAAAATGAGACAGCGCGCGCTGTCGAGGCTGCAGTTTATTTGCACGGCCTCGCTGCGGATTTGGCCGTTCTCGAGACAGACGAGCACACGCTGCTGCCGACAGATTCGTTACGCGAATTTTCTCGGGCTTTTCGCTTTCGCTCAGGCCGTCCGAACGGTTATGTTTGGTTGCAGGGGCATTGCACCGAAGCGCCCAGCACGAGGGTTGAGAAATGACGAGCGCCGTACCTACCACCGAAGGCCGGAAGCACGAGTTCACAACCCAAAGCGGCGCAGATACCGTCGAAGTGGGGCGCCAGCTGGTGAAGCTGCTGAAGCCGCCGCAGCTGCTGCTGTTGCGCGGCGATCTTGGCACCGGCAAGACGACGTTGGTAAAGGGCATTGCGCAGGCGCTCGACGCGGCGGAGCCCGATGAAGTGACGAGCCCGACGTTCACTCTGCTGCATGAGTACGATGGCACGCTCGACGGCAAGCCGGTGAAGCTGTACCACATCGACGTGTACCGGCTCGAAGGCGAGCGGCAACTGGAAACGCTCGGTCTCGACGAGCTGCTGACACCCGACGCGCTGGTGCTGGTCGAGTGGGGCGACAAGTTCAAAAGCATTCGCAAAAAAGCGACCGGAGAAATCGCCATCTCGTCGGCAGGCGGCGACGCCCGCAAGATTACAGTGACGTTAAAAGACTAGAGTTGGATGTGTAAATGGTTTTGTAACAGGGCACGACTTCAGTCGTGCCGCAAAACCCCCAATAAATAAACGGGCTTTAGCCCCTGCCGGCGTCCCTCGCTGGCTTGACCGTATGTATACCTGCGGTGGGATCTCTCGCGCTTCGCGCCCTCCCGGCGTTTGAAGCTCCAATGGGATTCCGCAACTTACTATCGATTGCTTCCAATAACCTTTGGGTTCTGGACCGGCCCTCGTGGGGCTGCGTATACTTTTGCTCACGGTACATTGCTATGTGTGCTTTTGAAACCCGCGTGGGTCGGGGATTTGCGAGCTTTCCGCTCTGTCTGGCACTCGGCCTGACCGTTGCGTTGCAAGCGTCCGCAGTTACACGGCAAAGCCCCGAGCAGCAGAATGCGATTGCATCCCCGTCTTCCGGCAAGGACGCGACTCCGCAGACCGCGCCTTCTGTAGAAGTGATTAATGGAACCTCTCGGACGATCACGAACTTCAATTCGAATTCCAATACCGCTCGACCGACGGGAGTGCGCAGACATGCCAGAGCTGCATCGGCCGGGACGAGCGTGGAAGTGATCAACGGCTCCAGGGAGAGGACGGTGGTTCTCAAAGCCGAACCATCGTCTACATCCGTTCGAAATAATGCCCATAGCAACGTAGCGAGACATTCCCGGCGCAAACGAGCCGCGGCCACGTACAAGGCTTCCCGCGCAGACATAACCCTGCCGAACCAAAAGCATCCAGCGTCAGGGCAAGTAACGGAGCGCAGAAATCTGCCTCCCAACGTGATCGGGATTGCATCGAGCGATTCGAAAAGCCAGCAAGAAAAGAGCAAACCTGTGGTTGTCGGGATTCTGTCGAGCGGGTCGGAACATGGAGCCTCAAACGCCCAGCCCGTGGTGGTGGGGATCGCTTCGAGTGCATCGCAGGGCCCGGAAGGGAATGCGCACCCGGTAGTCATCGGGATCGCATCGAGCGGAGCGCAGGCTCAACGTGCCGCGCAGCCGGTCGCAGTAGCAGTTGCACCTCGTCCAGCAAAGCGCCGCCCCTATCGGCCGGCCGCGTTCGATGCGCAATAGGCAGTTATAAGAGCGAAGAGTTTCGCCGGCGTTCCGTTGAAAACTGCTGAATTGCGGCGCACTAGCGCTATGCTGCTAGGCATGGATGACGCGGGCATGCAACAGCAATTAGCGCGACAATACCTGGCAACGCTGGCCATGTTGAAGCAGGCGATTGAAGCTTGCCCTGCAGAGCTTTGGCTCGATTCGAAGTACACGAACCAGTTCTGGCACATTGCCTACCACACGATTTTCTTCACGCATTTTTATGTGCATGCTTCGGAGACGGATTTTCGACCCTGGGCGAAGCATCGGAAGGACTCGCAATATCTGGGCGGCGGGCCACAGCGCGCGCCGGATGATCCCATGGCGGCAATCGAGACTTACACGCGCGAGGAAGTGTTGGAGTATCACGCGTTCTGCTGCAATGAGGTGAAGGCGAAAGTGCATGCAGTCCCGCTTGATGCGGAATCAGGGTTTTCGTGGCTGCCGTTCAATCGATTCGAGGTCCATCTCTATAACCTGCGGCATCTCGCGCATCACACAGGGCAGTTGGCGGATCGGCTCAGAGTGGTTGCGGACATTGGTACGCCGTGGGTGCGCACCGTCTGACCGCCTTCAGAAACCCATGATATTGTAGCCGCAGTCAACATAGATGGTTTCACCGGTAATAGCAGTAGCGAGGTCGCTGGCGAGAAAGAGCGCGAGGCCGCCGACTTCCAACTGGTCCACATTACGATGCAGGGGGGCGCGGTCGGCGTGCATCCTCATCATCTCGCTCAGGTCGCCGACGCCTCGTGCGGCCAAGGTCTTGATTGGCCCTGCGGAGATGGCATTGACGCGAATATTCTTGGTGCCGAGATTCCACGCGAGATAACGAACGGTCGACTCGAGCGCGGCTTTGGCCACGGCCATCACGTTGTAATTCGGGACGACTTTTTCGGCGGCGTAGTAGGTGAGTGTCATAATGCTGCCGCCTTCCGCCATAAGCGGTACTGCGCCTCGACTGACGGCGATGAGCGAATAGACGCTGACATCGAGCGCGGTTCGGAAGCCATCGCGGCTCGTATTGATGAACTCGCCACGCAGATCGGTTGCAGGCGCGAATGCGACGGCGTGCACTAGGACATCGAGCTTCCCGTATTTTTCCTTGAGGGCGGCAAAGAGCGTGTCGATTTCGCTATCAACAGAGACGTCGCACTGGAAGCCGGAGGCGCCGGGAAGTTCGTTGATGAGGTCTTCGGCTTCGAGCTTCATGCGTTCGTTTTGATAACAGATGGCCAGGATGGCCCCAGCGGCGTGCAGCTTTTGGGCGATGCCCCAGGCAATGGAACGCTTGTTAGCCAACCCAAAGACGACAGCTGTCTTACCTGCCAAATCGATCATGCTTATCCTGTTTCCTCGATGGTCCGCTTGAAGAGTGGATTTATGGCGCCGCGACCAATCCTTAGGATATCAGCCGGTATTCGACGCTAGCCGCCAAGATCGACCAGCTCGACGTTGCCTACGGGACGCCCCAGAAAGCGGGAGCCGAGGCGCTCGAATTTCTCCACTGAGTCTGTGGCAAAGCATCGGATCTTGGCAGCCGGCGAAACGCTGCTTGCGCCGCCTGACAAAGCAGTGGAGTCCAATAGGGCTTCATCTTTGCCACTGATGAGAAGCATTGCGGCGTCTGCGGCGGCTTCGGCGGAGTCGATGACCTTCATTCCCGCAGGCACAGCCCGCTCGATGAGCGGACGCAGAAGCGGATAGTGGGTGCAGCCTAAAACCAGCGTGTCGGGATTCATCCCCTCAGTCTTCGCCGCACTCAAAAGCTCATCGAGATAGATGCGAATGACCTGATCGGTAACGAGATGATTGGTCCAGCCCTCTTCAACGAGGGGCACGAGCAAGGGACAAGCCTTCTCCAACGCGCGTAGGCCGAGAGCACCGCAGGCGGCAGCATACGCGTGGCTATGCACCGTGGCATCCGTGGCAATAACCAGTACGTCGCCGGTGCGCGAAGAGGCACGGGCGTTGGCCGCGCCGGGTTCGATGACGCCGAGAACAGGAACCGGCACTGCATCATGAATCGCATCGAGGGCCAATGCGCTGGCGGTGTTGCAGGCGATGACGAGGAATTCAGCTCCCTGCTCGCGCACCAGGAACTGCGCACTTTCAACAGCGTAACGCGCGATAGTGCGCCGAGATTTGGAGCCGTAAGGAAGACGCGCGGTGTCGCCGATGAAAGCGAAATCCGCGTCAGGCAAGCGGGCCACGAGCGCACGCAGCACAGTCAGGCCGCCGAAGCCAGAATCGAAAACACCGATAGTGGACGCGGTCGGTAGCGAGTTGGATTGCGGACTGCTCAAGGATTGGCACCTCCGGCCGGCACAGCATCGGCAGTCAGATACGTGCGCGTGAGGTCTGCGTGTCCAGCCAAGTTGGGCCGCTGCTGCCCATCGACCAGAAACCGAACCTGCGTGACGTGAGGAAGGTTGGCGCGCAGTGTCCCGCAGATGGAAAGCACGGTGAGAGTTTCCGTCTCAAGGCCGGAGGGATGGCTGGCGGCAAAGTTGCCGGTGAGATTCACGACAGCCAACTCATCGCTGGAGTCCTGACTGTCTTTTGAGCCGGGGACAGGCAATAGGAAAACCTGTGCCACGCCCGAAGCTCCGCCGGTGACAGGATGCGCGGCATCGGGGGCGGCATAGACGTCGAGCAACTCGCCCAGCAAGACGCGGGCGCGGGCGTTTGGATCACCCGGAAGGGGCAGGGAACGCGCCTGCACCAGCAGTGAACCGTCGGCATCGTTCGCGACCAGCAGCGTGGCCTGCTCGGTGGGCGCGACCGCAGGCGCCTTGGTGGGGGCGGAATCTTCGCCGGCCAAAAGACGCTGATGCGCGCGCTGGCGCAGGTGCCAGAGTACGCCCGCCATGATGAGCGCGGCGGCGAGCAGCACCGAGAATAGGATCTTCTGGTGACGAGGAATCATGGTTGACGGGGCTCCAGGCGCCATTCAAGAAGCGCCGTCGCGACTGTAGTTGCGACGCGCGCCTGATAGTCGGGATCGTCAGGCTCTGCGGTGACTTTGCCATCGGGTCCGCGCAAGGGTGCCATTTCAATCGCCAGCGCGGGGCAGGTCATGTTATCGACCGCGATGAGCGCAGTGCGGCCAAGAGTGACATTGAAGCCCTCATGCAGCAGCGCGGAGTTGAGTGCGCCGGCAAGCGCGATACTGCGCTCGACGAACGCCGACTGGGCCGTTTTCCAG
>Ga0181537_10005441_pt1 | contig 10292 bp, 6 predicted proteins | sample PEATcosm2014_Bin_39_FD_119765 | JGI IMG/M metagenome (GOLD analysis project Ga0181537, IMG submission 119765) | Peatland microbial communities from MTU Mesocosm Facility, Houghton, MI, USA - PEATcosm2014_Bin23_10_metaG | ecosystem: Environmental > Terrestrial > Soil > Wetlands > Peat | place... | reverse complement strand
CCCGGATGGGCTCCGACCAGAAGGAGATCTACTACCTCGTCGGCCCGAGCCGGGCCGCGATTGAGGCCGGGCCCTACCTCGAGGGCTTCCGGGCGAGGAACCTCGAGGTGCTCTTCTGCTACGAGACGGTCGACGAGTACGTGATGGGCAACGTCCGCGAGTTCGACGGCAAGAAGATCGCGGCGGCCGACCATGCCGACGTCAAGCTGTCCGAGCAGCCCAAGGGCGAGGGCTCCCTCGGGGAAGCCGAGACCAAGTCGCTCGTCGCCTGGCTCAAGGAGTCGCTCGGCGAGAGGGTCGCGGACGTCAAGGCGAGCGACAGGCTCGTCGGCTCGCCCGCCCTCGCGCTCAACTCCGACAAGATGTCCTCCCCGCACATGCGACGCCTCATGAAGGCCATGAACAAGGACGGAGCCCAGGACCCCCTGCGGGTGAACCTCGAGGTCAATCCGGGCCACCCCGTCATCAAGAGGCTCGAAAGCCTGCGGGCGGAGTCGCCCGAGAAGGCGAAGCTCGTGGCGGAGCAGATCCTCGACAACGCCCTCATCTCGGCCGGGCTTCTCGACGACGCCCCGGCCATGGTCAAGCGCCTCTACAAGCTCCTCGAGACCGTTTGACACCCGCCTCGGAAACGGCACCCGCGGGGGTGCGCCGCCTCTCGGCCCCCGGCGGTGCGCCGCTTTCCGATTTTTTCCGGCGCGGGCCCGCCCGGTTCCCCAATTTTCCATGCAAAAACTAGTCCTATCCCTCGCCGGCGCCGCGCTTCTCGCCTCGCCGCTCCTTCCCCAGACGCCCCCCGCGGATGAGACCAGGCTTCTGCGCTTCCCCGCGACGAACGGCCGGCAGGTGGTCTTCTCCTACGCGGATCAGCTTTACACCGTCCCGATCGACGGCGGGACCGCGCGACGGCTCACAAACGGCCCCGGGTATGCCGTCTTCCCCCGGTTCTCGGCCGACGGCGCGCAGCTCGCGTTCACGGCGCAGTATGACGGCAACACGGAGGTGTACCTGATGCCGGCCGAGGGCGGCGCCCCGAAGAGGCTCACCTACACCGCCACCCTCTCCCGCGACGACCTGGGCGACCGCATGGGGCCGAACAACATCGTCATGGCTTGGAAAAACACGTCCCCCGAGGTCCTCTTCCGCTCAAGGATGCGCTCCTTCAACTCCTTCAACGGACAGCTCTACTCGGTCGGCGTCGACGGCGACCTCCCGAGGCAGCTGCCGGTCCCGCTGGGCGGCTTCATGTCCTTCTCGCCGGACGACTCGAAGATGGCCTACAACCGCGTCTTCCGCGAGTTCCGGACCTGGAAGGACTACCGCGGCGGGATGGCCGACGACATCTGGATCTTCGACTTCAAGACCGGCGCCATCGAGGACATCACGAACAACCCCGCCCAGGACATCATCCCGATGTGGGCCCCGAACAACCGCATCTACTTCCTTTCGGACCGCCTCGCCGACGGGGCCAAGCGGCTGAACCTCTACAGCTACGACCTGGCGACAAAGGCGACGGCGCAGCAGACGCACTTCACGGACTTCGACATCAAGTTCCCTTCGATCGGGGGCGGCGTGATCGTGTTCGAGGAGGCGGGCTACATCTGGTCGTTCGACACGCGCTCCGGCGCGACGAAGCGGGTCCCGATCGTTGTGAGGGACGACTCCGTCACGTCCCGCACTGAGACGATCAACGTCTCCAAGTTCGTCGAGGGGGTGAGCCCGTCGCCCGACGGCAAGCGCGTGGTCGTCAACGCCAGGGGCGAGACGTTCACCGTCCCCGCGAAGGACGGATCCACCCGGAGCCTCAGCCGCAAGGGCGGCGTGCACGAGCGCGACGCCGTTTGGTCCCCCGACGGCAAGTGGATCGCCTATGACTCCGACGAGAGCGGCGAGAACGAGCTCTATGTGCGGCCGCAGGACGGCACCGGCGACCCGGTGCAGGTGACCAAGGGCGCGGACACGTACTTTTACGAGCCCGTGTGGTCTCCCGACAGCAAGAAGCTCCTGTGGGCCGACCGCCTGCAGCGCCTGCGGTACGTGACCGTGGAGACCAAGGAGGTGACGCTGGTGGACACCGCGACGGCGTTCGAGATCCGCCAGTACGGGTGGTCGCCGGACAGCAAGTGGGTGACGTGGTCCCGGCCGGAGGAGACCACGCTCACGAAGGTCTGGATCTACTCCCTGGACGGCGCCAGGAAGTTCGAGGTGACCGACGGATGGTACGAGGGCAGCGTCCCGGCGTTCAGCGACGACGGTAAGTTCCTGCTCCTGGCCTCGGGCCGCGACTTCAAGGCCACCGTCAGCGACATCGAGCTCGAGCACGTGTACAGGAACCTGGAGCGCGTGTACCTTGTTGCGCTCTCGAAGGACACCGAGTCCCCGTTCAAGCCCAAGAGCGACGAGGTCGAGATCGCGGCCGCCCCTAAGGCGGATGCGAAGGCGGACGCAAAGACGGCGGCGAAGACCGACGACGCCAAGAAGGACTCGGCCCCGAAGCCCGTCGTGGTCAAGGTGGACGAGGACGGCATCAAGGACCGCGTGATCGGGCTGCCCATCACGGCGAGCAACTACGACAAGATCCGCTCCGTCGGCGAGAAGGTCTACTACTTGCGCGACGACGGCGACGGCCTCGGCGGGCCGGGCAACCGCACCCTCCTCCTCTACAACCTCAAGGACCAGAAGGAGACCGAGATCGGGGCCTTCACGGACTTCGACATCACCGCGGACGGCAAGAAGATGCTCGTCAAGACCGACAAGGACTACGCGATCATCGACCTGCCGACCGCCAAGGTGGAGCTCAAGGACAAGCTTTCGCTCGAGGGCCTCGTCATGACGGTCGACCGGCACGCCGAGTGGGCGGAGATCTACAACGAGTGCTGGCGCCAGATGAGGGACTTCTTCTTCTCGCCCACCATGAACGGGGCCGACTGGCCCGCCCTGAAGGCCAAGTACGGGGCGCTGGTCCCCTACGCGCAGACTCGCTACGATGTCACCTACCTCGTCGGCGAGCTGATCGGCGAGATACACAGCGGCCACACGTATGTGGGCGGCGGCGACGCTCCGAAGGCCCCGCGGGTCCCGATGGGACTCCTGGGCGCCGAGCTCTCGCGCGACGCGCAGAGCCGGGCCTACCGCATCGACAGGATACTGCGCGGGGAGAACTGGAACGAGGCCGAGCGCTCGCCGCTGACCGAGGTCGGGGTGAACGTGAGCGAGGGCGACTACATCCTCGCCGTGGACGGGACGCCCGTCAGGGACCTCGCGAACATCTACGCCGCCCTCGTCGGCAAGGCGGGCAAGCAGGTGGTCCTGCGGGTCAACTCCAAGCCCGTGGACGAGGGCGCCCGGAACGTCACGGTGATTCCCACCGCTGACGAGGCCCCGCTCTACTACCGGACCTGGGTCAGGCACAACACGGACTACGTCACGCAGAGGACCAACGGCGAGGTGGGCTACATCCACATCCCCGACATGGGATTCGAGGGGCTGGACGAATTCGCGAAGCACTTCTACCCGCAGCTGCGCAAGAAGGCGCTCATCATCGACGACCGCGGCAACGGCGGCGGGTTCGTCTCGCCCATGGTCATCGAGCGCCTCGCGAGGCAGCTCGTCATGTACGAGAAGCCCCGCAACGCGTCGGCCGCCCCCAACCCAAATGACATCCAGGTCGGCCCCAAGGTGGTCCTCATGGACGAGTTCTCGGCCTCGGACGGGGATATATTCCCCTACAGGTTCAAGACCGACGGCCTCGGGAAGCTGATCGGCAAGCGAAGCTGGGGCGGCGTCGTCGGCATACGCGAGACGCTCCCGATCGTCGACGGAGGCTTCCTCGACAAGCCGGAATTCGCGCCGTACTCCAAGGACGGCAGGCAGTGGCCGATCGAGGGCCACGGGGTCGACCCCGACATCGTCGTGGACAACGATCCGGCCAAGCAGTTCTCCGGCGTCGACCAGCAGCTCGACAGGGGCATCGAGGAGGTCCTGCTCGAGCTGAAGACCGAAGCGAAGCCCATGCCGGCCCCGCCGCCCTTCCCGAACCGCATGTGAGGGCGGGATGGGGCGCCGCGGGGCGGCCCTGCGAGCGGGCTTGCCCGGGCCCGGCGCCGGCCCTTGAATCTCGGCCGCACCGGTTCCGGACAACGCGGGCCGGCACGACCCCAGAACCCGCACCGCGACCATGAAAACCCTGCTCCGCACGGCGCTCCTTTCCGCGCTCCTCCTCGCCGCCCGTGGCGCCGCCCTGGCCGACGGCTTCAACGGGACCTGGCGCATCGATGTCCGCAAGGCCTACGGCGTCACGCTCCGGAGCTACCTCACCCTGCACCAGGAGGGGGCGCGGGTCGACGGCAGCGTGTTCGCGAACAGCTCGGCCAAGGTGAAGATCGAGGACGCCAAGATCGAGGGGCAGGACCTCGTCTTCCACATCGACTGGGGGTGGGCCTTCCGCGTGCGGCCCGACGGCGAGAACCTGAGGGTCGTCATCACCTACGGAGGCGAAGGGCGCGACGAGGCGACCGCGGTCCCCGTGCCCGAGTCCGAGATGGCCCCCCCGGCGCGCCTCGAGCCCCCGCCCCTGCGCGACCTGCCGGACAACGGCCTCGCGCGCACGCCGCCCATGGGATGGAACAGCTGGAACCACTTCGCCGAGCGCGTGGACGACCGCGTGGTCCGCGAGGCGGCCGACGCAATGGTCAGCTCCGGGATGGCCGCGGCCGGTTACAGCTTCATCAACATCGACGACACCTGGGAAGGCGGGCGGGACGCCGCCGGCAACATCGTCCCCAATGCGAAGTTCCCGGACATGAGGGCGCTTTCATCCTACGTGCACTCGAAGGGCCTGAAGCTCGGGATATACTCCTCGCCGGGACCGCTGACCTGCGGCGGCTACATGGCGAGCTACGGCCACGAGGAGCAGGATGCGCGGACGTTCGCGGGCTGGGGCGTCGACTACCTCAAGTACGACTGGTGCAGCGCGGGGCGTATCTACGGCAAGGACGAGCTGCGCGCCGTCTACCAGAAGATGGGCGAGGCGCTCGAGCGCTGCGGCAGGCCGATCGTTTTCAGCCTCTGCGAGTACGGCATGGTCGACGTCTGGTCCTGGGGACCCAAGGTCGGCGGGAACCTGTGGCGGACGACCGGCGACATCTCGGACAATTGGAGGTCGATGTCCGGGATCGGCTTCAACCAGGGCCGTCTCGCCCCCTATGCGGGCCCCGGCCACTGGAACGACCCCGACATGCTCGAGGTCGGCAACGGGGGCATGACGGCCGAGGAATACAGGACCCACTTCAGCCTCTGGTGCATGCTTGCGGCGCCGCTCATGGCCGGGAACGACCTGCACTCGATGTCTGAGGAGACTCGCGAGACTCTCACAAACCGCGACGTGATCGCGATAGACCAGGACCCCCTCGGGCGCGAGGCCACCCGGGTCTCGGAGGCCTCGGGCGTCGAGGTCTGGACAAGGCCCCTCGCCGACGGCGGCATTGCCGTCGGCCTCTTCAACCGCAGCGCCGATCCGGCAAAGGCGGCCGTCCAATGGTCGGCCGTCGGCCTGGCGGGGGCGCCGTCGTCGGTGCGCGACCTGTGGCGCCACCAGGCGATCGCGCCCGACGCGGCCGGCTTCAGCGCGACCGTGCCCGGGCACGGGGTCGTTCTGCTGCGGGTCAAATAGCCGCTGGGCGGCACCGGGACCGGCCGCCGCGGGGCGGCGGCAGGGCAAAGACGTTTGTTACAAATGGGTTAACGCCGAATAAACTCTCGTTCAGCGGCGCGGAACAATGAATCATCTCCGGTTTGTCCAATTCGAGCCCTTCCGCCGCAATGGCTTCCCACAAAAAAAAGACACCCACCCCAGGCCTCGGAAAGGCGGCCTATTTCAACCGGGAGCTCAGCTGGCTCGCCTTCAACAGGAGGGTGCTCGAGCAGGCGCAGAGCGACCGCCACCCCCTGCTCGAGCGCGTGCGCTTCCTCGCGATCGTCAGCTCGAACCTCGACGAGTTCTTCGAGATCCGGGTCGCGGGCCTCATGCAGCAGGTGGACTCGGGGCTCACGGAGTTCGGCTCCGACGGCCTGACGCCGGTCGAGCAGCTGCGCCGGATCCACTCGGTCGTGGCGTCGATGGTGGAGGACCAGTACCACTGCTGGCACCACCAGCTCGTGCCGGCGCTCGCCCGGGAGGGAATCCTCTTCCTCTCGCCGCACGACCTCACGAAGCCGGAGCTCAACTGGGTGAAGACCTATTTCCGCGACCAGGTGTACCCCGTCCTCACTCCCCTTGCGCTCGACCAGTCGCACCCGTTCCCGCAGCTGGGCAACAAGACGCTCAACGTCGTCGTCTCCCTCGAGAGCCCGGACGACCGGCAGGAGGGCGGGACCGCGGCCCACGTCGCGATCCTGCCGGTCCCGAGGATCCTCCCGCGCCTCGTCACGATCTCGCCGGGGAAGGCGGGGCCCCAGCGGACGATCTTCCTGAGCGACATCATCAAGCTGTGCGCGGGTGAGCTCTTCCCGGGCTACCGGCTCAAGGGGGCCCATGCGTTCCGCGTGACGCGCAACAGCGACCTCTACATCGACGAGGAGGAGTCCGAGAACCTCCTCAAGAAGATCGAGGACGAGCTGCGCAACCTGAGGCGCGGCGCGGCGGTGCGGCTTGAGATCGAGAAGGGCGTCGACGACGAGATCTTCAACACGCTCTGCCAGCACCTGAACCTCTCGCACGAGTACGTCTACCAGCTCAACGGGCCCATCAACCTCCTTCGCCTCCAGAGCCTGGCGGACATCGACAGGCCCGACCTCAAGTACCCGCCCTTCTCGCCGGTGAACGCGTCCCCCCTCCGCGACCCGTCCAAGATCTTCGAGGTGGTGCGGGAGCAGGACGTGCTGCTCCACCACCCGTACGACGCGTTCACATCGGTCGTCGACTTCGTCGAGCAGGCGGCGCGCGACCCGCAGGTGATCGCGATCAAGCAGACCCTCTACCGCACGAGCGGCGACTCCCCCATCGTTCGCGCGCTGATCGAGGCCTCGCGGAACGACAAGCAGGTGACGGCGCTCGTGGAGCTCAAGGCCCGATTCGACGAGGCAAACAACATCCAGTGGGCCAAGCAGCTCGAGGAGGCCGGGGTCCACGTCGTCTACGGGCTGGTCGGCCACAAGACCCACTGCAAGCTCTGCCTCGTCGTGCGCAGCGAGGGCAAGACGATGAGGAACTACGCGCACCTAGGTACGGGCAACTACAACCCGAGGACGGCGCGGCTCTACACCGACCTGAGCTACTTCACGTCCCGCAGGGACATCACCAGCGACGTCGCACAGCTCTTCAACACCCTGACCGGATTCGGGAGGACGCAGCGCTTCCGCAACATCGTCGTGGCCCCCTTCAACCTGCACCGCCGGATCGGGGAGCTCATCGACCGGGAGGCCGCGAACGCCAGGGCCGGGAAGCCGGCGCGCATCCTCGCAAAGATGAACGCCATCGTCGACAAGGCCACGATCGACGCCCTCTACGCCGCGTCGCAGGCGGGCGTGAAGGTGGACCTGATCGTGCGCGGCGTGTGCTGCCTCGTCCCCGGGATAAAGGGCCTGAGCGAGAACATCACGGTGCGGAGCATCGTCGGCAGGTTCCTCGAGCACGCGCGATGCTTCTACTTCGAGAACGGCGGCGGCGAGCCGCTGATCCTCGCCGGCAGCGCCGACTGGATGCCGCGCAACTTCTTCAGGCGGGTGGAGGTTCTCTTCCCGATCAGGGACGCGGCCCTGCGGCACTGGATCCTGAGCGAGTTCTTCCCCGTGGAGCTGCGCGACAACGACAACGCGCATGTCCTCGATTCCACGGGCGCCTACCGTCCGGCCCCCCGGGGCGCGGATGAGCGCCCCTTCTCGGCGCAGGCCTACTTCCTGGCTGACGCGCTGAAGCGCTCGGAAGTCAAAGAGTGACCGGCATGCGGGCCACGGCGGCCCGGATGCCCTCGCCTTCGACGAGGAGCACCGACTCGGGCACGCCCGGCCCGAGGGCCCCGCGCAGCTGCGACGCGACGAGGGCGCCGCGGACGCGACGCTCGACGACATTGCGCATCGGGCGCGCCCCGAGCCTCCGATGCCAGCCCTCGCTCACAAGGCGCCTGCAGACGTCGGGGTCCGCGCGCACCCGGTGCGGGTGGCCGAGCCCTCGCGCGAGCACGCCCGACTGGAAGGCGATCTCCCTCTCGATCATCTGGGCGCAGACGCGCACCTGCACGTCCCGGCCCAGGTGGCCGAACACGACAACCGAGGTGAACCTGGCGAGGACCTCGGGCCTGAAGTGCGCGGCGGCCTCCTGCTCAACGTATCGGCGCACCGAGGCGCGCGAGACGGCCTCCATCTCGATCACCCCGGCCGATCCGATGTTCGAGGTCGCGACGACGTGGAGGTCCGAAAGGTCGAGCGTCTGCCCGCTCCCAAGGGTGACGGCGGCCTCCTCGATCCCCAGCAGGTAGTCGGAGACGCTCGGGTGCGCCTTCTCAATCTCGTCAAGGAGGAGGATCCGGCCGCCCGATGCCCTCAGGCGCCCTATCGCCTCGCCCAGGAGCCCCCGGTGGCCGGCGGCGGCCCCCAGGAGCAGCGGAACGCGCTCGGCCGAGGAGAACTCCGCGGCGTTGACGCGGGCGACCGCGTCGGTCCCGAACAGGTGCGCGCTCGCCGCCAGCACGGCCTTCGTCTTGCCGGTGCCGGTCGGCCCAAGGGCCAGGATGACGCTCCTCGGCCTGCCGTGCGGCGTATGGCCCATCTCGCCCGCCAGCAGGGCGTCGGCGAGCGCCTCGAGCGGCTCGTCCTGGCCGAGCACTTCGGAGCGGAGCCGACCGAGAAGGCCGCGGAACACCGCGAGCTGGGTTTTCTCGTGCGACGGGCCGGCCATGGACCCGCTTGTAGGACCGCGCGGCTCCGCGCGTCAAGCGGCCGGTGTTCTGTTTTTCTCCCTCTCCGCGAACGCGGCCCTGATGTTCGGCGCAACCGAGACGACGAAATCCCCGCCCGGGCCGCGGGTGACGACGACCGCGTTTCGCTGCCTGCGGCCGGCGAGCCCGTTCTCCCGTAAGAACTCGCGCAGGGAACGGTGCAGGGCGACGGCCATGTCCTCGCGCTCGAGGGGAAGCGAGCCGCGCTGCAGCACGAGGAGCCCGAGGGCCCTGTAGCGCCCGCGGTCCGAGGCCGTCGGGTCGGCGGCCTCGATGTCGGCCGCGTTCCTGCCGCCCGCCTCGCGGATGCGCACGAGCCAGCTGCGGTCCTGCCCGGGCCCGCCGGCGCACCGCCGGCTGGTCAGCTTCACGCCCACCCGGGAGGCGGCCTTGAAGAGCCCGCCCCGGTCGCTCTCCCTGTGGACCCGGATCACGAGCCCCTTCTTCTTCATTCCCTGAACGATCACCTGCCACCTGACGCAGTGGACCTGCACGCCAAGCAGGGGATAAACGGGAAGCGGCAGAAAATCGACGACGTCGGGCTCCGAGAGCCCGCGCGCGGCCGCGACCGTCGCGGAGAGGCCCCGCTGCTTGCTCTCATTCATTTTGGTCTTGTCACTCATGAGGTTTTAATGGGATCAATAACACTATAACGTGGTTGAAAACGAGTGAAAACTTAGATAGCTTAATTGGACACGTATAGCAAACGCTTTCTCTTCAGGTTTTCCCGAATCTATGACACCCAACCAGCGGCAGGCGGCTTTCGACCGCTTCTTCATTTCCCTTGCGCGCAGGAGCTCCCGGAGGCTCGGCATGGGCTACTTGGGCACCATCAGGAAGCTCCCCCCTCCCCCGCTTCCGGGCGAGCAGCCGGGCGCCACCCGCTACTACCTGAACGCCCTCTCCAGGGACGGGGCCCGCTCGGGGCTCGTCGAGCTCGGCGGCTCCGCGATCGCGGCGCTCAGGCGCGCGGAGCGGTGGGTGGCCACGGGCGAGGGACCGGCGCCGGAGATCCGGAAACCGGGGCCGATGCCGAAATTAAAGCGTAAAGTTTGACTTGTCTAAGGATGGCGGGCGTGCTCTCTTGCGCGCCCGATGAGAGGTGACGATGACGGCGAACCAGGCATTGCGCCCCTGCCGGCGAACGCGGGCCCCCGCGGGGATGCGGCCCCGGCTTCCACGTTCACGCCCGCGGCCCGCTGGGTAGCCGAGCACCAGATAAAGGTCGTCTGCATGGCGCTGGCCGCCGTTTCGCCGATGGCGTCCCTCTGGATGCTCGAGCGCGGCACGGCGAACCTTCGCGAGGGGATCTGGGCATATTCCGTGGACGGCGCGGGCACCATTCACTACGGCCCCGTG
>Ga0181537_10005440_pt1 | contig 10293 bp, 7 predicted proteins | sample PEATcosm2014_Bin_39_FD_119765 | JGI IMG/M metagenome (GOLD analysis project Ga0181537, IMG submission 119765) | Peatland microbial communities from MTU Mesocosm Facility, Houghton, MI, USA - PEATcosm2014_Bin23_10_metaG | ecosystem: Environmental > Terrestrial > Soil > Wetlands > Peat | place... | reverse complement strand
CCACCGGCCTTGGCCTTGAGGATGTCGGGATAGCCTATCTTTGCGGCGACATCGAGGGCTTCTTCGGCTGTCGCGAGCACACCATCTGAGCCGGGAAGGATGGGCACCTTCGCCTTCTTCATCGCTAGACGTGCCTTTTCTTTTTCCCCCATAAGGCGCGTGACCTCCGGTGGAGGTCCAATGAACTTGATGTTGCTTGCGCGGCAGACCTCGGCGAAGTTGGCGTTCTCACTCAGCAGCCCGTAGCCAGGATGGATCGCGTCGACGTTGGCGATCTCAGCGGCCGAGATGACGGCGGGCACATTAAGGTAGCTGTCAGCGGGCCGTGGCGGCCCGATGCAGATTGCCTCGTCGGCAAAACGCACATGAAGCGAATTGCGGTCGGCTTCGCTATATACCGCAACGGTGCGAATGCCGAGTTCGCGGCACGCGTTCAGCACGCGCAGCGCAATTTCGCCGCGATTGGCGACCATGACCTTACGAAGCATGCAATGCCCTTTGATGGCTGTGTTGGCGGCTCATTCGATTAACTTGGCCGGATGGTAAAGAGCGGCTGCCCAAACTCGATGGGCTGTCCATTGGAGACGAGGCACTTGACGATTTCGCCGGAGGCGTCGGTCTCGATTTCGTTCATCAGCTTCATGGCCTCGACGATGCAGATGACCTGGCCCTTTTCGACGCGGTCGCCAGGCTGGACGAAGGGCGAAGCCCCGGGCGACGGTGAGCCATAGTATGTGCCCACAATGGGCGACTTGACGATGTGCAGTTCTTCCTCAGAATCTGCGGGGGCGGCGGGCGACGCAGTGGAAGCAGCCGGGGCATGAGTAGAGGTTGTCGCAGTGGCAGCGGGAGCGGATGCCAGCACGCGGGCCAGTTCCGAGAGGCTGGGTGTCGGAGTCTCAGGCTGATTGAACTTGAGCCGGATCTTGAGGTCGCCCCGGTCCACATCGAATTCGGCGACCTGATGTTCTTTCAGAAACTCGATCAGTTCTTTCAGATCCTGGATATCTTGTGGTTTCATTCTTCCCTTATCTCTCGCCGCTCCGACTCGTATTGGGCGGGTTATAGCTCGATGAGCGCTTTGGGTGCGGGTGTCAGTACCTCGCCGCCGGTCTTGGTCACTGCCACCATATCCTCAATACGAACGCCGAACTGACCCGGAAGATACACGCCCGGTTCAATCGTGATGACCATGCCGGACAACAATCTTGTGGCCTGACCCGCGCCGACGCGCGGCGACTCGTGAATTTCCAATCCCACGCCGTGACCCGTGGAATGGGTAAACCAATCTGCCAGATTCCTCTTGCGCAACACGCTGCGGGCTGCTTCATCCACGTCCCCGCAAAGGGCGCCTGCGCTCACGACCGCGACCGCGGATTCCTGTGCCTCAAGCACAGCCTGATAGGCATCCCGCTCCTGCGCGGTCGGCTTTCCCAGGTAAACGGTGCGGGTCATGTCGGAGCAGTAACCCTCACGGATTATACCGAAGTCGAGGGTCACGAAGCCTCTCCGAGCCAGCGGGTTCCCTGTCGCTCTTCCGTGAGGCAGAGAGGATCTTTGCCCGGCGGCGACGATCGTTTCAAACGACATGCCCTCAGCGCCCATGCGGCGCGCTTGGTATTCAAGTTCAGCAGCTACTTCAAACTCGGCGATCCCCGCGCGAATGAATCCGAGCATGTGGTCAAAGAGCCGGCAGCCTATCAACGCTGCGTCAGCCATTATGCGGAGTTCGTCTTCGTCCTTGATCCAACGCAGTGGCTCAACGAGCGGCGCCGAGAGCGAGACGAGGAACTGACGACGAAGGCTTGCAGGCAGTGCGGCCCGGAGGCGCGTTAGGTCGGCGACACTCGTGTGCGAGGGGTCGAAGCCGGCGGACTCGACACCGGGCTGCGCAGCCAGCCATTGCACTGCATTCACGGCAGGAGAACTGGAGACGATCTGGACTTTGGGTGCGGCCACTTCTTCAGCGGCTTGCGCGGTATATCGGCCATCAGTGAAAAGGCAAGCTGCGCGCCGAGAGACCGCGAGCGCAGCACTTGAGCCTGTGAATCCGCAAAGATAGCGAACATCAGGAAGGTGAGTTACTAAGAGGCCACTCAGACCGGCGCGGGTGATTCGGCGGCGCAGTTGCCCGATACGTCGAAGATGGTCCACTGGTTGAGGATAAATCAGCGGCTCCCGATCAGACCCGTTGGGGCGCCTAAAGTGCTCTTACAGCGCCGGTCGCACCGATTTCTTCAAGTGAGGGTCCACTTCCGCGGCTTCCGCAGATTGGATGTCAGACTGGCGATCCATCCATTCGTCGAGCCGCGAACGCTTGAAGCGCCAGCGATTGCCCAGCTTGAACGCGGGCACGAAACCCTCGGACGCATACTTGTACAGCGTGTCGGGAGAAATGCCAAGGTAATCCGAGGCCTGGCGGATGTCCATGACCTCGCGAATCTCAGGAACAAGCAAATTAGATCGAGCCGCGACGTTGCGCATGATTCCCCTCCCGAAAGGCTGCAGGCAAATCCACCGATATCGTGGTTTGATTTTGCGAGTCTGCCCCTGGTGTGATTTCCGGCTGGGGGGCCGGTACCTACTGTGTATATCGCGGTTTCACCTATCGATTCAAGGTTTTTCAGGAAGTTATCGGAATTTTAAGGGATTTTCGGTAAATTCCTTATCGCCGTATTGGGGCACAATGGAGGCCAGCCGCAGGGGATTGGGGTCGTGATCCTGCTGCAGCGCAAGGCCTTGTGGCATTGGAGCGGATGGTGCAGTTGAGTCCACTCACCGCGCGGGTCTCGCTGTTCAGCCATCCCGGATGGGCGACACTTTCACGAACGATGAACGAATCTATTGATCTTCGGGCTCATGAGTGCTTTGATAGTTCCAACCTCGCCGAAAATCGTGCATCCCCCAGCACCTAACGGCAAAATATGCTTTGCGCAGAAGGATTTAGATACAGGCGGTAGGCCCAATAGCAGCCGACGCCAAGGACAGTTTTTCTCGTGGCGGCACGATCTGATGATTCAAGCTCGCAGAGGCAACCGAGATAGCTCGCAAGCACATCTGCCACGAAATTGGGCGCGTGCTTTCCCTGTCTTGATACTTTCCGAGCCGATGCTCAGCCGATGCTGGTTGTGGCCGCGAATCGTCTCTTACACGGCGATCGGCTCAGGATCTTTGATTGTCGCACTGGGCTGCCAGCCCGCTATCGGCCAACTGGCTCATTTGCGTGGCGACTCAAATGCACAAACTGCAATCGCTCGCAGCCTAGACGGCGCCGAGACCTGGGGAACCTATTCGAGCAGTTTGGAACCAGGAGCGTTTTCCAGCGAAGAAGCCGACGGCCAGCAGCCGGCGGGTTCGAGCACAGCGCCCTCACCTAAAGTTCAAGGAAATACGCCTATGCAGGGACAAGTCACCGTCTACCCCACCCCCTCTGAACAACAGGGCGTTTTGCTCTGCCCCGGCGGGTTCCCAACCGACCTGACGATGACTGACTGCGCGTTCACACATAAGCAGAGATTCCAGCAATGGATCACGACCTCCTTTACCGATCAAGCGATGCTGGGAGCGTTTATTTACGGAACGGGTGCCGAGATTTTGCGAACGCCGGGCGAATGGCCGCGCACCTGGCTGGGACTTGGGGATCGCGTCGGCGTGCGGTATACGCAGGGTGCGGCGCGAGGAACGGCGGAGTACCTGATGGGCAGCCTCCTGCAGGATGACCCACGCCACCTCAGCTACAAAGACGACCCGCATACGCCCTATGGCACCAAGGTCGTCTCGTGCGAAAACGGCCAGATCACCACAAAAACGTATACGGTCGGCCCTCCTGCCGTGGGGACGAGGATCGCGCATGCATTTCTTGATTCTGTGACGGTGCTCAAATCAAGCAGTTGCGGAAACGGCAAGCGCATGCCGGCGCTGACCCGCCTTGTAGGCATTGCTGCGGGGGTCTACGCGGGGTACGGCTGGAACCCGGGCCCCGAAAACACCATTGGAAACGCCAGCGAGCGCGCAGTGCTCTCGTATACATCGACGCTGGTGGGCAGTTTCTATACCGAGTTTTCTCCGGAGCTGCTCACGGGCTTGACGAAGCTCATTACATCGCACAAAAAAGCGCCCTAGCAAAATGAGCTCAGGTCTGATGGGTAGAGGAATGAATCGTAGGCGGGAGATATCAACGATGCTTCGAGCTCTTGGCAGCGCAGCAAGCCTGATCGTCTTTCCTATTCTGATCATCACGTGCGGATGTCACATTCCGAATCGCTCCTACCGCACTGGAATAGGTCGAGACACGGCACCTGTCGTGGCGATTGCCGACGCCCCCACACTGCCGACGACGGCGGCGACCGCATGGCCACCACATCCCGAGCCTGCCTGTGATGAAACCAAACTGGTCGCAAGGCCCTGCATCGCCTTTCTTGAGTTTGATGAATTTGGCGAGCCGTGGCAGAGAAGCCTCGTCGACTACAAGCCCGCGAATAGCGCCTATGGCTCAGTACACTATCTCAGCGCGGGCCGGCCCACCCAGCTCGACCGCATCATCGATCTGGTGATTGAGGCCAAAAAGCAGGACCCATGGGGACAGCCGCTGATTCTGACATTCGTTCATGGTTGGGAACACGACTCCTCGGAGGGTGTGAAGTCAGGCGCAGATGACTCCGACGTCATCGGTGTGGAAGCGACACTCAATCGACTTCACGATCCAAAATATGGCGAATGGAAGGGGCATGTCGTTATCGGGATTTATTTGTCCTGGCGCGGCCGACTGATCAAGCCGTATTGGCCCGTGAACGACAACCTTTCTTACTGGAATCGCGAAGCGACAGCGATCCGAGTCGGAAATTCGACTATGACCGACGCGCTAATCGAGATTTCTAATGCTTCGAAGCGCGGCGGAGATTGCACGTCCCAGGACGCTTGCTACCAATCGAGCTATTGCGAGACGGCTGCCAGAGCGACCACGGCCGGAACCGGCGGCTCAGGCGGCGGCTGCTCCCCGATTGTGCTTTTTGTCGGGCACTCCTTTGGCGCGCTGGTGCTGGAGCGAGCACTATCCCAGGCGTTGATTACCCGCATGGAGAGCGAATGGGACCAGGCGCGGGCGGCCCGGCTCTCGGGCAAAGCTGCAAATTCAGCGATTGAGCCGCTGGCCAGTCTCGTCATCTACGTCAACTCGGCCGCGGCTGCGACAGAATCGAAACAGATGATGGATTATCTTGCATCGAGTCAATTTCGATACAGCCTGAACGGTGAAGAACGGCAGCGTCCGCTCTTTCTTTCGGTCACGTCTGAAGCGGACCTGGCGACGGGACTCTTTCTCAAGATTGGCCACGGCGGTCCGCTTCTCCGCTACAAATGGAACGACAGCATGCGCCTCACTTCTACCCAGCCGCCCGCGGGGCAGGAGTCGACCAATGCCTACGCGCGAGCATGTTACGACGCCTCTGATCCGACGGGCAAAACGACTGTAAGAACTGACCTGAGTCAGTCCGCTTACTACATGAGCACTACGGCGCACAAAGAAGAACTCTGGAGTCACACGGTCACTCAGACCCCGTCGCAGGCGTCGCAGACCAGAGGGCCAAATGACCCCATTTGCACGCCTGGCACGGGGTCAAACTACGCGACATGCTCCATCGATCAATTCAACTACGTGATTGCTCCTGCGCCGAATCGCTGCAATGGTACGCCTTACTGGGTACTGCAAGTGCAAAAGGAGCTTATTCCCGACCACGGCACAATTTTTACTGAGAGGCTGATCAGCTTCCTGACCGCCTTCATCCCTGCGCCACCCGCGCCCGGAGGCCACGTAACTCCGCTGGAACTGAGCCGGCCGAACTAACGCCGCGAGACGCGCTAGAGCGCAAAAAAGAACCGCGGCGGGACTCCCAATAGGGACCCATCTGCCGCGGTGATCTGTGCTCGAGTTCTTTGATGCAAGAAACTTAGTTTTGGTCGTCCCGCCTGTGCAAAGTTGGCTTGTCGTCCCCATTATCAGTGGTCGATTGGGTGCTGTTAGGGTCGTCTTGACCGGTGCTGGCACGCCGCAGCGATGGCTTTTTGCCGTCTTTGTTGTCGATCAAGCGGCGCTTATTCTCGATGCGGGCCAGGCGAGCTTTCACATCATCAAATTCCGAAGTCGTGACAGTGTATTCATCCTTGGCCGGCAAAATGCGCGCTATCTCCTCCTGGGAATGGAGGATACGGTCTGGCGTCTGGGGGTGGTCAGAAAAGGCTTTAGCCACCAGTCCGGGCTTGCGCTTCTCTAACGCCTGAATCTTCTCAAAGAAGCTGATGAATGCCTGTGGGTCGTATCCGGCGCGGTACATATACTGCACGCCGAGATAGTCCGCCTGGGCCTCGAAATCACGCGAAAACTGCAGGAACGTGATCGGCACCGCCAAAGAAGCCGCCTCGTAGATGCCGTAGCCCGTCCAGCCGCCGATGAAGATCAGCGGGATCGTCCCCAGTTGAGCGTAGTTCATGCGGGTCATCTCGCGGGCCGCGTGGTGAGCGCAGACGTGGGCGGTTTCATGGGCCATGACGCCTGCAAGCTCCGCTTCTTCGTCCGCATTCAGGATCAGGCCGGAATTGACGTAGAAAAAGCCACCAGGCAGCGCCATCGCGTTGATTTCATCCGAGTCGATGACCTTAATCGTAAAGGGCACCTTGCAGTCGGAGTTCTTCACGATGTTCTGGCCGATGCGATTGACGTATTCGACGATCACTGGGTCCGTAATAAATCGGGTGCTCTTCTCGATCTCGTCGGCATACTGCTTGCCCATCTTGATTTCGGTGTCTGTCGAGTACCAGTTGCCGAGTCCGCGGGCGCCGATATCGCGATTACCGACTGCGCTGACGTCTTCTATGCTCCCCGGCTTCACCTTGATCGGGTCGCTTCCCACATCTACGATTTTGTCGGGATCAACTTTGGCGTCGGTATCACCCTTGACAGGCGTAGTGCCGGGCTCCGGATCATCGCAATCTTTCTTGCACTTCTTGTCCTTCTTGTTTGACGAGGCCTGAGGCGCAGGCGGAGGTGTGTCACCGGCAACCGGGGTCGTTCCAGGCGCGGGCTTCGCATCCGGAGTGCTCGCTGGAGCGCTGTTGCCTGAGTTCGGGGCTTGCTGCGCGGTCGGAGTGTCTGCGGGCGTCGACGAGGGCTGCGTGCTCGGAGGGTTCGTAGAAGGAGTTGGCTGAGGCGTTGATTGCGCGCTGATGGTGGAAACAACTGCCAGTGCCAAGCCCGCCAATACTGATGCCCTCAACCCGGCAACTAATGTTCTCATCATGTCAACCTCCGGCCCCAACGTCGTATCCGAGGGAATGTTCCGCTTCGCTCTATCCAATTAGACGCTAGTATGAACCGGAATGGGAGCGTGGGTAAGAGAAAATCGGCACCAAAATGTGCTGGTGCCGGCGTAGGTCGTCGAGATGGCCGATTGAGAAGGGTAGGTTCCCAACGCCCCTCCCCTTTTACCCCACAGGCCCGTGAATTAAAGTGGAGAACACATAGAGACTTGGAGGACAGAGTGCAAAGGGCGTTCCCCGCATTAATAGGGTTGATCGTATGTGTGGCGCTGCAAGCCTTTGCTCAGCAAGTGCACCCCAAAAGCCTGCTGCATAAGCTTTCGCTACCTCAATCCGCAATCCCGTCCGATTCCCCTACCGTCCCTAACAGCGCGGCTGCGGCGTCCTCCGGCATTATTGACGCAACCAATCTCGGCTCGCCTATCGTCTTGGACAAAGGCTGGCGGGTCGGGGTCACAACCGACAAAAAGCTCCAGATGGGCGTGTCCACAGCCCCCGCACCCGCCCTGCCGGGTTTTGACGATTCCGGTTGGGCAATCCGTTCCGCGAATTCCTCGATCGCCGACATCTCCAGAAGCAACGACGCAGACGAGTTGGCCCTGGACCAGCGGCGCTACGCTTGGTTCCGTATTCACTTGAAACTGGCTCCGAATCACGGCCCTATTGCCCTGTTGATCGAACTCCCTGTCTCCCAATTCACTTCGATGACCATCGGAGATTCGGGCCCGGGGCTCGACGTTTTCGCTAATGGAAACAAGATCAAGCCGGAAGGGCCGCACGGAGATGTCCCCTTCCGCTACCAGGAGATCTCTCGCCTCTACGACCTCGCTATAGCGCCGGACGAGACCAACCTGACGCTCGCCATTCGTACGTTTTATATCCCCGTCGGCGATTACGCATACACTGGTTTTTTTGCGAGGCGCGCATTTCGCGTGGGAAACCCGGAAGACCTGCGCCGTTCCTGGGACCTCTGGTACATGCGCAGTCTCTTCGAGCGCCTGCCGAGGCTCGTCAACGCCATCCTTTTTACCGTGCTTTCACTTTTCCTGCTCGCTCTCTATTTCACGCAGCGGGGTCACAAAGAATATCTTTGGCTCGCCTTGCACGAGTTGCTCCAGGCTCCCATGGGTTTTATCGATCTTGCCGGCAGTCTCGCGCGCATTGATCAGGTCTGGTACGCGGCGCTTTTTATGCAACTCCTCGTCGTTTCCGCTTACCTTTACTTCGAATTTCTGGTTGCCTTTCTGGCCATGCCGACGCGGTGGTATATCAAAGCATTGCGCTGGACCGCGCCAATCCTCGCGGGCGTGGGACCCTCATTGATGTTGATCGGCGGAGAGGGCTGGGTGATCATCGCGACCCTTTTTGTCGTTTACGTGGGAAGCCTGCTCTGGATGGCCGGATGGTTCCTGTTTATCTTCATCACCTTGATCGCTTCGACTCTACGCCGGAATTTCGAGGCAGGTTTGCTGCTGATTCCGCTGGTGCTCACCATCATCGGCATCGTCGAACCAATCATGACGAGCGCTGTAACTGGGGCGTCGGGTCACCCCTTTCGCTCCCCGCTCACCATTCAGGCGGGTCCCGTGCCGATCCATTTTGCGTCGATCGCCGATTTTGCTGGTCTGCTGGCAATTGTGCTGATCATCTTTACGAGGTTTCTTCGTATCCAGCACGATCGCGAACGTGCCAACAGCGAGCTGGCCGCTGCCCGCAGCGTGCAAGAGCTTATGATTCCGCAGGAGCGACTAGAGACTCCGGGCTTCGAAGTAGACTCGGTCTACAACCCTGCGACCGAAGTAGGCGGCGATTTCTTTCATGTGCAACCATGGGCTGGTGGCGGCCTGCTGGTTGTGATCGGCGATGTTGCCGGACACGGATTAAGAGCAGCCATGAACGTCTCGATGCTGATGGGCGCACTGCGGCGAATCCCCGAGAAGCGGCCTGCAAAGATCCTGGAACAGCTGAATCCCGTGCTCGCCGGCAGCGACAGCCTGACAACCTGCCAGGCTCTCTGGTTCGGTCCGCGGGGAGAGTTGGTGATCGCCAGCGCAGGTCACCTGCCGCCTTACCTGAACAGCCAGGAGGTAGCGCTGCCCGGAGGGCTTCCGCTTGGAGCGCTGCCCGACGTGCACTACGAGGAAGTGAGCCTCTATCTCCACCCGGGCGATCGATTGCTGCTGTTGTCTGATGGAGTAGTCGAGGCGCGACGGCCAACGGGTGAGTTATTCGGCTTTGACCGCGTCCACAATCTCAGCAATCAGTCTGCGTTTTACATCGCAGATGCCGCAAAGGAATTCGGGCAAGAGGATGACATCACGGTGCTGACCGTGCGGCGGCTTGCGGAGGCGATGGCAGCGTAGACTTGGAGCGTCATGCGCTTCGCACGAACATCCTTCTTTCTGGCAACAGTTGGGCTCCTGGCCAGCATTCCCTGTTCGGCGTCTCACCCCGTCACCGGTAATGGTTTTGGATTCGCCGTGGTGTCCCCCGAGAACGCGACGGTTACAAAGTTTTATCCGCATCCTTACAGCTTCCTTCGACCCGATCCCAAAAACTCGCTGAGTGAGGGTATCGAGACCGCCAACTTCATCAAGTCACTCCGCTGGGCCAACGACGATATACCCGATACAGTCGGGTCGGTCGAATACGAGCAAGATTCACAGGTAATCCATACGCACAACAGCAGTGGAGACGGCTTTATCTTCATGCCGTTCGGTCTGCCTCTGCCTGCGCTCATTGTCAGCTGGCAGCCCACGCCAAACACTTCGGAACGCGGCAATCTGAAGGTGGAATGGAATCCGCCGGTCGCGTCCCAGAGATCAATCCGGATGTTCGGCACCGAAATGCGTCTTTTGAGCTTCGATGGAATCGACCAGTCTCTGCTTCTGATTCCGCTGGTACAGACACGTGAAAGAACAGCGCGACAGGAACCCATTTTGGCCTCCAGCACCGCGTGGGCCCTCATAGCGCTTGAGGATG
>Ga0181537_10005437_pt1 | contig 10296 bp, 9 predicted proteins | sample PEATcosm2014_Bin_39_FD_119765 | JGI IMG/M metagenome (GOLD analysis project Ga0181537, IMG submission 119765) | Peatland microbial communities from MTU Mesocosm Facility, Houghton, MI, USA - PEATcosm2014_Bin23_10_metaG | ecosystem: Environmental > Terrestrial > Soil > Wetlands > Peat | place... | reverse complement strand
CAGCTTTACGCTGATTACCGCCACCAGGCCTTCGCGCACGTCGTCGCCAGTCAGGTTTTCTTTTACATCTTTGAACAGGCCCATCTGCTGCCCGGCGTAATTGATGGTGCGCGTGAGCGCCATGCGGAAGCCAGAGAGATGCGTACCACCATCGACCGTGTTGATGTTGTTGGCGAAGCTGAACACCGACTCGGAATATCCATCGTTGTATTGCAGGCCAATCTCCATGGCCACGCCGCTGCGCTCGGCTTCCATGTAGATCGGCTTGTCGTGCAGCACCTGCTTGCCGCGGTTCAAATGCTTGATGAACTCCGCAATACCTCCGTTGTATTTGAAGTCGGTATGCTTGGGCTCGCCGCTCTTGGCATCGGTCGCGCGCTCGTCAGTCAGAGTGATGAGCAATCCCTTGTTGAGAAATGCCAGTTCGCGCAAGCGCTGCGCGAGCGTGTCGTAGTTGTATTCCGTTGCGGTGAAGATGCTGCGGTCAGGCAGGAAGTGAACTTTGGTTCCGCGCCGCTTGGCCGCGCCCACTTTTTTCATCTTGCTGGTGGGCTCACCCTTGGAGTAAGTCTGTTCCCAGGTTGCGCCATCGCGCCAAATTTCGAGATCGAGTTCTTCACTTAGCGCGTTCACGCACGAGACGCCTACGCCGTGCAATCCGCCCGAAACTTTGTACGTGGACGAATCGAATTTTCCGCCGGCATGCAGCGTGGTCATCACTACCTGCGCCGCGGAAACTCGTTCGCCGTCGATGTCCATATCATCGACAGGAATGCCGCGGCCGTCGTCTACAACTGTCACGCTGTTGTCGATGTGGATGGTGACTTCGATCTTGGTGGCGAAACCGGCGAGCGCTTCGTCGACCGAGTTGTCGACGACTTCATACACGAGGTGATGCAGGCCGAGATCGCCGGTCGAGCCGATGTACATGGCCGGACGTTTGCGCACCGCTTCCATACCACCGAGCACTTTGATGGAATCGGCGTTGTAGTCGTTGTTGCCGCCGCCGTTTCCAGCTGTGATCGGGGTCACGATTCCGTTTTTTGTTTTGGTTTCGACGATGGGAGTATTAATCTCTTTGGTGGCCATTCCGCTCCGCGGGAGAATGCCCCGACTTTCTCTCAGAACCGGGCCCCGTTACGCTCAAAAACGGACCTGGAAAACCCGCCCCAACCCAGCTCTGAAGTGTGCCCACGAATCGACTTCAAGTTATTGAAATGTCTTATACTTAGGTTCGTTTGGCGACTGTTGAAATTATACCACGGATGACACGGTTTTTCGACGGCGCGGAAGGCCGGAATCGGGGCAGTCAGCATCATTTGGGGACCAGCGAGTTTCGCATGTTTGGGTGCATTTTTCACTCCTCAGTTTCGGCAGTTTGAGTGTGCTACAATTGTCCTATATTCGTGCTACGGAGGCTTGTATGGCAAAGCTTGCTGTTCGTCCTGCCAAGCGGGCGCGGTCAAAGCGTTCCCACTTGCGCCAAAGCAAGTTCCAAGAGGTACTGGTCATGGCTCAGCGCGAGGGGTTGCTGGACGGCGGCCGCTCGCAAGTGGTTCGCGGCCGTATGCCAGCGGCGCTCGTCTCTCAGGCCAAGAAGCGAACCGGCATTCAGTCGGATACGGACTTGATCGAGGTCGCGCTCGCCAATATCGCAGTGGGAGACGACTACGCCGACTGGCTGCTGTCCCGTCAGGGTACGATCGATCCTGAGGTCGATCTTGAGTTCTGAACTTTGGCGCAGCCTGCGGCGCTACAAGCCAGAAAAGCACGCTCGGCCGCTCCGGCGGCGAGCAGACTCCGAACTGGACTTCCTCGAAACGGCTAAGTTCAGACCGACTAAGCTTCTGTACGATACAACCGTTTACATCGACGTTTTGCAAAAACGCTTCCCGGAAACCGGCACGCGGATGCTGCGAGCCGTAGATGCATGGCATTCTCCGGTAACGGAAGGGGAATTGGCAGCAGCCGTGGGGTTGCTCGATCCATCCCATCCTCAGACCCAACAATTAATTGACGAGATTGCTGGTGTCCTCGATCAGCGTCCGACCCAGCGAACCATCGCTCCTGACGTGGTGGTCTGGCGCGAGGCAGGGATTCTTTCCGGCATTTTGGCCCGCCTGCAAGGCTTCGACAAAGGTCAGCGGCGGCGCCTGATGAATGATGCCTTGTTGTTCGTGACCGCGCGCCGGCACGGTTGCACGCTACTGACGCGGAATCTCAATGATTTCGATTTGATGCAGCAGTTGGAGCCGGCGGGGAGAGTGTTGTTCTATCGAGTGTGAACTCGATCGAGCAAGACGTGCACCCTGCGGGTTCGCACCTACCGAGCATAAGCGACGCAGCCTCTGGAACGTGCGGCCCTGCTTAGTTCCGCACGAATGAATGAGGTGGGCGATCCCTGCTAAAATACCGTGCCATGCGGCATTGAGGAATGACCGCGCTTCTGCCTGCAAATGAGAATCTAAAGGGTTATCGCGATGAGGGGTTCGAGAGTTGGGAAAGTAGCCACGGCTTGGGTGCTGCTACTTGTGGTTGCGTCTGTGGCGATTCCGTCATTGGGACAAGCGAACCGGCCTAGTATTCCGGACGACGCTCCATGTGGCGCAGTGAAGGACTGGCAAATCCGAATCCATCAGGCCTCAGATGTGGCGGCCGTTAGAGCGAGTTTAATTCAATACATCTGGGGGACGAATCCTCGCGAACCGAGGGTGGCGGCAGATACCGGGTTGACGAACGTCGCCGACATAGGCCCGCTCGCCGGAGCCAAAATCCAAAAACTCACGGTGACCATGGAGGACGATGTCAAGGGGTACGCCTATTACATTGTGCCCACAAACCCGATCAGCAGCTTGGTAGTTGTGCATGCGGGGCATCAGAATGGTTTTAACGAGGGTGGTGGCCTCGAGGGAATAATACAAAAGCTCGTGGCAACTGGCTTTTCAGTGTTGGCTGTATATATGCCCGGCTTCTCTCCCTTTGACAAAAGTGGGCATGCTCGCCTGTATGGTCGTCCGAATTTTTTTCATTTCTTTTTTGACACGACCACTTACGGCCTGCGCTACGTTCGCCGATACGTTGCCCTGCATCCCAAGGAATTTCCGTTTCCTTCATACAAAACGTATTCGATGATGGGGCTGTCGGGAGGCGGATGGACGACCACTCTCTACGCCGCCATTGATCCGAGCATCAGCCTAAGTTTTCCCGTCGCAGGGTCGCTGCCTTTGTCCTTGCGCGATCCAAAGTCCAGTAACTGTGGGGGCGGCGATGCGGAACAGTATTTCGCGGGTCTTTATAAACGGTACGGTTACGCTGACCTCTACATTTTAGGCTCTGCTGGAAGAGGCCGGAAGCAGGTACAGATTTTGAATGCAAATGACTCATGCTGTTTTGCGGTGCATGGATACGACCAGACTTCACAAGCGTCGACGCGAGGAACGGTCCAGACACCAGCAGGAGTGCCTATTGATGCTCTAAGAGCTTACGAGTCGCGAGTTCAAAGGGTGATGTATAGGCTAGGACTACAAGGCACATTTCAGTTGGAAATAGATCATTATGCCGATAACCGTCCTGATGGTCACATGGTGTCGCCTTGGGCTTGGGACACCGTGATCCTCCCACAGCTTGACCTAGCTGCTGACAAATTTCACGAACAGGTTTACCCCTAGGCAGATATGGGGCTGGTCCAAACGATTGCGCGATCTATCGGACAAAAAGGATCGATGAGTCCGAGGTCCTTCGCTTCGCCTGAAGAACGGCTCCGGTCGGGATGGCAACACTCGCCTCCAAGTTGCAATTTCCGGCGCCCCAAACCCCTTCTGCACCATCTAACCGACGTGCCCTGATAAGATAGAGGCACAGGGGTACCGATCAGATAATGCCAGTTCCTGTATCACAGATGTGGACGGTTACGTCCTACGTCCTGCGCCAGAAGTTAGCTGGGCGCAAGCAGTATCCGCTCGTGTTGATGCTCGAGCCGCTGTTCCGCTGCAACCTGGCCTGCGCCGGGTGCGGCAAGATTCAATACCCCGCCCACATTCTGAAGAAAGATCTTTCGCCGGAAGAATGTTTTCGCGCCATCGATGAATGCGGGGCGCCCATGGTTTCGATTCCCGGTGGCGAGCCGCTCATGCATCCGCAGATCGCCGAGATTGTCGAAGGCCTGGTCGCGCGCAAGAAATATATTTACCTGTGCACCAATGCCCTGCTGCTGAAAGAGAAGATTCATCTCTTCAAGCCGAGCAAGTATCTGACGTTCAGCGTTCACCTCGATGGCCAGCAGGAAGAGCACGACCTCGCCGTCTGCCGCGAAGGCGGATACGACATTGCGGTCGATGCCATCAAAGAAGCGCTCAGCCGCGGGTTCCGGGTCACCACCAACACCACGCTGTTCGACGGCGCCGACCCGAAATCCGTACGCGCCTTCTTTGACGACATGATGGAGTTGGGCCTCGAAGGCATGATGCTCTCGCCGGGCTACTCCTACGACAAAGCTCCTGACCAGAAACACTTCCTCGGGCGCGCACGCACGCGGCGCATGTTCCGCGCGATCCTGTCGAACCGCAAGAAGAACTGGAAATTCAATCTCTCGCCATTGTTTCTGGAATTTCTGATGGGCAAGCGCACCTACCCCTGCACTCCGTGGGGCATGCCTACTTACAACATTTTTGGATGGCAGAAGCCTTGCTACCTGCTGCAGGATGGCTACGCCGAAACTTTCGACGAACTGCTTTCGACCACGAACTGGAGCAACTACGGGACCGAGTCCGGCAATCCGGCGTGCGCGAATTGCATGGTGCATAGCGGGTATGAAGCTTCGGCGGTGAACGCCACTTTTAGTTCGCTTAGTGGATTCCTCGCCACGGTGAAGGCGACGTTGTTCTCCCGCTATCGCGATGAGGGAGCGCTGCGCTTGCTGGACGAGCCGCAAGCGCCGGTGCATCCGCTGGTGCAGATCTCCGCGACCTCAGAAACAGTGCACGAAACCAGAGCGTAGTTTTCTCTGTGAACCGGAGCCTGCCCTGAGCGAAGTCGCAGGGTGTGCCCTGTGTTAAAGATTTTGATTTGATTGACTCATGACAGGCAAAGAATCCGGACACATCGATCACGAAGCCGCGCAGGCCGTCCCCCACGCCAATCCCGACGCGCTCGAGGTCGCTCCGGGTACGGCCCACGAAAATCTCGAAGGCTGGATTCCGCAACTCGCCAGCGACGACGAAATCCGCATTGCGCTTGAAAAAGCCTTCGACTACCGCGGCGACGTGACCATTACCCGCAAAGACGGATCGAAGATCGAAGGCTATCTGTTCGATCGCCGCACGGCCGCCACGCTGAAGGAATCCGTGGTGCGGTTGTACCCGAAAAACTCAAACGACAAGGTGGGCGTCTCCTACTCCGACATCGCCGCCCTGGCCTTCACTGGGCGCGACACTGCGGCCGGAAAAAGCTGGGAGGCGTGGATGAAGAAATACGCGCAGAAAAAAGCGGCCGGCGAAATCAACATTGCGCTGGAGCCGGAACCGCTGGATTAGCAACGGAGCCTCGTGGCGGGGATTGTCAGGAGGTAGAGATCCTTCGACTTCGCATGACCGCCCTTCGGACGCCCATGCTCCGCTCAGGATGACAAATGTAGATGGTTGAGGCAGTTCCAACGAGACTACCGGGCACTCTTGGCCACGCCGAAACTCAGCCCCTGTACTAATTCCTCTACTTCGTCTTCGGTTCCGCCGATAAAAGTAAACGAGACCGCGTACCCGCGCGCCAGCATCACCAGTGTCGATTGCCGCATCACCCGCGAGCCCACGTTTTTTTCGAAATCGCCGCGCACCAGCGTTTTTGTGCCAACAACAAATTCATAGGGCTCTTCGTCGATCTCAAATCCGCGGGCTTTTGCAATCTCCGTCACCGGACCGAAATACTGCGCCGGGTCTGTCAGCCCCGGATACGACGCCACACTCTCGGCCGCAATCAAGATCGAGGCATTCACATCCTCGGCCCGGGCCGCTGGAGGCCGCGAAAACGCCGCCAGAAGCACGCGACCGGCCTTGCCAGAATCTGAGACCGCCTGGGCGCCCTTTGCTTTCCTGCCCTCATCGTCGAGCGTGTTCATGTCGTCAGTGCGCAACACCCAGCCTGCTGGAATCTGGCAGGCAAATCCAAAGCCTGGGTTGCGATACACGCCATGGGCGACGGTTCCGGGGTCTGGCGGAGAATCCACGCGCGAGCCGGCCTTACGGGCCGACTTTGATTGCGAGGAAGCAGAAGGCTGCGCTGGCGACTGCGCTTGCGGCATCTGCCTCGCCAGCACGATTAAAAGACAACTGCAAAAGAAAACCCGGAAGACTTCGCGCCAACTCATACTTCATGTTACCCGAGTCCGGATAACGTGGGTGCTACGCCGCCCGCCCCAGCACCGGCTGGGTGCAGTGCGAACAGCGCCGCGCGTCAATCGGAATCTCGCTTAAGCATTCCGGGCATTTTTTTGTCGTGGGATCAGGCGGCGCTTCTCCCCGATTCATGCGCGCCACCAGCGCGTTTACCGGCGTCACTACGAAGAAGTAAATAGCGGCGGCCACCAGCAAGAACGACACGCAGGCATTGATGAAATCGCCGACCGGGAAGCGTGTGTTGCCAATCGAAAATCCAAGGTAGGAAAAATCGGGCTTGCCCACAATGGCCGCAATTAACGGGGTCAGCAGATCCTTGGTCAGCGCCGTCACTACTCCTCCGAAGGCGGTGCCAATTACCACGCCCACGGCCATGTCGACAACATTGCCGCGCAGTATGAACTTCTTGAATCCGTCGAGCATAACGCCTCCAAAGAGATTGGTCGCAAATGTATGACAGGAAGAACCGCAGGTCAAGCGCAGCAGGAGTTTCGGACTATCCGGAGAAATGCAATTTGGGAGCCGGTCAGCCGCTCAGATGCGCATCGGCATCACGATATACCGGTACTTATAATCGTCGCCCTCGGCCGGGCGCAACTGCCCCGCCGATTGCGAGTCTTTCAACTCCAGCCGCACTTCATCGGTGCCGGCGGCCTTTAGAAAGTCGACCAGGTACTGCGCGTTGAAGCCGATGGTCAGCACCTCGCCGTCATAAGGAGCCTCGATCGAATCTTCGGACTCGCCCGCTTCGGTGGATGACGCCGACAACTTTACCTCGCCTTTTTCCAGCTTCAAGCGCACGGCGCGTGAGCGCTCGTCGGCGAACTGCGCCACGCGCAGGATCGCCGAATTTAAGTCGGCATTGTTCAGCACGATGCTCTTGCTGTTGTCCTTGGGCAGAACGGCTTCGAAGTTGGGGAATTGTCCGGTAAGCTGGCGCGAAGTCAGCAGGCGGGACCCGATGCGGAAGAATAACGTCGACTCGTCTTTCGCGAACTCAACCGTCTCGGCATCAGTGGAATCGAGCAGTGACTTCAATTCGTCCATCGCTTTCTTCGGAACCAGGGTCTTCATCTCGCCAGAGACGCCTTCAAACTTTTCTCCACCGCGCTCACAATGCGCCAGCCGATGGCCGTCGGTCGCCACCATCGTGATCGACTCCGGCTTCAGCAGCATCAGCGCGCCATTCAGCGTATACCTCGACTCTTCACTCGATATCGCGAAACCAGTACGCGCAATCAATCCGCGCAATACTTGCCCTGGAATTTTCACCACTCCCGCGGTGGGAAATACCGGCAGGCTGGGGAAATTCGACTTCGCCATCCCCACCATCTTTGTATTGGAACGCCCGCAGCGGATGCTGACCCAATGATTTTCCAGCAGCTTGATGGTGATATCGGCGTCGGGCAGCAGTTTCACGTAGTCGTGCAGTTTGCGCGCCGGAACTGTGCACGAGCCTTCCTTTTTCACTTTTGCATTGCACGATGTGCGCAGGCTCAGGTCCAGGTCCGTCGCTGTGAGCCGCAGCTCGCCATCGGCCGCCTCGAATAAATAATTGGAGAGAATGGGAATAGTGGTCTTGCGCTCGACCACGCCCTGCGTGGCCGTCAACTCGCGCAGCAATTCAGCTTTGCTGACCGTAATCTCCATCGTCCCCACCGCAACCGCAGCTTCCACCGGCATAAACTTTATCTCCCCCTGCCGCGTGCTACTTTTAGTACTTCCCTTATATCAAATGCAAAACCTATAAAACCAGCAGTAACAGTAGGCAGGTCGGAGAAGTGGAAAACTTTGGCAAGCGGCCTATTGTCACCACTTTGGAGGGCGTCCCTTCGTGTGAGAAATCGGTCCCGAATGTGGCGGAGACCTTACAACAAAATTCCCACTTTTCTCGTTGCCCCCGAATCTTGCACAACTTCCACATCGCATTCACAGCCAAACTGAAGGAAGACCACTCCGCTCCGTGGAAAAGGCCAAATTCCCGCCGATTATCCGCCTAATTGCTCGGTCAGCTTATTGAGCAGCCTGTTCAAATCTTTGTCGTTCTTGCGGACCTCTTCAATTTTCTCCACCGAGTGGAGCACGGTCGTGTGATGCTTTCCCCCGAACTGACGGCCAATTTCCGGCAGCGAAGCTTCCGTCATTTGTTTTGCCAGATACATGGCAATCTGCCGTGGATAAACAATTGCTCTTGAATTGTCTTTCGCTTTGATCTCCACCAACCGGAGCCCGAATTGCTCGGCCACCATTTTCTGAATCGACTCGATAGTGACTTTGCGCGCCTGCGAGTCGATAAAATTCTTCAGTACCTGCTGCGCGTAAGGCAACGTGATCTCCGCGCCGATCAGCGACGAGTGCGCCACCAGGCGGATCAGAGCACCTTCCAGTTCGCGCACGTTCGACCGGATATTCTGCGCCACATACAGCGCTACATCGGTCGGCAGCGTGACCTTTTCCTGCTCGGCTTTCTTCTGCAGGATCGCAACCTTCGTTTCCAGGTCCGGCGGTTGAATATCGGCAATCAGTCCCCACTCGAAGCGGCTGCGCAACCGGTCTTCAATCTCCGCCAATTCTTTCGGCGAACGGTCACTGGCGATCACGATCTGTTTCATCGTGTCGTGCAGCGCATTGAAGGTATGGAAGAATTCCTCCTGCGTGCGCTCCTTGCCTGCGAGGAACTGGATATCGTCGATCAGCAGCACGTCAACGCCGCGGAATTTATCGCGGAAGGTTGTCATCTTGTCGTAGCGCAGCGAGTTGATCATGTCGTTGGTAAACTTCTCGCTCGATACGTAGCAGATGGCCGCCTGCGGCTGCCGCCGCTTCACCTCATGTCCGATGGCCTGCATCAGGTGGGTCTTGCCCATGCCCACACCGCCATACAGGAACAGCGGGTTGTAGGCTTTTGAGGGACGCTCCGCCACCGCCATGCACGCGGCATGGGCGAACTGGTTGCCGCTGCCAATCACGAATGCGTCGAAGGTGTAACGCGGATTCAGTTGCGCGGCGCCATCCCAGTCGAAACGCGCCTGCGCGGGGCCTGCCGTCGTGGTCGCCTGACCAGCGGAGAGGCCGCCGTTGTGCCGCACGGTAGTCGCTGCGGGATCGTCTTCCGGAGTCACGAATTTTACGTCGCTGAACTCCAGGCCCAGGTTGTCGATGGCCTCCTGGATCAGGTCCGCATATTTGTCGCCGGCGTGGCGGAACTCCGCAGTGGGCACGCGGACGAACAAGATTCCACCGCTGGCATGACTGTAGCGTGTCGGCTTCAGCCAGGTGTCGTAGGAGTGCCGGTTGATCTTTTTTTCCAGCGCATCCAGAATGCGCGTCCACGGATTGGGGGAAAGTGTTGTGCCTTGAACTGACATAAATTATGAAATACCCGCCGCGGCGTCCCGGCGGCTGGCTGAGGGCGCCTGTTAAGAAATACCGTTTACCTGCCCGCTGATGGAACCACTAGTGTACTTGGGAATGCGCCAGTTGTGTTGTGCGCGGTTGACATTGTGATGAGACCTTCAAACTCGACCGTGCGGCATAGTAGCATAAATTTTTTTCGCCGCAGCGAAAATCTTCACCTACATTTTTTTCCCGAACTCGATTCGGAACCCGGAGCCCAGCGCCTGTCAAGTGTCAAAGATGTAACTGCAACGAGCGCAGTGCAAATGCGCGCGTCCAGATAGGTAGTTCAAGCGAGCGGAATCCTTCCGATGTCATCCCGAGCGAAGCGAGGGACCCTGGTGTTTGCTCGTGGCGGGAACATATCCGGTGCAGGCAAGAACCAAGATCCCTCGCTTCGCTCGGGATGACACGCGTAGAACTTAAGTCTAGGACGCAACCACCGGGAACTGCCCTTGTTGTTGCAACCAGAAAATGTCGTATTAACTGCAACGAGACTTTGTCACCCCCATTG